>Ga0105104_10004158_pt1 | contig 10108 bp, 7 predicted proteins | sample PPLLaktember2015_3_FD_87034 | JGI IMG/M metagenome (GOLD analysis project Ga0105104, IMG submission 87034) | Freshwater sediment microbial communities from Prairie Pothole Lake near Jamestown, North Dakota, USA - PPLs Lake P7 Core (6) Depth... | ecosystem: Environmental > Aquatic > Freshwater >... | reverse complement strand
ATTGAACAGCTGCGGTATAATGGTGATCGCGTTTTACCAGACCCATGTCCATGAGTGCCCAGGCAATTCGTTTCTTATCACCAAGTGTCCGCGCCAGAGCCAGTGACTCCTGGATCAAAGCGGTTTGCTTTACATAATCGCCGCGATAACCCGCCAGCTCGCCTGCAATCAACAACGCTCTGGCACGGGAAGGGGTCGAAGCGGTGTGCACCAACAGGAGCTCGTCCAGCCATTTTCTTCCCTCCATCGAATAGCCGCGATTTAGCCAGAGTGGCCAAACACGAAACATGAGTTCCATGCCTCCACCTGTACGCTCCTCTGAAAAGGCAGCGGTAACATCTCTTTCGAGTGACCAGGTAAGCGCCGCACGCAGGTTGTCAATCTCTGCTTCGGCCCAATCGATCGAACTCTCAGCGGCAAAGAGCCTTGGCTCTGCTTGCTGCGCCATCTTTAAGAAGTAATCGAAGTGACGGGCGCACAGTTCTTCCAGCTCATCTGCGGCGCGCAGTCGTTCGCGTGCATACTCGCGAATGGTCTCGAGCATGCTGTAACGCACTTCGGCGTTGAGTTTTCTTTCCACAACAACCAGCGATTTATTCACCAGTTGAGCAAGCAGATCAAGTACCTCGTTACCGGTATCTGCACAGATAGAATTCGCAGATTCCAATGTCCACCCTCCTGCAAATACCGCCAGTCGCCGAAATAAGATCCTTTCCGCTTCGCTCAATAGATCATGACTCCATTCGAGGGTTGCCCGCAACGTTTGATGCCGGGGCAGCGTGGTTTGCCCGCCAGCAAGGAGGTGTAAGCGGTCATCCAGCCGGGCCTCGATTTGGCTCAGGCTCAATAAACTGATCCTTGCCGCCGCCAGTTCAATGGCGAGCGGCAGGCCATCGAGCCGCCTGCAAATGTGTGCAAGTGCAGGGGCATTTGAATCAGTGACCGCAAAAGTGGGTTGGATATTGTACGCCCGCTCGACAAACAATTGCACCGATTCTTGTCCAAGGATATTTTGTCTGGCATTCTCAGTGGCTTCGGGGATGGAGAGAGGGGGAACTCGGAAATTTACTTCGCCGGGAACATTAAGTGTTTCTCGGCTGGTTACCAATATTTGCACATGGGCGCACGACCGTAATATTTTCTCAATAAGCTGTGCAGCGGCATGGATCAAGTGTTCGCAATTGTCAACCAGGATCAAAATCTGTTTCGAGCGCAGATACGCGATCAGGATTTCCTCGATGGTTTGATCCCTTGTTTCCATGACCTTCAATGTTGATGCAACGGTTTGTGGAACAAGTTCAGGGGTGGATAAAGGCGTCAGATCAACGAACCAAATGCCATCAGGGTAAAGATGTAAAAGCCTGATCGTTGTTTGAAGAGCGAGCCTTGTTTTCCCAATGCCGCCAGGACCCGTAAGAGTGACGAGTCGAGCTGGGTCCGCACGTGAAAGAAGCTCCGTTAGTTCCGCGATCTCCGCCCGGCGGCCAATGAAAGTGGTCAGTTGTATTGGAAGATTGGAAGGGATATTCTCAATGTTATCACTGATCTCGGTGGCTTCCTGTACGCGAGATATCGTAAAGCTTTCGCCGATGCGCAGTTGATCCCCGTGTGTGCTGGCCCCCAATCGGATAAGTTGTGCGGCGGTTTCAGGTTCATCCTCCAAACCCAGTGCAGGGACGAATCGAGCCGCTACCGTTGCTAGGTCTGGCGAGCGTTGATTCTTTTCGAGGCGGCTTATATGACCTTCGGTATAGCCTACGGCAATGGCAAGTTCCCGCTGTGTGAGTTGGGCACGCCGGCGAAGATATTTCAACAGGTCCCCAAAGGTGGACAGGGTGGGTATTCCAATATCGGGCATAAGCAGATTTGTTCAGCAGTATACACCACCTGACAATTCAATTTGACAAGAAAAGCTGTATTTGACAAGGCCCTTTCCGCTATAGTAGCCACAACACATGTTGAGGTGCCTATGTATCGAATTATCAAACGAATTGTACGCACCGTTACCACCGTGACGTGGTTGGTCCGCCTGGAGGATAACTCTGTTGAGGAGAAATACGTGGAAAAACAGATCACATTCCCGGCGAGCTATTCACTCACGGAGGCTGAAGTAACTGACACCAATCATAGCTTGAAAAAAGATCATTAATCGTATGACCCAACTTTGGATGAAGGAGAAAAATCATGAACACCAAACGTATACTTTTCATTTTGTTCGTTATCCTGTCGCAAGCCCTGGCGGCTTGTGGAAGCGCGTTCCCACTGCCACCGACCTTGGTGCCGGTCACTGGGCCCACATCTGTTCCCACAACCATTCCTGAGGCTGCTGATCCCGCCGCAATTGCCCAAAATTTTTACAAAGCGATCAATGCAGGGGATATTGAGGCTGCTATGGCTTTCGTCGCAGAGGATGTCAAATGTCGAGTTGGTTGCTATCTCACTGGGAAAGAATCGTTCCGATCATTCATTCAGGGAAGCATCAATGTAGGCGGGCGAGTTGAACTCAGTGATCTGCGAGTAGAAGGGCAAAAGGTCAGTTATAACTGGACCGCGTATAACAAGGATGGAGTCCCCGTTGCACTTGGCATGGAGACACTCCAAATGAAAAATGGTCAGATTATTCTTATGGAAACACGGACGGGAACGGTGAAAAGCGCTGACCCGGTTACGATCGTGAAATCCTTTTATGAGATCCTTAATACCAAAGATGTGGACAGGGCCATGGAATTGACTGCCGAGGATTACGTCATGAACGATCCGTTCGGCACATATGACCAGGCTGCCGCCGCAATCCAATGGCAGGTGGTGATAGAGGCAGGGATTACTTTCAACCAAACAGACTTCAAAGATACAGGCAACGGTCGCGTGACCTCCTGTTATGAGGTGTTGGAGAATGGCAAATCCATTGATAAGGGCTGCGACAATGTGACTCACATCCGGGATGGCAAGATCATCTTTGACGGGCTCGAAAGTGCCGAGCAGATCTGGATCGTGCAAAAGTATTACGAAGCGCTCAACGCCGGGAAGCTCGACCTGGCTATGTCCTTCATTGCGGGTGACGCTGTCTTTATCAATCCGACTGGCACCTACGAGGGTGCGGACATGATCCGTGAATCCCTGGCAGGCTTGAACACGGATGGCATCACCTTCGACCTGAGCAATTTCCGGAACACGGCAGGTAAAGTAATTTACGATTACAAAGTGATGCAAGGCACCAACCTGCTCGATCAGAGTACGAACGGACTCACTGTCGTCAAGAACGGTAAGATTGTCTTCGATGGGACGGAAGATACGCTGACTGTCCAATAACTTGCAAGAAGATTGTGGTGGACGAAACCAGTCCACCACAATTGTTTCTACATAATATCCCTTACTCGGAAGTCAGGCACCCAGCCATTTTAATACACCCATCCCTGCTGTATACCCACTTGCGAAACAAGCCGTAAGCAAATACCCGCCGGTTGGCGCCTCCCAATCCAGCATTTCGCCTGCGCAAAAGACGCCCGGCATGGAACGGATCATCAGATGTTCGTCCAGGGCTTCGAACGTCACGCCGCCCGCAGTGCTGATCGCTTCGTCCAATGGACGCGGCGCAATCAATGGGACTGGCAGGTTTTTTATGAAAGCGGCCAGCTTTTCCATGCTCGCTCCGCTTGCAAAATCCTTCCTGGTTAGGAATTCGCGCAACAGTCCTGCTTTCAGGCCTTTGATCCCCACTGTCTTTTCCAAATGGCTGGACATACTGCGTGAACCGCGCGGCCTGGCTAACTTTTCGGTCAGCCACTCAAGTGATCTGTCGGGAGCCATGTCCAGGGAGATGATCGCTTTGCCTCTCATTGAAATCTCATCGCGGATCATTGCCGAGGCTGCGTAGATCAAGCTCCCTTCCACCCCATCTTTCGTCACAATGAACTCGCCTTGCTGGCGGAATGATCCGAATGAAAGGATCACTGACTTAAGGGGATGACCAGCGAACCGCTCTCGAAAATAAGGACTCCACTTGACGTCAAATCCGCAATTGGATGGCTTCAACGCTTCCACCCGGACCCCTGCCTGCTCCAGCCATGGGACCCACGCGCCATCCGAGCCAAGTCTTGACCAACTCCCGCCTCCAAGTGCAAGGACTGTTGCATCCGGCGTAATTACTTTCATCCCCTCAGGAGTCTCAAACAATAAGCTCAAGGCGGCTGAAGCAGAGTGGAGCCAACCTTTCCATTTGTGACGCAGGTGAAAGGTCACGCCTGAATCGGCTAAGCGCTTTAGCCAGGCTCTTAAGAGCGGACTGGACTTCATCTCCACCGGAAAGACCCGCCCAGACGTTCCCACAAACGTTTCTATTCCCAATTCCTGCACCCATTGGCGCAGTTCATCGGGACCGAATGTTTTGAGCAAAGGTTCGATCTGTGCCCGGCGCTTCCCATAGCGAGCAACAAATTGCTCAAAGGGTTCCGAGTGCGTGATGTTCAGTCCACCTCTGCCTGCCATCAGGAACTTGCGTCCCAGCGACGGCATGGAGTCATACACGTCTACGTGTACATCCTGGGCACTGATAACTTCCGCGGCCATCAGTCCCGCTGGTCCGCCGCCGATAATTGCTACTGATTTATCCATAGGATGATTATAAAGAGAAAACTCCTGAACGGGTCAGGAGTTTTACTGCTTAGTCCTGCGCCGGGGACGGCACAGGGAGCATGAATGGGAATTTTATGTTGTAAATGCTCCCGCCGCTGTCCGCGGCGGCGCTGACCACCAGTTTTCTCTATTATAGATGACAATATCATGTCTGCTGCTTAGACCTGCGCCGAGGACGGCGCAGGGAGCATAAAAAAGGGGGGGCGCAGGGAGCCTGAATGAAAATGTTATGTTTCTAAGTGCTGCCGCCGCCGTCCTCGGCGGCGATAATCACCAGTCATCTCTATAATAGATGAAAATATTATGTTTACTGCTTAGCCCTGCGCCGGGGACGGCGCAGGGAGCATGAATGGAAACAGGGAGCATATTGCGCGGGGAATATAGAGTTTTCTCTAAAAAATGAGCGGACAGTTCAACTGTCCGCTCATCATCTTAGGGTTCTACACTGACCACGCCCCCCAGCGCATTCATCTTCAACTTCCACGTGCTTCCGACTGTGAACTGCTGGAATTCAGAGACTGTACCGGGTGAATACGTTTCCTGTTCACCATTCTCCGTTGAGAAGGTGACCTTCAACTCTTCTGATTTGTCTCCCAGCCGCTGGTCACTGGAAAGGTTCGGACTATCATAAATTGGCTGCAGGTTATTGTCATCCAGTGTATAGGTCTGGATGGTGGTCCATTCGTCAACAGTGTAGGAACAGTACTGCTCCGTTTCCGTATGACATTCCTGGACCACTTCAGAATAACCGTTGCCTTTGTCGATGGTCTTCTCTTCGCAGACCTCCTGGCTTTCATCGCGACAGGAGACATCATAAGCACCTGACGGAGGACTGCCGCGCTCGTTCGAATAATCCACTGCCTGGATTTCCTGCACAGGGACAGAGGTCTGCCAGTGGACATCCACGACGGTTGCCTGGACTGATTTCGTCGGGAAGAGGAATAAAGCCCCGATCACAACACAACAGATGGCAAGCGCTGCGATGATACCGCCGATCAATAACCAGTTGGTCTTTTTCGGCGCAATGGGCTTTGCCGCATTCGCGCCTGCTGTTGCCTGGGGAGCCATGGCTGAGGCAACTACAGCTTTCGGTAACGGCGATCCACAATTCGAGCAGACAGAGTTACTGCCCGGGTTTTCGGTGCCGCAATTATTGCATTTGATAACTTTCGGCGGTGGGGGAGGCGCCTGCATCACGCGTCCAGCCTCGCGCGCTTTGCCTTCCTTCAAATCTCCACCGCATTGTGAGCACGTCTCGGCGGTGGCAGGATTGCGCGCGCCGCAGAAGCCGCAGTGGATATCCGCGCCCGCTTTTGCCGCGCTGATGGATGCTTCGTCTTGTACAAACTTTTGCTCTGAGGGGAGTTCGAACTGCACATTCTCAGGTTGAGGCGCGCCACAGTTCTCACAAGTTTTCACGCTGCCTTTGTTGCGTGTACTACAGTTGGGACAGGTCCATTCATTTTGAACATAACCAAGAGTTCGTCTGGTTGCCATGCTGGTTGCTCCTTTTCCTTCGCGCGCAATTATAAAAGATGACCTCTGAAAATTCACTCTGCTTGCTTAATTGTAATTCTCCACAACCTGGCTCAGCACAGGTTCCAGTTTGAGCATCATTTGAATCCGTGCCACTTGCGGATTTCATCAATGCGGGACTCACAATCAGGCTCTTTATGTGGATTGGGATCACTCACTTCAGACGCTTCTTTACCTGTCGCTGCACGAAAGACGGCTTCCGCTCCGTTGGCAACATTCATTGGGTCATAGCCACCTTCGAGGACAAAGACGATCCTGCCGTCACAGTGTTTTTCTGCAAGCGCCATAACTTTCCCTGCCAGCATAAAATAGCCCGCGCTGGACAATCCAAGCTGCGTGATGGGATCGTTCCAATGCGCGTCAAAACCAACCGAGATAAAAATCATTTGCGGTTTGAATGCTTCAATGAAGGGAATAAATATCTGCTCCGCGATCTGCTCATAGACTTTATCCCCGGCGTAGGCTGGCAGCGGGACATTCACGATCCGTTTCTTTGCGTGAGGTGCATCTTCGATCCAGCCTGTGCCTGGATAGATTCCCCATTGGTGCGTCGATAAAAATGCCACTTGTTCATCGTCAAGAAAAGCAGCTTGGGTTCCATTGCCATGATGCGCGTCGTAATCGATGATTGCGACGCGTTCCAGTCCCTGTGCGAGTGCATCACGGGCCGCGATGGCTACATTGTTGAAAATACAAAAGCCCATGGCACTTTCCGGTTCCGCGTGATGTCCGGGTGGGCGGATAATGGCGAAAGCGTTCTTTGCATCCCGGTTCAATACCGCGCGCGAACAGGTGATCACTGCGCCTGCTGCATGCAAAGCATCAACGAAGGAAGAGGGAGTCACATAGGTCGGAGCGTAATCGATGATGCCGGGCGCCTGTTCACGACAAACCTTTTCCAGCGCGGTGACTAACGCTGGGTTATGTACATACGAGATCTCCTCGAGAGTTGCCGGTCTGGCTTCCATCCATTCTGCATCGAATGCTTTGAGCCGCGGCTCTAAAACATCAAACCGTGCCGGTCGTTCAGGATGATCTGGATAAACATGATTTGGTGAAGCGACAAATGTATAAACGGTTCTCATATGCAAATTATATCCCCATCATTTGTGCTCCCGAAAAGCACCGGGACGACCCTGGCACCACCCGTGATTTGCTAGGCAAATCAGGCAGGTGTGTGAGCGTAGATGAAGCGCGGATGCGTACCCTACGGGCATAATAATCGCAGCTTATCGACAACAGAATCCGTTTAATAGGTGAATGCTAACGAGTAATGCTTTCCGCTAAAAGATGGTGCGACGCATATCCCTGGCGAACAAAAAGGAAACCGCCGCCCCGCTAGCATGGGGGGGACATGCTAACTGCAGGCGGCGGGCAGACACCTAATACCAATAAAGGGAGGGCAGGTGTCAATGTATCCAATATACCTCCGAATTGCATATGAGACATTAAAGGACTATTAGAAATCCTACCATATTTATCTAATATTATCCCCCATAGTTCTTATATCATGTCATTGCGAGGGCAGTGCTCTTCTGCCCGAAGCAATCTCTCACGAAATTGCGTTCTGCAAACGGTGTAAGGGATTGCTTCGTCGGGATTTCGACGCTATCGCGTCTCAACCCTCCTCGCAATGACGACAAGCTGTTTTGAGATCGCTTGTAATTTCATTTATGTCTTCTCTCCTCGAATAATTTCAACCAGTCCTCTACTTCCTTTGGGGAAAGCTTCTTGTCGGGGTCTGGCTTGGGAGTAGAGTTGCGGGCGTGCTTCAACGTTCCAGCAAATGATTCAGAAGAAACGACTTCTGCGGACATCGCACGCGCTTCCGCTTGAACTTGTCTGTCCGAAGAAACTACGGTCCAGTTTCTAGCGCCTCTTCCCAGGGTCTTTAATCGTCTGCGAATGGCGTTATCGGCGGTTGTTTCGAGCCGCACAAAATGCGCGGTAACGGTGCCCAGCTTTCGGGTTCCGGCGTGAGGCCCTGGTGCTCCATCGAAAAAGACCTCCACCTGTCTGTGTTCCAATCTGCAAAATTCCTGCAGGATGGTGATCAATTCCATTTCGTCATCGATGGAATCGAGACGCAATCCTAACTTCGGGATCAGGTTATGGCCATCTATCAGATAAGGCATAACTCATTTTACCCTCTCCCCACTTTGACTGTGTGAGGCTAAAGCGCAGCACCAGTCTTCCTCATCGAAGCTGTCACACGATTGGGGTGATTTCGTTGAATATTACGAGTAGAGTCGGCGCGGAACTCTCGCCACGCCTGGCGGTGTTTGATCCAATTGTGCAAGGATCGAAGTGATGCTTCACATTTGTCCCGGGAGGACTATGAGCATTTCCATTTGCCACTCCGAAAGGTATATTCCGTATATGATATAGATAGTTTGTGCCCGGCGATACCACATGTGTTTTATAATGGGTTGCACATTCCATAGATCATTTTGTTCTGAAAATTGCCTAAAGTTCGATAGGAGAAAAAATGGCTGAAAGAAAATCTGGTAAATTCATTGTCCCTTCACAGGGCGGCGCAATGCGTAGTTTTGTCAATCGTCTCAAGTTGATCGCACGGCTCATGGGTGACAGCCGTGTGAATATCTTTATCAAGGTTTTGCCTCTGGCATCACTGGGCTATCTTATCTGGCCGCTGGACGCCATCGCTTTGCCAATCATCGGCGCGCTCGATGACGTCGCGATCTTATGGATCGGTTCAACGCTCTTTGTTGAGCTTTGCCCTGACAACGTGGTGAAGGAACACATGAAGGCGCTCGGGAGTAACCTTGAAGATACTTCGGATGAGGTCGTGGATGTTGAGCCTACCGATGTGAATGATAATTAAGTTATGAAACGTTTAATACTTTTATTGGTATTGTTCATTGTAGCGTGCAATGGACAAGGTACAACGACGTCTCCGCCTCCCACGCCGACACTTGACCCCGTTACACAAACCCTTACTCCCATCCCAGAGACAACACTTCCCAATCCAGAAACGTCCACACCTGGTCCGGTTCCTCCTACGGACACGCCTGAGTCACTGCCTCCCACCGAAACAGCTACGAGTACAACGACATTCCCCGATCCCAATGCGTATGCATGGCAGCCGTTTGTTACTGGTCTCCAACGGCCGGTTGACTTGCAAGCTGATGGCTCGGGCCGTCTGTTCGTGATCGAAAAAGCAGGCCGCATTCGGATACTCGAAAACGATCAATTACTTGAGACTCCTTTTCTGGATATTTCTGAGAGCGTCGGAAGCAGCGGCAACGAACAAGGCTTACTGGGCCTGGTCTTTCATCCCCAATATCAGGAAAATGGCCGTTTCTTTGTTAATTACACCGATACCAACGGAGATACTGTACTCGCGCGCTTCCAGGTTTCAAGCGATCCCAATGTTGCAGAGCCGGGTAGTGAAGTGAGATTGTTGGGATTAGACCAGCCATTTCAAAACCACAATGGGGGAGTGCTGGCCTTCGGACCTGATGGCTATCTTTACGCGGGTCTTGGAGATGGCGGCTCACAGGGCGACCCAAATGGCAACGCACAGAACACCGGGGTCCTGCTCGGCAAGATACTCCGTCTTGATGTCAACTCTGCTGATCCTTATGCAGTTCCGGCGGATAATCCGTTTGGAAATGAGGTATGGGCCCACGGCTTACGCAATCCCTGGAGGTTCTCATTCGATAAGTCTACAGGTGACTTATATATCGGCGATGTAGGACAGAATCAATGGGAAGAGATCGATTTTCTGGCGGCAGGTTCCCCCGGTGGTGCCAATTTTGGCTGGGATCACCGTGAAGGCGCACATGACTACGAAGGCGGCGGACCTGAAGGTATGATCGATCCTGTTGCGGAATACAGCCATCCCGAGGGTGGTTGTTCGGTCACAGGCGGATATGTCTATCGCGGCTCCATGCCGGAGTGGAATGGGATCTATCTT
>Ga0105104_10004157_pt1 | contig 10108 bp, 9 predicted proteins | sample PPLLaktember2015_3_FD_87034 | JGI IMG/M metagenome (GOLD analysis project Ga0105104, IMG submission 87034) | Freshwater sediment microbial communities from Prairie Pothole Lake near Jamestown, North Dakota, USA - PPLs Lake P7 Core (6) Depth... | ecosystem: Environmental > Aquatic > Freshwater >... | reverse complement strand
TTCGTCAAACAGGGCAGAGCGCTGCGCGATGTACGGATTGATCCAGACGCAAATGTGCAGGCCGCGGCTCTTCAACCGGCGCAGCATCCCTTCCGGGTCCGGGAAGAAGCGTGAGTCCCATTGCAGGTCGGACCAGTTGAATTCCTTCATCCAGAAACAATCGAAGTGAAAGACGTGCAGCGGAATGTCACGCCTCGCCATTTCATCGATGAAGTGGGTGACGGTCTTTTCATCGTAGTCGGTGGTAAACGAGGTGGATAGCCACAATCCAAACGACCAGGCGGGCGGCAGGGCCGGGCGGCCTGTCAGGGCGGTGTAACGCTCGAGGATCTCCTTCGGCGTGGGACCGTAGATAACAAAGTATTCCAGGTCCTCCCCCGGGACGCTGAACTGCACCCGTTCCACTTTTTCAGACGCCACTTCAAAGGAGACATGCTCAGGATGATTGACAAAGATTCCGTAGCCGCGATTGGTCAGGTAAAAAGGAATATTCTTATAGGCTTGCTCGCTGCTGGTCCCGCCATCTTCATTCCAAATATCCACAACCTGTCCATTCTTGATGAAAGCCGTGAAGCGTTCCCCGAGACCGTAAACGCACTCGCCAACCCCAATGTTGAGCTGCTCGTGGATGTAACGCCCTTCCGGGGTATCCACAAATCCCATGCCGCGCCGGCCGCTCGACGTGATGACCTTGTCCCGGCCAAGATATTCCACCAGCCAGTCTTCCGTCTTGTGGATACGTACACTCAAATTACCGCTTGTCAGCCTGACAGAGCCTTCTTCCTCCGAGATGGAGACCTGCGGATCTGACTCCGGGTAGAGCGTGAATTCCGGCTTGCCCCCGGTTTTGCCTTTGTGATGCACCAACTGAACCCGGATGACATTTTCCATGGGAGAGGAGAAATGCACAGTCAGCAGCGGCAGGCTGAGTGTGTCGCCGCGACTGTGCAGCTTCCTGGTGGGCGCATAAACGGTCAGCGCCTCGTTTTCGATCGTGATGTCATGGGCTTGCGCGGCATAGTGAGGCATCACGCCCGCGCGCATTTGCCAGTATCCGTCAGTGAATTTCATGGTGGTTTCCTTGAAAATGGGTTGAGTTCATTTTGCGAAGGATCTCTTCGCTTCATTTCTATGCGATGATACCTCAAATCGGTTTCCAGTTTGAGGTTACATAAACCGGTACCGAAATCCCAGTGTCTGCAGACATTCGATGCATTATGATTGTTAGAAAGGAGATTTTATATGTCACGTTTGTCGAAGTTCATAACACTAACCATTGTATTGGTATTCCTGCTTGCCTGTAATTTTGTCACCCAGCCGTTGCAGGATGCTGAAAACCTGGCGGCGACCGCGCAGTCCATAGGCAGTGCCATACCGGTAGAGACTCTCCAGGCACTGCCCTCCATGATCCCTGCTGAGACGCTTCAGGCGCTCCCTTCGCTTGTCCCAACCGTCGAAGCATTTGTGACCAGCATGCCTGATATTGGAAACATTTTTGACCCACAAGGCGCCCCGGTTCAGGAATGGAAGGGTATTCCGATCATGACGCAGGCAACAGCCGGTCAGGAATTCCCGGAAACGAATACCTATAGCTTTAAGGCAAATGTCACATTAAAGGATGTCCAGGATTTCTATACCGAAAAGCTGACTGCCGCAGGTTGGAATCAACCCTATGACATTCCCGTGGAAGGGGAGAACGGGCTCATGGTTTTTCAAAAAGAGAGCAGTAGTCTGACGATCACAATTACAGCGTGGGAGGGTTACTCTGTGATCGCTTTGACTCTGCCGTAAAAAATTGCAGGCACGGACGCTTCAAAGGACGGCGATTCGCTGTCCTTTTCATTTTTGTAATCAACCAAGTGGTACCCCTGCAGGTGCACATTGGATATATTATGATTGCGAGCGGAAAGGAGATTTCCATGTCACGACTACCGAAATTTCTAGCCGTAATGATCGTAGCGATCTTTTTGCTTGCCTGCAGCATTGGTACCCAGCCGCTCAGCGATGCTGAAAGCATGGTGGCAACCGCGCAAGCCCTGGGCAGTATCATCCCGCCCGGCACGCTCGAAGCACTTGGGACAGACATGCCTGATTTTGGAAACACCCTCGATCCGGAGGGCACCCCGGTTCAGGAATGGAGGGGTGTTCCCATCATGCCTCAGGCAACGGCTGGCGAGGAATTCCCTGAAAAGAATGCTTATAGCTTTAAGGCAAATGTCACCATAATGAATGTCGAGGATTTCTATAACGAAAAACTGACCGCTCTCGGCTGGGAGCAACCGTATGAAATTCCCAGTGAAGAGGATGCCGGGCTCATGATCTTCCAGAAAGAGAATAGCACGCTGGCAGTCACAATTTCAGCGTGGGAGGATTACTCTGTAGTCGTGTTGAGCTTGCAATAAAGATTGCAAGTATTGCTATTTCAAAGGACGGCAATTCGCCGTCCTTTTCATTCCTGTAATCGACGAAGTGGCACCCGTTATAATGTTTAAAGCCTGAGCGGAGGGTCCTTGTGAAACGCTTCATTGTTGTTTGCCTGTTTCTGCTTGTTCTCATTCTGACGGCCTGTTCCAGTCTCGCCCAACCGACAGCGACTCCTATCCCCACGCCGACCTTGACTGTCGCTCCCACCCGGACAGCCACATCCACGCCGACAAGTACGCCTTTGCCGCCCACGGAAACGCCGGCGGTCGCCTCCGAATGGGAGGGAATTCCGATCATGCCCGGCGCGGTCGCAGGGGATGGGGATGAGGAAGGCTATGTCTTCACGATCCAGGCAACGCCCCAGCAAATACAGGAATATTATGAACTTGAGCTGGGCAAACTCGGCTGGGCAGCCTCCGTCCAGGGGGCAGGAAACGACTCTCTGATCCTGACCTTCACGAAGGATGCCTCCGTGATGATCACGGTGAGTATCATTGCAAAGGGTGGTGAAGCCCTTGTGCTTCTGGTGAAATAAACTTCTGCGCGGGGGGAACATTTTCATTCGCACCACGTCAGGAAGGTAACATATCATCACGGGGGAAACTTAACTCCTGAAAGGAGGGCTTATGACCTGACATGAGTCGTTACGAACAGCAGGAACGCCGACCTGCCGAAGATCCCGCGTGAGCGGGAATGTTCGCTCCATTGTGTATTCCAACAATCTAATCAAAAGGAGAAGGATCATGTTCACCAAACGCAATGCCCTTATTTCGGGTATTCTATTCATACTGCTGCTTGCCTCTGCCTGTGGCAGCCCGGCTCCAGCCACGCAAGCTCCATCCCACGATTATCCGGCTCCGGGGGAATTTGCTGAGACCGAAGCGCCTGCGGCAACCGAAGCACCGGCGACCGGTTATTTTCCCGAAGAGTCAGCCGAGACGCTATCTAATCCCGATCAACAACATCGGTCCGATCGGGAACCGTATGATATGTTCTTCGAAGACTACGGGGTCAATCCTTCGATCGACACGGAGGATGATAATCTCTCCACCTTCGCGCTGGACGTGGATACGGGGTCGTACACCGTCATGCGTAACTATCTGAGTGAGGGGAATTTGCCGCCGGCTGATTCCGTGCGCGTGGAGGAATATGTCAATTACTTCGAGCAGGGTTATGTCAACCCGCCTGCGCATCAGGCATTCGGAATTACCATCGACGGAGCGCCTGCGCCCTTTTCGCAGAGTGAGCGGTATCACATGCTGCGCGTAGGAATACAGGGGTATCAGGTTCCCGATGACGACCGCAAGGATGCTTCTCTGACGTTCGTGATTGATGTCTCCGGCTCGATGGATATGGACAACCGGCTTGGACTGGTCAAGCGCTCCCTGGAATTGCTTGTGGAGCAGCTGAGACCGAGTGACAGTGTCAGCATTGTTGTATATGGAAGCGAAGCCCATGTCGTTCTGGACCCGACGTCTGGTTCCGATCAAGGAAGCATCCTCGAAGCAATCTACAGCCTCCACCCTGAAGGCTCAACGAATGCCGAAGCCGGGATCCGCCTGGGCTACAAGATGGCGATGCATTCCTACATCCCCGGAGGCATCAATCGAGTGATCCTGTGCTCGGATGGCGTGGCAAACGTTGGCGTGACCGGACCCGATGGAATCCTCGAGGAGATCCAGCATTACGTTGAAGAGGGGGTGACGCTGACAAGCATCGGCTTCGGCATGGATAATTACAACGATGTCCTGATGGAACAACTGGCAGACAATGGCGACGGCTTCTATGCGTACGTGGACGACATGCCCGAGGCTCGCAGCCTTTTCATCGATCAGCTCACTGGCACGCTGCAGACCATTGCCATGGATGCAAAGGTGCAGGTGGATTTCAATCCTGAGATGGTGATGCGCTACCGCCTCGTCGGTTTTGAAAACCGCGCCATTGCCGACGACGAGTTCCGCGACAACACTGTGGATGCCGGCGAGATCGGCGCGGGCCACTCTGTGACGGCTCTGTATGAGGTGAAGCTGTATCCGGAAGCCTATGGCAACATTGCGACCGTCTTCATGCGCTGGCAGGACCCCGACACACATCAGGTCGTGGAACTCTCACAGGATTTCAACGCCGGCGAACTGGAAAGAGATTTCGAATCGGCTGACCCCTATTTCCAAAGGGCGGTTGTGGTGGCTGAATATGCCGAAATCCTGAAGCAAAGTTATTGGGCCGAGGAGAGTTCACTTGCCCATGTTTATCGCGAAGCCGAACGCGTGAATGAGTTGCTGCACTGGGATGAAGACATGAGCGAGTTCATGGAGTTGATCCGCCGGGCAAGCGGCCTGACCGACTGAGCAATCGAATAAGAAAAATAGGACTCACCCTGAAATTATTTTCGTGGGTGAGTCTCTCTCTAAGAGCCAGGAATACGCTGATGAAGCTATGTGGTTTTAGCTGCGAATCGCTTCGCGCGAATTAACGCGAACAGTTTAAAAAATTCGCAAAATTCGCGGCTGAGGTTTTGGACAATCAAGACGGCTGCTGACTTGCTCCAACGGTTATAATTCGTGACGATGAAAACCCAGATCATCACACTCGAATCACACGATGACCTCATTTCCGTGCGCGATAGAATGTCGTGGGCGAAGACGCCGCGCATTTTGCTGGTCTGGCCCAAGTATGAAAAGATCACGCTGCGACAGGTGGACCTGAAGGTCCTGCAACGACACGCTTTATCCCTCGGCGCGCAGCTGGGTCTGGTGACACGGGCACGGCGGGCGCGCGAAGACGCAGAGGCATTGAGGATTCCGGTATTTGAATCCACAGGGCAGGCACAACGTGTAGCTTGGCCCACGCCTCGACGCAAAAAGTGGTCACACCGCCCGCCTCGCAAGGACTTGCGCTCGAAACGGGACCAACTGCCGGCTGGGGAAGGGGCGTGGCGCGTACATCCGATCGTACGCGTAGGTGTGTTTACCATTGGCGTGTTCTCTGTGCTGGCTCTCGTGGCGTTGTTCATCCCACGCGCCCAGGTCAGATTGCATCCCCAGTTGAAAGTCCAAAGCATTGTTTTACCGGTCAGCGCAAGCCCATCCGTCGATGCGGTTTTCATCACCGGAAGCATTCCCGCGCGCGAACAGCGTGTGATCGTGGATGGTACGCAAACTGTGACGGTGACAGGCGAAGGTGTGATCCCACAATCGAGGGCGAAGGGCATTGCCGTCTTTCGTAATCTCACCCAACAGGCGACGACGGTTCCCGCCGGAACGGTGGTTCGGACGGCGGATGCAGACGCGGTTCGTTTTATGACCACCGGCGATGGGGAAGTGGCAGCGGGCATTGGCAAGACTCTTGAGCTGCCCATCGAAGCGGTGGAGGGCGGACTCTCCGGCAATGTGGAGGAAGATACAGTCGTTGTCGTCGAAGGCCGGCTGGGACTGGCGCTTTCGGTGACGAACCCCGAGCCGCTGAAAGGCGGCAGGGAGGTCCCGTCTGTGCAGGCGAGCGATACGGATCGCGAGCGCGTCAAAACGCAGTTGATGAGTGACCTTGAAGAGCAGGCGCGTGCCCAGCTTGCAGAGGGGATCAAAGCCGGTGACCTCCTTTTTGAGGACACATTCGAAGTGACGCAGATCCTTTTGGAAGAATACGATCCGCCGCCGGGCGCTGCCAGCACCAAGCTGACATTGAGCATGCAGGTGGAGTTTTCCGTTCTTTATGCCGCCGCTTCAGATCTGACCGAGCTTGCCGCGCTGGCTCTGAACGCTTCCCTCCCGCCGGGTTTTCGCGCCGAGTCTGAGGAGTTAACCGTTAAACCTGTGAGCGAACCCTCCATCGCTGCCGATGGCGCTGCGCATTGGACCGTCCGCGCGGAGAGACGAATCGTTCAACAGATCAACAATGCCCAGGTTATGCACATGATCCAGGGAGTCGCCGCGGATCGCGCTCCTGCCCTGCTGAAACAAAACCTTCAGTTGGAACGTTCTCCTGCTGTCGATCTTTCTCCCTCCTGGTGGCCCTGGGTTCCGATTGTGCCGTTCCGTATTTCGGTGGTGGTGCAATAGTTACAATTATGCTCTCGGCGGCGTCTTGCCGCCGGGGACGGCGGCTGGAGCATAGCTTTGAGAATTTTAGCAGTTGACCATGGTGAAAAGCGCATCGGTTTGGCGATCAGCGATCCGACCGCGACGATCGCGAGTCCGTTGCGAGTGATCGAGCATGTCTCGCGTTTGATGGATGCGGCCCAGGTTGCCAACCTGGCTGCTGAGAATGAGGCTGCGCTGATCGTGATCGGTCAATCTTATGATGAAGAAGGCAGGCCAAATCTGGCAGGCCGGCGCGCCGCGAAGTTTGCCGAAGCGCTTAAAGAGCAGACGCAGATCCCGGTAGTCTTGTGGGATGAGTCATTCAGTACGCAGGAGGCGCGCGCGACGCGAATCGAGATGGGAGTTTCGCGCAAAAAGCGTGCCGGTCACATGGATGAACTGGCGGCTGTCATGATCCTGAGATCGTATCTTGATGCAAATAAACCGATGGTCGAGTAGGGCTGAGTGATTTTTCTCAGCCCTACTCGACCATCAATTACCACGAGTATTCTTGTTACATGTTGGTCTCGACTGCTTGCGTCTCGACCAGCGGAAATATCTTCATGCGTAAAATCATTGCAGCCATCTTAGTTCTTTTTGTGTGTGCAGGGTTATATTTTGTCTTCCTTGCTGTTCCCTCCCGTGCCGCACGGATTTATGGTCCGCCTGCGCCGTCGCTTTCGTTGCTGCAGCGGGTTCAGTATTCCGCGCTCTTGCTCTGGTACGATGGCTTACTGACCCAGCCATTGGACTTGAGTGGGGCGGAGCAATCCTTTACGATCGAGGCTGGCGAGTCCGCGAATTCGATTGCCAGTCAGCTTCAGAGCGCTGGGCTGATCCGCGACGCGGAAGCGTTCCGCTCCTATCTGATCTATTCAGGGTTGGACACCTCCATCCAGGCCGGGGAGTATCAGCTTAGCACAGCCATGTCCGCGCTGGATATTGCTCATGAATTGCAGGATGCGACACCCGAAGATGTACCATTTGTCATTTTACCCGGCTGGCGCGTGGAGGAGATCGCCGAATCACTCTCGACTTCCGGTTTGCCGGTCACCTACGACGAGTTCCTCGAGGCTGCAACAATGCCGCCACAGGAATTCGACTTTTTATCCGGCGTCAGCTCGGCGGAGGGATTCCTCTACCCGGATACCTACATTTTCCACCGTACAACCTCCTCGGCAGAGGAAATGATCAGTGAAATGGTCCGCAATTTTGCAGCCCGTCTGACGCTTGACCTGCGAAATGGGTTTGACCGGCAGGGACTGACCGTCTACCAGGCTGTGACACTTGCCTCCATGGTGGAACGTGAAGCGGTCAAGGAGGAGGAACAGACCCTCATCGCTTCTGTCTATATCAATCGACTGAACATCGGCATGAAAATGGAGGCGGACCCAACGGTGCAGTATGCAATTGGGTACAACTTTTTGCAGCAAACCTGGTGGACGAATCCACTCAATCTGCTCGATCTGGAAGTCAATTCCGTATATAACACTTACCGCTATGACGGCTTACCGCCCACGCCCATTGCGAATCCAGGTTTGGGCGCGCTGCGCGCGGTCGCATTCCCGGCAGAGACAACTTATTATTACTTCCGTGCTAAATGTGATGGCTCAGGCTTGCACGAATTTGCAGAGACGTTTGATGAGCATTTGCAAAATGCGTGCCCGTAAAACAAAGTCTGGTTGATCCGAGTTCTTTGCAGCATCCTGCAGCTGGGTACGATAAGGATTTCAACAGATGACCTACCCCATACTTGAATTTGATCCAACTCCTGAAGCCTTTATCGAACCATCGAAAATCATCCGTGCTCGTGATCTGCCTGAACATTGTGTGATCTGCTTTTTCAGGGAAGTGATTGATAAAGTGGTTTCTGAACACGATGCCAGGATCATAGCGGAAAACCTCTGGGAGGATGGTCCGCATCGCATCTACGAAATTTCGTATCGCGATCGGCGTCTGGCGCTGTTCCACCCGGGTGTCGGTGCGCCTGTTGCTGTGGGTTCATTGGAAGAAGCGATTGCATTAGGCTGCAGGAAATTCATTGCCTGTGGTGGCTGCGGGGTCCTCGAAACGGATATTGCGGTGGGTCACATTATGGTCGTGTCAGGGGCAGTCCGTGATGAAGGGACGTCATACCATTATCTTCCACCAGACCGTGAGGTGACTGCAGATGAGAGTGGTGTTGGCGCGCTGGTGAAAACATTGAACAGTCGTGGGATCCCCTACCGGGTCGGGAAAACATGGACCACAGACGCGCCGTACCGTGAGACACTGAATAAGATCGCTCAAAGGAAAAAAGAGGGTTGTCTCGTGGTAGAGATGGAAAGCGCCGCGCTGATCGCTGTGGCTCAGTTCCGTCACGCCGTTTTTGGACAGGCTTTGTATGGTGGCGATGATTTGAGTGGCAAGGAATGGGATCAACGCCAATGGCAGTCAAAACGTGACATCCGGGAAAGTCTTTTCTGGCTTTGTGCAGATGCCTGTCTGACACTGTAAAAGATGAAATCTTCTGGATCTCCGCTCAAGTCAGTCCGGCATGCTGCGCTTATCCTGTCTTGCGGTATAGGCATAATCCTATTATCTGCCATCTGGCTGGCACTCACTGGGAATACCGATATCCGCTATTCCGCGGATCATGAGAGCACCGTCCCCGTCTGGACAAAGTGGATACCTTCTCTTATTGGTTTGATCGTGATTCGTCTGATCCCTCCTTCCCTGCAGGAAGCCAGGGTGGACCCGCTTACTGATTACCGACCCATCGCCTGGCAGACCTGGGTCCTACTTGCGGCGGCACTGTTATTCCCCGTTTTGCTCGCTCTTACAGGTGACACAGAAGGCTGGTACGCTGCAATCAAACTTGTGTTGCTTGTAGCTGTTCCGCTTGCCGTCTTTCGTCTCACCAAAAGCGCTACACGCCTTGTACAGGCACATAGCGACGCTCAGCGCTCCGACCTTGGTCGGTGGTACTGGCTTGGCCCCATTCTGCCCCTCGTGGCCTGGTTTTACCTTACCTATGCCACGCCACTTGCTACCCCGACCTCAGACTACGTGTGGCCAGATGTCGTAACATTAGTTGTCACTGTCATTATCGTATTTCTAATCAACGCGGTGGTTGAAGAGATGTTCTATCGGGTATGGCTCCAGAGTCGTCTTGAACTGTTGCTGGGCCGCTGGCCCGCGATCGTACTCGCCTCACTGGTCTGGGCAGTCTGGCATGTTGTCATTCAGGGTGGGCGCGGGCTTGACATAGATTTAGCGACAGCCTTTAGCAACCAGGGCGTTCAAGGACTGTTCCTTGGCTATTTGTGGTCGCGCTATCGCAATATCTGGGTACTACTGATCGTCCACGGCGCAATCAACGCGCTGGGAATCCTTATCGCTCTACTCTAACTCTCTCCACCTTCCTCTCCGACATCCAGTCTGATTTCTGGGCAGCTATCAGAATATGGCCGCTCCAACGTCGGTTTTCTTCGTGTAGTCGGACGGCTTGGAGTATGGATCTGCTCGATAAACTCGAACAGAGTGCATATTTCGAACTCTGTCGATTTTGGGCGTCTCCGGACGACTATTTCATGAAAGTACATCTGAAACAGATAAGGAGTTTG
>Ga0105104_10004156_pt1 | contig 10110 bp, 5 predicted proteins | sample PPLLaktember2015_3_FD_87034 | JGI IMG/M metagenome (GOLD analysis project Ga0105104, IMG submission 87034) | Freshwater sediment microbial communities from Prairie Pothole Lake near Jamestown, North Dakota, USA - PPLs Lake P7 Core (6) Depth... | ecosystem: Environmental > Aquatic > Freshwater >... | reverse complement strand
TTGGTGAAGGTGGTGTCGGCATACAGGCGGATCTTGTCGCGAAACTGCCCGCCCAGCATCTGCCAGCACGGTACGCCCCAGGCTTTGCCGGCCAGATCCCAACAGGCCATTTCGATCGATACGACTCCCCCGGCCTGGCGGGCGGGTCCGCCAAACTGCTTGATCCGCCGGAAGACCTTGTCGACGTGGCACGGATTCAAGCCCTTGATGCGACTCTTGAGCATCAGGGCGTAAGTCGGGCTCGCGCCGTCCCGGACCTCACCGTACCCATGCAGACCTTGATTGGTGTCCAGCCGCACAACCCAGTGACCGTGCACTCGGCAGACGCGCAGGTCCGTTATTTTGAGATCCGAAGGCTGCGAGGCTGTTCGGACATTCTGTGCCACCGCTTCGTAGTCATCCGCGGTCGCCATGAAACTCGCCGCACATGCGGCAGCGCCAACACCGACGGTCTTGCCTAAGAACGATCGTCTTGAATGAAAACCTGACTTTCCCACGGTCTACCTCCTGTTCGCTACCCGCTGGCCAAGCCCGTATTGTAACCGCGCTCACGGCCGAGAGTCACTCAACTCGTGGAACCGCTCCTTCTCGTCCTCGCGCTCGAGGAACGGGATCCCTCTTTCCATCCATTCAGGCTTGGGCGCGCCCTTCAGGAAGTAGTCGAAATACTGCTGCATGCGCACGGCGTAGTCCTTCTGATTCTGCCGCTTGCGAAGGCCGTGCAGCTCGCCGTTATAGTTGAAAAGGTAGGCCTCTTTTCCGTTCCTGCGCAGGGCCAGAAAAAGCTCGATTCCCTGGTACCACGGGACCGCATCATCCTGGTCGTTGTGCAGAATCAAAAGCGGAGTCTTCACCCTTTCAATATGGAAGACCGGGGAATTCTCAAGGTACTTGAGAGGCGAATCGTACAGGGAAACGCCGATCCGGCTCTGGGTCTGCTCGTACTGGAATTGCCGGGGCATTCCGGATCCCCACCGAATTCCGGCGTATGCGCTTGTCATGTTGCCAACGGGTGCCCCTGCCTCCGCTGCGCGGAAGCGGTTGGTTTGTGTCACCATGTAGGCAATCTGGTAGCCTCCCCAGGAATGCCCTTGGATCCCGATCGCCTTCTCATCCACAAAACCCTTGTCGACGACCGTCTGGACTGCGGGCAATACGCATTTGAGGGCCGATTGCCCGGGATTTCCGACCGTATAGACAATGTCAGGAGTCAGCACCAGGTAGCCGTTGCTGACATAGAACGAGAAGTTGATGTTGTGTCCGGGCGCCGGGTTAACGAAGTTGTGACAGTTCTGAGACAGGCGCTCATAAATGTAAACGAGCAGGGGGTACTTCTTTTTCGGATCGAAATTCGCAGGCTTATAGAGAGTGGCCCTTAACTGGACGCCATCCGCGTTCTTGAAATCAATCAGCTCCGACTTGCCCCAGGAAAACGGCTCCATCTGCTTTCCGCCATCCGTTACTTTCTGCAACTGAGCGAAGGAAGGATCAGTCGCCTGCAGGTCGGGAAACTCGTCAAAACGCGAGGCGGAAATCAGCAGGGTTGAAGCGTCACGCGCCTTGGTGACGAAGCGGAGAGATTTGTCCGCCCAGATCAAGCGTTCCGGGCGGGGCGATCCTTTGAGGTCGACCTTGAAAAAGCCGGTTGCCCGCGTCTCTTCGGATTCGCCGCGCAGGTAAAGCAGCTTTGCAGGGTCGATCCCGCGTCCGGGACGATCCTCGTCCTCAGGCTCGATCTGCTGGACGCGCAGTCGCGTTTTCGTTCGGCGTCCCTCCCCCGCGGTCAGGTTCCGGGGCGGCCGACCATCGACGAAGATCTGCCACACATCGAAGCGATCGTAGACTAGAAACGATTGGCTGTCGCTGGTCCACCCGGCGCCTTCGTAACTCCCCGGCGGATCGGGCGTATCGTCCTCCTCGTCAAAGAACGCTACCCCCAGCGAGGAAGTAACATCCCGGCTGTGCCCCGAATCTGACTCCAGAAGATGCCACTGTTTGTCGTCGTAGTAAACCGCGTACTTCGCGTCTGGGGACCATTGGAAGCCTCCGCCCGGCCCCGCTGCGGTGCGAAATTGGCGGAGAACCGCTTTGCGCATGCCGGTCGTGCAGTCTACGAGATAGACGTCGGCATAGCTGCTGTCATAGTCGACCCGGGGCCGATACGGGGAATCGTCAATGCCAATCGCCCGGCTTCCATCGTCGCTGAACCAGACAGAGCGTAACATCGGGTCGGCAACTTGGACGTACCGTTTGGCCGCGATGTTGTAAATGCCACGGTAAGTTCGACTTCGCTCCTGATTCGCCCGAATACGCTGCATGGGCTGAACGAGCTCATCCTTCCAGTGCCAGAGATCGGCCACGACCTTGTCATCCTTAGGCAGCTCAGCCTCCTCGTCGCGTGGCGGCCGAGGAGGAATGCCGGCCGCGACATACAGGGCCGCCCCGTCCCGCGAGAACCCGAGGTTCCCCTTGTCGCTTATCACCAAAGCCGGGGGGAAGGACGAGGTCTCTGATGAGACAATCGGCATGGCGGATGGCGAGCCGCGCTCCCAGCGGTACACCTTGAACGTCGGGCTCTTCACGGTTGCTGAGTCATGGTCGCTGACAAACGCGACCTGCTTCTGCTGCCGATCCCATGTGATCTTGGCGTACTTTCCTTTCCCGGCCAGAAGGGCGACGGGCGGCTGACCAGATTGTGGAGTCACAGCGAAGACCCCGTTCTCATCCTCGTTCCTGGCCGACACTGCATACAGGAGTGTTTTTCCATCACGCGAAAACGAATATTCGGTCACGCTTGGAAAAACCCGCTCCGCGTTATCGCCAAGATTCCGCAGGGCCAACTCGGCTCCGTATTCCTTTTTCTTCTCGCCTGTGCCGGCGGGCGGGTCACCGTTCTTCTTGTCTCCGGGCTTCGCCACTTTGAGATAAGCAACCCAAGGTCCGCCCTTCAAGGGGACCTCCATGTTCTGTACGCCGTCCAGGCGGGTGACCTGACCTGTACCGGCATCCAGGATGACGAGGCCGCCTTTCGGCATTTCCTCAGGCTTTTTCTTCGCTTTCTTGGCCTTTTCCGTCTCCGCCTTTAACGGATAGGTGGTCGCGACTACAAACCGGCTGTCGCTCGTCACAGCTATCTTTATGGCGGGTGTCGGCGGCGGAGAATCAGGGTTCGTCTCCTCCGCGCTCCGAATCGGCGGGGGCGGTAACGCTCCGACGCCCGCCCGCCACTCGGTGCCCGACCGGAGATCTCGGACGACCAGGTCCCCGTCCCCATCCTCGGGCATGAAAGAGTAGGCGAAATATCGGCCGTCAGGTGAGAGAACCGCACCGGCAATAGTCCGCCAGGCGTCGAAATCCCTGTGGTTCAAAGGCCTCTTCGAACCGGGGGTCGGAGAGGTGGCAAGCAAAGATGTAGTTAAGACTAGTATTGCAACAAGATTACCCGGACGCATGACGAGGCGGAATGCTAACAGCGAGCCTCCGGCTCGTCAACAAACACGTGAGGGAGTAAAAGTCAGGGACAGCAGGGCCAGCAGGGACAAGACCAGTTTGCTGATGTGCCTTTTGTCCCTTTTGTCCCTGCTGTCCCTGCTGTCCCTTGTTTCCCTCGTCTTTCGTTCTATAATCTCGCTTCAAAACACAGGAGGAACCATGAACCGAAGACAGTGGCTGGCAGCGGCCGGGCTGGCCGGCTCCCAAATGCTCAACGTGCGGGCGCTCCAAGCGGCTCAAAGCGCCGAGCGCGGAACTGCGCCTCTTAAAATCACCGATGTCCGCACGATCCTGACGGCACCGGCCGGTATTCGGTTGGTCGTGGTAAAGGTTTTGACGAGCGAGGCCGGCCTCTACGGACTCGGCTGCGCGACATTTACGCAACGGGCGCGAGTCGTCGAGACCGCCATTGACCGTTTTCTCAAGCCTTTCCTGATTGGAAAGGACCCGACGCGAATCGAGGATACCTGGCAATCGGCGTTCGTGAGCTCGTACTGGAGAAATGGTCCGGTTCTCAACAACGCCATAAGTGGCGTGGACATGGCTTTATGGGACATCCTGGGCAAACGAGCGAAACTGCCGCTTTACGAGCTTCTTGGCGGAAAGGTCCGGGAGGCGGTTGAGACCTACAGGCATGCTTCCGGATCAAGTTTCGAAGAGGCGGCGGCGGCAGTGCTGAAATACAAAGACCAGGGATACCGCTACGTCCGGGCACAGGTCGCCGTCCCCGGGAGTGCCACTTACGGGACTTCAGGCCCCAGGGGTGACCAGTCGACACCGGCCAATCAGCGTACGCAAGTCTGGGAGCCGGCCGCCTATGTCCGCCTGGTGCCTCGACTGTTCGAGCACCTCAGAAAGACTGTAGGTGAAGACCTTGAGCTGCTTCACGATATTCACGAGAGAGTTCCCCCGATCCTCGCAATCCAGCTGGCGAAAGACCTTGAGCCCTATCGCCTTTTCTTCCTCGAGGACCCCTTCGCACCCGAAGACATCGGTTACTTCCGGCACCTTCGGGCGCAGACGAGCACCCCCATTGCGATGGGAGAGCTGTTCAACAACACGAATGAGTGGCTGCCCCTGGTCAGCGAGCGCCTGATCGATTTCATCCGTGTCCACCTGTCTCAGGTCGGCGGACTCACCATGGCCCGCAAAATGGCCGCCCTGTGTGAATTCTTTAGAGTGAGGACAGCATGGCACGGCCCAGGCGACGTCTCTCCTGTCGGCCATGCCGCAAACGTGCATCTCGATCTGGTGGCACCCAATTTTGGAATTCAAGAAGCCAAGGAATTCAACCAGGGCGAGCAGGACGTGTTCCCCGGCTGCCCCGTTCTCCGTGACGGTTACTACCACGTCACTGATAAGCCGGGCCTGGGCATCGACCTGGACGAAAAGCTGGCTGCCCGCTTTCCGATTAGAGATGACCCGAGCTTCGATATGTTCTGGGGAAATGTTCGTCGTCGAGACGGCACGATCGTGACACCGTAGCGCGTTTTTACTTTTTCAGAGCCGTGAGCGCGGCGTTTTTCATGAGCGACCCGGACTGTGCCTACGGCACCGCTCAGGTCGCCAAACGCTGCCCTGACGGCTCTGGAACTGGTCGAACGCTGTCCGGCCCTTGAACACGCCTTGTGTGCTCGTGCATGATTACTTCGTGGGTGGCGATAAAACATTTCGCCACCCAGCCTTACATGATTTCGACGCGCGCGGCGCGGCGTTCGGCTAGAGGAACATGTTCGAACAGGAGGCACATGCCGAGGAAACCCAAAAAAGACGGCGTATTGGAGAAGTGTCCAACCGGCGTTCGAGGATTGGATGAGGTAACTGAAGGCGGCTTGCCGCGTGGCCGTTCCACTCTCGTCTGCGGCGGTCCCGGATCGGGCAAGACGCTCCTCGCAATGGAGTTCATCGTCCGCGGCATCCGGAATTTCGGAGAGCCGGGCGTGTTCATGCCGTTTGAGGAGAAGGAAGAGGAGCTCGTTCAGAATACTCATTCGCTGGGATTCGGCCTTCCGGAGCTGATCCGTGACAACAAACTGGCAATTGACTACGTTGCTGTCGAACCAAGCGAGATCGAGGAGACTGGTGAGTACAACCTCGAGGGTCTGTTCCTGCGGCTGGGGGCTATTATCGATCAGGTCGGTGCCAAGAGAGTCGCTCTCGATAGCCTGGAAGCACTTTTCCCCGCCCTGCCAAACCAGTACATCCTGAGGGCCGAGATCCGTCGCCTCTTTCGCTGGCTGAAGGACAAAGGAGTCACGGCGGTCATTACTGCGGAGCAAGGCGGTGGGACACTGACGCGCTACGGCCTCGAGGAATATGTCAGCGACTGCGTCATCACGCTCGATCACCGTGTCGACAACCAGATTGCCACTCGTCGGCTGCGTGTTGTCAAGTATCGTGGTTCGAAGCACGCCACCAATGAGTACCCCACCCTGATCGACGAGCGCGGCTTGAGTGTCCTCCCGATCAGCTCGCTCGGGCTCACCTATCCTGTCAGCAGGGAATTCGTCTCGAGCGGCATCGACCGACTGGACACGATGCTGGACGGCAAGGGCTATTACAAAGGCAGCAGTATCCTCGTCTCCGGTATGGCCGGAACGGGCAAAACCAGTATCGCGGCGGCCTTCGCGGAACGCACTTGCCGCGAAGGTCGCAAATGCGTGTACTTCTCGTTTGAGGAGTCGCCTGAGCAGATCATTCGAAACATGAGCTCCATAGGTTTGAACCTCTCCCAATGGGTCAAACCCGGGCTATTAAAGTTTGAAGCACTCAGGCCAACGGTTTACGGCCTCGAGAACCATTTGGTAAATTTCCACAAAACTATCGAGAATTTCAAGCCCCATGCGGTCGTGATCGATCCCGTTACAAACCTGACCTTTGTTGGGAACGATGCTCAAATTCGGTCGATGCTCACGCGCCTCATCGACTTCCTCAAGAACCAGCAGATCACGTCTCTTTTTACCAGCCTCAGTGAAGCAGGATCCGCACTGGAGCAAAGCGAAGCCGGGATCAGTTCGCTGATGGACACCTGGTTGCTGGTCCGGATGATAGAGTCGGCTAATGAGCGCAATCGGGTCCTTTATGTGCTGAAGAGCAGGGGCATGGCTCACTCTAATCAGATGCGGGAATTCCTTCTCACGGACCACGGCATTCAGCTGGCCGACATTTACGCCGGCCCTGGCTCCGTCCTCACCGGATCTGCCCGAATGGCACAAGAGGCTCGTGATCGGCAGGCGGATATGGCGGCCGCCCAAGCGGCCGCACAGCGGCAGCGTGAGCTTCAACAGGAAGAAGCAGCCCTGCAAGCTCAGTTGCGGGCTCTTCAAGGCAGGCTGGCAGCAGTGTCGGAGGAACTGACGTCCGGGATCTCACAGGAGAAGGAGCGAGTGTCAGCGGCCGCCAGCGAGCGGCGCAGAATGGCGGCCTCGCGCAAAGCGGACTAGCACGGACCGACACGGACGAACCCGACTCAAGGCTCTCCGTGTTCGTCCGTGGTTGCCCGTGCCCGTCCGCACGCCCGTCGCCGACCCCGCTCACTGACTGTTACTGCGCAGTCGCCAGCGGCTTCTCGGCTTCGTTAAAGAACCGCTGCTGAAGCTCGAGTATCCGGTCGTCGTGCTTGATCTCCTGCAGGACCTTGACCAACTGGTTGACCTGCGCCTGGATCATCGTTTCGCCGAGCTCTTTGGTCGCCGGGGTTCCATCTCCGGCATAGTGATTTGGAAAACGGGCGTACCACCAAATCCCGGCATAGAGGCCCTGGATGCCTTTCAGCCGGGCCTGATCCTCTCCGCTTTGCTGTTTGGCCCGGTCAGCATGTGCCAAATCGGGTCGATGAGCCATGATTGTCGAAGTCTCGCCTTCTCCCGCGTGCATCTCCATCGTCGTCTTTCGCATCTGCCGGATCTTCGTGTCGTTCTCCGGGTCCCGGGGAGGCGTGAAGAGCATAACCGCGTAATCCTTGCGGGCGGCGAGCTGAGCCTGGCAGAAGTAGTTCAGGAAATTCGTATTTCCCCCGTGTCCATTCACGATGACGATCTTTTTGATCCCGTTGCGGGACAGCTCGTCGCAGGTCTCCTGAAGCAGCGTCCAGATGGTGCCCGGGCTGTAGGCAATCGTGCCTGGCTGGTGCCTGGCCTCGTAGATCTGCCCGAAGTAATACTCCGGAAACACAAGCACATACTCCTGCTGAGCAGCCCGGAGGGCGATTTGGCGCGAGTCGAGCAAGTCGGTGCCGAGCGGCAGGTGCGGGCCGTGTTTCTCAAGGATCCCAAACGGGATGATGCAGGTTCTACCCGCCTTCTCGACTCCCTTTACAAAGTCAGGCGCCGTGAGCTCTTCGTAGCGGAAAGGCAAATTTCCCGACTGACCGGTCGCTGTCTGACCTTGCGCGAGTACTGTGCCAAGCAAGCCCCAAACAGCCAGCGCACAGGATAGCTTTACGATTCGAGAGTAATTTCTGCCCATCAACATTCCTCCTTCGCCATGTATTCTTGCCCAAATCCAGCAAGATACCAAGGCCCGCCGGCACGGCCCCTCGTTTCTTCGCGCGAGCGGGCCCGACGCTGGGATACAATCGCGAATCAAACCGACTGGTGCTCAGGTCGGGAAAGTACCGGGATTCGAGGTGACGACGTCTCATGATCCGACTGGACGATGTCCGCAATTACTTGGAAACAGGCGTTCGACGCACGATGCCGGCCCGCTTGCATCTCCTGGGTGCGGCAGCTCTCGCGCTGATAGCCGTTCTGTTGACGCTCGGGTTTTGGGAGTTCGACGTTGATGACAGTTACATCGGCTACCGGATAGCCGAGAACGTCGCCTCCGGCCACGGCTGGGTCTACAACTTAGGCGAGTTGGTTAATGGTGCAACTTCACCGCTTTGGACTCTAGTCCTGACTATCGGCGCGAGCTTCCGTTCCACGATCGTCGTTTCGCACCTGGTGACGGCCGTTTGTATCTTTCTGGCCGGATATTTTGCCTGGCGCGCCTCGTGGCACTTCCTCGGACCCTGGCTGTCTTTTTCAGCGGGCATCCTGCTGCAGACTCACCCCATGCTGGTCCTCTCGATCAGCATGGAAACATGGATTTACCTGGCCTTGGCCCTCGCTGCCATTTGGGGATGGTTCACCGGTAGAGGTTTGCTCGCTGGCATATGTCTATCCGCCGTCGTGCTGGCTCGTCCCGACGGCATCATCCTCGCCGCGATACTGTTCTCGTTTCTGTGGATAGAGCGGCGGCTCAGCTGGCGGCTTGTTGCCGTCTTCGTGTTGCCACTCCTCGCGTGGTCGATCTTCTCGCTCTGGCAGTTCGGAAGCCCCTTTCCGCATACTCTGGAAGCGAAGATGGCCCAGGCGCGCTCCGGGTTTTGGGACCTGGCAATGCCTCCCGTATCGTTCCTTCCGCTCTTTTTCAAGGGCCTGCTGTGGTGGCTGAAGCAGATCCACGGGGTTCGCCTGCTGCTGCTCGTTTTTCCGTTCTCGATCGCCGCACTGGTGTCTTTCAGGATGTGGCATCCGGTTCTTACCGTGCTGATTCTGTGGGGCGGCCTGCACCTGATTGCCTACTCCATTCTCAACGTCCCGCAATATCACTGGTACTACAGCCCGGTCCTGCTGGCCATCATTCTCGGGTCTCTCGAAGGGTGTCGCCGCCTGATGGAGCTGTTCGGGCGGTGGCGGTGGATGTGGCTCTGTGTCGCGCTGCTTGGCTGGTTCATTGTCTACAGGCAAGTCGAATTCACGTACCTGACGCACACCGGGCTTCCGGAGCCCCGAAACGCAGCGTATGAGATGCTTGGGAACTGGCTGAGGCAGAATACCGACGCCACCGCCCGAGTTGCAGCAGCGGAAATCGGCGTGGTGGGGTATTTCTCAGGCCGTCCCATGGTCGACATGGCTGGCCTGATGCACAAGGAGGGGCCGGCCGAGCTGCGGAAACGGAATGCCGGCTGGTGGTTGGCTCGACGGAAGCCCGAGATCGTAATCGCCCACACGCCCGCATGGCGGTTCGAAGCGATTGTCGAATCGTCACCGCAATATCGGCTGGTTTTTCAGCAGCCCTTCGAGCGTTATCAGACGGTGCGAGTCTACGAGCGAATCGGGAGTGGGGCGATCAGGAAGTGAGGCTCACCCGAGTTGGCTCGCGCCATCTTCTTTCGGAGCGCGGTGTCAGGGCCCTGCTCCTTACACCGCGCTCCGAAAGAAAGGGTGCCGCCTCCAGGCAAAAAAAAGGGGCTCTCTTGCGAGAGCCCCTTTTGAAGATTAAATCCGGCGGTGACCTACGTTCCCACACGGTTTCCCATGCAGTATCATCGGCGCAGGAGGGCTTAACTGCCGTGTTCGGGATGGGAACGGGTGTAACCCCTCCGCCAGGACCGCCGGAAACTTGGTCTCGGACGGCTCGGCACCGCATCGGGTGCAAAGCCGTCCGAGGATCAGGTAAGAAGGGTGATTAAGCCACGAAGTGGCAGCGGCGCTTTTCTCTAGCCGCGAAAAATTTCAAGGTCAAGCCGCACGACCGATTAGTACAGGTCAGCTTCACGCGTCACCGCGCTTCCACACCCTGCCTATCGACCTGGTGGTCTACCAGGGGTCTTCAGGCCGTTTACACGGCGGG
>Ga0105104_10004155_pt1 | contig 10111 bp, 10 predicted proteins | sample PPLLaktember2015_3_FD_87034 | JGI IMG/M metagenome (GOLD analysis project Ga0105104, IMG submission 87034) | Freshwater sediment microbial communities from Prairie Pothole Lake near Jamestown, North Dakota, USA - PPLs Lake P7 Core (6) Depth... | ecosystem: Environmental > Aquatic > Freshwater >... | reverse complement strand
TATTTGATATTCAATGTCATTCAAAAATGAAATATTTACAAATTATGGAATCATCAGCAGCTGCAATTAATTTTAGTCACTGGATATTACAATAGGAACAAGGTCGAAATACTTCAAATGAGTGCCAATTACATTGGACAAGATGTGGGAATAACAGACAGTAATGGAATTGAAACATACTAAGGTATCCAGATTTTTAGTAGCAATCCAGAAGGCAAGCTCGGATTTCTAGATAATTTGGTTGGGTTATATGTTTACAAATATTGGCCTAATGGTACAACAGCGGGGACCATCTGGGAGTGGAAATAGACAAGATATATTTTGTCTTTGCAACAAATTTAAATTGAATGACTTTAACACATGATTTCAATTGGCAGAACAAGATTACGATAAGTCTAAAGCAGAAGAATTTGCTTCAAAGATGTTTCAGTTCCTAAATGGTGGAATGCTGTCACTTATGATTAGCATCGGATACAAGACTAACTTGTTTGATATTATCTCTCAGCTGGAGCCATCAACAAGTCAAGAAATTGCACAGGCGGCCAAGCTTGATGAACGATATGTTAGAGAGTGGCTAGGTGCAATGGTTGTAAGTAGAGTTATCGAGTATGATCCTGCACATAAAACGTATTGGTTTGATAAAGAAAAAATGAATTCTTTAACCAGGACATCAGGTTCATATAACTTTGCAGCTTCTATGCAATGGATTCCTATACTTGCTCAAGTAGAAGATGATATTATAAATTGCTTTCAAAAAGGGGGTGGCGTACACTACGATTCTTTTAAGCGCTTTCATGAGGTGATGGCTGAAGAAAGCGCTCAAACTGTTGTGACTGGTTTATTCGATTTTATTCTTCCACTCATACAAGGTTTGGAAGAAAACCTTATGGGAGGTATTTCTGTTTTGGATATTGGATGTGGTAGCGGTCATGCTATCAATACCATGGCGGCCAAATTTCCCAACAGCAAGTTTGTAGGATATGATATTTCTGAAGAAGCCATTAATAAGGCCAGATCTGAAGGACGACAGCTAGGCAACAAGAATGTATCCTTTGACGTAAATGATGTTTCAAATCCACAAGTCATCAAGACAGATTTTGATCTCGTTGTAGCGTTTGACGCTATCCATGACCAAAGAGATCCGGCTCATGTGCTGAAAAATATTGCAAGTATTATCAATCCGGTTGGAGGTATATTCTTAATGCAAGATATTCTAGGTTCGAGTTCTCTTGAGAAAAATATCAACCATCCGCTTGGGCCATTTCTATATACTATCTCTTGCATGCACTGTATGAGTGTATCTTTAGCTCAAAATGGGGCTGGTCTTGGCGCAATGTGGGGAAAGGAGAGAGCTATTGAGATGCTTAAAAACGCGGGTTTTAACAGTGTCGAAGTCAAGACACTTGCACATGATTTTCAAAATTATTATTACATTGCAAAGATCGCCCCAAAAGATATGTCCTTATAGAGGTAACGAGTGTCTAACAGGCGATATGTACGGAGGCAAAAAAAATTTTGATTTGAATGAGGTAGATTTCCTTGAACTTGTGGACAAGGAGGGCTCTTACAAGAGGATCAATGACTCCCAGTCCTACCCTCACTAGAGCTTTACACAAGATAGAGTAATACATTTCATTTGTCACAGATTTTGCCGTGTCGGTTAGAATCTGACTTTTCTTCTTATTGTCAGTAATGACATCAAAGAATTCAGTCTGCCCTATAGCATGAACAGAAGGTGAATGTAAATGGATCCCTATCAATGATAGGCTTCAAATTAACGTTTAGGAGATATACCCGTCCCGTCCATCAATTTTTGTTAGAGACTATTATTTCTTTATTAGCTTCCCAATTCTTTGGATATTTTGCTCAATTCTTTATAATGATGAAATAAGATTGACATTAGTATAGGTTGTATTCTTATAGGATTAGCACAGCACACGCATGCAGAATTGTACAAAATAGATATGAAAAACATATTATCGAACAGCTTTCTATCAGCCTTGGGAAGCGCTCTTCGGAAGTTCTTCCATTCTACATATTCCATTTTGATAGCTATACGAAATGAGGGTATGGTTCTTCCCATGTCTATTTATTAACCTAAGGAATACAGTAACCGTAAAGTACCTAATAACTATGAAGATTGTAGAATACTATAAAAAGCATATAAAACAGGAAACCTTACTCCGGATTATCAATTAGGGTTAATAATTACAAGAAAATGGTATGCAAATCCTCATTGAGGGCGTTGAGCATCTTCATATCCGATTCTTCAAGCTGGAAATCGAATACCTGGATATTCTCCCTTATTCGATTCTCATGAATAGATTTAGGAATCACAACTAGACCATGCTGTAGACTCCATCTAATTAGGATCTGTGCTGGGGTTTTACCATATTTCTTTGCCAAGCCTACTAAGGTGGGATGATTAAGTCTTTGGCCTCTAGTCAGTGGACTATAGGCCTCTAACTGTATATTGTTATTTTTGCAGAATTCTAACAACTTCTCTTGGAACAGAAACGGATGAAACTCAACTTGATTTACCGACGGTATAACATCAAAATTTTGGAATATTTCTTGTAAGTGAAAAATCTCGTAATTGCTTACTCCGATAGCCCGAGTCTTGCCCTCTCTTAATAATTGAATCATTGCTTTCCAAGTGTCTTTGCCCTGGCCTTCAACTGGCCAGTGGATCAAATAAAGGTCAACATAAGGCAGTCCTAAGCGTTGTAGGCTTCTTTCACATGCTGAAAGTGTAGATCGATATCCTTGATCGCTATTCCACACTTTTGTAGTAATAAAGATCTCATCTCTTCCTATGCCGCTTTCTAGAATTGCTCTACCTACGTCTCCTTCATTGCCATATAGCCAAGCCGTATCAATATGCCTATAACCAATCTTCAATGCATATTTAACTGCACGCAAAGTAGATTCTCCTGGTGGTGCTTGATATACTCCCAGACCTAGCCGAGGAATCTCTACTCCATTATTCAATAATGTACTGGATTGCAAGCTCAATTGCATAACAGAATGATTCGTCAGAAACCCACTTAAAATCTATCGACTTACACATAACACCGTAGCAACCCTCTAGCAAAGGCTTATATATATAATAGCTAATGTCAACGGGAAAGGGGATATAATATATCCAAACTTTCTTGAGTTTATATCATTACAGATTTGAGTTGAATTATATTATGGAAATGGAATTGCGCTTATAATTGAAGGTATCTGTGATTCGATATTTGGGTTTGCATTATCCTTATTGTTTTCAGAAATGATTACATCAATGCCAGAAGTGCTATCAGTTGCGTCGATATCTGTATTATGACTCTCCTTTTCTCCCAATACAGTCTTGGCAGATGCAATAGCAAACGATCCTTCATTATCAGATCCTAAATGGCATCCGAATACAGATTGGATCTTAGCCTCACAGTTCGATTCCACAGCCAATACACTATCAAAAGAATTCAAATTCATTAGTGTCATCCCTCCAAATAAAACTAAAATCGATACTAACAAGAATAATCTGACTGTAGACATGTTTTACAAAATATTGATTACAGTTCGAGATAATCAATTTAATTAAAGTAAAATACCTACTTTTAATATGTAAATGTTCTATCTTCCAAAGATTAGTAAGAAAACTAAATGGTGATATCAATGTATCCAACTTAATTTTTACCTGAGTCTAACGGAAGGCATCTAATTATTTCAATTGAATAATATAACAACAGTCACATTGTTCAGTCACATAATTCATACCTTTGTTGGCCCGTGAATATGGGGATTCGATTAAATTAAACTACACATTCAAAAAGTATCTTTGATCCTATATATGGATCAAGATTTTAGATTCAGAATAATCCTTTGATAAATGATCATGTGATTCATGTTATGATTTCTTAAATGAAAGAATAGTATTATGGCATCAAAGGAATGATTAATAATACTAAAGTGAATAGATATGTAGCAACGAAGAATTTACCAACTGCATTAACTATATCATTACTATTGATTTTGGCGAGTAACGTAGCAAATACACCAATCTTTGAACAGGCTTATGCAATTAAGGAATTCAACATAGATGTAGACATTGAAGACAACGAAATTAAGCGTGGTGATACTCAACATGTAACAGTTACTGTTCTCAATGACGATACCGATAACCAAGTATCAGACGCCAATGTTAAACTAACAGTATATCCACCAGATAGTGATTCGACTTCTGCCCACGATGAAACTGACAATAACGGCGAGGCAACATTTAACGTAGAAATAGACGACAATGCGGAAACAGGTACTTATGATGTAGATATAAGAGTCTCGAAGGATGGATATGACACAAAAACTGTCAATACTTCATTTGATGTAGTTAAATCGAGCGGCGCTGATGATGAGGATGGAGATCACAATGGATCTACATCTTCATCTTCTTCTGCGGCGGCATCTGCTTCAGCTGCTTCTTCAGAAAACAGCGACAGTGATAATAGCGCAGTATCAAGTGCTAGTTCTTCCAATAATAGTGATGATGATGGCAGTAGTAGTTCATCTTCATCATCTGCAGCTGTAGGAGAGGCGGCCGCGGCTGCGGCTGCGGCATCAGGTGCATCATCAGCTGCTGCGGCTGCAGCAGGTAATGCTGCGGCTGCGGCTGCTGCAAGTGGTGATGATGCCTCTTCAGCTGCATCTGCTGCAGTATCAGAGAATGGAGGATCTTCATCAGCTGCTGCTGCGGCTGCTGCATCAGCTGCTGCTGCGGCTGCTGCATCAGTATCTTCTTCTGACAATGGTGATGATGGTGATTCATCTTCTTCTGCGGCTTCTTCAACTAATGAAGAGGACGAATAATTACAATCACCTTAATCTACAAATTTTTTCTTTTGTTCTCTTAATGCATTGATACTTTGATAATTTTGCGAGATAGAATATTAAAACTTTGCATCTTTCTTCTATACTACTAATATACCTAATTCGCTGCTGCCAAATGCAGGGTCTACAGCTACAATTCATTTGTATGAATGGTGCCTCTCCTTTCCAATCAATAGCAAAAATGATCTAATGGATCATGACTATAGGAGTAGATGCATACATTATTTCTTTTCATATATTTTGGTTAAGAGGAATAATAATATATATTAAGAAATAATGGCAAATTTGAAGTACATGTAATAAGCAACTTCTTGCCCTATTTGTAACGATGGTAACATCAATCACGGAAATAGAAAGTGCATTATGTATTGTGGTGGGATTTACTTTGACCTATTTGTTCTTAGAATTAGCATGGCATTTTACTGCCTGCAAAATTAAAGATGGGACAACACTTAAGCCATGCTTATTTAAGGAATTGAGAAAACAAATCCTTTTTGTAAGCAATAGATTGTGAGGCGAGAACAATATGGACATGCATGATTGTATATGTGACCGAGTCCAAGAAGTTGATAGATCTATTAGGTATGTAGGTTTAGCAAACAAGATGGGTACAAGGATTGAAGATCATTATAGAAACAGATTGGAACCACTTCTAAAAGAAAATGATTTAGCTCTCTCTGCCTTAGAATCCGTTTTACGAATGAACTTGAGATGTAATATGCAGCATAAACTTGGGAAGCCTTTATACTCATTTACTCTATATGAGAAGGTTAAAAGGGTAACAATACCACTATTTGATAGTAATTATCAGATACTTATGATTTCATTTGACATTGATGGAGAGAATGAATACGTTATTCTTGAAAAAGTATTATCATTGTTAAAAAAGGATACATATAATAATTGTACTTAACATGAAAATTACATTCTGGTGACACCGTAATTGGCTAGCTAGAATGCAGGTATACATATGAATAACAGATATACATCGCATGAAGATCACAGAAAAGATTTGAACTAAGATCTTTATATCAAAGCTTCTTCTTTATTTAGGTTGTTATGTTACTCATGGAAGTAAAGGCTCATTTGGATCTAGAATAATTTATATTCGATTCGTTCGCGGATTGATTGTGACTATCATGATGAAAGTTGAAACTATGATAAAAGAGATTGTTATTGGGGGGGACATAAACAGTATTGCTATACGATTAATAGTAAGCATACTTATGTTGCTTGTGTATACATCGCTGCTCTACTTAATACTATAAGTTATGAGTATAAGTTGTTACTTATTAAATGAATTCAGAACAGTTACATATTCAACATATAATCTATTTAAGCTGTATAGCTATAGCGCTGCAAATTTCCTACATAACGTGTCTAATTTCTAATTTTGTGTTTTACTTTAAGAAGCTGAAGCTGTGTTAACAATCCATTGGATCTAGCTTGCATTTTCCAAATTTCTATTGAATGGGTTCTATATAAATAAAGAATATCTTTTTACTTCTCCAAGACTTTTAATGTTGTATTTAGCATTTCCGCCCAAATACGGTGGACAAAAGCTTCTTGCAGATCCCTTTTCTTTGCACATTCCTCAGCTGCAACAAGTTCTCGACTAAAATGCAAAGCTAGAGCGATCTTTGCACTTGCCTTGTGTTCCTTGATCTGTTGATCCAAGTTTTGACCCATGATCTCATCTAAGCTGTGTAATCTCATATCTCTCTCGTCCGGGCTTAGTGACATATTGATGATAAAACAGATTCACATGTTCAATATATTTGAAGTTAGCTATTCTTCCGGTCAGCATATCCAGTTTGTTCGTAATTTACACCATCAACAACTCTTCCGTTCATTTGTGAGATACGCAATCTAAGAATCGAGAAACGAAACAATCGATGGTTATGGCTATTAAATGTATTTTGTCTGAGCATCAGTGTTATGTGCTTACGACTTTTGGCACAACGTACATTTCTTATTTCAACCTAGATTAATATGTACTCATATCTGGTGATGCGCATAGTCTATGTATAATATGGTGGGATAGATCTTGAAGTTCTGGTTCTAGATGCTCCAGAAAAAGAAGCTATTATCGAGCAGAATCATTAGCTCGAATTAGCAGACGGTCTTATACTAAGCTAAAAGGCAGATTTCAAGATCCTAAGAGAGAAGTGTTGTCACTTTGCTACCAATATCCGTCCGACCATTGAAGGATGAAGCATGCAATAGTAATCATAAACTCCAACTTCATCAAAATTATGTTTAAAAACCTTTCCAGCATGTAAAATATTAGAATCAAACTCTCCCTTGATAGCAGTCACGGAGTGAGATACAAAATCATCATTTGTCCATACGACACTGTTTCCAACTAGAATCTCTATCGGATTTAGTTTATATGATTTGTTGCCTAAAGTAGATGAATCTAAAACGATTGTTGCATTCACATACCCCTGCCCTTGGACATTCAAGATATTTGAATCATTTGTTGAAATCAGGAATGCAAAAATGAATGATGATACGCTTAAAAAGTTTAAAATTGATACTGCAACCTTCAACGGGGTTGTAGCCTTCATTAAAATATATAATTGTCGTGCTCGTTTTAGAATTTGAGAATAAGGATCTTTTATGACCAGAATAGTTACTGAAATTATATATCGATTCGTGTTCCCATCTGATCTTGACATCATCATGTTACTGTCATCATGGGACGTTGTACAACACTTAATTTTCTAATTATGATATCAGTAAGTATAGTCGCGATGAATGTTATTCATTAACAAATTCCAATCTCAACCATCATACTTATGTTTTAATAATTATCTGAGTGGTTTATACTGTTGTTATTGAACGTATTTTGTTATTGTTATACCTGACGACTTGTATTTAAAAAGTATACAAATCCACTTTCTAATTGCCGACTATTTCTTATTTCTTGCTCATTCCTTATGTTTAGTAACAATCATAATTCTCGATATTATGCATTGGATCAAAAAGGGAAGTACATTTATTGATCCAATATTTATTGATCCAATATTATTCAGTATTCATTGTATCGTGAATCAAATGTATTTAACTGCTATGTATTATTAATTCAATTACAAATATTTACCTTTAATTTCATTCATGAAAAAGATAAAAACAACTATGTGGATAATAACATACTCAAGATGACATTGAGTCTCAATTGTAAGGAGGCAGGAGATCCTGTATGTACTCATACTATGTACGGCGATACGGAAGAAGAGCTTCTTTCTAATGCTAAGAAGCATGGAATAGAAGTGCATGGATATACTGAAGAAACGTGGAATGAAGAAGTTTCAAAGAATCTGGACCATTTTCGCAAATTAATCAAGACTTCTTAGAGAACAAATTACAACAAAATAAAATATTCACATTTTTTTATACCGCTTGTCAATATAGAAATATAAAAATATACTGATACAGTACGCCGTGTTTCGCAGGCTATTCTTCACCCCCGTTTGTCTCGACAATTACATATACTAAAAATTAAATATTAACCGTATATTATATGAACAATAATGAGATGACAAACGCCCACGCCCATGGTACTTCGATAAACAAAAACAAACTTGAAATTCTTTTATCAGAATGTAGCTTTTCATATGAATTTTACAAGAGAAAAATTGTTAAAGGCTCTCACACAATGTATCAAAGTAAGTACAAAGTAACGGATAAGCACCAGAACGTTCTTGAAATATTAGACAGTAAAGAAGATCTAATTATTGTTAGTATGCGAGGAAGTAACTTTCCATTTGCCGCCGCTCTAATCTTTGCGCTAGCAGTAAAATATGGTAGACCTGAACTAGTATGTCTAGATAAGAGAAATAATGATGAAATAAGAAACTATGAGAATAATGTCCGTCGCGATTATGCGGATATAACCATATATTACACGATGAACTTGCCATTAACGTCTAAAGTCAAAGATAGTATAATCAATCAGCACAGAGTAACAGGGTATAATACACAGCTTATTGAATGTGCGGAACTCGAGAAGATTGCAGGTCACTACCTTGAGAATTATTTTAAGTAGTAAATACATCACCTTTTTAACATTAACAGATTACCAAAATAAATGGTGGAAGGTCCAAAGAACGAAAACAGAATCCTCATAGTAATGGACTTACTATATACCGTCTGATTGTAAGCGGTAAGAAATCTGTAGACGATTTAGAGTTAGCATGTTATTCATGCAATGCTCTTCATGCCGTGGAGATGAGATATGGCAAATTACCCATGAGAGTTATATGGGATGGTTAATTGTCATCTTCCATCCATTCCCAAATAATTGTTCACTTGTGGTGTTTCTGCAGTAGCGTTGTGTATACCTGTGAGAAATGCTAGATCAGCGTCCAAACATTTTTGTGAAAAACGCAAAAGCAGGAGACAAGAACGTAAAGATTAAGATTAATTCAGTGAGTAGTAGATTTGCAACCGCAGAAGTGGTAGCAGATCCGACCTAGGTTTTTTTGTCATATCGCTGGCATAGCCCGCGCTAATCCCTCGTTCTAACAGAAAATATATCAGATATTAGTAGAGGCCTGATATTGCCTAATGTAGATAATTCGTCTTCGGCACCGATACGATTATTGCTCAAACAAACCAGGTCCCGATCCTAGACTATGCGTTAGTACATAAAACGTGATTTCCATCATTTTAGTAAGCCACATCAGTGTCGCTGATATGACAATAAATAATTTTGATATCTTTCTTATGATACACTCTCCCCCGACTCATCGTAATCCATTGATTATATCGCTAATTGATAACTGTTGATTAATGTCTAAACACAAACTCATTGAACTCAGAAAAATAATCGAAGAAAGAATTGGATCATTGACCGAAGAAGTAGAGATCGCGACTAACGTGAAATTGAATCCATTGTACATTGCTGATCGTAAAGATGAAATTGAATTTTTGCGTTGGACAGCTACTATTATTAACTCAATTTTAGGTCAGGACATTGATCGAAAACAGGTACAACTTGGAACTACTAAAATACGATTGGAGATAGCTGATATCGTCGAGTTCGAAAACATACTCAATAAAAGAATTGAATAGCTAAATTTGAACTTGAAAGAATCAAACAATCTCCGAGAGTCAGACATTTTAATTAATGAAATAGATACACTTGAGAGTGCCCTAGGCCGTCTATGTGATCTGAAATATGGTGACAAAACACGAGCTATAGAAATCGCGGAAGCAAACAATAACTACCAGCAAG
>Ga0105104_10004154_pt1 | contig 10116 bp, 6 predicted proteins | sample PPLLaktember2015_3_FD_87034 | JGI IMG/M metagenome (GOLD analysis project Ga0105104, IMG submission 87034) | Freshwater sediment microbial communities from Prairie Pothole Lake near Jamestown, North Dakota, USA - PPLs Lake P7 Core (6) Depth... | ecosystem: Environmental > Aquatic > Freshwater >... | reverse complement strand
CGTTTTTCAATATTCTGTTGGGGTTCGACGTTCCGGAATCGTTGCTGGTAATTCTCAATCCCAGAAATATCGCGCAGGCAGTCCTGCAGGCGCTGCATTTCTTGATTAATTTGTTTCTGGCGGGATTGCCGTTTCGACTACTATTGTTGTTGGAAAAACAAAGGGCCGAACAGGATTAAGATGTCCTTTAGATCATAATATTACGATATTGTCATCTACCGTCTCAAGAATGGACACCTTCACTTGTATTTGCAAACCATAACTAAAGGTATTTCAGAATGCTTGTATAATATATAAAGTTGATTATTTCTTCTTCCAAGAGATCTCGTACCGGTAATAATTGAATATCGTAGTCTTTACGATATTCGTGGAGATTATTTATGAAGAAATGCCCATATTGTGCTGAACAAATTCAAGACGAAGCGATATTTTGTCGATATTGCCACAAAGACCTTGCAGAACCAACTATCAAACCAGAAGCACAAGTATTTCACGCAAGTAATGACCCTCCATTCTTTGTAAATCTATTCTGTGGAATTTTTCTACTTGTTTTCTTCTATTTTATAAGTTTCTTTGTTGCATATAATTGGCCCGGCATTGAAGCTGGATTGATAGTTATCCTAGGTATATATCAAACCCTATTGACAATTACTTTTACGTTGTTGGCGCTAAATGGTTTAGATCCCAAGAAACGAGATTTATTACGATTTCTTGGAATTCTTGTGGTTAGTTTTATTCCAATCATCAATTGGCTAATCGTCTATTGGTCAGGGAAGGGTATTGCTCGTACCTTCTTTACTCCTTCCTCAATTGGTAATTATGTAAAGGTATATTTGTCCTTAATGTTTATCGGAATGATTGGATCTGCGATATTCTTTGTTTTCATTGCATCAGATATTCCAACCTACGCGGCTATTCCCACTTGGACTCCTTTGAAAATGAAAACGAAAGAACCTCTCAAAACTTGGACTTCAATTTATAAACCCACAAAGTACGCAACCATTGGATCAGCGGGCTCGTATTTTAAGGATAATTGTGTTTTATGGTCTTCGATTACTCTGAATGACGTAGGAAAAACAAAATGTGTGTATGGCAAGGTGTATAACATTACGTCTGATAATATTGCATATTATATTTCGTTTAGTGATAAAAGAGGTGCCTTTTATATTATTTCCTATGACATATATTTTCCGGATCTTCGAATAGGTAACTGTGTTTATGCAACAGGCGTAATTAAAAGACTTGATAATAATCCAGTGATGACACTCCTTCCCGCGGATAATTTATATAAATGCCAATTATAAAAGCTACTTCTTGATTGTCCTGTAAAACAACGGCAGCGGCTTCACTCTATCCCGTTTTATGACGAATGCATCCTCCAATTCCTCCAGCGCCTGCGCAAGCGCCGCTTCCGTCGCGGCATGAACCTCGCATAACGGATCCCCCTTCCGCACGTTATCGCCGACCTTTTTATGCAGGACGATCCCGACCGCCGGATCGATCGCGTCGCCCTTCTTCGCGCGGCCCGCGCCGAGGCAAACGCTGGCCAGGCCGATTTTCCCGGCGTGCGCTTCCGCCACGTATCCGGATTTCTGCGCCGCAAGGGTCCCGCGGCAGGGCGCGCTCGGGAGGAGTGAAGGATCGTCGCAGATCCGTTCATCCCCGCCCTGGGCGCGGATCAGTGCGCGGAACTTCGCGAGCGCACCCCCGTCGGCGAGTTTTGCCGCCGCCAGCGCGCGGCCCAGGCGCAGGTTGCGCGTCCGCCCGCCGAGGTGGAGCATGTGCCCGGCGATCGTCAGGCAGTGCTCGCGTAAATCCGCCGGCCCTCCGCCGCGCAACGCCGCCATCGCTTCATGCACTTCCAGCGCGTTGCCGACCGCAAACCCAAGCGGTTGGAACATCCCCGAGACCAGCGCGACCGTCCTCCGCCCGGCGCGGTTTCCGATCCGCACCATCCAATGCGCGAGCGTACTTGCCTCGGCGACCGTCCCCATGAAGGCGCCCGTCCCCGCCTTCACGTCCAGCACGATGGCGCGCGCTCCCGAGGCGATCTTCTTGCTCATGATGCTTGAGGCGATCAGCGGCACGGAGGGGACCGTGCCGGTCACATCCCGCAGCGCATACAGCTTCCCGTCCGCCGGCGCAAGCTCCGCCGTCTGCGCGCAGGCCACCATCCCAATCTCTTTAAGCTGGCGGAGGATCTCCTCCCGCGTAAGATCCGTCCGGAACCCGGGGATGGATTCCCATTTGTCGATCGTCCCGCCGGAGATGCCCAAGCCCCGCCCGGACATCTTCATCACCGGGAGCCCGCAGGCGGCGACGATCGGCTCCACCACCAGAGTGGTTTTATCTCCCACGCCGCCGGTTGAATGCTTGTCGACCGCGCCCGGCGCCCACGCTTCCGCGTCCAGTTGGCCGCCGGATTCCGCCATCGCCTGCGTCAGGCGCGCCGTCTCGCGGATCGTCATCCCGCGCCACAGGACCGCCATCGCCCAGGCGGAAATCTGATAATCCGGGATGGTGCCGTCGGTGATCCCGCCGACCAGGAAATCGATTTCCGCAGGCTGTAGTTCCGCCCCGTCGCGTTTGCGGATGATGATGTCGACTGCGCGCATGATGGTCTGTCTTTCCCCTCTCCCCCCTACCCCCGTCATCTGGAGGGGCGCACGGCCGTGCGCCCTTACGGGGTACGGGGATGGGGGTGAGGACTTCACAAGTATAATCGAGTCAGGTTGTTTCCTAATTTCCCCGGAGGACGCCGCGCATGGAAAAAGCCGACCTGCTGCTGGTCAACGCCCACGTGCTCGCCATGGATCCGGAATTTCACGCCTTCCCGGAAGGCGCGGTCGCCGTCCGCGGGAACGCGATCCTCGCCGTCGGCCCGGTCTCCGAGGTGCGCCGGGCTGTGGACGCGCGGGAGACCATCGACTGCCGCGGATCGATTCTGATGCCCGCGCTCGTGAACGCCCACACCCACGCGGCGATGGCACTCCTGCGCGGGCTGGCCGACGACCTGCGGCTGGATGTCTGGCTGCTCGGGTACATGATGCCGGTCGAGCGCCAGTTCGTCGCGCCGGATTTCGTCCAACTCGGGACCCGCCTGGCGTGCGCCGAGATGATCCGCGGCGGGGTGGGGACGCTGGCGGACATGTACTACTTCGAAGACGTTGCCGCCTCCGCCATCGCCGGCGCCGGCTTGCGCGCCGTCTGCGCGCAAACGGTGATGAAGTACCCCACCCCGGATTCGGATTCGTTCGAGGACGGATTGGAGCGCTCCCGCGCTTTTCTCCTGCGCTGGAAGGGCCACCCGCTGATCGTCCCGGCTGTCGCGGCCCACGCCCCCTACACCTGCACCGGGGAAATATTGCGCGCCTGCGCCGCGCTGGCGGTCGAACACGACGTCCCGCTGCACATCCACATCGCGGAAACCGCGCTCGAAGTGGAGAACGCGCGCCGGGAGTTCGGCATGCCGGAGGTTCCCTACCTGCGCAACCTGGGCGTGCTGGCCGCCAAGGTGACCGCGGCCCACTGCGTCCACCTCGATGAGGGGGAACTGCGCACTTTGCTGAAAGCCGGCGCCGGAATCGTCCACTCCCCGACCAGCAACCTCAAGCTCGCGTCCGGCATCGCCCCGGTCACGAAAATGCTCGAGATCGGCCTCAACGTCGGGATCGGGACCGACGGTGCCGCGTCCAACAACGATCTGGATATGTTCGAGGAGTTGCGGCTGGCGGCCCTCCTGGCCAAGGGGATCAGCGGCAATCCGGTCGTCGTTCCAGCCCGCACCGCGCTCGCCATGGCCACCCGCATGGGTGCGCAGGCGCTCCATGTCGGCGACCGGACCGGTTCGCTCGAGATCGGAAAACGCGCCGACCTGCTGCTCTTGGACCTCGGGGCGGTGCACGCCAGCCCGAAGTTCGATCGCAGCCCGGACTCGGTCTATTCGCGGATTGTTTATTCCGCCAAAGCCGGCGACGTCACCGACCTGATGGTGGAAGGCAACTGGCTGATGCGGGAGCGCCGCCTCTTGACCCTGCCGGAGACCGACCTTCTTCATCAGGCCGAGGGGATGGCGCGCCGCCTGGATGCGTTCCTTGAGCTGCGCGAATCGTCCGTGCTGTCGAAGCTGATCGCGATCGAGACCGCCGCCGAGGAGGAATCCTTCGAGGTGCAGGTGAAGGTCCGGCTGGCGGAGGATTTCCCGATGCTTGCGCGTCTGACCCGCCCGGAAATCGAAATCCTGTACGATCGCCATTTCCGCGAATACGATACGTATTTCGAATTCACGGCGGCGGATCAGGGCCGCCTGCGGTACCGCGAGGATCAGTATGTCGGCGGGAACGGGGAGACCGAGAACGCGCGCTACCGGCTCACCCTCACCGGCCCGATCCACGAACGCGAGTTCACCGGGGCGGTCCTGCTTTCGCGCTCGCGCTTCCTGGCGCCCGCCACCCACAGCCTGCGCTTCTACCGGGAATACTTCCAGCCGGCGCGCGAGCTTGAGGTGGCCAAGGAACGCCTGCGCTGGCACATCCGCTACCGGGATACCGAGTTCTTCGTCAATTTCGATCACCTCACCAGGCCGTCGCTGCCCGGCCGCTTCCTCGAGGTGAAAGCCCGGACCTGGTCGCGCCGCGATGCCGAGCACAAAGCCGGGATGATCGTCGAGATCGTGCGTCTCCTCGGCGCGGAGCATTCCGCCGCGTTCAGGGAGGATTATGTCGAGCTGGCGGGAAGGAAGGAATAGACAGGATTGACAGGATTCAACAGGATTTTAATAACTCTTTTTGTTTTTTACCCGGCCGATATTCTCGATATTTATGTTTAAGAGTAACCGACGGACCAAAATTGATCAATAATCCATGGTCTATTTTGGTCGCAGTAAGGTAATGGACAAGCTGGGTCTCATGTTCTTTGATAATTTGAGTAACCGATTTGACCTCCACGATTAATTCATGTTCTATAAGAAGGTCAGCAAAGTACTCCCCAACGAAATTGTTCTTGTAGTAGACAGGGATCGGATGCTGTTGTTCGACCGATAATCCCCCATTGGCTCTTAATTCCATCGCCAGGGCATTCTCGTAAACTTTCTCAAGAAATCCATATCCCAAATGATTATGGATTTCGAAAGAAATCCCAATAACCTTTTCAGTCAATAGATGCATTTCCATTTCTCCCCCTCCTGTTTTATTTTTACATCCTGAAAATCCTGTAAATCCTGTCCAAATGCTCTTTTTCGACTATTTCTCCAGCCGCGCCATCATTTCGAAGCACGAGCGGCTGGAGTGGTAGGGGCAATCCCACGGGCCGATCTTGTAATGGGCGAGGTCGGGCGTCCCATCGCGGAACAGCTGCTTGAACCATCCGCCGTGTTCCCGATCGGGATAGTGCTCCCGGATGTACAGCCACAGGCGGTGGGATGCTTCCGCGAATTCCTCGCGCCCGGTCAGCTGGAACGCGTTATAAAAACCCACCATCGCCTCGGTCTGCGCCCACCAGGATTTGTTGGCATTAACCAGCCCGTGCGGGCTGCCCTCGTAGACGATGCTGCCGTCCTTGTCCAGCGCCTCGCGATAAACCGCCTCCGCCATGGCGATCACCGAGGGGCGGAGGCGTCCGCTCAGTTCGGCATCGCGCTGCACCTCGGCCGCTTCCCAAAGCAGCCAGCTGCCCTCGATATCGTGGCCGTAGGAGAAAATCTCCGACAGTGAATTCCACGCATCGTCGAAAAACAGGCGGAAGTGGCTGGTCCTTGGATCGATCAGATGGGCCTGGAAGGTTTCGATCAGCGCCCTGTGCTGGGCGCGCAACCGCGGCTCATCCCACACGCGCAAAAGGTTGGTATACGCCTCCAATATGTGCAGGTTGGTGTTCATCGATTTCCGGCAATCCAGATCGATCTCGCTCAGCCGCATGTCCGTCAATCGTTCCCACTTCCGGCTGCTGCCCTCGATGTATCCGCCATGCACCGGTTCAAAGGCGTGCTTCACCAGCAGTTCAAACAGCGACTGGGCCAGTTTAAGGCTCTGCGGCTCCCGGGTGGCCCGATAATATTCGGAAAGCCCGTACAGCCCGAATGCCTGCGCGTAATGGTGCTTGCGGTCAAACACCGGCAGGCCCTTCATGTTGACGTCGAAATATAATCCGCCGTATTCGGGATCCCAAAAGACGCCGGTCAGGTAATCGAAGGCATGGCGCGCCACCTTCAGGTATTCGTCCCCGCCCAGGATCCGGTAGGCGGCGGAGAAGGTCCAAAGGATGCGCCCGCACAGAATCGCCGAACGCGGGATATCGTTTAAAATCTCCAGATCGTTTGTCACCGCGCCGTAGAATCCGCCGTTCACCGGATCGATGGAATGCTTGATCCAGAACGGCAGGATATTCTCCGTAAGTTCGGCCTTCAATTCCTTATGGAATTCCGATTTGTCGAACATGCGCCTCTCAGTTTGGCCGGATCCGCCGTTTTCGATCTGTATGATTCCCCCCCAATTATTGCCGGATGATATTGTAATCGAAACAGATTTTTGGATGGGACGGCATGCTTATAGTGTATGGAAATCAACCATGAAATCCTGTAAATCCTATCTAATTAATGCAACTCCCATGCCAGTGGCATGAATATTGCACCTTGCTTTATTAGCGCCATACATCTATACTCAACCCGACTCGGCTGTTTTTTGGCTTTTTTAGCCGGGAGGCGCCAAAAGGAAGGTCGAAATGGCTATTATCCAGCGCCCCCAACCCCGTATCCGCCAGGTCACCACGGCCCATCTCACCCAGACGATGAGCCTGCTCGAGCTCTCCCGGGCCGAGATGAACGAATGGCTGAACTCCTCGCTGGCATCCAACCCGGCCCTCGAAGTGGTCGAGCCGGAATACTGCCCCTCCTGCCACCGCCCGCTGTACCAGTCCGGCCCCTGCCCGGTCTGCCATCCGGTCAGTGAAGAGCCGATTGTATTCCTTTCCACCCCGCCCTCCCGCCGGCAATCCATCGAGGAGATGGACAATCTCCCTGAGCCGGCCCAGCCCGAAACGCTGGCCGACCATTTGATGAGCCAGATCGGGCCCGAGCTTTCGGACGAGGAACGGCCGATCGCCCAGTACCTGCTTGCCCGGCTGGATGACAACGGATTGATGCCCGAGCCGCCGCTGGAAAGCGCGCGCTTCCTGCACGTCTCGCCGACCGCGGTTGAAAAAGTCCTTCATATGATTCAGCGCTGCGATCCGCCGGGGGTGGGCGCGCTCAGCACGGTCGAAGCCCTGCTGATCCAGATCGATACCCTCGCCGAAGCCGGGGCGGTTCCCGCCGGCGTGCGCGAGATTATCGCCGGCCACATGGAAGAACTCGCCCATGGCGAATTCGCCGCGATCGCCAAAGCGCTGCGCCTCAGCCGCGGCGCGGTGGAGGCGGCGGCGCACTTCATTAAAGTAAACCTCACCCCCTACCCGGGGCGCACCTATTTCCGCAACGGGCCCGCCCGCACGGAATCCGATCCGGAACTGTACCGCGAAGCGGAGATGACCTTCCGGGTCCAACCGAATAATCCCACCGGGCCGCTGGTGGTCGAAGTGTACGCCCCGCTGGCGGGCCGGGTGCGCGTCAACCCGGAATTTCGCCTGATGGTGCGCTCCCTTTCCGGCGAGGAGCGCGAGAAGTGGAATGAAAAAGTGGAAGAGGCGCTCCTGATCGACAAATGCCTGCGCCAAAGCCAGAATACGATGATGCGCTTGGCGGGGGCGCTGGCCGAGGAACAACGCGCCTTCATCCTCGGCTCCGACCGCGAGTCGAAACCGCTGACCCGCGCCGAGCTGGCCAAACGGCTGGACGTGCATGAATCGACCGTCTCGCGCGCGGTCAGCAACAAGCGCGCCGCGCTCCCGAGCGGCCGGATCGTCCCGATCGCGCGCTTCTTCGACCGCTCGCTTTCCGTCCGCGACATGGTCCGCACGATCGTCTCCGACGAATCCAAAGCGCTCTCGGATACCGAGATCGTCTCCCTGCTGGAAAAAGAGGGTGTCCACATCGCCCGCCGCACGGTGGCCAAATACCGCGCCATGGAAGGCATCCTGCCCATGTCGCTTCGCCGCTCGCAACACGCGCACGCAAGGGTCTGACCCTTCCTCTTCACCCCTTCCCCTCTCCCCCTTCCCATTATGGGAAGGGGGAGAGGGTGGCCGAAGGCCGGGTGAGGGGGTTAGGATAGGAATTTTTCTTGACCGATACCCGCTCCAACCGCAACCCCACCCGCAAAGTCCGCGCCACCCGGACGGTAACCGCGCGGGATCTCCCCGCCCCGTCCGCCGGCCGTGAAAGTGCCGCCCGAAAAACAGGCGCGCCGCCCCGCAAAACCGAATCCGTCACGCCGCCGCTGCTGGCGATGCTCAAGCCGGCTTCCGGCGCCTCCGCGCTCTCGCCGCAGTCCGTCACCCTCGCGGAAATCCATCACGAATTGCTGTTCGCCATTTCCTATCCGCGCGGGGTCGTCTCCGACGTCAATCCGCTGGCGCTGCGCAAACTCTGCCAGGAGCGCGACCATGTGATCGGCCGGGCGCTGGCGGATCTGCTCGGCGTGGCGGAGATCATGACCTACCTCAAGGATCTCCCCGTCGGCCGGCCGGTGCGCTGGTCCCAGCGCCTTACACTCGGAGTGGATGGTGAATCCGCCGTGTGGGATATCCGCGCCGCGCGCTCGGTCGCCCCGGAAGGCGAAGCGCTCGTGACGATGCGCCCGCTCGAGGACCGGCGGCCGGCCGCCGCGATCGCCGCCCTCCCGAAATTTGAAAATCTCCCGGCCGCGGTGATGGAAGCCGCCGATCTCGGCTCCGCCGAGCCGCTCTTGGATTGGGTCATGGCGGCCACATTATCCGCGGGCGCCGGATTGTTCTACGCCCACCGCGAGAGCGGCCACCTGGCGCGCGGCTTCGAGCGCAATCTGCCCCCCGTTGTGCCGCACGAGCTGCCGCCGCTCCCGGCCGCCGATCGCGATGCCACGATCGTCTGGAAGCGCGATTCAAAAATCGACGCGGAATATTTTTCCTGGGCGCCGGAATGCGCGTGGGAAGCCGCGATCCTCTACCCGCTCCCGGATTCCCCGGTCCGGGGAGTCCTGCTGCTCGGGTGGAAGGACGGCGAACCCCCGGCCGGAATCGAAGGAACCCTGACCGCATTCTCCGCGTCGCACGGCGCGCTGCTGCGCGGCTGGCAATCCCGCCAGCAGGTTTTCGAAATGCAGCGCCAGGGGAAGCGCGCCGAAACGGCGATGCAGGTGTTGATGGACGAACTTTCGCAGGCGCTGGTGATCGTCCGCACCCAGGACGGCCGGGTCGTGGAAACCAGCCAATCCTGCGAGCGGATGCTCGGATATTCGGGCGCCGCGCTGGCCGCGATGCGGCTCGAGGATTGGCTCACCGCGCCGGAAGCCTTGGTGACGGTGCGGGCCGCTTGCGAAAGCGGGCGGATCAACGAAAGCGGCGAACTGACCCTTTACCGCCGCGACGGCGAGGGATTCCCGGCGCTCCTGCGCGCGATCCCGCTGCGCGCGGGACCGGCGGCCGACTTCCACGAGGTGCTGGTGACGATCACCGACCTCACCTCCAGCCGCGACGCGCGGCTCGAGGCGCGCCACCTCCAGCGCCAGGCGGTGCTGGGGTGGATGGCCGCATCGTTCGCGCACGAGATCCGCAATCCGTTGAATAATCTTTCGCTGCAGCTTGAGGAATTGCGCACGCTGTACGCGCTTCCCGCGGACGCGGCGAACCTGGTGGTTGAATCCAAGGCCGAATGCGACCGGCTGACCGAAATCTCCCGCCGGATGCTCGATTTCGCGCGCGGGCAGGATTTCCGCCCCGCCCCGACCGACATGGCCGCGCTCGTCAAACGGGTGCTCGCGCGCATGCAGCCCGCGCTCGACCGCACCGGGGTGAAGTCGATGTTCTCCTCCCCGGAGGATCTGCCGCAGGCGATGGCCGATCCGCTTTCGATCGAGCAGGTGATCCTCAACCTGATCGATAACGCCGCCAAGGCGATGCCCGAGGGCGGACATCTTGGCGTCAGCCTGCAGCTGTCGGCGCTGGAAAGCGGCGCGCCGGCGGTCGAGGTGCGCGTGGCGGATACCG
>Ga0105104_10004153_pt1 | contig 10116 bp, 8 predicted proteins | sample PPLLaktember2015_3_FD_87034 | JGI IMG/M metagenome (GOLD analysis project Ga0105104, IMG submission 87034) | Freshwater sediment microbial communities from Prairie Pothole Lake near Jamestown, North Dakota, USA - PPLs Lake P7 Core (6) Depth... | ecosystem: Environmental > Aquatic > Freshwater >... | reverse complement strand
TGGCCCAACTGTAAGCGAGCGATATCATGAAGGCTATGACGCACCATGCGATGTAGTTCTGGAGAGGCACCGCCACGTTGTCCCAGGTCCAGTAATCGAGCTCTATGGCGACAGGCTCCATCACCAGGTCGAAGACCACAGCCAGTACCCCACTTAAGAGCGCCATGGGCAGAGGTCTCTTCGTGACCCTGCCGGCAAGGAGGATGGCGCCGAGCATCACAAGGACCCAGTTGAGGCCTATCACCGGTGGGACGCCCAGGATGTGGGCCCCGAGCGTTCCCCCATACTCATAACGGCCGAAGACTAGACCGGTCCTTACCCCTAAGACCTCTATCATGAACGTGGCGAAGAGGACCGGTCCAGCCCAGATGAAGAGCTTCCAGTTATGATTGAGAGCCTGGGGCAGAAGAACGATGATGGCCATGAAGAGCAGGAAGTAAGGCGTCATCGTTAGCAGAAGGTCCCTTGTCGGCTCAAGGAGATGGCAGATGACGCCCACTGCGAAGAGGATGTAGATGAAGGCCGGTGCGGCAGGGGTCAGGTGCTTGAAGACGGTCTTGCTCCTATCTCCCATCTTTCATCCCTCTCCAATACCTCCTCATCAAAGAGGATCATCCCGGAAGCCTCAATCTCTTCCCCATGACGTTAATGACTATCCTGGGGATGGAGGGTTTGACCTTCCTTCTGTAAACGACCATAGGGTCGCTCTCTATCTTCCTTGCGGTCCAGTTGTACATGTCCGATGCGTTCATTATAGGGATGAGGTGGTCCCTGTCCAGTTCTTGAAAGCCTTTCTCGGCCTCATGCTGGAAGTGTCGGTACCTCTCCACCTGCTGGTGGACCAATCCTTTGAAAGCCCCCTTCCTGGAACTGACATGGTCGAAAGAAAGGTCCTTCAGGCCGTGGACCTCCATGTCCTCGGTCGGAATGTACCTCCTACCTAACGTGTTGTCCTCGTCTATGTCCCTGATGAAATTGATGAGCTGCATCGCCTTTCCCAGGGCCCTGGCATTGACCTGGAACATGTCATTGACGCCCATGATCCTGGACATCATGAGGCCTATCACTTCCGCCGAGCCGTAGATGTAAGAATCAAGTTCCCTCATCGTATCGTAGGCATGCTTGGTCAGGTCGAGCTCCATGGAGCGCAGGAAGGCTTGTATCCACTCCTTCTCGAAACGCTTCCTGGACGCCAGGTCGCAGAACGAGTCAAGGACTATATCCCCTGTCCTCTCGCCCTTGCATACCTTCTTGAAATCGTCCATGAACTTTCCGAGCTTCAGCGGGTCCTGAGGAACCTCATCCACAAGGTTATCAGCCTCTCTCACGAAGCTGTAGAGCACGAAAACGTCCTCCCGCACATCCCTGGGAAAGAACAGCGAGTTGTAGAAGTAGGTCTTGGACCCCCTCTTGAATATGCGGTAGATCCTTCTTTCCGGCATCTCAGCTCACTACGTCCTTTGCAAGTATCTGGGACCCAATGATCACCATGGGTACTCCTATGCCGGGATGTGCATATTGCCCCGAATAGTATAGACCCTTGACCTTTCTGCTCCTCTGGGCAGGGCGGAACACAGCCGTCTGCCTGAGGGTATGGGCAAGTCCGAGCGCAGTACCCTTGTAAGCGTTGTAGTACGAGGAGAAATCCCTGTGCGAGAAAAGCCGCTTCACGACAAGGTTATCCCTCAGCTTTTCTCCCGTAAGGCCCTCCATGTGGGACATGACCCATTCGAAATAGTGCTCCCTCACCTCGTCCGTGTCCTCCAGACCCGCTGCAACGGGGATGAGTATGAAGATGTTCTCGCTGCCTTCGGGAGCTACCGTTGGGTCGGTCTTCGACGGGCAGCAGATGTAGTAGGACGGGTTGTCAGGCCATGACGGCTTTTTGAATATGGTCTGGAAGTGGGGGTCCCAGTCCCCGCTGAGATAGAGATTGTGATGGAGGAGGTTCTCTATCCTCCTGTTGAATCCCAGGTACATCAGTATTGCGGAGGGGGCTATGGCCCTCTTGGACCAGTACTTCTCCGGATATGAACGGTACTGCTTCTCCAGGAGCTCGGTCTCCGTGTACGGGTAATCGGAGTTGGCTATGACCTTATTCGCAGGGATATGGCCCTTTTCGGTCGTGACCCCTTTTACCCGCCCGTCCTCCACGTCTATCTTCTTGACCTCCTCATTGAAATTGAACTTAACTCCCTGCTCGATGCAGAGCCTGTGGAACGCCCTTGCAAGCTCCCCCATGCCTCCCATCGGGTAGAAGACCCCGAGGTTGAAATCGACATGGGACATGAGCGCATACATGGCGGGACTGTCGTATGGTGTGCCCCCGAGGAAGACTATCGTGTATTCCAGTATCTTCCGGAGGTCGGGGTTCGATATGAAGCGTTTCGCGTAACCGTCAAGGCTCTCGAAGATATGGAGCTTGGTCCCCTCGAAGACCAGCTTCTTGTTGAGGAAGTCGAACAGGGAGCGGTAGTCCCTGTAGATGAACTGCCCCATGGCGATATCGTACTGGTAGGAGGCCGACCTGAGGTATTCCTCGAGCTTCTTCCCCCCCCCCTCCTCCATGGTGTCGAAGAGCTTCTTGTTCCTTTCCAGGTCTGCGCTGATATCGACCTTCTCCCTTCCCTGGAAGAAGACTCGGTAGTTGGGGTCGAGCCTCTTCAATATGTAGTGATCCGGGACCTTCCTTCCGAACTCGGCGAAGAACCTCTCGAACACATCGGGCATGAGATACCAGGAGGGGCCCATGTCATAGACGAACCCCTTCTCCTCCCAGACGATAGCCCTACCCCCTGGCTGGTCGTTCTTCTCGACCACCGTGACATCATATCCCTTTTTGGCAAGGAGGGCCGCAGCGCTCATCCCCCCGAACCCGCAACCAATGACAACTGTCTTATCTCCCGTCATGTCCATCGATGAACAGATAAAATCCCTCATTAATCTCTTTTGTCATCGGCGTCCTTGGTCAATTCACGCTTACTGCAGCAACCGAATCGGAGGTAAGGGTTTATACCGTTTCCATACCAAAGCGGAAGTTTCTATTACATGAGCTATAGGGTCTTTTCTTGGGTCATCAACCTCTTCGCCAGCAGATAGACCATGAGGAACGATGTCAGCAGGGAGAGGTTGTAGAAGAAGTCCTCAAGCGGGATATGGAAGAACCTCCCGTTCCAGAGGCCGTCCCCTCCCCATATCGCATCGGGGCTGTACTGGACCACAGGGAGCGAGGTCAAGACCATGTTCATGACTATGAACATCCCCATAGTGACCACGACGAACGCCCAGAAGACCCTTGATGAGAGCATGGAATGTGCCAAAAACGGTGCCGCAATGGAAACCAACGCGCAGGAAAGCATGGCCAGCAGGGTGTACCCCTGGTCTCTGAAGATGAATGCCGCGATCAGGAACAATACCCCGGAAACGATATAGGGCCATCGGGCAAAGGGGACCTTCCTGTCCTTGAGGTAGAATGCGAGCACTTCGTAGGTGAACATGCATGAGTACGGTACGACGATGAAGAAGAGAAGTTCCTCTACGGGAAGGCCTAATAGTCCTATCCCGAGAGTGTATTCGGGGTTGAAGCTCCAGTCCCCTCTTTTGGTCACGATTATGTCCCATATTATGAACACAACACTGACCGTTAGATATCCCGGAACGAGAAAGGGCCATCTCCTCCAGAACCTCACCTTTCTTTCGAAAGAGAGAAGGAACGGGAACAGTATGACAAGTATGTCCGCTGCCAGATAGACGAAGTTCGATATCATCCCTTGTACCCCACCCTCTTAATGTAGCCTTCCATATCGAACTTCCTCTCAAGGCCCTTATCGTTCATGTACCTCACCGACCCGAACACAGCTCTCTCTCCCCAGGGCCTGTCATGCTTCCCGAAGCACCAAGCGATCCCGGCATAGGAGTTGGGGTCCCTGCCGTCAAGCTCATATTTGTTGTTCAGATGAAGCGCCCTCGAGAACGCTTCCCTCGGGCCCTGCGTCCATTCAAGTATCTTCTTTCCCCAGTACATCCTCATGTAACCATGCATCTTCCCTGAACTTACCATCTCATGCTGGGCGGCGTTCCAGTAAGGGTCATGGGTCTCCCCATGCTCCAGTTCCTCCAAGCTGTAAACACGCTCCCTCCTGTCCGTAGAATGCTTCATCAAAGTGTTACTTGCCCATGTTGGAAGGCACGTGAAAGAATCGTGATCATTGCGGTAATGGACGAAATTGAGGGATAGCTCACGTCTGACAAAGAGCTCCTCAACGAAAGCATCGGTCCCGCCGGATGGTCTGGAGATCGCCCTGAGGGCAATATAGAGGGGCGATATGTGCCCGAAGTGAAGGTATGGCGACAGGTCGGACTGCATCCTGAGAGAGGGATCGTTCCTTTGTTCAGAATAATATTTAGATGCCCTCTCAAGGAAAATGTCCAGCAGATCGTTCGCCTGACCCGGGCCTCCTGAAAGGTCCTTTACAGGTGGTACCGAGCGGTCGACCTTCATATCCTTCAGCAGCCCTGTCAGTCCCTCGGCATCTTCCCCTTCGATATCAAGGTCCAATGATCCTCTGGTGGGCCAGACCGTCTCGGGGACCACCTTGAAACGTTCCATCAGCTTGTGGAGCCTGGGCCTCAGGACAGCTGCAGAATATGCCTCTTTCGTGTAAGCGGTCTGGACCGGGACGATGGCATCCGTTTCCACCTGGACGACCTGGCATGGCGCTCCCTCGGCGACCCGTGCCCTCCACTCCCTCTGATGCCTGAGATATCCCCTGTCACACACGACGATAGCAGCATCCTTGGACAGTGATAGTGCGCCCTCAGCAGGGTCGCATAACCTTACTACGAACCTAATCCCCATGTGTTCAAGGTCGTGCGAGACCTCCTTGAGCCCATCGAGCATGAAAGCATAATGCCTCAGGTTCGCTTCGGGATATCCATCGGTCAGGCCGAAGTACACAACGAGGGGCAGATCAAGGGATTGCGACAGATAGGAGGCATGCAGCAGTGCATGGTTGTAATGCGTCCTCTGGGAGGCCTGCATCCAGTAAAGGACGTACTTCCCGTCCCTGATGGGACGCGGGTCAAGGAACCTCAGGCGCTCCCCTTCTATCACTATGCGATGCCCCCTGAAAGCTTCATTTCCAGAGGTCCCTCCCTCTGTTGGGTTCGTATCCTCTGAGGAGCTCGACCGGGTAAGGTTCGAAGAAATACTGGTCCTTTAGATATTCCACATCGAACCTTATAACGAGCGCCTTCAGGGTCTCCCTCACGGCAGCGAGCGGTATCCGGTCCTCCCTGTAGAGCTCGAGCATATCCAAGAAATGCCCCTTCTCCTCCCTGGACATGTTCTCTGAGACATAACCGAAACCGTGCATAAGGGTGTTGATGATGGCTGTGTACCTCTGCCCTTTCTTGAAGGCCGATGAGAGGTGCTTCCCGTATTCCCGGAAGACCTCCTCCCCCCCCGTCTCCTTCTGCGATGAGACCATCCTGCCCATCGATCGCATTTCGGACTGGGATTGTGACATGAGGAGGAGTTTGTGCCTTGTATGGAAATCTATGAGGTCCCTGGCCTTCCCGCCTTTTTCCGCCTCCCTGAACCTGGCGATACAGTAGAGCTTCGTAAGGAAATGGTCCCTTACCCTTGCGTCCTGCAGCCTACCCTCGTCCTCCAATGCGAGATGTGAGAACCTCTTAAGGACCTCCCCGCCGAGGAACCCGTCGCCCATGTATTTGACGGGTACCTTCTCCGGCCCGGGATAGATCTTCACATCTCCCATACCGCACGTCGGTGACTTGGCCTTGAGTATTATGCCATCGACCCCCCCGATCCTATCAAGGAGTTCGGAAATGTATCTCTCCATTGATGAGGTGCAATCCAACCCGGTGGCAGGCTGGACCAGATGCCTGATGCCGTCCATCTCGACTATACGCACAGGCCTCCTGGGCACACCAAGCCCTATCTCATTCTCGGGGCAGTCATGGACGAAATCACAGACCTCTTTGAGGTCCCTCACTAAATCGCATTTTATCATGGCCCCGTCGAACCTGCAGTGGTCGAACTCGAGGCATCTGCTGCAGTAAACGGTGGGCCGTGGATGGTTCAGCATCAATACACCCACCCCGTATGGGACCAACGGTCTAATAAACGGTATCACCTATCTCCCATGAACATCCACCGAGAACGACCTGTAAGCTATGGAGATAGGAGACCATGGACCCGCCCGAGACATGGAGAGCTGCGGTATGCTTCGATGCACCGTCCACGGCATCCAAGCTCAGAGAGGCCATGGACGCCCTTGGGTGGGATTACGAACGGGACAGGGGCATGCACCATTTCTCAAGGCTCTACATCGTAATATCGATGCCAACGAACTCTTACACCTTCAGATTCAATGTCAAGCGCCCCGTAAAGGTCCAGATAGATGTCTACGAGGAGAGGCCGAACCATTCCGCGGAGCTCAGGTTCGTCGAGGTCAAGGGGCTCGACAGGAAGAGCGCCCCCAAGGTCAGGGAGCTCCTCAATGAGTTCGCCTCCTCGCTCCCGAGAAGTCCCTACGATTTCTTCTGGCAGGAGAGGTTCAGGGCAGGGCTCCTCAACAGGCACCACCTGACGGCAAGGCGGGAGTGGTCTCGCTGGGGCATCTGATTCAACCCTCGTTCCAGTGCGAGGCGCCGGACTTGAACCCAAGTTTGGGGAAGGGTCTGACAGAGGCCGATGCTATGTTGTCATGATGGGCCGCTATCCTCTTCATTATCCTAGCCGATATCAGTCCAGTGAGAGACTCGTTCTGAACGCATCCATTGTCGAGCAGGTCGGCTTTGAAGAGCTCGTAATCCTTCTTCAGGTCCTCTTCGAGCTTGGAGACCTTGACCGAGGGTTCGCCGCTCGGGTCCTGCATCGCCTTGTGGGATTCTATGAACATCAGGGAGATTATGTCCTCCATCCTCTCGAGATGGTCCTTGATCCAGGGTTTGAACGCCTCGTCGTACCTGAACTCCACCCTCATAAGGGCCAGGTCCTTGGCATAGTCCCCTATCCTCTCGTAATCGATGACAAGAGAGATAATCATTAGCCCCGCATGGATATTGGGGGACGAGTTAACGGCGAAATATTCGAAGACCTGCTTCCTGATCCCCTGAACGAGGGCATTGACATTCTTGTCCTTCATCAGCACTTCCTTGCAGGAGTCCTCTCTGTCCAGGAGGACCCTCATGGACTGGATGTACATCTCCTGAGTGAGGTGATTGATCCTGTCCAGGTCCTTGTAGGCTTCGTCCAGAAGCGGGTTCTTCGTCAGTGCGTCCAGTATGCTCTTGAACATATCGAATGCTCCGGGCTTTTTCTATCGTCACCTCATAATATAAACTTATCCACTAGTATGATGAAACCGGGAATTCCGTAGAATATCAGCGCTATGAAGAGGATTGTATATTTCCTGTGCTTTGAAAAGTATTTGGCCGCCCCCTTCGCCAAGGTTATGGGGGCCTTCCTCAAGGGATAGAAGATGATGACCCCAGTAAGATTGAAGAAAAGATGCACCAAGGAAATGGCCAGTGCCATCTTTCCCCCGCTGGATGCGGTCATGGATGCCATCGCTGCCATCAGGGCGGTGATGGTGGTTCCGATATTGGCCCCCAAGGTGTAAGGGAAGATCTGGCCGAGGGTCAGGATCCCACCTCCGACCAATGGAACGACGAGAGAGGTGGTTACCGAGCTGCTCTGAACGATGGATGTCAGGAGAACTCCGAAACCGAAGGAGGTCGCATCGTTCTTGAAGAGGACCTTGTCTATCACCTTTTGGACGTTGCCCTCTATTGCCCTCCTTGCCGAGCGGGTCAAAAAGAACAGCGCTGAGAACAGGACGACCGTTCCTACCAAAAGCGTCAATATCTCGGTATGGAAACCGATCCCGTTTATGGCTTTGGTCATTGGTTCAAGGACCGGGTCCAGAACCTTTTCGATAAGTTCGAACTCCATTCCCTTCTTCCCTAGCAGCAGTCCTGCGGTCCACTCGCCCAACCTCTCAAGGTACCCTTTACCGGTCAAGATCCTGATGAGCCATTCCAGTGGGAAGAGCAACGAGACGGTGAGGAGATTGAAGAAATCATGGACCAATGCCCCGGCCAGTGCCCTTTTGAAGGAGGGTACATCGCGTATGTGGCCCAACGAGACTATCAGGTTGGTCACGGAAGTTCCAATGTTTGAGCCCATGATCAACGGGATGGCATTCGGATAGAAGCTCGGATTGACCAATACCATGGCAACTATGGTGGATGTCGTGGCTGACGAGCTCTGGACCACCGCAGTGGCCAGGACACCTATTGCCAGCCCGACCAAGGGGTTAGAGGTGGTCTTTATGAGCTCCACTGCGAAATCCTTGCCCAGCAGTTTGAAACCGGAACCCATCAGCTTTACGCCTATGATGAAGAAATAGATGGCGACCAGAAAAAGGAGCAGATTGAACGTGCGGGACTGCCAGATTATCCTCAGGAGGTTAGGTGCCTCACCTCCTGTGGCCCTACCGTGTTCAGATACCGTTCCCTCGGACCTCCCCCGGGTTGAGTAAGGTTATTACCGTATATCATAATAAAATATTGTTATTGCTATACAATATATAGAATATATAGAATATATAAAAAAAGGACGTGCTTTCCTATTCGAGCGCATCAAGGTCCGGCATCTGGAGCTGTTTCATCAGCTTCTTCCTCATCCTCCTGTTGGAGGTGAAGCCCTTAACAGCTTTCTGGGACATGTTGTAATATTTCAGGAGCGAGCGTACATCCTTCTGGTCCACCCCGGCACCAAGGGCTATCCTCCTTATCCTCGAGGACTTGATCTCCTTGGGGTTCTCGAGCTCGTACTTCGTCATAGATGAGAGGATGACCTTGAACGACCTCAGTCTCTTCTGGGTCTCCCCCTTGTCCTGGAGCTCGAACCCGCCCTTCATACCGGCGAACCCCTGTGGCAGCATGCCCATGAGCTTATCAAGGGGTCCCATCTTGGAGAGCATCTCCAGCTGCTCCCTCATCTCTATGAGCGTGAACTTGCCCGACATCATCTTCCTAGCGACATCGTCCATGCTATCCTTGTCCATGGACTCCTGGGCCTTCTCCAGCAATGTCTGGAGGTCGCCCATGCCAAGCATTCTGGAGATGAACCGGGGCGGTTCGAACTTCTCGAGGTCCTCTATGTGCTCACCGACCCCTATGAAGGTCACTGGGGCCTTGGTGATGGATACGGCAGAGAGTGCCCCGCCTCCTTTGGCGGTCCCGTCGAGCTTGGTGATGATGACGCCTGTGATGTTGACCGCATCATGGAACGCCTGGGCCTGCGGTCCGGCCTGCTGGCCCACTGAAGCATCGAGGACAAGGAACCTCTCGTCGGCACCACAGGCGTCGTTTATCTGGCGCATCTCCTCTATCAGGTCGTCCTCCAGCGAATGCCTGCCTGATGTATCGACTATGACTATATCGAAATCCCTGTACTGTTCCATCCCCTTCTTCACGACAGCGACGCCGTTGGTCGCTTTGGGAAAACCGTAGACGGGGACGTTCAATCTCTCTGCCAGCTGTTTCAACTGATCGTAGGCAGCGGGTCTGTGGACATCCCCTGCTATGAGGCCTACCTTGAGCCCCCGCTTCTGGAAGTACTTCGCCAGCTTGGCGCAGGTGGTCGTCTTGCCCTGCCCGTAGAGACCGACCATCATTATGACGTGCTTCCTTAGGGATATGTCCTTGCCCTCGCCCAGTATCCTCACGAGCTCCTCGTAGATTATCCTTATCACATGTTCCCTGGAGCTCATCCCGGGGGGAGGTTTCTCCTCGAGAGCTCTCCTCTCCACCTCTTTGGTGATCTGGAGGACCAGCTTGACATTGACGTCAGCCTGAAGGAGGGCCCTCTGGATGTCCTTGACGACGTCCTTGATGACATCTTTGTCTATGTTCGATGCGTTCGCTATCTTCTTGAGCGTGCCTCTCAGGGATGTTGCCAGCGAATCAAGCACCAAACAGCGTCTACCGAAGCCCCTTAAGACCAGTACCGGATAAAAAGTTATTGGGGATAGAAACACTCTTTGAGAGATAAGATATGCGCCCGACCACCAGGTATGATAT
>Ga0105104_10004152_pt1 | contig 10124 bp, 9 predicted proteins | sample PPLLaktember2015_3_FD_87034 | JGI IMG/M metagenome (GOLD analysis project Ga0105104, IMG submission 87034) | Freshwater sediment microbial communities from Prairie Pothole Lake near Jamestown, North Dakota, USA - PPLs Lake P7 Core (6) Depth... | ecosystem: Environmental > Aquatic > Freshwater >... | reverse complement strand
CAGCACCGTCATGCCAGCATTCAATGCGATCACTCGCTTCTCCTGTAGAGCTTTCAAATACGGTGCGACTTTCTGCTTCAACTCGATCCCGACCATCAATCCCATCCCGCGCACCTCCCGAATTAGCGGCGATTCGATCTGGCGCAGCTTTTCCATCATGTATGTGCCCTTCTCCGCGGCCTGCCCGGCCAGATCTTCTTCTTCAATAGCTGCTAGCGCTGCCAACGCCGCCGCGCACGATAACGGATTGCCACCAAAGGTCGAGCCGTGGACACCCGGCGTCAGGTTCTGCACTTTCTCGCCGATCAGTACCGCGCCGATCGGTACGCCTCCCGCTAATGACTTGGCGCAGCACAGCAAATCCGGTGTCATATCGAAGTGTTGCACGGCGAACATCTTGCCCGTGCGCCCGAACCCGCTCTGGATTTCGTCCACGATCAGCAACGTACCGCGCTCATCGCAAATCTTCCGCGCTGCCCGGAGGTAGTCTGCATCCGCCGGGTAGACGCCGCCCTCGCCCTGGATGACTTCCAGAATCACGGCAGCAGTCTCATCCGTTACAGCGTTTTCCAGCGCTTCGATTTTGTTGTATGGCACATGGCTGAAACCCGGTACAAGCGGTTCGAACCCTTCCCGGTATTTCTTGTTGAAGGTGGCAGACAGCGCCCCAAACGTCCGCCCGTGGAAAGCGCGCATGGTCGCGACGATATTCGTCCGCCCGGTCGAGAGCCGCGCGAACTTGAGCGCCGCTTCCACAGCTTCGGTGCCCGAGTTGCAGAAAAAGACCCGCTCCAGCCCCGGCACAAGCGAGGCCAGCTTTTGCATCAACGCCGCGCGCTTGTCATTTGGATATGACTCGAACAGCGTAACCAGCGTTGATGCCTGCTCGGCAATCGCTGCGGCGACCTTTGGGTGGGCATGTCCCAGGTTCGCCACGCCGTGCCCGGACGAGCAGTCGAGGTACTCGTTGCCCTCGGCGTCGAACAGGCTTGCGCCCTGTCCGCGCACGATGGAAAGTTGCTGCTTTGCATACACTCCCGCGCCATATTTGGTTTCGATTTCATAAAAATCCATACGCCTCCGAATGATGAGAGCAGAATGATAAATGATGAATCTTGGATTTTGCATTCATCATTTGTTTCGTTTTGCGGTTTTCACTGACGCCACAAAAATGGCAGTCAATTCATCGGTTTCTTTTTGCAAATCGCCCAGCTTTTCAATTGTGACAATATTTGCTTCTATGAGCAGCTCCGGCCAATATGCAGTTTCATCCAATTCTTGTAAGCTTCCTTCCATTTTGCTGATGAAATCTGCTGGAGATTTGCCCGGCAGGCTTCGCGATATTGGGCGCCTACCGATGTTCCACTGCGTAAAACCTGTTTTCCAATCACCTGTGCTTCGCCGCTTTTGGGCAATTGCTGGTAGAGTTTGATAATTTTTAAAGCAAATTTCTTGGTTCGTAAACGTAAATCGGATGGTGGTTGGCTGGTCATAATGTCTCCTTAAAAGTACTGAGATTGAATATAAAATGGCTTTTCTTTTACTTTTATTCTGCATTCATCATTCTATATTCATCATTGAATCACAGTGCCGTTATTGCCCAAAGCATTCGATATCGGCCTTTCCACGCGCCCATCCGCAATGATTACCTTACCTACGCCACCTTGCAAGGCTTCTTCCGCGCCGAGAACCTTCTTTTTCATCCGTCCCTGCGCCATCTCCAACGCGGACTGGAGTCTGGCCTGCGATAGTTGCTTGATGAGCGTCGATTCATCGGGGAATTTCTCCATCAACCCTGGCACGGCCGTCAGAAGGATCAGCGTTTCTGCCTTCAGCGCCGACGCCACCATCGCTGCCGCCCGGTCGGCATCCACGTTGAGAGCTTCGCCTTTTTCGCTGACCGCCACTGGCGCGATAACCGGCAGATACCCTGCACCGAGCAGCATTCCAAGCAACGCCACATTGACCTGCTCGATCTTGCCGGTGTAATCGTCGCGGATAATTTTGCGTTTGCCGTTCTCTACCGATTGGATCGCATCCTTGCGTGTTGCAACCATCAGCCTGCCATCCATGCCACTAAGGCCAAAGGCGTTGATACCCAATCCGTGCAGTTGCTCGGTCAGCAGCGAGTTGACCTTGCCGTTGACCGCCATCAGGAACACCTCCAGCGTCTCTCGATTGGTGTAGCGTGACGTGTATCCTGATGGCGAGGTGATAAACTTCGGCGGCGCGCCCAAAGCCTCGCCAAGTGAATTTGCCTCCGCAGAGCCGCCATGCACTAAGACCAGTTGCTGTCCCTGCGCCAGCAGTTCCGCTGCATCCGCGCAAATGGCGGAAAAGTCCACGCCTTCTGTGCCACCGAGTTTGACGACAATGATTGGTCCTGTCATAAATTCTCCGTTCTATATGGTGGTCGAGTAGCCCTGAGTGTTCGTTGCGAAGGGCGTATCGAGACCACACTTCACATTTCCATAAACCATTTATTTGTTGGTAACTTGATGGTCTCCCTGGCCCGGAACGCCACGCGTGCCTGCGCACGGTGCGGGCAGGACGGGCGATACGGCGGACCCCCGTAGAAGGATCCGGGCTGGCGAACACCGCCTACTCGACCATCGGAGTTTTTTAGATTGGGTGTAAGCCGGGGAACTCTAGCCCGGTCGTCTCATCCAGTCCCAGCATCAGGTTCATGCATTGTACCGCTGAGCCGGCCGCACCCTTCATCAAGTTGTCGATGGCACACATGCTGACCACATGCCCAGTAGATTCGTCCAGCTCGAAGCCGATGTCGGCATAGTTCGAGCCGGCCAGGATCTTTGGCTCAGGAACGCGGTAGATGCCGCGCTGTTCCTTGACCACACGCACGAACGGATTCTCGTTGGCGGCAGCGCGGTAGGCTTTCCACAAGTCCTTGCGCGCAGCGGCCACGCTTGGCTTGACCTGCGCGTGCGCCGTCGCCAGCACGCCACGCACCAGGTCCACGGCGGTCATGGTCAATGAGACGTTCTTCACGCCCATCTCCTGGATCACTTCGGCGGTGTGGCGGTGCCCAAAGGCAGAAAACGTGCGGATAACGGAAGCACGTTCAGCGTGGTGCGATCCGGTGTTGCCTTCTGCCCCAGACTCGGACGAACCTACTTTGATCTCGATAATGATTGGGGCGGAGAGATCGATCAAATCCGCTTTAACCAGCGGCAGGAGAGCCAGGTTGCTGGCAGTGGCGTTACATCCCACCCCGCTGACGTAGTTGGCGGATGCAATCTCAGCCCTGTGAAGTTCAGGTAGGCCATAGACGAACTTGCCCAGCCACTCCGGCGCGGCGTGTTTTTCACCATACCATTTTTCATAGAGAGCCGTATCCCGTAGCCGAAAGTCCGCTGACAGGTCGATGATCTTGCCCGCCAGCGTGGCGTACTGCTCGATGACTTGCTGCGCCCTTCCGTGCGGCTGGGCCAGGAAGAGCACGTCCACCGGCTCGATCAGGGATGGGTCGACGAACTTGAGTTGGGTTTGCTTGCGCAGGTTGGGATGCACCTGATAGACGTACTCGCCCAGATGCGAGCGCGAGGTAACCTGCTTGACCACCACCGCCGGGTGCGCCAGCAACAGCCGCAGCAGTTCCCCGCCGCCGTACCCCGAACCGCCGATAATCGAAACACTTGTCATAACTGCTCCTCGATCAGTGAACAGTGACCAGTTATTAGTAATCTAACGCCCTGGTTCATAGAGCACCACTGATCACTTTTTACTGATAACTGGCTACTGCCTGTGCCACTTCTACAACATAATTCACGATCTCGTCCGCGATATCCACGCCACTGACCGGCTGCGCCGAGTGGAATTCCATCGTGTGGTTGATCTCGTTCACTACCAGACCTTTCTCGGGATGCTCCACCAGGTCCACGGCTAACACACCGCCGCCGACCGCCGCTGCGGCGCTCAGGCACAGCGACTCGATCTCCGGCGTGATCGGGCAAACTTCGCCCTCGCCGCCGCGCGCCGTGTTCGTGATCCAGTGCTCCGACTTGCGATAAATTGCCGTCAGCACCCGCTCACCGACCACAATCGCCCGGATATCGCGACCTGGTTTCTGGATGAATTCCTGGATGTAAAAGACCGAGTGCTGAACCGAGCCAAGCGTGGACTTGTGCTCCAGCACCGCCTCTGCTGCGTCGCGGTCGTTGATCTTGGCCAGCAACCGACCCCACGATCCAACGACCGGTTTGAGCACCACCGGGTAGCCAAATGCCTCGATCGCTTCGAGCGCCGCTTCGGGTGAGAACGCCACCTTGTTGTGTGGCTGTGGAACACCCGACTGCGCCAGCATCGCTGACGTGGTCAGCTTATCCCCGCATACTTCCGCCACTGCCGCCGTGTTAACGGTCGGTACATCCCAGGCGTTCAGCATCCGCAGCGCGTACAACCCGCTGTTATAGCTGATCGAACGTTCCAGCACCGCATCGAACTCGCACCACGGGGTCGGATCATCCAGATCGAAATGGATGGCCCGGTCGTCCAGGCGCACATAATCCAGGCCGCGCTTTTCCATCGCCGCGAAGATCCACTTCTCTTCCACGCGCACTCGGGAGTACAGCACGCCGATTTTAAGTCTTGGTTGCATAATTCTCCTTGTTCCCCTCTCCCTATCTGGGAGAGGGGCTAGGGGTGAGGGTGATTACTCCCCCCAGTCTTCCTCTTCCATAGGCGCTAGCTCAACCACTGGAGGGACGAGCGAAACAACCTCCAAGTCCACGCCGCAATCGGGGCAGACAATGATCTCGCCCACCTCGGTGTCTTCTTCCAAAGTGATTTCAGCTTCACATTCGGTGCAAATTACAGTAGACATGATTTTCTCCTTTGTTTTTGGAGTCCAAAGTCTCCAAACTTTGAACTTATGGATTTCCCGAGGATGGGAGTTGTCGGACTCCAACCATCTCTTTTGCTTTTTGAATTTGTTCTATTACTGATTGGGGACTGGTGCCCCCGATGGCATTTCTCAGCTCGACCGATTTCAATGGCTCGAAAACCTGGTTCACGTCCGCATCGAACGGACCCAGGGCCTGCCAATCGTTTAACGGAAGTTGATCCAGGCTGACGCCTTTCTCCGCCGCCACACGGACAGCTTTTCCCGCCATCCCATGCGCTTCGCGGAACGGCACGCCCTTGCGGACAAGATAATCCGCTAAATCTGTCGCCAGCATGGACGCATCGATGGCAGCCAGCATGCGTTTCTTGTTGATGGTCATCGTCTCGAGTGCGCCAGCCAGCACAGGCAGGATCGCCAGCAGCGTATCAGTCGCCTGGAAGACGGGAACTTTGTCTTCCTGCAAATCCTTGTCGTACGTGGATGGCAGGCCTTTGAGCGTGGACAGCAGCCCGGTCAGCAGGCCGATCAATGTGCCCGCTTTGCCGCGCGCCAGTTCGAACATATCGGGGTTTTTCTTCTGCGGCATCAGGCTGGAACCGGTCGAAAAGGCATCCGAGAGTTCGAAGAAGCCAAACTCTGCCGTGGTGAACAGGATCACGTTCTCAGCCACTTTGCTGAGGTGGACGCCGACCATCGCCGTGCAGAAGAGATATTCGGCGGCAAAATCCCGGTCAGAGACGGCGTCCAGGCTGTTGGGTGCAGGTGCATCGAAGCCGAGCGACCTGGCCAGCGCAGCACGGTCTATGGGGAAGGCAGTGCCGGCCAGGGCACCGCAGCCCAGCGGCAAGACGGCGACTCGCTTGTGTAAACCAGCCAGTCGCTCCCGGTCACGTTGCAGCGCCCAGAAGTGACTCAGCAGCCAGTGCGCCAACGTGACCGGCTGGGCGCGCTGCAAATGGGTGTAGCCCGGCATCAAGGTGGACAGGTGTTTTTCAGCCAGCGTCACCAGCGTGGATTCCAAGCCTGCGATGGCAGAGTCCAATTCAGGCAGGGCCTCCAACATCCAAAGTCGGAAGTCGGTGGCGACCTGGTCGTTGCGGCTGCGCCCGGTGTGCAGTTTGCCCGCCAGCGGGCCGATCAACTCGCCCAGTCGCCGCTCGACAGACGTGTGGATGTCTTCGTCGGAGTCCGTAAAGGCGAAGGATCCGCTCTCGAATTCCGCGCCCACAGCCCCAAGTCCAGAGATGATGCGCGCGGATTCATCTCCGGTCAAGACTCCAGCCTTGGCCAAGGCATCCGCCCAGGCAACCGATCCCTTTACATCCTGCTTTGCTAAACGCTTGTCAAAAGGCAGGGATGTGTTGAGCGCAAAAGCGCTTTCATCAAGTTTGCCGCCAAAGCGACCGCCCCATAAACTAGTCATCTGTTCTCTACTCTCTAATCTCTCTTAAACCGTGAATAATCCGGCTTGGGCAGGTTCATGCCGGCAATCGGCAGGTCGTTCAGTGCGCGTACCTTGAGCGACAGTCCATACAGGTGGATGAAGCCCTCGGCATCGGATTGGTCGTACACATCCTCCTGGCCGAATGTGGCAAAATCCTCGCGGTACAGGCTTAACTTGCTCTTTCGCCCGGCGCTGATGATGTTGCCCTTGAACAGCTTGAGCCGCACGGTGCCAGTAACCGGACCCTGGGTGCTGTCGACGAAGGCGTCGAGTGCCTCGCGTAGCGGGGTGAACCACAAGCCGTTATAGGTCAGTTCGGCGTACTTGAGCGCGACGATGTCTTTGAAATGGATGGTTTCACGGTCAAGCACCAGGGACTCGAGTTCGCGATGGGCTGCCAGCAAGATCGTACCGCCTGGGGTCTCGTAGACACCGTGCGACTTCATGCCGACCAGGCGGTTCTCGACCAGGTCCACGCGGCCGATTCCGTGCGCGCCGCCGAGCTTATTGAGATAGGTAACGATGCCTGCCGGGGTCATCTTCTCGCCGTTGACCGCGACCGGCGTGCCGCTTTCGAATTCGATCTCGACATAACCCGGTTCGTCCGGGGCGTTTTCGGGTGAAGCAGAGATCTGGTACATCCCTTCTTCCGGCTCATTCCACGGGTTTTCGAGCAGCCCGCCCTCGTGCGAAATGTGCCACAGGTTTGAGTCGCGGCTATAGATAGATTTAACCGTGGCGGTCACCGGGACGTTATGGCTGGCGGCGTATTCGATGGCATCCTCGCGCGAGCGGATGTCCCATTCGCGCCAGGGGGCGATGACTTGCAGGCGCGGATCGAGCGCCATGACAGTTAACTCGAAGCGGACCTGGTCGTTACCCTTGCCTGTCGCGCCGTGGGCGACAGCGTCCGCGCCGACCTCGTGTGCCACATCTACGAGGTGCTTGGCGATCAGCGGGCGCGCCACGGATGTGCCGAGCAGGTACTTGCGTTCGTACACCGCCCCGGCGCGCAGCAGCGGGAACAGGTAATCGGCAGCCAACTCTTCCTTCATGTCGTGGACAACTAACTGGCTCGCCCCGCTGGCAATTGCCTTGCCTTCCAGCTTGGACAGGTCCTCATCGCTCTGTCCCACATCGGCGCAGAAGCAGACTACTTCGCAGCCGTAGCTCTCCTTGAGCCATGGGACGATCACGGATGTGTCCAGCCCGCCGGAATATGCGAGGACAACTTTCTTGACTTGCAGTTTTGGGTTCATAGTTCTCCTTTTGGTATCCCTCACCCTTACCCTCTCCCTTCGGGAGAGGGGACTCCCTTCCCCTTTCGGGGGAAGGGCAGGGGATGAGGGCAAAATAAATAAAAACAGCCCTCCGAGAAGGAGGGCTGTTTGGGTTAACTCAGGTGTGTCAGGGCACCGTATCGTTCAATTTGTCATCCAAAGCAAAGCTCCCGGCCTTCTCGATGAGAAGTCGGCAGCGGACGACGGGAGCGAGGCAGTGCAAACGGACTGTGCATATTGGGCGCAATTCTACCACCATGAGGGGATATGTCAATGGTAAATTAACCACCTATCTAACCACTATTTGTATCGTAAATACTTGCCCAAATAAATTACCGCTATCGTCAGCCATCTGCCAAGAACTGGTTACAGTCCCGGAGCTACTGGGCGCAACCATTGGTAGTGAAATTTCTGCGGTAGAGCCTGCTAGGACTCTTTGACGAATTTTAGTGGTATCCGAGCCAAACAGATCACCCCCGACAAAGGTGATCTTGAAATCACCGTTCCAGTCACAGCTACCGGAATTTTTAATCTGCCAGGCCTTTGTAAATGGTTCTCCGGGATCCAGTCTGGTGTCCTTGGGAATGGTCACATCGCTCACCAATGTTGCATTGTAGCAACCAACTGATGTGGCCGTTGCGTTCGTACCGGGCAGGAGGATCGAAACTGTCAGTAGCGGACCGAACAAAAGTCCAGTGTCTGATACCATCTGCCAGTTACTGACCACCGTACCTGATACGCCGCTTGGAGCAGTCATCTCCAATGAAACGTCCGCGGTAATACCAACCCCCACTCTCTGCCGTATTTTGGTTGTGTCCGAACCAAAATAATTACCGCTGACATAAGCGATTTTGAAATCGCCGTTCCATTCACAGGTACCCGTATTGATCAGTCGCCATGTTTTCGTGAAAGTGTCGTCAGGTTTGAAGTCGGTGCGATTTGGGACAGTTGCCTCCGAAATAAGCGATGCATTATAACAACCGTTCGCCGTAGCCGGATTGACAGGCAGGGGAGTTGGTCCGGCTAGAGTTGGAGAAGCGGCTATGGTTGGTGTGGTAACTACCAGTGGTTGCAACGTGGCGCTTGGGAGCGGCGTAATTGTCGGCTCAAGCGTATTTGTAGCAGTTGGTAAAGCCTGGGCGGTCTGTGTAAATCCCATCTCCATGGTTGCCCCCACCTGGGTAAAGATTAAGTTCATATCCAGTGTCGGCGCGGGTGGTTCCGGTGAAGCACAAGCGCTTAAAACGATTATGAACACTGTGCAAATGAGAAAGAACGAAAAACAGGGTTTTTGAACCATATTGATCCTTTCTATAGGACTTCGTTGTTTGCGAAGAGATACCGAAAATGAGGGGCAGTGCGCAGCATGCCCCCCATTTTCGGGCTTCTTGTATTTTTCAAATGCCTGAATCCTGCAATCATTGAATTGTACACCTGACAAAAAAACATGCGCAGAAATTATACCTGCTGCTTACAGATTGCCTGTGCAGCATAAACCGGGATTTGTCCCCTGGTCGCCGCTTCACAGACGTATGCCACCATCCGCGCCGGGATATCTACGCCGGTGGTAGCGATGCTGTTACGGAATTCCATCGTGTGGTTGACCTCGTTAACCGTAAAGCCATCGGCTGTTTCGAAGACATCGATCGCCAGTAACCCGCCGCCCATGGCTTGCGCGGTGCGGTGACAAAGTTCGCTCAGCTCGGGCGTAAGCGGGCAGTTGGAGGCAATCCCGCCGCGGGCTGTGTTGGTGATCCAATTTTCGGACGAGCGGTAGATGGCGCAAATCGGCTCATCCCCGACCACAAAAGCGCGGATGTCTCGTCCCGGTTTGTCGACGTATTCCTGCACGTAGAAAACTTGGTGATGCACCCCAAGCGAAGCCTTATGCTCGATAACCGTTTCGGCCATTTCGCGATTGTCCACCCGAGCTAGCAGCCGTCCCCATGAACCGACCACCGGTTTGAGCACGCACGGATAACCGATGGCCTCCACTGCTGCCAACGCGGATTCTTCGTCGAAAGCCATCAGTACGCGTGGGGTCGGGATACGCCCGCGGACCAGAATCTGGCTGGTGACGTATTTGTCCCCACAGTGTTCGGCCACCGCGGACGAATTGACCACCGGGATGCCGTGCGCTTCGAAGATGCGCGAGATGTACAATCCACGTGAATAGGATATCGAACGCTCGAAAACCACATCCACATCCACGGGGAGCTGGGAGATGTCGAAGTAGCGTTCCCCGTCATTGATGCGGACTACTTCCACGTCCGGGCGCCGTTCCAGTTCTTCGAGTAAAAGTTTCTCTTCCACGCGCAGGCGGGAGTATAGAAATCCAATCCGGGTCATATCAGCCTCCTAAGGCAGAAAATAAAAAATGCGCCCTCCGGTCTCGGAGAGCGCGTTTGGTTGCAGTACAAAGACAGGGATAATCCTGTTTTTTTATCGTTTCCTGTTCAACCAAATCATGCCCACAAACCCGACAACCGCAGTTTCGGATGCGGGCAGGCGCTTGGACTTGGTTTCAAAAACGAAT
>Ga0105104_10004151_pt1 | contig 10125 bp, 5 predicted proteins | sample PPLLaktember2015_3_FD_87034 | JGI IMG/M metagenome (GOLD analysis project Ga0105104, IMG submission 87034) | Freshwater sediment microbial communities from Prairie Pothole Lake near Jamestown, North Dakota, USA - PPLs Lake P7 Core (6) Depth... | ecosystem: Environmental > Aquatic > Freshwater >... | reverse complement strand
CATAGTACATTTATTGAACTGCGGTTGTTTTATTATTGGGATTTTAAAACCGTTGAAGAGGAATATCGGAACTTTAACCGGTTATTCCCCTCCAATCCTGACTTTTACGCTTTTTTCACAGAATATTTGATTGCTTCAGAAAGATTCAGGGAAGCCTATTATTTAAATAAGGATGGCTTCAAGGAAAATGATTTCACGGAAATGAAATGGATTTTTATGGCCTTGTCCGCTTATTTTTACGGACAGCTTGATGAAGCAAAAACGACGATTGATAAAGCATTACAGGTTATTTCCATAGATCGTGAGCTATTAAAAATTGCCTTACGGCTGATGATATATTTATCCAGATATGAGGACGCCGTAAAACTTTTTGAAGATAATGCACATATAAATCTTGACAGGGTTTATACTCCCTGTTTGGGTTCTGCCGGCATTGCATATTTTAAAACCGGCAATAAGCAAAAGGCTGACATAATACTGGACATATTAATATCAAAAAGTAAAAAATCACCCTTTAAATATGGTATTTATGACGCAGCTACAATCTACGCTTCAATGGGAAAATTAGAAAAGGCAATCGGGCTGCTTGAAATTGCTTTTGATCATAAGGATCCGAATTTGTTTTTCCTCAAGGTTGATCCACTTTTTCTCACCTTGCACGGAGATCTCAGGTTCGAAGCGCTTTTACGTAAGATTGGTTTCAATAAGGAATTGTCGGAATATTAAAAGTTGACCTATAATTTCGATTGAATATCCAATTTATCAGAATTAGCTACCACATAGTTTGATTAGGTTTTTAAACAACCGATAATATCTTCTTTCCTGTCGATTACGCTGTGTTTTCTATGGATCAAGAACGGCTCTTTGTCACTGATCCAGACAACACAAAATCGATACAACGAGAGTTCTACTTGCTCCCCTACCACATGGGCGTGAAATAAAATAAATAACGGTTTTTGTATCCTATTTGTATCTCATAAAAAAGAAAACCCCTTAATATCTGCATTTTACGTATCTTAAAATGTACCCGGAGCGGGAGTTGAACCTGCCTGCCATGCTATGGCCCAAGCCAGGCAGGCAGGCCCTGCCTGCCATGCTATGGCCCAAGCCAGGCAGGCAGGCCCGCACAACATTACATCTTATTTATTAGGTCTCTTAGATAATTCTTGCCATACGATGTTTTTAAGAATTTCTCTCTTTTTCTGGCATCAATTCGTGTGGCAAAAGATTCTGTAAGAACTACTTTGAATGGTCTGTATGGTTTTGTGGTCCGTTCATAACCCAGATTATGTTGGCTGATTCGTCTTTCAGGATTTTCAGTCAACCCAACATAAATGTAATTCCTTACAGTACTCTTAAGTGCATATACAAAATACACAAAATACATGCAGTAAATGATATTGTACCCGGAGCGGGAGTTGAACCCGCACAACCATTACTGGTCACAGGATTTTAAGTCCTGCGTGTCTACCAATTCCACCATCCGGGCATTACCCAAACCATTTGGGTGAAAATAAAAATGGCCGTGATAAAAAAAGGGCAACGAAATAAATCGGCCCTTCATACTGAGCGGAAAACGAGACTCGAACTCGCGACCCCGACCTTGGCAAGGTCGTGCTCTACCAACTGAGCTATTTCCGCAATAGTTCTTTTCCAAAAACTATATCCACTTTGTGTTTGGCACCTCAATGGTGGTGCAAAATTATGTAAATTTTCCAAGCATCAAAATAAAAGCGGAAAATTTTGGCTGCAGATTGAGACAGGCTTGTCCCTTTTTAGTATCTTGTTGTTGAAAATCCTATTCCCATGCAAAAAATATTTTTCCTTTCAATCCTGTTCTCATCTGCTATTCTACTTAGCTCATGCGCAACCGGGAAAAAACCCTCAACAATTACGCTGTATCCCGATTCAGTGATTAATGACTTCTCTAACCATCCGGTCGGCATTAATCTCGATTTTTTTATGGATGGAGGGAGATTCCCGGATGCCGGGCGGTCGGTAACAACCGCCATTAAGGAAATGGGAATGAAATACCTGCGCTATCCGGGTGGTGAAAAATCCGATCTGTATCTTTTCAGTAAACCTCCCTACGATAAATCGCAGCCGGGGGTGACCAGGTCAGGCGGGCTGGAAGATTATCCGGGTATGTTTAATGCGGACCTTAATTTTGTATTTGATCCGCTTGATTTTGACGAGTATATCAAAATGTGCCGTGCCGCCGATGCCGAACCTGTAGTGGTGGTTGCGGCAGATTATTACCTTATTCCCCTGAAGAAGGGTCAATGGGTCTCTTCAAAAAAGCAGTTGCTGCAGCATGCTGTGGAATGGGTCAGGTATGCCAATGTTAAAAAGAAATACGGCGTCAGGTACTGGATGATCGCTAATGAAAGCTGGAATTCAAATAATGTTAACTCTACGGCCGAAATTTATGCACGGGATGTGATCGACTTTTCAAAAGCCATGAAGGAGGTTGATCCCGGCATTCTAATAATTGCGAACGGTGCAGGTGATGAATTCTTTAAAACCGTCATTACCAGGGCCGGTGATTATATTGACCGGCTGACGGTCAGCAATTATGGGGTTTATAATTTTTATCGCGGATATCAGACTTACCGCGACACGGCACAGGTACTAATCTGGCCGGCGATCTCCGCAATAAAGGCTATGAATGCCCATGCCACACCGGAACAACTGAAACGTCTGAAAGTGATCGTGGCTGAATATGGTTCCATCGATTGGGCAAAATTATGGCATGGAACCAATGACATGGGGCATGCCATCGTTACCTTTGACATGACCGGACAATTGCTGAAGCAGCCCCAGATTGAATTTTCCTGTTTCTGGAATACCCGGTGGATTGAAAACGAAAGCAAACCGCGACGGGATCACGATGCACTGGATAGGGACGGTAACCTGTATCCCACGGGGCGGGCCTTAAGCATATGGGGAAATTTCCTGGGGAGCCGGATGATCAAATCAGATACAACCGGAAAGATCATAACTTTCGCCAGTTATGATGAGCCCTCCGGAACATTGTATGCATACCTGGTTAATAAGGGAGATTCCACGGAAACCGTTAACCTGGGAATTGAGAACCGGGAAATCGAATCTATCCGGGAGGCATGGGAATTCTTTGGAACATCCTCAGAAGATATAAATCCGGTGTGGCAGATGAAAGAAATCAAACCCGGCAAACCCTTTACCCTGAATGGGACCTCTATTACAGTAATAATAATGAAAATTAAAAATTCCTGATTCCGGAATTTCTATTTAATTTCCGCCAATTATTCAAGCTCAATATAAGCATCATACATCTATTATCTTTTGCAATTGATAGCTTTGATTTACTTTTGTATACAGGTAAATCAAAATGTCATTGAAACAGGTTTTTCCGGAAGTAAACAGTGAAGAGGCTCTTTTCAGACAGTTATTCGAGAAGCATTACAAGGGGCTGGTAAAATTTGCATTATCATATCTGCATGACAAATACCTTGCTGAGAATATTGTTCAGGAATCTTTTATAGCTCTATGGGAAAAAAGGACCGTACTGCATGAAAATTCCAATATTAAAGCCTACCTGGTCATAATAGTCAGGAACAGGTGCATCAATCACCTTGAAACCACCCGGAACCACCTGAGAATCCAGGGCATACTACGGGAACTGCTGCTGAGGGAAATCAATATCGACCTGTATACCCTGCAATCGCTGGATCCGCAGGAACTGTTCAAAGGAGAAATTGAACATATACTGGAATCAGCCATTGATGAGCTTCCATTTAAAACACGGAAAGTGTTCACACTTAGCCGGGTTCTTGGAAATACCAACCGGGAAATTTCCCGGCGGCTGAATATCACTGAAAAAGGTGTGGAATTTCACATGACAAAGGCCTTAAAAGCCCTGCACATCAAACTTAGGGACTATTTCCCCGTGTTGCTCTTCTTATTCCTTTAATTTTTCTCCTCATCCACTGGGGTCAGAAAATACTTAACTGTTATTATATATATGGAAAATCTCATTGTAAAGTATTTTCAAAAAACCTGCTCCGACGAAGAAAAAAAAGCTTTGTTCGACTGGATTGATGCCGATGCCGCCAATAAAAATTATTACCGGCAGATAAGGAACTTATGGGATGTTAATCTCATTTCGGAAGCTGCCGGAGACGAGGAGCAAAACGGCATAACCTACCTTAAACTTATCAAGGAACTGGGAAGTTCATCAAATGGGTTGAAACCATCCCGGTTCCGGCACATTATGATCCGGGCTTCAAAGATGGCCGCGGTTGCAGTCATTTCCTTTGCCATTGCCTGGGTATGTTATAGCAAAGCTGAACAAAACCGGGAAATTGCATGGCAGACCATTGAAGTTCCGGTTGGTCAGAGGGTTCTCATTTCCCTGGCCGACGGTTCCAGTATCTGGCTGAACTCGATGACAAGGTTCTCCTATCCCGAAAGCTTCTCCAAAAATAAAAGAATGGTAAAACTGGATGGAGAAGCATATTTTGAAGTGATCCGGAATGACAAGCTGCCTTTCGAAGTTGAAACAGCCCAGGTAGACATTAAGGTGAAAGGCACGAAATTCAACCTGTATGCATACAGGGCTCAACCCAATACAGAAACAACACTTGTAGAAGGTAAGGTATTGATGGCTTTTGCCCATGAAGGTTTGCCTGAAGTCGAGATGATGCCAAACCAGAAAGCCATTTATACACAAGGATCAGCCATGCCCGAAATAATAAATAATGTGGACACGGAAATTGAAACATCATGGACACGAGGGGTTTACAATTTTAAAGACATCACATTCGATAAATTAATCGGAAGACTGGAGCATTATTTTGATATGAAAATTACAGTCAAAAGGGAGGATATTCTCGCTTACCGTTGCACCGGAAAGTTCCTGTACGACGAGACGATTAAAGATATACTTGACGTGGTAAAAACCAGCAAACCATTTAAATACAAAATAGAAGACCGGCTGATAACGATTTATTGATAACTGCAATACAAACACCCTGCTGACGCATAGGAAACTATGCAAAACAACTACGGGCAGTGCTCGCTACACCACCCGCAGGTAATTTTAGTTTCTCAGAATCAGATAGTAATAAAACTAAAACCATTCAAAATTATGAAAAAAATCAATCCGTCAGATTTTTCCATTGGTGGAAAACTGTACGAAAAACTACTACTAATCATGAAATTCTCTACGTTCTTACTATTTCTGACGATAATTAAAGTATCGGCAGAATCGGGTTATTCACAGGATGCCCGGGTAACATTGACCGATAAGGAGACCAGTATCGTTGAGATATTTAACGCCATCGAGCAACAGAGCCAGTACCTGTTTTTCTATAGTCCCAGGGAAGTGGATATAAACCGGTACGTTTCACTTGCATCTTCGACCGGTAAGGTTTCCGACATACTCGCTGAAATCTTCGAGGGTACTGAAATAGATTATAAAATGCTGAATCAGCATATTATATTGACCCGTAAGGCTGAAGACGCAAAAGTGCTTGACCATCTTGCCCAGGCGGCTGCAAAACAGCAGAAATTGACGGGTAGTGTCAGTGATGCGACCACAAATGAGCCAATTATTGGCGCAAATGTATATATTGAGGGGACCACCACCGGCACGGTTACAGATGTATCAGGCAAGTTCAGCCTGGATATTCCCAAACCCGATGCCGTCGTGATCGTTTCATTTGTGGGATATACCACTGAACGCATTACGGCAAACGGAAGCACTACCTTAGAAATCAAACTTGTATCTGATATTACAAACCTGGAAGAGGTTGTGGTGGTCGGGTACGGGACTCAAAAAAAGATAAACCTTACAGGAGCTGTGGATGGCATATCAGGTGAGGTTTTGCAGAACCGGCCTGCTGCAAATGTGGGTGTGCTTCTTCAGGGCGCATCCCCCAATCTTAATATATCAGTGACCCAGATGGGCGGAGAACCGGGATCCGGCACCCTTTTCAACATTCGCGGGATTGGCTCCCTTACAGGAGAAGGAACACCGCTGATCCTGGTGGATGGGGTAGAAATGAATATCAACAACCTTGATCCTGAGAATATAGAAAGCGTGTCCGTTTTAAAGGATGCAGCCTCCTCGGCAATTTACGGTTCAAGGGCTCCTTTTGGTGTGGTACTGATCACCACCAAGAAAGGGACCAGGAACAAGGGGATTTCAATCAACTACACCAATAACATTGCTTTTGCTTCCCCAATCCATTTGCCAAAATGGCAATCCTCATTAAGGTATGTTACTGCGTACAACCAGTCTTTGCAGAACTCCGGCCTGCCGGATAAATTCCTGCCACCGCAGATTGACCGGATCAAACGGTATATCGAAGGCACCTATACTCCTGAATATGATACGGTAAATCCTCCGCAGAGTATCTGGGCAGGCAGGCATGAAGGGAATGCAAATTATGAGTGGTTCGATGAATATTTTAAAGATGTAACGGTAAATCAGAAACACAATATAAATGTTACGGGTGGCGATGAGAGAACCCAATATTATGTATCAACCGGATATTACAACCAGGGAAGTTCATATAACTGGGCTGATGAATATTACAAGCGCTACAACGTTATGGCCAATATCACGACACAGGCTACTTCGTGGTTGAGATTGAACATAAACACCAAGTATGCCAATACGCAAAGTGCACATCCAAACAGCGGCTCTGACTGGGACCCCGGAAGAAATTTTGTCATTTCCGAGATGATAAAGTTCTTCCCGACCACCCCGTTTTACAACGTCAATGGCACCATCAACAATCCGTATGTCAACCTGCTGATGAAGGCCGGGCCTGCAACCGAGGATCAGAACGACCTGTTCATAGGCCTTGGTGGTGAGATTGAACCGCTGAAAGGATGGAAAACCAACTTCAATTACAATTATAATTTTTACGGAAGCAAGAATACCTGGCTGGACAGCGAAATTTGGGTTGAAATACCCGATGGACAGGTAGTCAACTTCTGGAATGATCCGAATTACTATACTCAAAATTGGGCTAACAACAATTATGTTACTTTAAATGCCTTTACATCCTATGAAAAGACAATTAACGGTCACTTTTTCAAGGGAATGTTTGGGTTTGAAAGGGAGTCCAGGTATTTTTCCAGTCTATACGGAAAAAGATATGATCTCATCACGGAAGAAGTTCCCTCATTCACCACGGCTACAGGTGAGTATAATATAGGTGATGCGATGAGTCACTGGTCTACAGCCGCATTCTTTGGAAGGCTGAACTACAATTATCAGGAAAAATACCTGTTTGAGGTAAACGCCCGCTACAACGGATCTTCAAGGTTTGAGAAAGGATCCAGGTGGGGATTTTTCCCTTCCGTTTCGGTCGGATACAATATTTCAAAAGAATCATTCTGGGAACCTGTTCAAAACATCATAACCAATCTCAAGATCCGGGGTTCTTACGGCAGCCTGGGTAACCAGAATGTACCAAACTATCTGTATTTATCGAATATTCCAATTTACACCAACCTCGAATGGGTAATTGATAACGGGCGTCCTAATTATTCATGGGTACCGGACATTATAAGTCCTTCATTGACATGGGAAAGCATTAATACATTAAACCTCGGAGTGGATGCCTATTTCCTGAACAATCAGTTGGGAGTTGCTTTTGACTGGTTCACACGGAGCACCAGGGATATGTTTGGCCCCTCCACGATTTTGCCGAATTCATTGGGGACCAATCCTCCCCTTCTGAATAATGCCTCCCTTGTTACAAAAGGCTGGGAACTTTCCATCGACTGGAATAACAGGATCAGTTCGGATTTAAATTATTCGGTTAAAGTAACCCTTGCAGATTCCAAAACAAAGGTAACTGATTACCTTAATGAAACCGGGCAGATTGATGAGTTTTATGAGGGCAAGGAATTGGGAGAGATCTGGGGTTATACGACCGATGGGATCATTCAATCAGCCAATGAGGCTATTCCGGATCAATCCTTCTTTTACAATTCCTGGGGACCCGGGGATATCCGGTACAGAGACCTGAACGGAGATGATAAGATTGATGACGGAACCAGGACCCTTGATAATCATGGTGATTTAACCCGGATTGGCAATTCATCACCCAGGTTTACTTTTGGCATTTCCGGTGCACTCAGATGGAAAAATTTTGATTTTAACATGTTCTGGCACGGATTGCTGAAAAGGGACTTTATGCCCGGCAGCAACATGTGGTGGGGTGTTGCGACCCGCGGGGACAACGGTGGAGCGTTTTACCAGGGGCATGATGATTACTGGAGGCCGGCCGATGAGACAAATCTCTTCGGACCCAACACGGATGCATTTTACGCCAAACCCTATGTTACGGAGGAAACATATAAAAATCAGCAGACACAAACCCGGTATCTTTTGAATGCCGGTTATATTCGATTGAAGAATATTCAATTGGGTTATACTCTTCCCCGTAAAGTAACCGACAAAATTAAAATGCAGGCCTTCAGAATTTATGTATCGGGAGAAAACCTGATAACCATCGACAAGCTGCCCCCGTTTATGGATCCTGAATCATCCATTGCATCACTAAGTTCCATGCTTGGTGCAATATATCCGATTTCAAGGTCTGTTTCTGTTGGTCTCAATATAACATTTTAAACACGATCACAATGAAAAATATTAAATATACAATGGGTCTCTTCATTATGATAATAATGTCGACCTCCTGTGAAAAAGATTTTCTGGATAAGAAGCCCCTGGATCAGATCTCTTCCGCGGTTTATTTCAGAAAGGCCTCGGATCTGGAACTGTATATGAACAGCTTTTATCAGCCTCATCTGCTCGAATATGGCGGTGACGGCGGGGAAAACTATAGCCAGCTGATATTTTTGGCCGACCGCGGCACTGACAATTTCATCGGTGAATCCTTTGATGAAAGATTCAACGGAACCCGGGTCGTTCCTTCATCCGGAGGAGGATGGAATTATGATAACGTCAGGCGGATCAATTATTTCTTTGAGAATTACAGAAAATGTGAAGATGTATTTGAATCCTATAAACATTATGTAGGTGAGGCTTACTTCTTCCGGGCTATGATTTACTTCCTTCTCGTGAAACAGTTTGGGGATGTTCAATGGTATGACAAGGTTTTGTCAACCGATTCTGAAGAGCTGTATGACCCGAGGACTCCCAGGAATGTTGTCGTGGATCATATATTGACTGATCTGGATTCGGCGGCTGTATACCTGGATGAGGCCAGCAGGGATGGGGGCAACCGGCTGGACCGGTGGAGCGCATTAACGTTACAATCAAGGGTAGCATTATATGAAGGTACCTGGGAAAAATACCATGCAGGAACTGTTTTCGGGGTACAGAATCCGGATCCGGATAAATATTTGAACAAGGCAGCACTGGCAGCCTCCGAGGTCATCAATTCCGGAGTGTTTACCATTTACACAACAGGAAATCCGGATGAAGACTATTATAACCTGTTCGATATCCATGATTATAGCGGAAACAGTGAGGTTATCCTTTGGAAGAAATTTGACAAAGGCCTTGGCATCATTAACTACAGGATGGTATTGGGGGCATGGCCCCGCGGTCAGGGCATTACCAAAGGACTCGCGGATTCCTACCTGTGCACGGACGGACTTCCGATAGCGCTCAGTCCGTTATTTCAGGGACACAATACCTTGCAGGAGGTATCCCAAAACCGTGATCCCAGGTTCAAGCAGACTATTTTTACGCCTGATGCTCCCTATGCCTTTGGAGGCGAAGTATTTGCTGATTGGAATGAAGGGATGTTCTCAAAGTTATTTGAGACGCCTGACTTCTCATCACCTACCTGTTACATCATGAGGAAAGGTACTACGGTAGATCTGAGCAAGCAAAATTATGGCGGTGAGGATGAACCGATCATACTTTTCGATTATGCCGAAGTATTGCTGAATTACGCCGAAGCCAAAGCAGAACTGGGTACCATCACGCAGGAGGATATTGATATTTCAATCAAACCTTTGCGGGACCGCGTTGGGATGCCCAATCCTGATCTGGCATCCATTGCCATTGATCCCAATTGGGATTTCCCTTCCCTTTCGCCCATCATTAATGAAGTCCGGCGCGAAAGAAGGATCGAACTGGCCTGTGTCGGT
>Ga0105104_10004150_pt1 | contig 10126 bp, 7 predicted proteins | sample PPLLaktember2015_3_FD_87034 | JGI IMG/M metagenome (GOLD analysis project Ga0105104, IMG submission 87034) | Freshwater sediment microbial communities from Prairie Pothole Lake near Jamestown, North Dakota, USA - PPLs Lake P7 Core (6) Depth... | ecosystem: Environmental > Aquatic > Freshwater >... | reverse complement strand
TGATGCTTGGCCAGAAGTTGGGATCATCCGTCAGCGCGTATTGGTAGTTTTTGAGGCCTACCAGAGGTGGAAGCTTGTCAAGCGAGAGCGGCCGCAGCAAGTTGTACTCCGTCAGGCTCAGATAGAAGGAAGTGATAAACGGGTACAGATTGAAAATGAGGAAGCCCAGCACCCAGGGCATGATCAATGCCAGGCCGGTCGCTGCTTCTGCTTTCATCCCCAGCCACTGGAGCAGGCGGTTGGTAATGATGATGACCAGGATGACGGCCGCACCAACCAGCAGCCAGTGGCTAAACGTCAGGCTGTAGTCTCGAACCCATGAACCAGTATCGACCATAGAAGCCTCCCACACAATCAGCAGGAATCGCCGTAGGGGTGAGGGATCTCACCCCTACAGGTTTCTCATTCACTCGTCGATTACGGAAGTATTTCTTCCAGCCTGGAGCGTGCGGCCGCGGCCAGATCAGCCACAGTACCTTTTTTATGGAAGAGCGGGTCCTGGAACTGTTCCCAGAAGATCGTATCCCATTCGGCATGCCTGGGGATAATGTTGAATGATCGCATGGACTCAGCCGCCTGCAGGATCACCGGGACCGATTCTTCCTTGCCCGGCACAGCCGCCACAATCACGTCGGCCGATGCCAGCGATTTGCGCGGAGCGAGTACTTTCCAGTGATGGATGCCATCCGTCAGCGCCGCCATGGCTTTCACCGCCAGGTCCGGATTCTCGGTCTGAGAGGATACAGCCGTAATGGCAGTCCAGGCGAAGGTGGTGCGATCCTTCGGGCCTTTGGGGACCAGCGCCATGACCATCCTGGCATTCTGCGGGTCGTTCTGATAAGCATAGTCCAGGTCGTCCGAGGCTCCACCGAAGAACATGGCGACCTTACCGGCTTTCGCCATTTCTCCGAAGCCCTGTTCTTTAATCACTTCCTCGGGCACAGCAAACTCAGGGTTGTAGATCACATCGGCGTAAAACTGTGCTCCCTCCATTGCTTCCGGGCTATCGATCGGGCTGGACTGGAAGTCCGGGGAAATGACCTCACCACCAGCTTGCCAGATGAACATGTGGACAGGCGGCCAACCGTTAAAGCTCGTTCCATACTGGGTAATATTGCCGGAGGCATCCTTGAGGGTCAGCTGCCTGGCGGCGTCCTTGAAGGTATCCCAGGTCCAACTCTCGTCGGGCGGGTCGATGCCGGCAGTCTCGAACATCTCCGGGTTGTAGTACAGCACAACCGGTTGGGCAATCCATGGCAGGCCGTAGAGCCTGTCGTTGTACCGGGCGACGGCGATGGAGCCCGGATAGTAATCGTCCAACTGGGCGGCCGGCATGTCGCTCAGCGCGGCGACCTGATCTGTGATATCCAGGATGGCGCCGTTGTCGGCGAAGTTGGCCACATATTCCTGCGATAACCACATCAAATCCGGCGCAGTATTGCCGGCAATCATGGACTGTACTTTGGTGTAGTAATCTGCGGGGTTCGCCTGGTGCACAATCTGGAAATCAGTTGCCTCTGCGTTTACCTTGTCGATGACCGCTTGCAGTTCCTTTGACTCATCGGCGCCCGCCCAGGTGACAAAAGTGATCGTCACCTTATCGCCAGATACGGGTACGGACGGCGATTCTGTGGCTGCAGGCACCTCTGGCGTGTCAGGCGCTTCGGTCGATCCGGGTGCTTCCGTCGCTGCAGGAGGCGCTTGCGTTTCACTCGATCCACAGGCTGTCAAAATCAGAGTAGCCAAAATCATCAGACTTAAAATCTTGCGAATCGTAGACATTTTCTCTCTCCTATTTCTGTTGATCACTTGAACGTATCACTACTGGCTGACAACATCATTTGCGAATCAGATCACCTCCTCTCGCAGTCAGTGCGGCTGCATGCTGGTCGAGGCTGCCGATCGAGCGGTACTATCCCGGATCCGCAACTTTATTGACATCTCAATGCTCCTGTATACTCAATTGACCAGGAGGTATATCGTAAGTGAGGGTGAGACTGCCGCCCGGGCCGGTGAATTTTTTGGTTAGCTTTGCAGGCATCAACAGGAAACCATCGATGGCCGCTGACCGGGTGGAATCGGTACCGGCGTATTCGAATGTGAGAGTGTGGGGTCCGGCGGCGAGGTCCACAGGGATGGAGGTCAGCCGCTGCAGCCAGAGGTAGTCGCGATCCGGTGCGTCCGCCTGAGGCTGGTTTCGGAACCCATCTCCATCGAGTCTCCAGCGCAGCGCGACCGCATCCGGGCCAGCCAGAGGAGCCACGGGTGTACTGGCGCTGGAAGATAACTGATCTATCAGAACCATTTTCACTAAATTAGCGGCTGTGTCCGGATCCATACCAGATAGATCCTGAAAGCCGCTGCCGCAGCAGCCCCGCCCCAGCTCCAGGCCCATTTCCTGGCCAAGCTGTGCCTGGTCAACGCCCAGTGACTTCCAGGGTAGAGCCGCCTCATAGATGTAGAATCCATTCCCTGCCTTCCAAGCCAACTCTGCCTCAGGCAGGTAACTGTTAACCTTCCAATCCCAAACCTGCGGGCCCTCCGGGGTTTGCGCCAGCGTCAGCTTGGCCTCCAGCGTGCTGCGGTCCCGGCGGGTGTCGAGGTAGATCCACAGAGTGTCTCCCTTCCAGACCGACGGGCCGATCTCGGTCTGGCGGTGCCTGGGCGAGAGTACCTGCGCAGCCACATACAGGTTTTGGGAATCCCACATGACATAGCCGACAAAAGCATCCTGATCGGGCCCGCCCCAACCGGCTGTCCCTCTGAGAATATTGGCTGTTGTTGTGACGGAAAGCGGCTGAGCGCCCATCCACTCGCCGAGGTCGCCGTCAATCGCCGGAGGCATGCTGGCCTGCACCGCCTCCACGGTGAGTCCCTCGCGCGGCTGGGCCTGGCGCAGGTAAGCGATGTACAGGTAATACAAGCCGGCATCCGACACGGTAAATTCCTGGGTGAAACTGTCCGCGGAGTCCAACAGGATATAGTGACCGTTGCTCCAACGAGCTTCCCCGGTGCCCTCGGCCGCGCGATACGATTGGAGTGCGTCGCCGCGAGTCTGGATGGCGTTCTCCGCTTCCAGCACCTCCCAGGTATTGCCATTGGCAGGCTGGTAGAGCAGGTAGCGGCCGGCAACTGGATCTGCACTGATCGCTTGCAATGCCATCAACGCCTCGATGGTCGACTCGGCCCCTGCGTTCAGGTTTACTCGAAAGCTGCTTGGACCATCAAGTCCATCATAGCCGCGGCCCGTAGCGGGATCGTACATGGGGAACCCCGCCGCGTTGTTGCCATAGAACCAGCCTGCGGCCAGGCCAGCCAGTTTGCCATACGTATCATCCCCCGTCGCCTGATGTAAAGCCACGAGTCCCTGGACCAGGCTGTTCACGCCATAGGCGATCTGTGGAAACTCGTCGGGGAGCACACCCCACTCGCCCACCATTTCTCCAGCCAGCAACCGTGAGTAGAAGGCATCGGCCTCATGCTGCGCCGAGGCGATCCATTCCGGCCGGGCGAGCTGCTGTCCCGCGCGGGCTAGAGCGAACACCTGGGTACTTCCCCAGGCATGCCAGCTGAAGGGCGAGGTAGTAGTATCCGGGTGCCATCCGAACGGGTAGTTGCGATCATCGCCCGCCCGATAGGCGGCCAGGCCCTCGCTCAACTTTACAAGCAAATCACGAGTAGCTGTGTCCTGGCCACCGGTCGCGAGATCATGCTCGAGCAGTGCCAGCACGGCGATGCTGGTCACGTCACCGGCGCCCGCAAGCAGCCAGGCGGGAACCTGGACCTCATGCACCTGGTCGTATTTTCCATAATGAGCTGCAACCTCGCCCACCCAAACATCACGAATGTGCTGAAACGCCTGGTCGAGTTGGGAAGCATAAGCCGGGTCAACGGAGCGCATCACCCGGGAGCCTGCGCCCAGGGCGTGCGCGGCACGGGCGGCCCACCAGCCCGAACTCTTGAAAGACGTGGCTCCCGTTTGGTTGATCGTACCTTCTCGATCAAGGATAAAGTTGTAGAACTGGCCATCCTCGGCCTGCATATATAAAACGAAGTTCAGCAGCCGCCGGGTTTTATCCAGTGAGGCAGGGTCGCCCGTGGATTCATAATCGGTGAGATAAACCAAGGCTGCCCGGGCAGCGTCGTCAACGGCGGCAATGCCTTCTCCGGAAGCATCCACCCACTCGTAGCGCGGATACTCGCTATAAATATGGGTGATTGCCATAGGCTGCCCGGCGATCTCAACCTCCTCGACGAGGAAGTTGAGGTGATTGAGATTGATATCACCACGTTCTACTACCCTGCCTGCCGGGGGCTCAACCGCAGTTGCCGTGCCTGCCAGAGCCTCCCCTGGAGGCTCCGTGAGGGTGACTTCAGGCGCAGACATCAAACCACAGCCAGCCGCTAAAAGCCCACAAAGGAAAAGGAGAATTGCCTCACGGCACAGCCAGCGCAGTCTCATTACCCACCTACTGCCCAGCATGGAAAGACGATAGTGTTCGCCACCCCCGTCATCCCTGCGGCACTCCTGGACGATAAAACGGGCCGGTCAAGGGCAATCTTGTGCATTCGGGTCACCTCGATTTTGTCCGTGGACGTCAGGCGACAGTGGTTATTAGGATGAGCGAATTTGTTGGGGATCGACGTTATCGCTCGGATATCCGATTGCGGATTTAACCGCAATGACTCCTTCTACAACGTCTGCTGAATTAGGGTATCGTACGATGCGGCGCCACAGGAAGAATGTTATCCATTAAAAGTGCACGTCACTTTATGAGGAAGCGCTTATAAATATCATACGGTAAATTCAAGACTATGTCAACGTAGGGTTTTCCAGACCGAATCTACTTCAAGAACGGAAAGCCACAAGATGCCCGCGCATCTGGTCACCTTCATATTCATATTTTGCGGTCTGGATTGCTCCGAGCGAAGTGCGCGATGAGCGCGAATTGCCCAGAACGCGGATGGCGTTGTGCAAGATCCGCGTGGCGCTGAAGAACCGCATGCATGCCACGCTGGCCAAGTACAATCTGTCCCTGCCCACCGAGAGCGATATCTTTGCTCCGAAGTGGTCCAGCCAATTGAACCAGGTCATCGAGCAATTGCCTCCTGAAACGCAGACCTGCCTGCAACAGGAATTGCAGCTCCTGGAAAAGGTCCCAACGCAAATCCACGCCATGGAAGAACGAATGAAAGAGCGCATTTCGTTGACTCCTGACATGCAGCTGCTGAAAACGATCCCAGGTGTGGGCGATATTCTCGCCATTGTCATTGGCACGGAGATTGGTCTCGTTGATCGGTTTTCGAGGGCTGAGCAGCTGGCTAGTTATGCAGGCACGGTGCCCGCTGTGAAAAGTAGTGGAGGCAAAGTCCGCTATGGGCATACGCCCAAGGAGTCCAACCATTATCTCAAATGGGCCTTTGTGGAAGCTGCGAATGCTCCAGCGCAGTACCGTATGCATCCTCGCTGGCAGCATAGACATGTGACCCACCTTTATGAGCGAGTAAAACTGCGCAAAGGTCATTCGGTGGCGGTAGGTGCCGTGGCACGCCATCTTGCAGAAGCTGCCTTTTGGATCCTGAACAAACAGGGGCCTTATCGCGAACCTGTTCGCCAGAAGGTCTTGCCCAAGCAAGCGTAAGCGCGTGGATTTTCTGTATCCAACGAGATACGTCTTATGATTGCGACACGCTTGCGGAACATACTCTTGCGGCTGGACCGCGAATAGATGTATCCGGTAGGACCGGATCGAGTTAGCAAAGAACCGGATGGCTATTCATCTAGGAGATAATTTTATATGCTAAATATATCCCAACCCTTGACAAAGGCAGCGTTTTCATAGATCAAAACGCTAATTTTCAGGGCTGAAATATCCAGTTTTAGAAGTCGATGGGCGGAAATTCAAAATCGCCCGTGTAGAGGTGACAGTCACCTGGCTGTATGTGCCCTGCGAGGCGGGAGGGCCAAAGGTGACTGTCACCTTTTTCAGGTTAGCCTGCGATAAATAGGTGGTTTTGTATCGATTCACCAGAATCTACGCTGCTTCCACTGATGATCTGATTAGAGCAAGGGAGAGAGTTAATGGACGCAATGCAATTAAGAAGGGAATCCTTGAGCACCCGCGAATTTGAAGTGCTTGAACTCCTGGCACAAGGTCTCAAGAACGGTGAGATTGCTCGGGCTCTCGAAATAGAAGAACGTACAGTTCGATTTCATGTTGAGAATATTCTTGACAAGCTCAACGCAAGTAACCGAACTGAGGCTGTCTGTAATGCATTCAGAAATGGGTGGATCAAAGATTGATTTGAAGAAATCCGGCAATTTCTGGGCAATCAAACCTATAGTCCATACTGGCGTTTAAGCCAGTTGTATTTGTAATTGGGTTTTGCTATGCTTTTGGTAGAAAGATTAAGCCTGTGATGACATCTTGGCTGTATGTTACGGATTCGTTGGAGTATTAAATAATGCGCTTTCCGGCTGTCCGGGGATTGATCGATTGGTTTAAGAAACTTTCATTACAACGCAAAATTCTAATGAGTATGCTCGCCATTTTGCTTTTCTTATCCTTGCCCTGGCTTTATCAGGAGCTAGCTGGGCTTTACGGGAGAGCAAGTTGTTCGCTAAATGGTGGTGAGTGGAAGCGTGTGGGTTTAGCGCAAAGCTTGGCTTGTGTCCATACATACCCAGATGCGGGAAAAACCTGTAAAAGTTCAGACGAATGTGAAGGATATTGCGTTATCTATGATCCTCCGATCAGAGGACAACCATTACCAGGTGGATTATGCAAAGGAGATAACTTACCCTATGGCTGCTTTGCAGTAATAGAGTATCCCGAGACGTATTCTTGCACGGATTAAAACCTCACAATCGATAAAAGAAAGGGAGACAAAAATGACACGAATTAAACTACTCATTGTAATTTTGTTGGTTCTGGTGCTCTTACCGCCGGCACCCGCGCCTGTCTCCGCTCAGACAGCAAGTATCTTAAGCATAACCAATGGTGTCTATGATATTTTCGTGTAAAGTAGTGATTCGCTTATAGGTGTGTATACAGTTCGCACGGGACCAAGCCATCCTATAACAATCTCAATGGGTTTGCCTGAGAGCGTTCTGTTTGGCGGCGCTGGCGGAAGTCCGGGAACAAGTTCGATGGAATTAGTCCGTGGACAGGCGACGCCGTTTGTCGCCTTGAGCTAATTCGCGAAAACGGAGCCTACAAGCTACGAACAAAGATTATGAAAGATACTTATACTTACCTTAATAGCAGTAAGTATCTCATCAGTAATGACTGGCATGTGATCGAGATAGAATGGCAGACGGCCAGTGCTCCGGGTGCGAACGATGGTTTCCTGACTTTGTGGATAGATGGCGTTTTGAAAGAAACCATTGGCAGCGCAGATAATGACACACTCACGATAGACGAAGCAAGGCTTGGTGCTACCTCTGGGATTGATACTGGCACCTCAGGCTCGATGTACTTCGACCAGTTCGAGTCGCACCGCGACACTTACATTGGTCCATAGCTGCACACCGATTTTACATTAATAACCATCAGCCCTCCGAAGTCCAGTCAGACTTTGGAGGGCTCGCTATATTGTGTAGGGGCGTTCGGCGACCTTCACTATTTTATTCTTTAATTATTGGGCATGAAGCCGCGGGCTAAACTTTAGCCGTATACAATCAACCTACTTGAGACAAATTGCGATAGGTTATGTAAATCCCTAATTGCAAAAGCCAATTGCAATCGTATTGTGCGATGGGTTTATTGATTTGACGGTATCCACAATAGTGGGATAACACTTCCGTTTAATATTGCATTACCACCCTGGATTATGCGAGAACAATCTGGATTCCCGCTTTTGAGATTTCCAGCCGGGTACTGGGCGGTAACACATCATCTGTGATCAACAAGTGAGCCGCCTTCAGAGGCGCAATCTGGATACCAACCTCAGCACCGAAAACAGTATGGTCAGCTAAAACAATCACCTCGCGCGCTGAACGGATCATAGCCTGTTTTATAGTGACTTCAGAAATTGTATGATGTGATAATCCGAAGTCAAGTGAAATCCCACTGACCATTAAGAATAACTTATCTGCCCGCAATTCCTTCAGAGCACCTTCAGCGGTTGGGCCAACCAACATCTGAGTGTTGTAACGAACTGCGCCTCCCGTAGAAATTAGAGTGATCCCTGGGGTGCGATTCAGCGTGTCAAACACTGTCACCGAGTTGGTAATCACTGTAATCTCTTTTTTCTGTTTCAACTCTTCAGCCAGGTAAATGGCAATTAGTCCACCATCGACCAACACAACATCACCTGACTCGACCAAAGCAGCCGCTTTGTGTGCGATCTGCCGGCGGCGTACATCGATTTCATCACGCACGTTTTGATCAGCATCTATCACCTGAAGACTGATCCCATATTGCTCAGCATAGTCCTTTAACAGGGCCGTCAGGTTTTTGTACCATTCGTGCTCAATAAAAGGCACAATCAACCCGATGCGCTTTGGCAAATTTGTGACCGAGTGATGTTTTTCGCGCTCGATTTGAATCGGGATCTTTAAATGCTTGCGAACTGTCTCCCAATTTAATTCCCATCCTTTTGAAGTCTTTTTGTAATATTCCGGCAACGTCGCAGAGCTTAGGACAATATGGGGAGTGATGTAATTTTCGGGCTGAGGTTGTTTGTCGAACTCCGCAATTGCCGCTTCCACGCAAATCAGACTGACGATTTCCGGGAACATGGCCAAACCTGCTTTGCAGTAGCTGGTTGGCACCATTAACTCATTTTTAAGTGTGTCGCCTTCCAGACCAAACGTAATCACTGTCATGTTAGAAGGATCGATATTCGAGTCGCGACAAGCAGCGATTGCGCCCTGCGCAGTGGTGTCATTGATGGCAAAGATCAGATTGATCCCCGGATAGACAGTTAAAGCGTCCAGTGTGAGCTGATACGCTGTAATATACCGAGACTGGGAATTAATGGAAAGAACTATCTCGTACGAAAGATTCGTCTGATGGAGTCCATCGGCAAAGCCCCGGCTTCTGTTTTGCGTATTCGGCTGGTGAAAAGTTAAGTCAAGAAGATTGGCTTTTTTAATTCCCTTTTTTTGGAGATACTTCCCTGCCCAGCATCCCAAGTCAAATCCTGCTCGATAATTATCCACAGCAACAACTGTACGCTGATTAGGCATCTCGATCGATTCGGCGATGATCGGGATCCCTTTTTTTGTCGCGCGATCGATGAGCAGGCTATCCAGATATGGATTCACGGAAGTGGCGATCAACACATCCACATGATCGACCAGCAATACCTCCGCCCTTTGATCCCGGGCGGACGCGCCGTTTTCATCCATAGGGGCATTTCCACCATTGCGAAGAGGGACTGCTCCGCCATAAGTCCGTTGAATACGTTTCTGTGCATGAAGCTGTTCAAGGTCGCGACGAATTGTCATCTCCGAGACATTGCATAACTGGCTTAATTCACTAACAGTCAGAAAAGAACGTTCATCAATCAAGGCAACAATCTGATCATGGCGAGAGTTCGTTTTCACAATATGTCCTTTTATCGACGAATAAGAATGTTGTCGCTATTGTATAACAGTCGATGTTAAAAGTCAACCAAATACTTGTACAAGTGTACAATTTAACTTGACATTGGATTTTGTTTGTGATAGTATGCACAACATTAGAGCACTTTTGGGGATATTCGTTTTAAAGGTATCGGGGTTTTGATGCTCTATGAACACTTTTTAGTATTTTATGTTCGAGTTATTTCATTCATCAATCGTCATAAAAAGGAGTTGAACAGGCTAAATATCATCACCTTCGTTCCCGGTTGTACCCTATCAATTTCTGTATCAAATTCAAGATCAATTCAAGGAGAAGAAAAATGTACGGCAGACGAATTTTCGCGGTTATGAGCCTGATGGTTGTCTTTGCAATGCTGATGACGGCCTGCGGCGCGGGGAAAGCTCCTGAAGAAGGAAAGACGGAACTCACAATCGCCGGTGTGGTCTTCCAAGATGACCAGTTCATGAAGAGCATGGTCCAGGGGTACGAAGATGCCGGCGCCAAATACGGGATCAAGATCCTGACCGCCAACACTAACAATGATCAGGCTAAGG
>Ga0105104_10004149_pt1 | contig 10128 bp, 9 predicted proteins | sample PPLLaktember2015_3_FD_87034 | JGI IMG/M metagenome (GOLD analysis project Ga0105104, IMG submission 87034) | Freshwater sediment microbial communities from Prairie Pothole Lake near Jamestown, North Dakota, USA - PPLs Lake P7 Core (6) Depth... | ecosystem: Environmental > Aquatic > Freshwater >... | reverse complement strand
TGCTGCTTTACCTTTGTTTTCGCTGGCTTGAAACACGAAAATGGGAGATGCTGGTCTATCTGGGTCTTACAGGAACGCTGACCGTCCTTACCCGATTCAATGCCCTTGTTTTAATAATCATTCCGTTGACTATTGTTTTTCTTAACGCTCTTATTGAAAAACCTGAGCAACCCGCTTATGCTGAAAATGCGATCTGGATAATTGCCACACCGATTTTTTATGTACTTCTTACACGTTTCTTTTTCAGCGGTGTTTTCACAGGCAACTTGATGTACTTTTCTCGATTCGAAACTTTAATACCCGGTGAATTGAATGTCCCAATTTCAAATAGTATCGTTTTTGGCAGCGTGATTGATACTTTGTCGATTAAATCATTTTTCCTACTTCTTTTATTAGTATTTCCACCAATAATCCCGGTTTTAATATTCTTTATTGGAAATTCCGCCCTTAAGGATCGCGGAAACAACATCCTTGTTTTAATATTATGCTGCTTGCCTGTGGGTTTAGCTTATACCCAACCCCAATTTCAAGTCAATAATTATTTTTTGTTCATTATTGCATCAGGTTTTTTCCTTTTTCTACTTTCGGTAGATATGATGAAAAAAGGGAAGTCCTTAGTTTCGGTATTATTCATTTTGCTTGTTCTAATAACCAACCTATTTTCCGCCGATGTGATTTTTAGTTAGAAATTTATCTCCAACCTTAAATACTGTCTGAGTTATTTAAGCAAATATTGCGGCCGCAGAATAGTCCCTGAAATTAGCATTCAGTTTTTCGAATATCAGCTTGGAAGGTTGAAAGAGAGCGGGCAGTGGGGATAGCAGGAGCGGGCGGTGGGGATCGCAGGAGCGTAGCGGAAGTGACCTTAGTCAATCCCGCGAATATCAGCTTGGGGAATTAGAGGAGCGGGCGGTGGGGATCGAACCCACGAATATCAGCTTGGAAGGCTGACGCCTTACCACTTGGCGACGCCCGCGTATCGTCTATTCTACCATTTCCAGCAACAGGGTCAAGAAATATTTTATATAAGAAGATCTGTGTTCATCTTTTTAAATCTGTGTCAATCTGTGGATAGTGTTCATCCTCTTTTTATCTGTGTACAACTGTGGTTACTCCATCCGATTTCTTTGGCGCGCTTCTTGCAACATTTCACTTAGTAATTGGAGGTGCTGAACAATGATACAAGGTATTGATGTCAGCCACTGGCAAAATGATAAATCTACTTCCCAGAAAATTGACTTCACCAAGGCGGTGAAGATGGGTGCGAAGTTTGCGTATATTAAAGTCTCCGAGCGCGGCGGTATTGACAGCGACTTTGAATACAACTGGAAAAACGCCAAAGCTGCCGGTCTTTTGCGCGGCGGCTACCATTTCCTGCGTTGGGACTTGTCTGGCTTGCTCCAGGCTCGTCTCTTCTGCGATATTCTGGATGATGATCCCGGCGAGTTGCCGCCTTGCGCCGATTTCGAAGCCCCCAACAAGGGCAGCCTTTACCCATCTAATGCGCTGCTTGAACAGTTCCTGGTGGAAGTTGAGACGATCTTGGACAAAAAACCCATGCTCTACACCTCGCCTGGCTATTGGAACATTCACGGGCGCAATAAATATACAAAAACGTTTGATTCCAAGTGGGCATACTACCCTCTGTGGATCGCCCATTATATGAAAACTTACACCCCCGGTGTCTCCAAACCGAATGAACTTGAGCCCTGGAAAAGCAATAACAAGACCTGGACATTCTGGCAGTACACCAATCTGGGCGACGGGCTGGCTTATGGCGCTGAAAGCAAGGACATTGACCTGAACTGGTTCAATGGCACCCTGGACGAGTTAAAGAAATTCGCGAGCAGTTCCGGCGGAACTACGACGCCCACGCCTGCAGATAAGCCCGATATTGCGGCCTTAAAAACCCGGGTCAATAAAGCGATCGATGAGTGGGCTAAAACGCTCTGAAGAATTGATCGCGGGCAGATCATTAAAGCCCTGAAACGAGAGATCGCATGGACAAAGTATTAATTCACGACATTTGCTACTACCAGGGAGACCTGACAAAATATTGGCCGCTCTTTAAGGCTAAAGGCTGCAAAGCGATCATCATCCAGTCCTCAAATGGCCTGGCTTATCAGAATTATTACAAAGAAACCATCAAGATCGCCAAAGACCTGGGCTTTCTGGTCGGGTCTTATCACTATTATCGTCAGCATATTCCCAATCGTGAAGGTACCTGGGTAGCATGCAATCCCGTTCAGCAGGCTGAAAATTATTACAACTGGACTGATAAGGCAAATGTTAAGCTGGATCTGCCTCCTGTTCTTGATCTTGAGAACGGTGGAAATCCCCAGGGTATTGGCTATAGTGCTATTAACTCATGTCTCAACCGAATTGAAAAACTTTTCGGCCGAACTCCTATGATCTATTCAAGCCCCTCGATATTGGGCGGATTGGCAAAAACGGGATGGGAGCGCTATCCCTTGTGGCTGGCTCATTACACTACTGAAGAAAAGATCACGATCCCAAAACCATGGACAAAGTGGACCTTCTGGCAATATTCTGACCGAATCACCTATACGCCCGCAGGTTCAACAGCTAAAAAGCCGATTGACCACAACTGGTTTAACGGCGATCTCAGCGACCTTAAGAAATTTATCATCTCAACAGGTGGAAGTCCATCAACAACCATTCCACCCTCTCCAGTCAAACCCGATTTTGCAGACCTGAAGAACAGGATCGACAAAGCGGTTGATGATTGGGCAAAAACCATCTAGATTAATTCAGGCGGGCTTTTAGCGGTTGGTTAAATTGGTTTTCAGTCTGGGATACTGCCAGATCTTATTCAAAATTTAATATAAAAGAAAGGTGAATTAAAAAATGAAAGCAACTTGGACCAGTGAAGTGATGGGCGTTGAAAAACCCATTATCGCGATGTGCCACCTCAATGCGCTGCCCGGAGATCCGCACTACGACCCAAAAAGCGGCATGAAGTCTGTTATTGAATGGGCGCGTAAGGATTTTCTAGCGCTGCAGAATGGCGGGGTGGATGCTGTCATGTTTTCCAATGAATTCAGCCAGCCCTATATGGTCAAAGTAGAACCAATAACTCTCGCGGCTATGGCCTTCGTCATTGGTGAACTGATGCCTGATATTCGAATTCCTTTTGGCGCCGATGTGATCGTTGATCCCATGCGCACTTTGGACCTCGCGGCAGTGACCGGTGCTAAATTCATCAGGAGCGTTTTCTCAGGCGTTTACGCCTCGGACCTGGGGCTTTGGGACACCAATGGCAGCGTCACCGAACGTTACAGGGTAGCCCGGGGGCTTCAGGACGTCAGGATGTTGTACACCGTTGTACTTGAGAATATGGCAGTTTACCTCCAGCCGCGCGACATTGTTGATATTGCCCAAACCACGGTCGCCAACTTTGAACCGGACGCGTTGTGCGTTTCAGGTAAGGCAGCCGGATCTGAGGCAGACGTTTCAACCATGAAGCGCATCAAGGATGCTTTACCAGATTCGATCGTGTTTGCCAATAATGGCGTTAATGCCGGCAACGTGCTTGAACAGCTCAAAGTGGCGGATGGCGGAGTCGTAGGTACCACCTTTAAGCACGAAGGAAAATTCAAAAATCATGTGGACCAGGTGCGAGTTAAGGAATTAATGGATAAAGTGAAAAGCGCCCGGTAAAAGTAAATCGTTAATTGATCCTCCCCAAATGCGATCATGCGTTGGGGAGGATTTTGATTCGCCTAAATTAATTTCATACCGAACCTTTATAAATGGAGAGGGAGTGCGCCCATTCAATATTTGATGAGGATTATTATTTAATGTGAAATAATCTACCTGTTTTTTTCCGCATGACTATTTGGGGTATAGTATCTTATCTGTTCTTATAGAACGAGGAAAAATATTTGAGCAAGAGTTCGTTTATTCTCTCTTTGATCATTGTCTTGATCACTTCCTGCGCCCCCAAGCCGCAAGTTGCACCTACCCCTGATATGGGTATGCTCGCCACCCAGATGTGGGTCAAACTTTCGGTTGAGCAAACCATGGCAGCGCTTGTCCCGACTGCCACGCCTGAACCTACTGCCACCCTAACACCCTCTCCTGTTCCCTTAATGCGTTCGACGCCCATCCCTGCGCCTGCAGACCTCGCCAATTACTTGCCCGTTTATAACCCGATTAACTTTATGGAGTTGGTTTATGTACCTGCTGGCGAATTCCTGATGGGTTCAACAAAAAATGAAACGAACCGTGATGCAAATGAAGAACCTCAGCACCAGGTTTTTCTTGATGCCTTTTGGATCTCAAAGACTCAGGTAACCAATGGCATGTTCACTGCTTGTGTAAGCACCGGGACCTGTAAATATTCGGTGGGTGCTTCCACTAACCCAAATTATTTTGATCCTTTATATGCTAATCATCCTGTGGTGTACATTGCCTGGGATATGGCCCAGATCTATTGCGATTGGACTGGGGGTCGGTTGCCTACTGAAGCCGAATGGGAAAAAGCTGCCCGCGGTCCGAACGGCGCAAAATATCCCTGGGGTGAGGACCAGCCGCGTGAAAAATTCGTTAATGCAGATAATTTCATCGGCAATACAACCACTGCAGGGCTCTTCCCTTTTGGCAAGAGCTTTTACGGCGCTCTGGACATGGGCGGCAACGTACGTGAATGGGTTTCTGATTGGTATGACCCCAACTATTATCAGAACTCGCCTGCCAGCAATCCACAAGGACCTGAAACCGGTGATACGAAAGTACTTAAAGGCGCCAGTTATCTCGATCCTATCCGCTACACACGTCCTGCCAACCGGCTGTCGCATGAGCCTGCTTCCCCAGGCGCTGTGCGCGGCTTCAGGTGTGTTTATCCTTAATAAAACAAATCAATGCATTTGGAAAATTAAACTCACTCCCTGAATTTCTCGAATTGATTTTCTGGTTTTTTCCTAAGCAGCCCAGGCATTCATGCCTGGAGAAATAGATGCTCCCCCTGAGCTCGTCGAAGGGGCGGATCCCTAAACTTCGTACTTTCTATGAGTAAATTATTAATAGTCTGTGTTTATCCGTGTGTATCTGTGGTTAAACAATCCGCTGCCTGAGCTCGTCGAAGGGGCGGATCCCTAAACTTCGCACTTTCTATGAGTAAATTATTAATAGTCTGTGTTTATCTGTGTCATTCTGTGGTTAATAATCCGTCCCCTGAGCTTGTCGAAGGGGCGGATCTCTATTCTTCGTTATTTTTCGTTGTTAGATCATTAACCATCTGTGTCTACCCGTGTGTATCTGTGGTTAATGAAAATTAAAACCGAATGGAGGGAAAGTAGCAATCCTGCTTGCCGTCCGTCACCAACTTCCCACACCTGCGCACAGGCGAATGTGAACGAGCTTTCCCTCCACCATTTATTGTATTGCTTTTAAATGCTCATTTCAAGCGCCACCAGTAAAAATAATAAAATCGAGATAGCTGGTAATGGCGTATAATCGCGATGAAGCAACCTTTGAGGGAAAGCATGTTCAAAAAACTCTCATCCCGTAAATATATCTTTTTGGATTATTTTTTCATCGCCGCCGGAGCTTTCGTGCAGGCGTTGGCTATGCGCTTGTTTCTCATCCCCGGCCTGATGGTCAGCGGCGGGATCAGCGGCGCCGCACAGATCTTCAATTATTTCACCCGTTGGCCGATCGGCATCATGGTCTTGGTTGGTAACTTGCCTTTACTGGTATTGGGGTGGCGATATTTGGGCGGTAGGCGTTTCGCGTTGCGAACAGCAACGGCTGTTATCCTTTTCTCTATATTCACTGATGGATTGGCGTTTTTTCTTCCTTTGGAAGGCGCCACAGCCGATAAGGTCCTGGTCGCGCTGTATGGCGGCGTTCTGCTGGGAATCGGCCTGGGCCTGGTTTACCGCGGGCGCGGCACCAGCGGCGGGTCAGATATCCTAGGGCGCATCCTCAACCATTACCGCGGGATCGCCATCTCTCAGGCATATCTCATCTCAGACGGTCTGGTGGTGCTGGCTTCCGGTTTTGCTTTCGGCTGGGATAAGGCATTGTATGCGCTCTTCGTGATTTATATCAGCGGCATGGCGGCTGAAGTGGTCTCAGAGGGCAACAACCTTTACCGCATGGCGTTCATTATCACCAGCGAGCATAAAGTGGTTTCAAGGCAGATCCTCACTTTGCTGGAGCGGGGTGTGACCATCATGCCCGGCACCGGTGGTTACACCAATCAATCGCGCCCGGTGCTGTACTGTGTGCTGACCCGCGCGGAGGTCAACCTGCTCAAGGCCATCGTCCATGAAGCGGACCCGGATGCTTTTATGGTCATTGGGCAGGCTAATGAAGCCCTGGGGGAAGGCTTTCGGCCGCTCAGAAAAAGTACGGACTTCAGGCGGAAAAATTGATCAAAACGCCGGAAATGATGGCCAGCTGGGCAAGCTGGTAGGTCATGCGTTTCCACAGCCGTGCGCTCGGCAAGGGCTGGATAAACCGGTCGTAAGCCAGCAGTGCGTCCGAAAAAAGGAAAAGCACCGCCCCACAGGAGATCAGCCCAGCAGATATTGGCTGCCAGTGGAAGCGAAAATTGGTCGTCAAGGCGGAGATCACCATCACCAGGATCAGCAGGTTATAAGCGATCAATGGGATCTCCATTTTACGATAATCCAGGTTCTGAAGCATGCCGCTTCGTAGTGTCGTAAAAACCAGCATCCATAATGAAAAAACGCTCATTGCTGTTGCGTAGACTGCAGGACCCATCTGTGAAGATCCTCGGTTGAAACCGATGGCATACGCGACATGTGTCCCCATGAAAACTACCATTCCGAACAGAAAGCTTTTTCCTTTGAACATGAGCAGCGTATCGCCCAATAAAGCAAAGCTCAGACCGATACCAAACCATAGCACTGGAAATGAAATCTCGACTGTTGAAATAAACCAGCCCAGCAGTGCCAGAATGACGCATGGTTTGCTGATGAAATTTGCAGTCCCCCAGCCGTACCAGACTGCCAGCCAATTGAGGGCCATACAGGATACAGCCAAAAAGAACCACAGGTTCAGCAATTATTCTTTCCCCAGGTCCTCATACCCCATTTGCCGCAGGAAGTCGGCATTGCTTCGCCAGTTCTTGTTGACCTTGACGCGTAGTTCCAGGAAAACCTTGCGCCCGCTCATGGCTTCGATCGCCGCACGCGCGCCGCTGCCGATAGCTTTAAGCATCTCGGCGCCTTTGCCGATCACGATCCCTTTTTGGGATTCTTTTTCTACAAAGATCGTGGCAGTAATGCGCGCGCCGGCTTCGCCGCGTTCAAGATATTCATCCACACGCACAGCGATGGCATGCGGCACCTCATCACGCAGCCGTTCCAGTGCGGCTTCGCGGATCAGGTCGGCAGCTATTTCACGTTCGTAATAATCGGTCACCTGATCAGGCGGGAAAAGCGCTTCGCCTTCCGGCATGCGCGCCTTGATCAGCTCCTTCAATTCCTCAACGCCTGCGGTTGTCTTTGCGCTAACAGCAAATTGTTCCACCCTGGGATAAAGCGCTTCATATTCCTTCTTGCGTTCTGCCAGCGTATCTTCATTGGTCAGGTCCACCTTGTTTAAAACCATGATCACCGGCGGCAGAGCAGAAAGCACAGCCAGCTTCTGGGTGATCAGGATATCCTCATCATGCGGCGGCGCTCCGGCATCCACCAGCCAGAGAATTAGGTCTGCTTCTGCCAGGGCTTCCTGCGCCAATGCATTCATGCCCGTACCCAGCGCGTGACGTGCGAGGTGAATACCCGGGGTGTCAATGAAAATGATCTGGAAATCTTCTCCAGAGAGGATCCCCAGCTGCTTCAGCCGTGTTGTCTGTGGTTTACTTGAGACTGCCGCGATCTTCTGCCCAAGCAGTGCATTAATAAGCGTGGACTTGCCCACATTCGGGCGCCCCACCACTGCAGTGTAACCACTGTGGAATTTGACTTCTTTAATTTCATCCATAATTATTTCACTACACCTTTAACGCGTTCTTTCTCAATTGCAACGCCTTCATTTGTCAGCAGGATAGCCTTGGTTTTCAGCCCGCCGGGTGACGAAAACCCGTGCAGGCCTTTATCGCTGCCCACCACCCGATGGCAGGGAACGATCAGCGCAATGGGGTTGTGTGCCATGGCGCCGCCTGCCGCACGCGATGCTTTGGGACTGCCGGCTTTTCCCGCCAGTTCACCATACGTCAGAATGTGCCCGAAGGGGATCTTGGCGCACTCACGCAGCACTTTGGTCCTGAAGGGTGTCTGACCGGTGAGGTCGAGTGGCAGATCGAAGCTGCTACGCTTGCCTTTAAAATAGTCATCAACCTGTTTTGCAGCTTCCTTAACGATTGCGTTGGGCGTTCCTTCCGAAATGTTGTTTGCTACAAGAAAGGCGTCATAATCTTTGCGCGTACAGAAGAACAGCCGCGCTAAACCTTTGTCTGTAGCTGCCAGAGCCAATGACCCGGCGGGCGTTTTTTCTATAAATGCCGCCGAAACAATTTTATTCTTGGATTGATCAATTCTCATATGGCTCCTATTTTATATTTTATGTATAGATTATATGGGTAAAACCATACTTTCGAGAGCATTTTTTTCCTTAGCTGTAAAAATAACTAGAAAAAGCGTTCGAAATCGTAGGGTAATCGTAGGTTTAACGTCATGTACTTTTTTGACCTTGGGGGTATATTATTTGCAGGGCGACTTCTCTTCTTCTTCTCCTCCTTATAAGAGGGCCGGAATCGGCGTTTCCGGCTCTCGTTATTTATTAAGGCACCTGTACCTGCCAGAAATTAATTCTCCTGTGATACACTTTTAATGAAATTAAAGATCCTGTTTCCGGAGGGCAATATGGTCAATCCAGCAAAAACTTACCCGATCGAGATCGGCGGCGTTAAACGCGACCTGCGTTTGTTTGAGGTTAAACCCGGCTTAAAGATCGCCATTCTCAATATCCTGGGCGACACTGAGTTTGTTCAGGCATGCGCCAGATTGCTCGCAGAAAAACTTGAGGGTCATGATTATGACGTGCTGGTCACTGCTGAAGCTAAAAGTATTCCAATTGCGCACATGCTGGCCGTTGTGACCAAAAAGCCTTACATCGTCCTGCGCAAAGAGTATAAGGTCTATATGGGCGATGCCATCAAAGCCGAATCCATTTCCATCACCACCGGCAAACCCCAAACACTCATTTTGGATGAAAAAGATATTCCCATGCTTAAAGGCAAACGCGCCGCTATTGTGGATGATGTCATCAGCACCGGGTCAACGCTGCAAGCCATGCGCCAGGTCATCAAGAAAGCCGGTGGCGAGGTCGTTCTCGAATCCGCAATCTTCACCGAAGGCGATGCCCACGACCTTGAAAATATCATCGCCCTCGGGCATCTGCCATTATTTACGGATTAGTCATTTTGTCATCCTGCTCAAAGAGCATGTCCTGAGCCTGCCGAAGGACACACTTCGTGTGAGGCAGAGCCGAAGGATATTTCCTTTTGAAGGGTGGGCACCGTTGCCCACCATATTCCTCCACCCAGTGTAGCTCGGGCATTCTCGTAGACTATGGTGCTTCGAAGCAATGTATCTCCGCCCGAAGGGAGGGGATTGCCCGCTTTTTGTCATCGCGAGCGAAAGCGCGGCGATCTCGAACTTGAAAATAGTCAGAGTTTTTATGAACCGCTATGATGCTTCTCTTCGTTAAGCAAGATTTAAAACCGTAGGGTGGGCCTTCCTCCCCGCCAAATTCTCCCTCCCATGTTGAGCGAAAACCCATGCCCACTCTTCTCTCCTTTTTTCGTAGAGCGGGCATTCTCGTAGACTATATTACTTCGATGCTATGTATCCCCGACCGAAGGGAGGGGACTGCCCGCCAATTGTCATCGCGAGCGATAGCGCGGCGATCTCGAACTTGCAAATAGTTAGAGTTTTTATGAACCGCTATGATCCTTCTTTTCGTCAGCAAGATTTAAAACAGGAGGAAAAGCAACCTTGTCCGCCTATAGCATGCTTTCCCGCTGCTAAGAAATCTTGCTCTCTATGGCAGACATCCTCCAAATGGAGGGCGGCAAAGCTAATCCATTAGAACCATCCTCACTTCAGGACCATATAACATTTTCTGATC
>Ga0105104_10004148_pt1 | contig 10129 bp, 7 predicted proteins | sample PPLLaktember2015_3_FD_87034 | JGI IMG/M metagenome (GOLD analysis project Ga0105104, IMG submission 87034) | Freshwater sediment microbial communities from Prairie Pothole Lake near Jamestown, North Dakota, USA - PPLs Lake P7 Core (6) Depth... | ecosystem: Environmental > Aquatic > Freshwater >... | reverse complement strand
TTGAGCAAAGCCTCGATAGAGCAAAATAATGAAATCCAAGGCATGCAGGCCCAACTAGCAGGATTAAGTGCTATACAAGAAGAGTTTACTAAGCAGCAACGCGAGATGACCGAAAAATTCGAGACAATGAATAAGCAACTACAGGAATGCAAGAACAGGGTAGATGCATTAAAGGCAGAGGCAGAACAACTCGCAAGAGAAAAACTGAAACCAGCAGAAGCAATAAAACCAAAAGAAGCAGAAAAACCAGTCGAAAAAGTTATCCCAGCAGCAGCTGACATCGAACTGCGAAAAGCTCAAGAATCCGTGTCGAAGCAGCAAAAACTTGTTGCGACATATTGCCAGGAAGCAAATGCAAGTTGTGCATTAATTTTCAATACGTGGGACGCAAAGTCGAACGACATCGAAAAATTGAAAACACAGGCACAAGAGGCCTTGAGCAAGGCAGCCACATCCGACCAGCGAGATGGAGTCCTAAACAAATATACAGAGGAAGTGAAACGGTTAGTAGGTTTTGTCGCATTAACGACAAATTTTACTACGGCTCGAGATCAACTGCGCGACGCTAAAACAGCGAATAATGTTCTTGTGTCACAGTATAAAGAAGGTGCTCTTGCGCAACAAATCGAAGCGAGCAGTAAAGCTGTAGCAAGTGCACAAAAGACTTTCTCAGAGAAAGAGGAAATTTATAATACTATCGATAGGAAAGTGAAGCAATTTGACGCTGAACTTGTGCAATTTTCGATTGCAGAGAACACAAGCAGAGAGGCTCTTATGATGGCCTTAGGGGAGTTGGTGTCTAATGTGACATATCTTCCGAACAGAGCCACATTGACAAAAGATTTTTCTGAGCTCAACCAAACACAAACTTGGAGCCAGTTTATTACAGGACGAAGAGAATTTGCTAACCTTCATAATGAGGCAATAGCTGCATCCAGTCGAAATCAGAAAGGTTTAGTGCCTGCAGGTGCGATTTGGGGTTGGGTGGGCTATAAATATATGGACGAGTTAGGTGCAGACGGTCCTTCTCTAACAAAAGCAGTTTTTAATGATAACATCAAAGAACTTCAGGCAAGTCAAAAGCCACTTGGAGAGTTGGATGAAAAACAGTTTATTGGCGGATTGCAAAAGACCTTAAAAGCTTTAACCGAAGCGCAATATTTATATGACTCCCAATACGCCTCAGCAGACCTTATAAAGTATCCTCTTGCCTCTCGAGCTGTCACGTTGATGAAAATGAGACAACTGATAAAGGCTGCACAACAATTACCGGATGCCAAGATAAATGATCTTTGGAAGTTGCTTCCTGAAAATTGTGTGAATCGTGAAACAGGTGCTATTTCTACGACAGAAATGAACAGAATTTTCCGGGATGATCAAGTACGAACAACATGGAAAGGAATCGATGACTTTTTTACAAAGAACAAACTGTGGGAAGCGCTTCCTGTTGGCTATAAAGATGAACTTGAAAAATATATCAACGCCAGATTCCCGGAATAACCCTCACTTCTTCTTCGGGAACGGAAAGCGCTTGAAATCCTCGGCAATTTGCGTATTCGGAAAAATCTTGGCAGCTTCGTCGTAGATCTCTTGTAGATTCAAATACCTGGCCGAGAAGTGCGTCAGAACTAATTCCTCGACTCCAGCTTCCTTTGCAATCACCGCTGCATCATGAGCCGTCAGATGGCTGTGGCTTACTGCAAGCTCGCGGTCACGCTCGAGATAGGTGCTCTCTGCCAGTAAAATCCGGGCTCCTCGCGCAATTTCGATTGCCTGCTTACAGTATCGCGTGTCGATCACCACGGCAATCGCCTCGCCCTTGCGAATCGTGCTCACATCATCGAGAAAAACCTTTTGGCCTTCAATTTCGAGCACGCCCTTTTTCTCCAGATGCGACACATCGGGGCCATGGACATGGAACTGCTTCAGCTTTTCGCGGTCGAATTTGCGCGAGTCGTGTTCCGTCACCCTCCAGCCTACATTGTCGACGCCATGTTCCAAAAAGGTTGCTTCAATTCGGAAATTGCCGTCTTCATGGACAAGGCCCTCCTTGTCAACAGGATGCTCAATTACCTGGATCGTCTCATAATAGATCGTTCCATACCGCAGGCGGTCGAAATACTTTTTCCCGCTGGCAGGGTAGTAACAGTGAATCGGATGGGGAACCTTATCCAAATTCAGCCGCATCAGCATCGAGCCTAATCCTAAACAGTGGTCGCCATGGAAGTGGGAGACGAAAATCCGTGTTACCGTCGGTGGCGCTATTTCCGCAAAGATGAATTGCCGCTGCGTTCCCTCGCCAGGGTCGAAAAGAAGCCCTTCATCATTCCAGCGAAAAAGATAGGCTCCATGATTGCGATATCGGGTCGGCTGCTGGCTCGACGAGCCTAAAATAATGAGATCACGAACGCTCATCGAAACACCGCCTCGTCACAAAAAAAGATGCCACATGCTGAAAATTTAGTTTGATTAGTTGTCATGTAATGTATATTCATAACTTTAATACAAAGAGGATACCCTATTTTATGGGCTATGTAAAGATGATAGATATCGATCATGTCGATCCTGCTATTCGGGCAAATGTGCAAAAATGGCTTGGAGAGGGCTATGACGAGGCAACACGCACTGAAATTGTCCGTCTCATCAACGAAGATCCCAAAGGCCTTACCGATGCGTTCTATACAAACCTCACCTTCGGCACAGGTGGCCTACGCGGTATTATGGGGCCCGGTTCGAACCGCATGAATCGCTATACCGTCCAGTATGCCACACAAGGGCTTGCTAACTACCTTAAAAAAACAGGGCAGAAAAGTCTCAAAGTTGCCATCGGCTACGATAGCCGTCACCACTCAAAAGAATTTGCCGAAGCTTCGGCCCAAGTCCTCGCTGGCAATGGTATCGAGGCTTTTCTCTTCGAAGGCATTCGCCCGACACCACTCGTCTCTTTTGCCGTGCGTCATCTCGGTTGTGCCGCTGGCATCATGATCACCGCCTCCCATAATCCGCCCCAATACAATGGCTACAAGGTCTATTGGAATGATGGAGGCCAAATCCTTCCGCCTCATGATAAAGGCATCATTCAGGAAGTGGTCAAAATTGAAGATATGGCCGAGGTGCATACGTGCGCCCTTAATGACCCGTTGATCCATCATATCGGCAAAGAGGTCGACGAGGCCTACCTCAACGCTATTGAACCCTACATGCTGAATAAAAAGCTTGCCGCCGAAAAGGGAGCCACCCTCAAAATCCTCTACTCCTCACTCCATGGCACAGGCATTGCGATTGTGCCCGAGGTATTACGTAGAGCGGGATTCTCTCAAGTGCGTTTTGTCGAAAAACAGATCATTGCAGACGGAAACTTTCCAACAACAGCCTCACCAAATCCCGAGGAGCCCAAAGCACTCGAGCTGGGAATGAAACAGCTTCTTGCCGAAGAGGACGATATCTTCATCGCGACCGATCCCGATTGCGATCGCCTTGGTGTTGTCGTTGCCCATAAAGGCCAAGCCATTCCGCTTACCGGCAATCAAGTGAGTGCGATTTGTGTCGATGCAATCTGCAAGACAATGCCCCGAGAAGCATTTTTGAAGGCTGGTTTCGTGAAAACGATCGTCACGACCGAGCTCTTTCGTGCCATCGTCGAAAACTATGGCGGTCACCTCTTCGATGTGCTGCCAGGCTTTAAATATATCGCCGAAAAAATACGGCTCTGGGAAGAGGATCCCAATGGGTTGCATTTTATCTTTGGAGGGGAGGAGTCTTATGGCTATCTCCTCGGGACGCATGCTCGAGATAAAGATGCTGCCATCATGTGTGCGGTCATTTCTGAAATCGCCCTCAAATGCAAGCAAGAGGGCAAAACACTTATTGATTACCTCAATGAGCTCTATGCGACCTATGGCCTCTATTATGAAAAACCCTTCTCCCTCAAATTCGAAGATGGTAAGGCCGGCAAAGAGGCGCAAAATAAAATTTTAGAGAAATTCCGCGCAGCACCTCCTGCTACGCTTGGAGGCCACACGATCGCAAAGATTGGCGATCTCAAACAGGGCACCATCATCACCCTTTCCACAGGGCAGAAGGAGGAGGTCGCTCTGCCCCGAGCAGATGTTCTCCTCTTTATCCTCGATGATGGCTCGAAAATTGTCGTACGCCCCTCTGGGACCGAGCCAAAGATGAAAGTATATCTTCTCCTTCGGGAGCGTGCTAATGCGCAGAAAGAGGTCGAATTAAAAGCAGCAGCAATAGAAAAAGAAATAAGAGATTTTATAAAATAACTATATACAAATTATTTTGAATCAGTTAAAATAATACTTCTAATGAAGGGGAATGTAACCAAAAGAGGGTGTTATGGTAGAACAAATTGAGCCAGCAAGCGGCATCAACTGGGGAGATGTTCAAGTCCAAGCAAAAGAGGCAGTTGGCGTTGTAGGAAAGCTCGCAAAAACTTCCCGTAAAATAACCTCATTTGTCAAAGCTATTACACCAACATCAAAGGGTGCTGTGAAGGTTGTCAGTGCGACGAAACTGTTAGCCATCCTTCCAGGTTTTCTTGCAATTATAGATTTTTTCCAGAGTCTTTATTCTGTTTACAAAACGACAGGAAAAGCACGTGCTCATGCTGTTTATAATACCATCGATAAAGGTAAAGAGGTCGTATCTTGCGCCATTGATACGGCAGAAGGGCTTGAGACTGTCGGCACTGTGGCAAAAGGAGCAATCAAGTGGACTCCTCTCGCAGCAACAGCGCTTTTACCCCTCGAAGCAGTAGCTCTCGGTACAGCGATTTATGATACGCATAAGGTTCATGCTTTCAAGAAACGGCTCGAGACGGTCCCCGCTCCCACTCGTCCGACACTCACTGGCAGGTCTTCGGCCGCTCGAGCATCCCTCGAGTTGCTTGTAGAAAAGGAAGATGAAAAATCCCTCCAGAAAAAATTGGGATTGTCACCAAAGCTTCCCGTAGTGGAGAAGATTAAATCGGTTATCAGAAAAATTGATCTTGCGCCACGAGAAGCAAAAACAGTCGAAGAAGCGGAAAAGCTTGCTTCTGACCTGAAGACACGGGTGAAAAAGAAGCTCTTTTTTGATGTTTTAGGGCTTGTATCAAGAATATTTGCTGTAGCAACTGTTATTCTTCTCATCATTTCTCCACTTGCGCCGATTTTCTTAGGCCTTGCAGCACTAGCTGCAATTATTGGAACCGGCATCTATTTCTGGCAAAAACGGGCGCTTCCTGCCCACATGCCCGAACTCATTCGAGTGTAAAAAAAGGTATACATAATTTTAAAAATATGTATATACACAGGGATGGGTAGCATATGAGTAAACCAGACCTTTCTTCTCCAGTACCGGTTATCGGCATAGCAGCTCCTATGCTCACTCGAGCCAAGAGCCGCGCTCTTGCCGCAAAGGGCGCAAAACTTCCTTCTCAGCTTCAAAAGATCGAAAAGACGGCAGATATGGCTTACCAGGTATTTTCTGGAGTAGATACTGCGGCTCAATATGGGCAAAAAGCTATTCGCCTGCCAGTTCTTGCGACCAAAATAACTGGTGGAGCAAAGATCATTGGAGTGATTCCAGGGCTCTTTGCCGTGGTGAGCTTTTTTCAATCTCTCTACAAAATTTTTAAGAAACAGCCTCCCTTAGCGAAAGCCCGAGCCTATTTTCCTCCACTCCGCCATGCAAATACAACCGCAACAGCAGCCTGTGATGCGGCACAATTTTTATTTATCGCGGGTGCAGTACCTCAGAAATCGATCAGTTGGATTCCCGCAGTTTCCGCTTACGTTTTGCCCATTGGCGGTATTGCAGCAGGGCTTGCCATTTGGGATGCATGGAAAACGAAGAAATTTGCCCAGAAGGTGGAGGCGCAAATCAAGCCGCTGCGAGGGGCAAAAGGCATAGCAAAAGCCTCTCGAGTCTTATCAGCACTCGATTTTGTGAAGAAAATTGGAAAAAAGAACTTACAAGGTCACTGTGCTATTGCCGAGCAAAAACCTCTCCAGAGAGCCTGCACAAGCCTCATGAACAAAATTAAGTATCAAAATAGGACAGAACGGCACAAGGCGGTCGAAAAAGGAGAGAAGCTTCTTTTGGACTTGAAAGATCGCGTCCGGGAAAAATTGCACCTACGTATTTTTGCAGCAGTCATGGCGGTCGTTGGTGTGGCGCTAGGTATTCTTTTCCTCACAACACCGGTCGGTGCAGCACTTCTAGGGCTTTCTGCCATAGCAGGTATGGCCGGGCTTCTTTATATGTGGTATTCGAGCAGGCTGAAGAAAAAACCAATGCCTTCACTTGCTCCGGCGCTTGTGTAGCGCGAAATGCGAATCAACTACCCTTGAGAGGAGTTGGATATTTGCTCCGCAACCCTGCGCTTGTGTAACTCAAAGAAATAGAGCGCCTGGCAGAGAATGCCGTCAACATCTTCAGCGCGCAGGACAATCTTTTCCACTTCGGCAAATGGAACAAATTCGGCTTCGAGCCATTCTTCCTCACTACGGCTGTGTGGGGCTGTTTTTTTTGTGCCCCTGGCAAGGACAACATTCGTGACATGAGGAGAGAGTCCTGGCAATGGGAACGTTTTTCCGATGACTTCGAGCGAATCGGCACTGCAGCCTGTCTCTTCCAAAAGCTCGCGAGCGGCAGCCTCGAGAGGCTCTTCGCCGGCGTCTATAGCGCCACCTGGACAGCCCCAAACTGTGCGCTCAACAGGATGGCGGTATTCACGTGTGAGGAGCAATTTCCCGTCATGTGAGAGCGCAAGAATTGATATCGAGGCAGCGACGGAGGTCACTACGAAATAAGGATAAGAAGCCTTTCCATCAAAACTAATTGTGTCGCGCCGTAATTTGATGAACTCATCGACAAGAAGCTCCTGCTTGATGACTTTAGGCTTCTGGCATGTATGTTTTTCGAGCGCGCATGCGGAATCCATTTTCTTTTTCCTCATCATGTGTGAGCCGATAATAGAGAGAAAGATTTTCAAAAAGTATGCGTCTTTCCCAAACAAAAGAACGGTCGATCCAGCCTCCCTTTTCGAGAGAAATGTAGCCAAGAAGATAATGCGCGGCCAAAAGCCAGGAACGAGGATAGGGCGTCTCGAGGAGACGGGAAAAGTTTGCGTTCGCTCGCTCGGAGCCGGTCTTGTAGATGAGCGCGCAGTTTGAGACAAAGAAGAGTGGGGAGGATTCATCGCTCGACATGTCGGGAGTGATATGCCCTTCCATTTTTTCAAGGCTCGCCTTGTCTTGGCTTCGGAGGGCAATTTCGATGGCAAGGGCACTCAAATGGGGATTTTTTCGAGCCCAGAGAGCATCACAATAGGGAAGGAGGATGTCAAATTTTTCAGCATCAATAAGCTTGCGGACGAGGTGGCAAGCGGTGCGATCTTTTTCTCGAGATGGGTCCTCAAGAGCCCAGGAGAGTGATTCTGGGAGCGGCGGCATAATGGCCTTTTCGAGGGCCTCAAAGCAGCCTAGCAGCCTCTTTTGCTCGCCGATTGAGAGTAAAAGCCTCATTTTTTTCATTATTGCCGCCGCTTTTCTCTCTTCTCCAAGCTCAATGAGCGCAAAGAGGGTATCGGCAATAAGAGGCATCGGCAGCTTTGGACTCTCGAGTAGCTTTTCGAGAATTTCTTCGAGAAGGTAGGGCTTTGCAAGCCAGAAGGCAAGTGTGAGGAGGAGGCTTTGTCGCTCGAGCTCTTCAGAAAATTCGCTTTTCGAGTGGAGTAAAAAGGGAGGCTCTTCCCAGTTCATCTCGAGGCTATGGAGTAATTTTTTTGCGGTGCTCGAAGAGGCAAGGAGGGGTAAAAAGCGAAGGGCCAGGGCGATAAATTGGTAGGCGCAGGTGCGCACTTGGCGGGCACTCTCCTGCATACGGAAGGCAATTTGCTCTTCGAGTATCGACAGGAGTGGATGGCGTCGGTAGCGTCGGAGGGCAAGTTCATAGCATTTTACCTCTTCATCATACTCTTTTTGAGATTGGTAGATGAGAGCCTTGCCGAGGTATTCAAGAGGTGCGCCTGGCGTCCGGCGAAGCTTTTCGAATTCTCTATGTGCCTCTTCAAAAATTTCCTCCCTTCCGTCGGTCTTGCCCATTTCAAGGAGAGTGATGCCTGCTCGAAAGAGAGCTTCACGGCCTTCAGCACGGCCAGGAAACGAAGCGCCAATCCTGCGATATTCTGCCAAGGCGCGATCATAATCAGTATTCGCTAAAAAGGCGTCTGGAACAGCAAGACAGCCAATCGTGACCGTTTGGCTGCCGATAAAAATCGAAAGTGTGCCGATTTCAAAATCGCCATCTTTTGCAAGAATGCCAACATGTGTGCCTACAACGGGGATATGGCTGATATAGGAAAATTGGAGGATGTCATTGAGATAAAAGTAAATATGCTGGTCGATCTTTTCAATACGGACACGGTATGGAGTGCTATTCTCAAGGACAATTTCGCCTGCTTCTAAAACGGGAACTCCCGAGCGTAAAAGTTTGGTCTTTTTTCCGGGATCCTTTTGCGACGCCAGCCAGAGGCAATATCCTTCCGTGGGGCGTCCAGGGCCGATTTTTTCAGGATGGGAAAAGAGGAGCCCAATACCATGACCTCGTGGGCCTATTTTCACCTCCGCTTCAATTCTTGTATTATCTGGGAAGGCCTCTTTTGAGATCATCAGGCTCACCCAGTCTGATACATCGAGAGCTCGTGTGATGGCTGTGTGTTCGGCAATGAGAATATTTTCCTGAAATTGCCAGTCTTCCTTTCGCCCTACTTCGAGTGTGCCAACCTCGAACCATTCTGAACGGCCTTCAATATAGTTCTCAAGGCTTTGGATCAGTTCATCGACAGATTGGTAACGGTCTTTTGCGTCAACCGCAAGGCATTTTTTGGCAACCTCCGAGAGGATCTCTGGCACTTCACGATAGGGAGCAACAAGCTGGGGTGGTACGAGGACCTCGTCTTTCCATCCCTTTTGAAATTCCTTCAGATTTTTACGCCCGAAGGGCAGTTTCAGCGTCAGAATTTGGTAGAGAATGACGCCAAGGGAATAGATATCAGAAGCGCGGCTGGCAGGGCCTCCTTCTGCACGCTCGGGAGCCATGTAGTTGATGGTTCCCACCACTTTGCCGATTTTTGTAATGCGATTGAGATTGGGTATCAACTCTTTTTCATGCTCTTCACTCTCCTCAGGGGTGTCGGCAAATTTTGCAAGACCCCAATCGAGAATGAGCACCTGGCCATATTTTCCAATCATGAAATTTTCAGGTTTCAAGTCGCGGTGCAAAACGCCTTGTGCATGGGCGTAGGCGCAGGCTTGGCATACTTGGAGGAAGATACGAATGAGAGAGGGAATGGAGCTATGAGGATTGGAGGCAGCATCCCGTTTTTTTTCGACCTCTTTGGCCTCTTTCAGGATTTGGCGCAGTGTTTTCCCCTCGACGTAGGGCATCGTATAGTAGACGAGCTTTTCTCCGCAATGGATGGAAAAAATAGGGATGATGGTGGGGTGGGTGAGTTGGCTCGTGATCCGTGCCTCACGAAGAAAACGGCCCTGTAGTTGCGGGTGGGCAAGTAAATCTGGGCGAATGCGTTTCAAAGCGATTTTTCTGCCGCAAATTGTGTCGTAGGCTAAGAACACCTCTCCCATGCCGCCTTTGCCGATGCTTTCGAGAAGCTGGTAGTGGTCGATCGATGTGATAATAGAGCTCTCGAGAGGAGGTCTTTCGCTTTCAAGCGAAATCGATGAAAAGAGCTTTTGGATTGGAGTTGAAGGGATAGGGCTTTTCTGGGGATGGAATCTCGATCCACAATAGGCGCAAAAGATGAGAGGACTCTTTTTCTCGCGCTCGCTCTTTCTGCGAAAGGCGGCCTTACAAGCAGGACATGTGATTGTATGGATTTCATCACTCATATCTTCTGACTATAATGCCCGTTGCAGAAAAAGAAAAGGAAACCGTAAAATTATCACTTAATTTTTTATTTTTTACGGTTTTTTATGAAACGTGTGCCGAAAAGTGTTCAAATTTTGTCGGTTGGTTTTGCCCTGTTTTCGATGTTTTTTGGGGCTGGTAATATTGTATTTCCACTCTTAGCAGGTCAGCTTGCAGGGGATCAGGCTCTGTGGAGCCTTCT
>Ga0105104_10004147_pt1 | contig 10131 bp, 8 predicted proteins | sample PPLLaktember2015_3_FD_87034 | JGI IMG/M metagenome (GOLD analysis project Ga0105104, IMG submission 87034) | Freshwater sediment microbial communities from Prairie Pothole Lake near Jamestown, North Dakota, USA - PPLs Lake P7 Core (6) Depth... | ecosystem: Environmental > Aquatic > Freshwater >... | reverse complement strand
CAGAGGCAGACCTTTATCGAAAGCAGCGTATAGCGATCACTGCAATTTCTAGGCAGATCATCGAAATAGAAAAACTCTCAAAAAAGATTTAATTTTCCCGGATTCCAACGAACTTTATAAAGATTTCGAGAAAATCAGGAAATTTTCAATTAAATTCTTCGGTTTAGATCCTTTTCAGCTAATTTTCCTGAATGGAAAATTTTCAGTGATAATATAGATTAAGCTGAAATAAAGCATTTTTATGAATTTATATTAAAAATTTGCCTTTATGAATTAGGTTCAAACGCGGGTTTTATCGATGGCAATGAGTGAATTATTTTAATGGCGCAAAAGAGCAGTTTTTCATCTATTCTATTTAAAACCATAAAACGATTTGGTCAGGATCTCTTGGGAGTCCTTCTGATCGCATTGGCGGTTATATCACTAATGAGCCTTTCAAAATTAACTGAAGGCTCGCTTTCAACATTCTTTTCACAGTGGATCCTTAAAGGATTTGGATGGGGAAGTTTTATTCTTGTAGGTTTTATTGGCTATATTGGATTCCTGATCTTGCTTCGACATCTTGAGCAACTTCCCAAATTAAATCTTGAAAGGATCATCCTGCTCGAAATTTCCTTATTTGCCCTCCTGGCTTTTCTTTCAATATTTAATGGGCTTTCGATAGACAGGGCGGTTCAGGGGGTAGATGGCGGGGTCATCGGTTGGGGAATCGCGAGGATTGTGCGTGATCTTGTGGGTTTACCAGTCTCCGCCCTTATCTTTTTTTTGGTCTTCCTGATTTTCTCTATTTCAGGGATCGGATTATGGCGACCTTTGATGGATTCAGTGGATAAATACTTCTCACGTATCCTGTCTTCAAATCAATTTTCGGGAGGTGTGGCTTCCCGGCATCTAAATAATACAGTGAGTTTATCCAAAGACAAAAAACCTGAGACAGATGCCAATAACCTACAGATCAATACTTATGGATCCTTGAACCAAAAAATTGACCTCCCCCCCCTGGAGCTTTTGCTCGACACGCAGAAAAATATTTCGGATGAATCCTTTATTCATTCTAAAGCGATCCAGATCGAACAAACAATGGAAGAGTTTGGGGTACCGGCTCGGGTGGCGGGCTATCGAGTTGGTCCAACCATCATCCAATACGCTGTTGAACCTGGTTTCGTTGAAAGAGTAAATGAGGAAGGTGATGTTGCCCGTAAAAAAGTACGTGTCGCACAAATCGCGACCCTTCATAAAGATCTGACGCTTGCACTGGCAGTCGATAGATTGCGAATTGAAGCGCCAATTCCCAACCACTCTTATGTCGGGATCGAGATCCCAAACCAAACAGTGACGATTGTCCGCTTGAAGTCGATCCTTCAGTCCGAAGCTTTTGGCAAATCACACTCACCGCTTAACCTGGCTTTGGGTCTGGATGTTTCCGGCAATCCGGTTATAGCAGACCTTGCACGCATGCCGCACTTGCTTGTTGCAGGTACGACTGGCTCAGGAAAATCGGTATGTATCACATCCTTTATCGCTTGCCTTGCGTTTAATAACTCCCCAGACGACCTTAAAATGGCGATCCTTGACCCGAAAATGGTGGAGCTGGTGCGTTTCAATGGCCTGCCGCATTTGTTTGGAAAAGTGGAAACCCAGCTGGATCGCATGTTGGGGATCCTGGCATGGGCGATCAAGGAAATGGATGATCGCTACCGCTTAATGGAAGCTGTGAACGCCCGGGATCTGGATTCCTATAATCTAAAAATGCTGCGCAGGGGCCATGCAAAACTCCCCAGGATTGTTATTTTCATTGATGAGCTAGCCGACTTAATGCTCTCGGCGCTGGACGTAACAGTAGAATATATAGTTCGGCTGGCGCAAATGGCGCGTGCGACGGGTATTCATCTGATCGTCGCGACGCAAAGGCCCAGTACCGATATCATTACAGGCTTGATCAAAGCCAATTTCCCAGCTCGCATTTCCTTTATGATGGCTTCGTCCGTTGATTCAAGAGTGATCCTTGATACCAATGGTGCTGAAACCTTGATGGGCAGGGGAGATCTGCTCTTTATTGATCCTGAAGCCTCAGGACCTCAGCGTGCCCAGGGTGTACTTGTTGATGACCGGGAAATTGAAAAGATCATAGCCTATTGGCAGAATAAAGTCGGCGAACAATTTCAGGCAAGTTCTGCGCCATGGGAAGATCTGATCCCAACTATTGGCGACGATTCTGACAAGTTGATCGAAGCTGCCATTGAATTGATCAAAAAAGAGGGCCATGCGTCAACCTCTCGGCTTCAGCGAAAATTAAGGATCGGTTTTCCTCGTGCAGCCAGATTGATGGACGAACTGGAAGAGCGAGGCATTGTTGGACCCTCAGAAGCAGGGGGTAGGGAAAGGGAGGTTCTATTAGACGATCGTGAACACCCAGAACCTGAAGAGTATTAGTTCGCAATTTCGCATAGTAGATCTCAACGAAGGGTAAAAAATTGACTGATTTCTTAAGAAAATTGTTTGGATCATTATTAAATTCTATTGCCGGCCTGTTAATATCAATCGGGTTGTCAGCTGATATTGTAACGATCATAGGAGTATTTGGTAATTTTCTGGCGGCGTGGTTCATTGCTCGAGGGGATCTGTTTACGGGGGGTCTGCTGGTTCTGGGTTTTGGATTGTTTGACGCAATCGATGGCTCTATGGCCAGGCTGCGTGGCGGTGAAACGAAATTTGGCGCATTCTTGGATTCCGTTCTGGATAGATACTCGGAACTCGCAATATTTTTTGGAATATTGGTCTTTTCATTACGGATAGCTGATCCAATGAACTGCTTTTTAGTTTTTCTGGCAGCATCTGGATCAGTATTAGTCTCTTATATCCGGGCGCGTGCGCAATCCTTGGGTATCGATACAAAGATCGGAGTTTTGACACGAGTTGAAAGATACTTGGTTATTGTTCCGTCATTATTGTTTGGCCGTCCCGATGTCGGCTTGTGGATCATTGCCATCCTTGGTAACTTCACTGCATTTCAGCGCATATGGCACGTTCGGCATCAGCTGAAGCTCTGATAATGAATTAAAATACTCTTGAAATCCCATTTAAAGGAAGGAAATTATTATGCCTGATGGTTTTTATATTGGACCGTTGAAGATCTATTTTTATGGAATTATTATCATGCTGGGGGTTTTGGCAGCTGTGCAGGTCGCGGTGAAAGAAGCGAAACGAAGAGAGCTCGATAGCGAGATCGTCTGGGATATGATTCCCTGGTTGCTGATCATGGGAATCATTGGTGCACGTTTGTGGCATGTTTTCACCCCATCCAAATCCATGGGCGTTGGACCAGAATATTATTTCACCCATCCAATAGAAATTCTCAATACTCGCCAGGGTGGTTTGGGTATTCCGGGCGGTGTGATCGGCGGGGTGATCGCATTGATCATTTATACCAGGAAGAAGAAGCTTTCATTTTTAACCTGGGCAGATATTGTTGCACCTGGGCTTGCTCTTGCGCAGGCGGTTGGTCGCTGGGGTAACTTCTTTAATCAGGAATTATATGGCCCGCCTTCTACACTTCCCTGGGCAATCTTTATCGACAAAGCTCACCGTTTGCCCGGTTTCGAGGAATTTGAAACCTTTCATCCTATGTTCCTATATGAATCCTTGTGGAGTATTTTTAATCTTTTCCTGCTGCTTTTCTTGGGCAGAAAATTTGAAGAAAAGTTAAAACCCGGTGATATCTTCTGGGTATATTTGATCGTTTATCCGGTCGGCAGATTCTTGTTAGAGTTCATCCGGCTTGATCCCTCATTCGTTGGTGGGATCAATGCGAACCAGCTAACGATGGCTGTTGTTGCGGTTTTTGGTGCTCTAATGCTGATACTAAATCACGTAAGAAAAGAAAAACCGGCTGATGATGAAGAAAAGCTGATCCCGTCGTAATTAAGGATCAATTGTTAAGGATATTCTAAGAATGTTTTGGTTCCATTGCACCTACAATCAACGAAATTCAATTGGTGAGGGATTGTGATGAAACAAAAACTGCTTGAGGAGATGAATCTCCAGATCAATAAGGAATTGTATTCGGGCTATCTCTATTTATCTATGGCTGCCCATTTTTCCAAGTCGAATTTGGGTGGGTTTTCACATTGGATGAAGTTGCAGGCTAAAGAAGAGTTAGATCATGCAATGAAATTCTATGATTTCTTGAATGAGCTTGGTGAAAAAGTGGACCTGCAGGCAATCGCCCAACCGGATGCCGATTTCGGATCGCCGATCAAGATTTTCGAACAGGTGCTGGAACATGAGATTTTTGTGACCACCCGCATCCACTTGCTTTTTGAAATTGCTGTTGCCGAAAAAGAGTATCCAACTCAGGTCTTCTTGCAGTGGTTTGTAAATGAACAGGTCGAGGAAGAAAAACATGCGACCGAAATTCTGGAAACATTGAAACTTGGCGGAGATACCGGCAGTGCGTTGGTCATGATGGATAAGTCGCTAGGCGCCCGATAATAAATGAATAAAAAGAGGTTTCGTTGAGAAACCTCTTTTGTTTTTAATTACCATCCGCTAATAAATGGTTCCCAATCCTCATACAAGGTCAGGTAATGATTATAAAGATAAGCAGCTGAAGCAGGCGGTTCCTGCGGTATCTTCATAAGATTCATACCGGATTGGTGCAGAGTCCTGCCCCCTTTTTTATGGTTGCAGTATGCGCAGGCAGTTACCACATTAGACCATGAATGCTGCCCGCCAAGGTGCTTCGGTTCAATATGATCGATCGTCAGGTCGCGGTTGGTGCTTCCACAGTATTGGCAGGTGAAATTATCGCGCCTGAAGACTTCTTTTCGGGTCAATTTAACTTTTGCGCGTGGTTTATGAACCATACTCTGCAGGCGGATGATGGACGGGCGGGGAAAGGACGCGCCTATTGTGTGTATTTCACCGCGGCCGTTCTTCACCAACGATGCCTTATCCAGTACCATCAGGCAAACCGCGCGCCGCATATTACACACATTAAGTGGTTCAAAATTGGCGTTCAGAACGAGCACGTTTTCCATAGGAAAAAACCTTCGGTGATTATAGCACTTTTGGTTTTTCCTTAATAAGAGCCTGGTAAAAACCTGACTGGTATAATTTACGGTCAGTTTTATTTTTTATGGAGGCTATTTTGGTAATCGATGATCAGGTTGCGTTATTAATGCAGGGAACCGAATATGGGGATGATGAAATAAGAACAGCGATGAGCGCGGAATTAAAAAGCCGACTGATTTCTGCAGAAGAACAAAAACGGCCTCTCAAGATCTACTGCGGTTACGATCCTACAAAAGCCGACCTTCATCTGGGCCATACTGTAACGATGAGGAAACTGCGCCAATTTCAGGATTTAGGCCATGAAGTCACATTCTTGATCGGTGATTATACGGCTCTGATCGGCGATCCTTCTGATAAGGACGTTACCAGGCCGATCATCAAACTTGAAGAAGCCAGGGAAAATGGACGAACCTACGCCCAACAAGCCTTTCGTGTCCTTGATCCTGATAAGACAATTGTCCGATACAACTCAGAATGGCTTTCGAAACTGAACTTTGCCGAGATCATTCGACTCGCTCAGAATTTCACAGTTCAGCAATTCTTAAGCCGCGAGAAATTTAAGCTGCGCTGGGACAAGGGAGAAGCAATTTATCTGCACGAGACCTTATATGCAGTGATGCAGGGATACGATGCATTTCAACTTCACTGCGATGTGCAGGTTGGCGGCACTGATCAATTCTTCAATATTGTGACAGCCTCGCGAAAAGTGATGACCCTGATGGGCGCTCTCCCTAATATTGCGATCTGTCTGAGCATTCTTCCCGGGACTGATGGCGTGGAAAAAATGAGCAAATCGATGGGAAACCACATTCCCATAAACTCTACTCCTGAGGATATGTACGGCAAGGTGATGAGCATCCCGGACCAGGCCATGTCTGTTTACTCTCGATTGGTTACCCGTTGGACACCGGATGAAATTGCCGCTATTGAAGCCGGTCTCAAAAATGGAACTATGCACCCGCGGGATGCAAAAATGAAATTGGCATTCGAGATCACAGAGTCTTTTTATGGAAGCGATGGCGCAAAGCGGGCAGAAGTTGATTTTGTGAATAAATTCCAAAAGAATGCGGCACCTGCGGAGATGGGATCATTTACATTTAGTACATCCAAAAAATGCCTGGATGTTCTGATCGAATCTGGTTTGGTAAAAAACCGAAGCGAGGGCAGGTCGATGATCAGCCAAAAGGCAGTTAAGTTGGATGGGGAAGCCATTCCAGATTGGGACAGCGAACTGCACCCGGGAGTGCTTCAGGTGGGTAAGAGGAAGTTCATCCGGTTGGTGAACTGAATCATTTAATTGCCACGTTGTAAATTGACCTTCCTATCGACCGGGCTTTTATTGGATGCTGGTTTTCCAGCACGAGCACGACCGTTATCGGCGTATCAGACCAATTTGGTGGGGTTCCGGCAACAAACCAGGCTATCCTGTTATGTGCATCGACACCTTGAGCGCTTATTTCCCACCCCGAAATATCACTCGATTTTAGGAATTCATTGATCTCATCTGCTTTTTCCTGAGAAATAACCTGCTCAGAGCGTTCTCCGGACAAGAATACCCATCCGGCTTCAGAAGTATCTACCGCGGAAAGGATCTTTGGAACAGGTTTTAACCCATGGTAAGTTATCACGCTTGCGGATGCTGCGATTTGCATGGGGTTTGACCTTAAGAGCTCTTCATTAAAAAACAAGGTTTTCCAGTCAGTCGAGGGGCTTAAATATTCAGGTGGATTTATTGGAATTCCAATTTCCGGAGTCTGATCTAATGAGAAGGTGCTTAAGGTTGTTACAACCTTATCTGAACCTATTTCTCCAATTATTTGAATAAGTGCGGAATTACACCCATTGGCAATCGCCTGATTTAATGTGATTGAGGCGTTTTCAACGATCGCACAGTCGGATGGCATTAAGTCATTTACCACCGTGAGTGATGGGTCATATTCCGGCATATCATGCAGATTGACCTTGGAAAGCATGAATGGTGTGACCAAGGTGTTCAACGGGTAAGCGCCTTGAACTGCCCTGTTGATAAACGGTGAATTAGTGTCTGCTTTCCATGCATCCCAGGATTCTTTCAATTCATTGGAATTGATGTAAGGGTGGGACGCGATCGCAAGGATCTCACCGTTTTCCGCGTTTATCACAACTGCGCTGCCGACAAACGGTTGGAGCAGATCATCAACTGCTGTTTGCAGTTTCAGGTCAATTGTCAGACGAACATCCCTTCCGGGAAGGGGCTGGTCATAAAGAAGGTAATTGAACCACAGATCAAACGCCGGATACCCTTTTTCTCCACCAAGGTATTCTTCCAAAGATGCTTCCAATCCTGAACTTCCATAGGTATTATCAATGTAGCCGAGTGTGTTGGTCAATGGGGGATAATTATTCTGGCGGATTATCTGTCCGATGTCACCGATCGAATTAATTATGATCGTATCATTCCTGTCAAGAATGGAACCGCGTTTCACATACCTGGCCGAGATCAAGTGGCGCGGATTATCAGTTCTCAATTGCAGGTCATTAGAGCGGATGATCGCCCACCATCCTGTAGTTGCAGCGATCAGAAAAAAACTGACAGAAAAAAGAATTCCCAGGAACTGGAAACCGTAAAAACTCTTTTTAATCTCACTCTCTTTGCTTTGATCTGAATCAATAAAGAGCAGGAGGCAGGCAGATAAAAAGGTAATCAGAAGGGAGGAGCCTCCATAAGATAAAAAGGGAAGAGTAACACCTGTAATTGGCAGAAGTCTGATATTTCCACCGATAATGAGGATAGCTTGGGAGGTCAAAAAAAGGCTGATACCAGCTGCAAGGTACCGGTAGTAAAGGTTGGAGGACTTGATAGCGATCGAGAAACCTCTGAACAGGATCATTGCGTAGAGGGTGACCAGTGCTATCGCACCGAACAGCCCAGTTTCTTCCACGATCGCGGCAAACATGAAGTCGGAATGGGAAATCGGGATCAACCGCGGATTTCCAAGCCCGATGCCAGTGCCAGATAAGCCACCTGCGGCAATTGCTATGATGGATTGAGTTATTTGGTAAGAACCCGCCTGTGTGTCTGACCAGGGCAGCATCCATCCTTGAAACCGGATGCGGATAAGATCGATCGAAAAATATCCCACGAGGGCAGCGAGCGCAATAATTCCTGCTCCGATTGCCAGAATCCGTTTCTTGCTAAAGGTGATAAATAGCATAAAGATGTAAATAGCAATGAAAATCAGCGCTGTACCCAGGTCTCGTTGAGCGATCAGTAGAAAAAGAGCGGCAAGCACCAGCACAATCGTTGGAAAAATGGTCTGAATGATCTTGATGCGGAAGAATACCTTTTCAGAAAAGAAGGCGGAAAGGTAAATGATCAGCACCAATTTTAGAAGCTCGGAAGGTTGAAAATATAACCCTCTCGCGCCGAGCCACAAACGAGGACCGATCCCGCCGGGGTAGGTGCCAAAGAGAAAGGTCAGCCCTGACAGGATCAATCCGAACATTAACAGGAGATACTTATACTTCTTAAAGTAGGCCAGTGTTTGCGGTTTGCTGAAAAAGAAATTTGCAGCCCCGACGCTAGCCAGGAACCAGATCGCCTGGCGAAATCCAAAAATAAAGTTGATCCGCCATATTGTCAGTATCCCCCAGCCTACCAGCAATCCAACCACAGAAACAAGGTTTGTATCCTTCAGATTCAGATATTTTTTCGTAATGCTGAAAAACCAAAAAAAGCCTGCGAACCAAAGAAAAAATCCCACCCAATGCGCCCAAAGCAGGTCAGCTGACCAGGATCGAAATCTAACTGCAGGAGACAAGGTTAAGATGGTTGCGTTAAGCCCCAGGAAGGCAACTACCAGCCTGTTTAGCCGGTTTCTTAATCCGGCTCCAAGCTCACTGAAAAGATATGACAGAAAATTCACTAGAGATATTTTTCAACCAGGATTCCCAGCTTCTTTTTAGTTTTTGCAGGTATTGAATTACGCTGGGTCATGATGGCATCTTTGAGGATATTTTGGCAATTGCAGTCGTTGGCAGTAGGCAGCAATGAAACAAGATTTTCGATTGCTTTTTGGGCCAGATCGGTATTCTGGTTGAGAACTTTAATGACCATTTCAACTGTGACTGGGGATTCACTGGTATGCCAAACATCAAAATCAGTAACGTGCGCCATTGTAGCATAGCAGATCTCCGCCTCGCGGGCTAAAAATGCTTCCGGGCAGGCTGTCATGCCAATGATCGACATACCCCATTCACGGAACAGGTTGGATTCTGCTTTTGTGGAGAATCTTGGACCTTCAATCGTAATATAGGTTCCCCCCTTGTGAACTTCAGCACCAGTTGGTTTTAGCGCCTCGACCACGTACGATGATAGTTCTTTACAGAATGGATCTGCTGATCCAATATGAGCCACAACACCTTCGCCGAAGAATGTGCGGGGACGCTGCGATGTAAAGTCAACTAGTTGGTCGGGGATCACGATCTGTCCGGGGTTGTAATCTTCACGGAGTGATCCGCAAGCGGATACACTGACAATGCGGGTGACGCCAAGGGATTTCAATGCATAGATATTCGCACGGCTATTCACTTCAGTGGGCAATATCGAATGCCCAATTCCGTGGCGGGCAAGAAAAGCAACTTTCTTACCCGATAGCTCACCCAACGTAATGGGAGAACTTGGTTTTCCAAAGGGAGTATCAACTTCAATTTGCGAGGTCTTCTTGAGAGATGGAAAATGATATAGCCCTGATCCGCCTATAATAGCCAACACTGGGTTCTTGATCATATTCTCTCCAAAAATTGGTGAATGGTTCCAAATGTCTAAGCGCGATTATATCGTACCTGAACGAACCTTTTTTTTAAAAGACACACTGACAGTGATTTTTCCACACCGGATAATGTCATCCTCTACCAACGCGGTTGAAGAGAGGATCTTTTCATTATTCAGGAAAGTGCCATTGGTTGATTGGGAATCTTCAACCATCCAGAGATTGTTTGAATAGAAAATCCTGGCATGCCTGGCTGAAACTGTGTCATCTTTCAAGTGAAGATCGTTTTGCGCTTCACGGCCGATGT
>Ga0105104_10004146_pt1 | contig 10131 bp, 8 predicted proteins | sample PPLLaktember2015_3_FD_87034 | JGI IMG/M metagenome (GOLD analysis project Ga0105104, IMG submission 87034) | Freshwater sediment microbial communities from Prairie Pothole Lake near Jamestown, North Dakota, USA - PPLs Lake P7 Core (6) Depth... | ecosystem: Environmental > Aquatic > Freshwater >... | reverse complement strand
TAATATGTCGTAAACGCAGCGACCTGCACAGGTCCAATCCTTTGGCAATATCCGGTTCATTTGCGGAAGGCCGGGGATGAATCCGCGCGCCGCTCGCTTTCGCCCATCTCAGCGCGGATTCATTCGTGGAATCCAGATCACCCACTACATGCGCAGGAACAATTTTCAACCGATGCAGCGCATTTACTCCGCCGTCGAGAGCAATGAGCCGTTCGGCTCTCTTCATTAAAAGTCGCATTAGAGCTCTTCGCGGCGGCGTGCCGTTGGCAATCAACAGCGCATCGTATCGTTCATCTAAAAATTCGAGACAGTGTGTATTCACTCTTCTCTCCCCCCCGTTTACGAAGGGACGAAAGGGGGGTCTCTTCCGTCCGCTTTCCGCTTTCAGTTTTCAGCTTTTCACTCGATCGTCAACCACGCCATCATGGACGCGGGCGGCGATCCATCGCGACGATATGAAGAATACTCCGGATTCAACGACGTGCAAGGCGGGCGTTCGGGACGCAAAGCCTTGTCGAACCCATTCTGCACCAAATCCGCCATGATCGCCGCAAACAAATCAAGATAGGAGTGGCCGCTCTTCTGGAAAAATACTTCCGGGCCGTACGCGGCGATGAAGCGGCGAATCAAATCGAAATCCGCCTCATAAGCCGAGGCTGAGACCATCGGGCCGACCGCCGCAAGCACGTGTCCCGGATCGGAACCGAACTCCTCTGTCATGCGTTCTAAAATTTGTCCCGCGATTCCCGACAGAATTCCCCGCCAGCCCGCGTGCACCAAGGCAATCACCTTGTGGTCGGGATCGGCATAATAAATCGGTGCGCAGTCTGCGTGCAGGGTCGTGAGAATCATGCCGGATTCGTTCGTCATCATCGCATCCGTGCCGCTGAGCCGTGTGGACGGTTCCCATATTCCCTTGCCGGCATCGGCTTTCTTGACGATGTACGCGCGCGTACCGTGAGTCTGATCCGCGGCTACCGCGTTGTTGCCGTCCAGTCCCATTTTCGCGAAGTAATTGCGGCGGTTGGCCACAATCGTTTCCGCCGGGTGACCGGACCAGGACATCGGCCCGTCCGCCTTGAGCGAGATTCCTCCCCGCACCCAGTCTTGATCGGAAAACGGGATCCATGCTGAAGAGGACGGTTGCAGATTATCGCTGCTTTGCTTATCTTGAGACATCTTTACGATGGGAGGATCTCCTATGGCTTATCGGCAATTGGATTATTACGATCTCCGCGGCCTTTTGACCGAGGAGGAGCGAATGGTTCAGGATACGGTGTGCGATTTCGTTTCGGATCGCGTCATGCCGTTAATTGAATCGTGCAACCGCGAGGCGCGTTTTCCGGCGGAATTGGTGCCCGACATGGCGGCGCTTGGTTTACTCGGCGCGCCCTATCCGGAAAAATACGGCTGTGCCGGTCTCGGACCGATTGCTTTCGGTTTGATTGCGCAGGAACTCGAACGCGGCGATTCCGGCTTGCGCTCTTTCGTTTCCGTACAGACCAGTTTGGTCATGTATCCGATTTTTACTTTGGGAAGCGACGCCCAAAAGGATTATTGGCTGCCGCGTCTGGCTCAGGGAGAAAAAATCGGCTGCTTCGGTCTGACTGAACCCGACTTCGGTTCGAATCCGGCGGGGCTAATCACGCGCGCTGCAGATCGCGGTTCGCATTACGTGCTCTCAGGCGCAAAAGCGTGGATCACCAACGGCACGATTTCCGATGTCGCGATTGTCTGGGCTAAACTCGACGGTGAAATCTGCGGCTTTATCGTGGAAACAGATCGCGCGGGTTTCTCCGCTCCCGAAATCAAAAACAAGTTTTCACTCCGCGCCAGCGTGACGTCCGATCTCATTTTGGAAGATGTCGAAATTCCCAAAGAAAACCTGCTGCCCGGAGCCATTGGTTTGAAAACCGCGCTCGCTTGTCTATCGCAAGCCCGCTATGGAATCGCGTGGGGTGTGATGGGCGCAGCTTGCGCTGTTTTTGACGAAGTACTGAATTATGCTAAAACCCGCATTCAATTCGACAAACCCATTGCAAGTTTTCAACTCGTCCAGAGCAAGCTCGCGGAAATGGCCACCGAAATCACGAAAGGGCAATTGCTCGCCTATCGTCTCGGCCAATTAAAGGCTGAAGGAAAACTCAGACCGCAGCATGTTTCCATGGCTAAACGGAATAATGTTGCTGCGGCTTTGGACATCGCCCGTACGGGCCGCGATATTTTAGGTGCGAACGGCATTTCGAACGAGTATCACACCTTCCGCCACATGAATAATCTCGAATCCGTCATCACTTACGAAGGCACGTTCGACATTCACACGCTGATCATCGGTCAAGACCTGACCGGCATCGCCGCATATGCATAGCAGATTCCGGCCGGGTTGCGGAAGACCTTAACCCGGCTCGGCGGAATTCGGTCTTCTTTTCATCCTTCATCCTTTATCCTTCATCCTTTCTTCAAGGACCCTTATCACCTCTACCGCCATTTCGAATTTATTGAACGGCGGCATGAGGTATGCTCCCTGCACAATCGGTTTTACATCCAGTAAAAACTTTTGCGCGATCTCCACTCCCACCTTCGCCCCTTCCGTTCCCGAATTGCGCATTCTTTCGCGGATATCTTCCGGCACAAACATGTCGGGAATCTCATTGTGAATGAATTCTGCATGCTTAGCCGAACGCAGCGGCATGATCCCCACAAAGATTGGAATCGTGCAGAAAGAGGCCACATCGTTCAGGAATTTGTCGAGCGTATCCCGATCAAACAGCGGCTGCGTAAACGCGAACTGCGCACCCGCGTCAATTTTTTTATGGAATCTCTCGAACTCTAATACACGGTCCGTGGCCGTCGGATTCACTCCCACACCAAGCAAAAATCGCGTCGGCTCTTCCATATTGCGACCCGTAAGATCCTTGCCCAAATTGAGCTGCGATACCAGCCTGCACAGGCTGATGGAATCGAGTTCAAACACCGCCTTGGCAAACGGATAATCTCCCACCGCGGGCGGATCTCCCGTCACGGCTAAAACACTCGTTACCCCCAGCGCGTGCGCACCCAAAAGTTCAGATTGTAAAGCCAGTGCGTTGCGGTCGCGGCAGGACAAATGCAGAATCACTTCCATGCCCGCTTCGCGGCGGATCAAATGCGACATCGCCAGCGCGCTCAGCCGCGACCTCGCGAGCGGTGAATCGGCCACGTTGATCAGATCCACGCCATTGGCTTTGAGCATCTGCGCGTGGCGGATGAACGGTTCGGGATTAATCGAACGCGGCGGATCGATCTCCACCGAAATCAAAAAGCGTTTGCCCAAGTCCGCGCGGAAATCGCTTGCCGCAACTCCCCCCGCCGTGGTTTCCACGGGAACTTCCACTTCGAGATCGCTTATGACGATTTCCCGCGCAACGTTCGGCTTCTGTCCTTTCACCGCTTTCGCGATAGCCCGGATGTGATCCGGCGTCGTTCCGCAGCAGCCTCCCACTAAACACACTCCCGCTTCCGCGAACTTCAACGCATAATCCGCGAAATATTGCGGCGACGTAAGATATACGTATCTCCCACCCACCAAGCGCGGCAAACCGGCGTTGGGCTGTGCGGCTAATAGCACATCGCCGCCCATGCGTTCAATCACGTCAAGCATCGGCTGCGGGCCGACGGAGCAATTCGCTCCCACCACGTTCGCTCCCGCATCCAAGAGCACGCGCTTCACTTCCCCCGGCTTATCCCCCACTAAAGTCTTGCCTTCTTCAGTAAACGTCATCGAGGCCACAATCGGCAGATCGCACAATTCGCGGATCGCCGTCAACGCTTCGCAGATTTCCGCCAGACTCGACATCGTTTCCACGATGAACAGATCCACTCCGCCTTCGAGAAGTCCGGTCACCTGAATTCGAAAAGCGGCGCGCGCTTCGGAAAGCGTGAGCGTGCCAATCGGTTCCAGCATGCGATTGAGCGGGCCGACGGATCCTGCCACGAACACCGCGTCTCCGGCTGCGCGCCGCGCTATGCGCGCGGCGGCGCGATTGATTTCCCGCACCCGACTCTCAAAACCGTGTTCCGCCAAACGGTACGGATTCGCCCCAAAGGAATTGGTCTCGATAACCTGCGCACCCGCCGCTATGTATTCCCGGTGCAGTGCCTCCACGACTTCGGGATGTGCCTCGTTCAGCTCCTCAAAACAGGATCGGTACGAAAAGCCGCGCGCATAGAGAGCCGTACCCATGGCCCCATCGGCCACGAGGACTTCCCCTCTAAGCCTTTCTATAAACTCGCGTGATCGTGTCGGCATAATTCGTTTCCGCTTTCAGATTTCAGCTTTCCGCTTTTCATCCCTCATCATTCATCCTTTCCTACACGTCCACTTCTTCCCCCTTCACAATCTGCCCGCGTTCATTCTGTTTCAAGTACATCGCGGAAATATTCCAGTCATGCGGCATAGCCACGATCCAGTTCCCGTCCAGAGCCTGCTGTAAAAAATTCTTCTTCTCTTTCAATGTGGTAATGGGATCGTAGTCGTAAGCCGTGATATACGGCAGCGAAATATGCATGACCGTCGGCAGCAGATCGGCGGAATACCACAGCGTTTGTTTGCCGTCCGTGATCTTGATCATCTGCAAACCCGGAGTGTGGCCGTTGGCTTCGAGAATCCAAAGTCCGGGCAGAAATTCCGTATCGCCATCCAAACACACGAACAAATTTTCCGAAACCAGCGGTTGGATATCATGCGCGGCAAAACTTCCGCGGTCGCGTTCCGTCGGTTTCAGGGAGTGATCGAGCTGCTTTTTCTGCACGATGTGCCGTGCTTTATGAAATGTCGGCCACGGCTGCCCCGCCACCAGATGCGTAGCTCCACCGACGTGATCGAAATGCAGATGCGTAAAAATAATATCCGTAATATCGTCACGCTTCAGATTTTGCATCTCGAGAAAGCCGTCGAGCGTTCCGCGCGCGAAACTGATCCCGTACATTTCGTTATAGCTTTCGCTTCCCTTGTGGCCTACGCCCGTGTCCACCAAAATTTTGCGGCCGTGACCTTCGATCAGCAGGCAGCGCAGCGGCATGGCCACGCGATTGTTTTCATCCGCGATGTTTCCGCGGTTCCAAACCACGCGAGGCACCGGCCCGAACAGCGAGCCGCCATCCAGCCGGAATTCCCCCGCATCAAAAAACGTTATATTGTACTCGCCGATTTTCATGTTGTCTTTTCTTGTTTCGCCGAGCCGAGGCTCCCGACCCGGCCGGAATCTTTCGCTCATTCCCATCGGTCATCGGACACGGCAGGCCGTGTCCCTACGCAAATATAACAATCGTTACTTTTTCATCCTTTATCCTTTATCCTTCATCCTTTTCTTCGCTCAGGTCGTCCACGGCAGCCCTTCCCACACGCGGCGCGGATGATCGTTCACCAGCTTCAACGCTTTCTCTTCACCCAAGATTTTCACCGCCGCGTCGTAGCCTTCCTTCAAACGGAATCCGTGCACGGCATCATTGTGCGCGTCGCTCGCCAAAAGATCCACCACGTCCCATTCCAAAAGCTGACGCGCGCGCTTTTCTATCACCGCTCCGAATTGTCCCACCAGCGAACCCGCATCGAGAGATATGACTGCTCCCGCCTCGCGGATTTTTTTCACATATTCCTTCGTGCGCATAGCGCGGGCAAAGCGTTCGAAGTGAGCCAGCACAGGTCGTCTGTTGGCGCGGTGCGCGGTTGTCGTCACATTCAGAATAATCTCAAACGGAGTTTCGATCGGAAACTCCAGCAAAAAATATTTTCCCGCGCCGTGATAGGTTGCGCACGGCAAATGGAGCACGCGCAAGAGTTCCACACCCAGCATAATCTCTGTTCCCAATGCAAGCTGCACGGGGATGCCGAGTTCTTCAACCGCCTTCTGCAGTTCAAGAAAGACCGACTGATACAGCCGGTCGGTCTCTTCGTTCATGCGGTCGTGACCGTGCGGCGTGCAGGCCACGTGCGTGATCCCCTGTCCGGCGGCGATGTCCAGCATGCGCAGCGCCATTTCCAGATCGTACGCGCCGTCATCCACTCCGGGCAAAACATGATTATGAAGATCAATCACGCGACTCTCTCACAAATCCGTGTAGACCGGGCCGCCGCCGCCCTCGGGCGGAACCCACGTGATGATTTTATACGGATCCATGATGTCGCAGGTCTTGCAGTGCACACAGTTGGAAAAATTGATTTGCAGCTTCACGCCGCCGCGCTCCTCGTCGGGAACCATTTCGTACACTCCCGCCGGGCAGAAAAACTGGCAGGGATTGCCGAACTCTTCGCGGCAGCGCGTACGGCAGATTTCCGGATCGGACACGTGCAGATGCACGGGCTGATCTTCCTCGTGCATCGTGCGGCTGTTGTATACGTCCGTGAGTTTGTCGAACGTGAGCTTACCGTCGTATTCGCCCGCGCGCTTCTGTAAAACCTCATCTCGATCCGGCAACCCCAGTTCGCGTACGTGCCGCATGTGCTCGTGGTTTTCGCGGCTCGGCATTTGCGCTTTAAATCCGCGCCCCTTTGAAATAAACTGCGCCGCCGCGTGAATCATGCCGACGCGCACGCCCTTCTCGAACGACTGATGGAAGTTGCGGACGGGCCAGAGTTCCTTTTGAATCCAGCTCGCTTCCACGCGCGTTTGCAGCGAACACATCGTATCCCGTGAAAAATCGCCGCGCACGATTCCTTCGACAATCGTTTCCGCCGCCAGCATGCCGGACTTGATCGCAAGGTGAATGCCCTTCAGCCGCTGCGAATTTAGAAATCCTCCGGCATCGCCGATGATCAAAAGTCCGTGATGATAGCCGCGCGGGATTGCATACCATCCGCCTTCCGGAATGGTTTTCGCGCCGTAGCCGACCATCTTGCCGCCTTCGAGCAGCGAAGCCACCCACGGATGCGCTTTGAACTTCTGAAAATTGTCGTGCGGATCGGTGTACGGATTTTCGTAGCTGAGATCAGTTACCAAGCCGAGCGAGAGCAGATTCTCGCGCATCGTGTAGATCCAGCTTCCGCCGAAAAGATTGCCGAGCGGATATCCCATCGAGTGAAACACGGTTCCGTTTTCCGCGATGGGCTTCGGCAATTCCCACACTTCCTTCACGCCTAAAACATACGTCTGCGAATTGTGATTGCCGAGCTTCAGCGTTTCTACCGCCTGCTTCGTGAGCGAACCGCGCGTGCCTTCGGCCAGCACGGTCACTTTCGCTTCGATAATCGCGCCCGGCTCGAAGTTGGATTTGCGCTCGCCGTTTTTATTGAGACCTTTATCGCCCGTGACTACACCCGTCACACGATGGTCTTCAATGAGCAGTTCCTGTCCCGGCATTTCCGCCGCGACGATGATGCCCGCTTCTTCCACCTGTTCTCCGAGCCATTTTACCACGCGATTCAAAGAGACAATCGGATACCCGTGATTCTGCAGCGGCGGAGGAGTCCACGGGAGCTTGAATTTTCCCGTTTTTGTAAGCCGGAAAACGGCGTCGTTTTCGCAGTAGCGTTCCACGGGAAAGCCGCGTTCCAAAAAATCGGGAATGAGTTCCGCGATGCCGCGCGGATCCATCACCGCTCCGGACAGAGAATGCGCGCCGATTTCGCGGCCCTTCTCCAGCACCATGATCTCGACTTCGGGCAGCTTCTGGCTCTCGGCGGCTTTTCGCGCCAAGAGTTGTTTAACATGATACGCGCAGGCCAGCCCTGCCGGCCCCGCGCCCACGATCAAGACATCAACAGGAAGTGTTTCGCGTTCGATGGAAGGCATGTTTAGTCTAAGCAGTTTCTTTAAAGCAGGTTGTACAGAGTGGATGCATCTTCGTTACTTCGCTCAATTTGCCACATCTATGACAATGTTTTTCTTTATAATTATCATTCTTGTATTGAGCCCACTTCGGGAAACAATCGTCGCATAGCGGATATTCCGTATTATACGTCTTCGACTTGCCGCAGCGAATACAGAAACCCTTAGGTGAAGTAGATGCTTTCGTCGCTGATATCGGAGTGGCTGTTGGACTCTTAGCAATTGGTGCTTTAGGCGGGGTCGTTGGTTTAATTCCCAATTGCATTATATCGACATCTGTTGAATTACTTTTCCACTTTTCTATCTGTGTTCGAAGACTTCCAATTGCTGTTGGATCTTTGAACCTAACACCGGTTTCTTTGCTCTCGCTACCCGAGAATGTGTGAAGATTCATACTTGCAATAAGTGCGACTGAAGGCGAAACATACACCTTGGCGTGCAGTTTATCCACCTTGCGCAAAATCACTCTCTTTTTCAACAACCAATGAACATCGTCAATCGAGTGATCGGCATCCGCTCGCATTAAAACCACGATTTCAGCCTTATTGACATCAACCGCCTCTTCAATAGCTTCTTTAATCCTGGTGTCAAGCCGGATGTACGGTGTGACAAGATATACTGTTTCTCCGGGCTTGGATTCACGAAGAATGTCTTTGATCGCTTGCAAAATATCATCGTTAAACAGGATTTCAGAATCCGAAATGGGAATTTTCATGGTATCCACCCAGCGTTTGATTTATTACTGTATCACGCAAGCGGCCTACTTTATTCGATTCCGGGCAGATCAGGGGATCTGCCTCGGCGAGCAACGGACAATGACGCCATTGCGACTCAGGAGAGTCACAACGGCGATCATTTACGTTTGATCTCTTGAATTTCGGGCAGGCGAGGCGCCTGCCTCGACGAAAGAGTTAACTTTCAGTGACCATTCGCTGCGTTCAGGATGACCGCTTGCGCGGTGGGAAGATTCCGGTCCGCGAAGCGAGATCTCGCCAAAGGCGGACAGGGTCAGCAACCCTGCTCGGCGGAAAGATCGTGTCGCAGTGCGCGGGGTAAGGACACCCCGCGCAGCGAGTTATTATCTTCTTTGTTATGGGGGGTTAGGGGGGATCTTCCTCTAAATGGAAGAAGGAAGAGAAGAAAAAGGGAAGAGTTTATAAATATTTCTTCCGGAAGAATGTTTATATAACTCTTCTCTCTTCCCCATTCTTCCACTCTCCCCGAATAGTATGTACTAACCCTGCGCGCGCGAGGAAATAAATAACTTGCGGAAGCAACGCTCTGCACCCGCAATTTAAATGTGCGTTCGTTCACGATTCGCGCGCTTTCCACGATCCAGATATCACGTTTGCAAGAACCTCAAAGGCTCTATTTGCTTACGGGACTGTTTGAATTGCAATGTAAGCGGAAGAAACAGAATGTCACTTAAAAGCTGAATAAGAGAATATGTGGGTCTATTTATACGCAAATATCAGGCGTGACGTTTATAATATACGAAATATTTGAACAAATGTCAAGAGATTATTCCGGCAGGGTCAGCGACCCTCCTCGGCGGAAGACACAGCAAGCTGTGTCGCTACGATTGCCGGGATCGCCGCGAGGGGTGTGGATTCACCCCTCGCAGCAAATGAAATCATCACTTACCGGAACCCTTCTTCGTATCTTTTTCCGTCTTTTTGGGTTTTTTCTTCGCCGGTTTTTTCTTCTCAGGCTTCTTGTTGGTGGCTGGCATGTTCGTTCTCCTTGAGATGGAAGTTGAAGGATTCCGGCCGGGTCAGGAGCCCCGGCTCGGCGCATCTTGCGGTGTTAGCGTTTTTGTCGCCGCGAGGGGTGTCCCTACCCCTCGGGCGTTCTCGGCAAATTTTTATTTGCCTTTGAGCAATTCGAGCAGTGTGCGCACGCCCGAACCGGCAACGGCATTCTTCGGCTGAATCGGGGAAGCTACCGCGGGATAAGATGACGGCGCAATGTCAACGTGCACCCACGGAGTGCCGCTGACAAATTCTTTTAAAAATGCGGCCGCCGTGCAGGCTCCGCCCCAGCGATGGCCGACGCTGTTGCGCAGTTCGGCAACTTCACCTTTCACTTCTTCAGTGTATTCTTCGAAGAGCGGCATGTGCCACACGCGTTCACCCGCGCGTTCGGCGGCGTCCATTACTTCACGTTTCAACCGTTCGCTGTTGGAAAAAACCGCGTCCGCATAATATCCTAAGGCAACCACGGCCGCTCCGGTGAGCGTGGCCAGATCAATAATCGCGGACGGTTTATATTTCGCGACCGTGTACGCGAGGGCATCGGCTAAAACCAAGCGGCCTTCCGCATCCGT
>Ga0105104_10004145_pt1 | contig 10131 bp, 8 predicted proteins | sample PPLLaktember2015_3_FD_87034 | JGI IMG/M metagenome (GOLD analysis project Ga0105104, IMG submission 87034) | Freshwater sediment microbial communities from Prairie Pothole Lake near Jamestown, North Dakota, USA - PPLs Lake P7 Core (6) Depth... | ecosystem: Environmental > Aquatic > Freshwater >... | reverse complement strand
CCGCCAAAGAAAAATTCGTATCCACTTCAAAATCGTTAAAACCGCCATCCAAGGGCAAATCCAAATCTACTGCAGCAAAAAAAGAAACTATTTCAGTGAAAGCAGGAAAAAAATAATCCACATATTGTACTTTCGCTGCCTTGAACCTGAACGTTACATTGCATCATTTCTATTGAACTAACGAATCGTGTATGAATAAAAATTTATTGTTCCCTGATTACCAGTTTGAAGTTAGTTGGGAGGTTTGCAACAAAGTGGGCGGAATTCATACTGTGATTGCCACCAAGGCACTTACCCTGGTCAATGAATTGCACAATAACCTCATATTGATAGGTCCTGACCTGATTAAGGAAGACGCGGGCGGAAACCCTGAATTTATTGAGGACCCCCAACTATTTAGCGCCTGGAAAAAGCAAGTGGAGTCGGAAGGACTGAATCTCAAAATAGGCCGTTGGAACATAAACGGTTATCCCATAGCCATTTCATTGAATATTTCCAATTGTATCCCCGATAAAGACAAGATTTTCTTTGAATATTGGGAAAAGTATAAGCTTGACTCATTGCCCGGCCAATGGGACTATATTGAACCTGCTTTGTTTGGCTATGCTGCAGGTCGCGTGATTGAAAGCTTTATCAAGTTCAACCTCACAACCTACGACCGGATTGTTGCCTACTTTCATGAATGGATGACTGGAACAGGAGTTCTGTATCTAAAAGACCGCCTTCCACAGGTAGGTACGGTGTTCACTACGCATGCCACTGCGGTAGGCAGATCCCTGGCAGGCAATAACCAGCCTCTTTACAAGAATCTTCATACATACAATGGAGATGAAGTGGCCAAGGAATTCAATCTTATTTCAAAACAATCTGCAGAAAAGCTGGCAGCCCAGATGGCGGATGCATTTACCACGGTGAGCGACATTACTGCCAGGGAATGCAGCCAGTTTCTTCAAAAAGAAGTGGATGTGGTAACACCCAATGGGTTTGAGGACACATTTGTTCCTTCCGGTATGAAGTTTAACCACCGAAGGCAGGGAGGGCGCAAGAAGCTTCTGGAAGTGGCAGAATCCCTTTTAAATGAAAAATACGGAGATGACGTCTTCGTGGTTGCTACCAGCGGACGCTATGAATTCAGGAACAAAGGCATTGACCTGTTTATTGATGCACTGGGCGAATTAAACAGTTCGCGAACCCTCACCCGCCCTATTCTGGCGTATATACTTATTCCGGCAAACCATTACGGACCGCGGAAAGACCTCATCAATAAAATAGCTGTCACAGACGGTGCTTTTGGGTCAAAATACCTGACCCATAACCTCCACGATGCAGAATGGGATCCAATCCTGAACCGCATTAAGCAGGCAGGTCTTTTAAACAGTACCTCTGACAAAGTAAAGGTCATCTTTGTGCCCTCCTACCTGAACGGCAACGATGGAATCTTTAATTTGCCCTATTACGATCTGCTCATTGGACTTGACCTCACAATTTTTGCCTCTTATTATGAGCCCTGGGGATATACCCCGCTGGAAAGCCTTGCTTTCTCAGTCCCGACAGTCACAACAACCCTGGCAGGTTTTGGTTTGTGGATCAACAATACCAATGCCGATTCTGTCATTTGCATCGATGTAATTGAACGTACTGATGACAATGATGCCGATGTTATAACCAACGTTGTAAAATCAATTCGTAAAAAATGCGAGCTTACGACGGAGGAGATGAATAAGGCCAGGGATAAGGCTTATGAGATTTCACGACAGGTTTTGTGGAGTTCGTTGATTTCGTATTACAGGACCGCATATGATACAGCATTGCAACGGGTGGCCAAACGAATCGACCGCTTTGTTAAGATTGAAGAGAAACAGACTGAGGTGGTCCAGGAATTGGTAGGCCCGGTTGAAATCAAGCCATCCTGGAAGAGGATCATCATTAAATCCAAGCTTCCGGAAAAACTGCATAAGCTCTCTGCAATCGTACAGAACTTATGGTGGACATGGGATGATGAAGCACAGGAATTATTCGAGGTAATCGATCCCGAAATCTGGCAGAAATGTGAACAGAATCCTGCCATTCTGTTTGAGCAGGTTCAGTATGGACAATTGGTTGAAATAAGTCAGAATACTGAATATACTGACAAACTGGACCGGGTATTTGCCCGATTCGAAAATTATCTGGCCCTGCCCAAAAATCCGGATTTTCCTCGTATAGCCTATTTTAGCATGGAATACGGATTTCATACCTCGATGAAAATATATTCTGGAGGTTTGGGGATTTTAGCAGGAGACTATTTAAAAGAAGCAAGTGACCAGAACACCAATCTTGTGGGCGTAGGATTGCTCTACCGCTACGGGTATTTTAGCCAGATGATCACCACTCGTGGGGAACAGCAGGCTATGTATGAGTTTCAGCATTTCTCCAAACTCCCGGTTAAACCTGTACGCGATGACCAGGGAAACTTTATCATCCTTACCGTTGTGTTTCCGGGCAGACCGCTCCATGCCCGCATTTGGGAACTTAGTGTTGGTCGCATCAAACTCTATTTATTGGATACCGATTTTGAGGGCAATATTGAGGAGGATAGAAACATTACCCATACACTGTATGGCGGGAACAACGAAAACCGTTTAAAGCAGGAACTTCTGCTTGGCATTGGAGGGATCAGGGCACTCGAGCTATTGTGTGTCCGTCCCGAATTATATCATAGCAATGAAGGACATAGTGCATTTATCGGACTGGAGCGTATGCGAAATTATATGCAGCACGCTAATCTTACCTTTCATGAAGCAAAGGAAATTGTTCGCAGTTCCACACTTTTTACTACCCACACTCCGGTTCCAGCAGGCCATGATGAATTCGAGGAGGAATTGCTGAGACAGTATATAGGACATTACCCTGAGCGGCTAAGGATTAACTGGAATGAGCTCATGGGACTGGGACGTTCAAACATCAATGCATGGGGTGAAAAGTTCAACATGAGCTTCCTTGCTGCCCATTTGTCGCAGGAAGTAAACGGTGTAAGTATGTTGCATGGCACGGTAACCCAGCAGTTATTTTCAAAATTGTGGCCCGGCTACCTTCCTGAAGAATTACACATCGGTTACGTGACCAATGGCGTCCATTACCATACCTGGGCTGCAAAGAGCTGGAAAAAACTGTACAGGGAATCCTTCGGCGAAAATTTCGAAAGCAACCTGTCGGATGTGGATTACTGGCAAAAAATTTATAACGTACCGGACAACAAGGTTTGGGAAACAAAGCAAAAACTCAGGGCACGACTGATCAACACAATTAAAGACCGGTTTAAAGAAAACTGGGTAAAACGCCATGAAGATCCGAGACGCATTGTGGCCATAAATCACCAGCTATCCGATAAAGCCCTTACCATTTGTTTTGCACGGCGATTTGCTACATACAAACGGGCACACCTTCTTTTCCGGAATCCTGATAGGCTTGCCCAGATACTCAATATTCCAGGCCGTCCTGTGCAACTCATTTTTGCCGGTAAGGCTCATCCCAATGACAAGGCTGGACAGGATCTGATCAAAATGGTGGTTGATATCTCCAAAAGACCGGAATTTTTGGGAAAAATCGTTTTCCTGCAAAATTATGATATAACCCTGGCCAAGATCATGGTGCAGGGAGCCGACATCTGGCTGAATACTCCTACCCGGCCCCTGGAAGCCTCGGGAACAAGTGGTGAAAAAGCCGTGCTGAACGGTACCCTTCATTTCAGTGTGCTCGACGGCTGGTGGGTGGAAGGATATCAGCCTGAAGCCGGCTGGGCCCTAACAAATGAGATCACTTATGAGGACAATAATCTGCAGGATGATCTTGATTCGGAAATTATCTATTCCCTCCTCGAGCAGGAGATCATTCCAGCTTTTTATGACCGGAATAAGACGGAAATTCCTGAAACCTGAATGCGCTTTATGAAAAATTCCATCGCATCCATTACACCCCATTTTGTGACAAGCCGCATGCTGAATGATTATAACCACCGTTTTTATAACAAGTTGTTCAAACGCACAAAGGCCATGGCTGAGGATGATTTTGAAATGGCGAAACGCATCTCTTCCTGGAAGAAAAGGATCAAAAGAGCCTGGAACAATATCAGTGTGGTGGATTATTCAATATTCAGCAATGGCACTGAGGCTTATGAAATGGATCATCCATACAAGGGGAGGATTGTACTTGATTTGAATGAAATTTCCCCCCAGGATGTCGGCGTTGAACTCGTGATTACGGAAAACGGCGAACGAATTATAGCCACCCACGAATTTATGCTTGATAAGTCAAGTGTGGATAAGGCGATGTTCAGGGCAGACATCATCATTAAACAGCCGGGCACATTTAATTATGGCATACGCATTTACCCTAAAAATGAGATTTTACCCCACCGCCAGGATTTTAACCTGGTGAAGTGGATATAGGCATTGGCTGGAATCATTAATACGTTAAATTGAATTATGAATCGTGCCTGGAAAATAAAGGAGGGTTATCCTGCGGATATTCATCAACTGGCCGAAGCACTTTCGGTTAGCCCGGTGATTTCAACCCTTCTTTACCAAAGAGGAATTCACACTTTTGAACAGGCAAAATCTTTTTTTCGCCCGGATCTGAGCAAGCTATACGACCCGTTCCTGATGACAGACATGGAAAAGGCCGTAGACAGGCTGCAACTGGCTTTCACAAACAAAGAAAAGATCCTGGTATATGGTGATTATGACGTAGATGGCACCACATCCGTAGCCATGGTCTATTCATTCATTCGCAGATACCATGCCGATGTGGATTATTACATCCCCGACCGGTACACCGAAGGATATGGCATTTCGTTGCTTGGCGTGGATTATGCTGTTCAGCATAATATATCCCTGATCATCGCACTTGACTGCGGAATAAAATCGGTCGAAAAAGTGGCCTATGCCAGCGAAAATCACATTGACTTTATTATTTGCGATCATCATACACCCGGTGAAATTCTGCCGGCGGCAGTCGCTGTGCTTGACCCGGAAAGACCCGATGGAGGGTATCCTTTCCGATATCTTTCGGGTTGCGGAGTAGGATTTAAATTTTTACAGGCCTATATACAGAAAAACAACATTCCATTTTCTGAAATCACCGATTATCTCGATTTACTGGCTGTGAGTATTGCCTCCGATATCGTTCCCCTGGTTGACGAAAACCGGATTCTCGCCTACTATGGTCTTAAAAAGCTGAATGAGAATCCTTCCATGGGACTCAAGGCCATTATTACCATAGCCGGTTTGGAGGGTAAAAATATAACAGTAGATGACATTGTATTTAAAATCGGACCGCGTATCAACGCCGCAGGCCGAATTGAATCAGGAAAACAGGCAGTTGAACTGCTTATTGCCGATACACCTGAAAACGCTTTCACGCATTGTGAAAGGATCAACCTGCACAATCAGACCAGGCGGAATATAGATAAATTAATGACCGAGGAAGCACTCCAGGAAATCACGGCAAAATCGGATAAATATAAATACTCGACTGTATTATATAACCCTGCCTGGCATAAAGGAGTTGTCGGTATTGTCGCCTCGCGGCTGATCGAAAGTTATTACCGGCCTACCGTCATTCTCACGGAATCAAACGGATTTGCGACAGGTTCCGCACGTTCCATTCCGGGATTCAATTTATACCAGGCAATTACCGAATGCGTTGACCTTCTCGAAAGCTACGGCGGCCATATGTATGCCGCAGGCCTTACATTGAAAATCGAGCATGTGCAAAAATTTGTCGATCGCTTTGAAGAGATCGTGAAGAATACAATCACACCGGATATGATGATCCCACAGATTGAAATTGACACCGAATTGAATTTTAAGGATATAACCCCAAAGCTATTCCGCATTATCAGGCAATTCGAACCCTTTGGACCTGAAAATATGAACCCTGTTTTCTTTGCGGAAAATGTATCAGACAATGGATATGCCCGCCTGGTGGGAACAGAGGATGTACATCTCCAGTTGGGATTAATACAGGAGGATTCTCCCTTTAACAATTACAGGGCTATCGCATTTAACCAGGCTTCTTATCTGGCTAAAATCAAGAACGGCTCGGCATTTGACATTGCATACACCCTGGTGGAAAATAGTTTCAGGGGCAATACCACGATCCAGTTAAACATCAAGGATATAAAAATTGAAAATCGTTAAAATGCATTATTTTTGCGACGTTTAACCATGCAAAAAAAATGCTGACAGCAACAAAGTCCATTATTGAAAAGGCCTGGGATGACCGTTCCCTGCTTGATCAGGAAGAAACAAGGCACCATATCCGGCAGGTCATTGAATGGCTCGACAAAGGAAAAATACGGGTGGCTGAGCCATCAGGAATTAAATGGATCGTCAATGAATGGATCAAAAAGGCTGTTATTCTCTATTTCCCCATTCAGTCAATGAAAACGATTGCTGCTGATCCATTCGAATACCACGACAAGATCGATCTGAAACACGGGTATCGCGAATTGGGTGTGCGTGTGGTACCAAATGCCATCGCCCGATACGGTGCCTATATTGCATCGGGAGTGATCATGATGCCTTCCTTCATCAATATAGGCGCGTATGTTGATTCGGGAACCATGGTGGATACATGGGCCACAGTGGGCTCCTGCGCACAGGTTGGAAAAAATGTTCATCTCAGCGGGGGTGTTGGTATTGGTGGTGTGCTTGAACCGGTTCAGGCTGCACCTGTCATCATCGAGGATAATTGCTTTATCGGATCGCGGTGCATTGTGGTGGAAGGAGTGCACGTGGAACGGGAAGCTGTTTTGGGTGCAAATGTGGTACTCACCGGTTCAACAAAAATCATCGATGTTTCCGGGGCTGAACCCATCGAATATAAGGGGATTGTACCTTCCAGATCAGTAGTGATTCCGGGTACCATATCCAAGAAATTCCCTGCCGGTGAATACCAGGTTCCGGTTGCGCTGATCATTGGAAAACGAAAAGAAACAACGGATCTCAAAACCTCCCTGAACAATGCATTACGTGAATATGATGTCTCAGTTTGATACCAACAGATTATGCGAATAGGTTTAGATGCCAAACGCGCCTTTTTCAATAAAAGCGGACTCGGAAGTTACAGCCGGAACCTGATACAGGGACTGGCCAAGAAGTATCCTGAAAATGAATATGTACTATACACCCCCGGAACAAATCCCGATTTGTTTGAGCCTGTACAGGAATGTTTCAGTATAAAAGTACCTGAACGTTTCTATCATCGCATATTCCGGTCATACTGGAAAAGCTTCTTTGTATCAAAACAATTACCCCATGACCGAATTGAAATATTTCATGGGTTGAGTCATGAACTACCTTATAATTTTCCGGTAAAAGAAGTTAAATCCGTTGTCACCATACACGATTTGATCTTTCTCCGTTTACCCCATTTATACAGAACCATTGACCGTACCATTTACGAAAGAAAATTCAGGTATTCCTGCAGTGTTTCAAACCGCATCATTGCGGTAAGCCAGCAAACGGCTAACGATGTGGTTGAGTTCTTTAAAATTGAACCGGGCAAGATCGACGTGGTATACCAGGGCTGTAATCCCATGTTCAATAAGGAAGTATCGCTTATTGAGAAAGAAATTCTGCGCATGAAATATCTTTTGCCCAAGTCATTTATTTTGTATGTGGGTACCATTGAAGAGCGCAAAAACCTGTTGACCCTGATCAAGGCACTGCATTACGGGAAAATCGATATGCCCCTTGTCGTGATCGGGAAAAATACGCCTTACTTGAACAAGGTCATTGAATTTATCGAGAGGCACAGCCTGATCAACATCATATTTTGTGATGTTGTTCAGAACCAGGATCTTCCCGGAATATACCAGTTGGCCGACCTTTTTGTTTACCCTTCAATATTTGAAGGATTCGGCATCCCCATTCTTGAGGCCCTGTATTCCAAAGTACCCGTAATCACATCCAAAGGAAGCAGTCTGGCTGAGGCGGGCGGAAAATATACCCTCTATGTTGATCCCAACAATGTGGAAGAAATGGCAGCTGCCATTAAGAAAGTATTATTTGACAGGGAACTTCAGGAAAAGATGAAATTCGAAGGATACAAGCATGCCAGGGGATTTGATGAGGAAAAAGTGACAGCCAACATTATGGATGTGTATCTAAAAGTTCTGAAGAATGGATAAAGAGATCTTAGCTGCAACTGAAATACTCCAAAAAGGGGGAAATATCCTTTATCCAACAGACACCATCTGGGGAATTGGATGTGATGCTACCAACAAAGAAGCAGTATCAAGAATTTATAGCATCAAGCAACGGAGGGATGAGAAAAGCATGCTCATTTTGCTGGACAATGCCGATAAATTATACGATTATGTGAAGCAGGTGCCGGACATAGCCTGGAACCTGATCGAAGTAGCGGATAAGCCCCTGACCCTGATTTATCCCGATGCGCAGAATCTGGCCGAAAATCTGATTGCAGAAGACGGATCTATCGGGATTCGCATTGTAAAAGACGAATTTTGCCGGAAATTAATCAGCCGGTTCGGCAAACCCGTCGTTTCCACGTCAGCCAATATCAGTGGTACGCCCTGGCCTCCCAATTTCCGGAAAATAGACAGGAATATTCTCAAACTCGTGGATTATGTTGTTAAATTCCGGCAAAAAGACGAAGCACGGGGAAAACCCTCCGGGATCATCAAACTGGGTTCCGGCGGTGAAGTGCATGTTATCAGGGAATAATGCTGACTATGCCGGATATAAGTAAAATATTGATCATCCGATTGAGTTCAATTGGTGATATTATTCTCACAACCCCTTTACTCCGCTCAATCCGGAAGGCCTATCCAAATGCCTTCATAACCTACATCACAAAAAAACAATATGCCAGTTTGCTTGCTGAATCCCCGTACATCGATGAACTGATTGCCTTTGACACGTCAGAAGGGTTCCGCGGACTAAGAAAAATCAAACGCAGGCTCAGGGAGCAGCATTTCGACATATACCTGGATATACACAAAAACTGGAGATCTCGATTCTTACGATTGGGCCTTGGTGCGAAATATATTACAACGTATCCCAAATACATTGTCCGGCGGACACTCCTTGTGCGGTTTAAGATCAATTTCTACAAGCACATCAAACCTGTTTATCTGCGGTATTTTGAAGCCGCCCGTAAACTCGGAGTACAATATGACGGAGAAGGGTCGGAAATTCATATCCCGGTGGCTGTAACAAAAAAAGTTACCGGCATTTTGTCCTCCCTGGGATACCAGTTCAACAAACCCCTTGCGGTGATCTGCCCGGGTGCTACCTATTTCAATAAACGCTGGATACCGGAGGGATTTGCTCAAACCGCAAGTTACCTGATAAAAGAAAGATCCGCCTTCATAATTCTCCATGGAGGCAAAGAGGACAAAGACCTGTGTGACAGGATTGCAGCCATGATTGGGACCGGGGCTTTCAGTCTGGCAGGATCCCTAAGCCTGCCGGAATCCGCCGCACTATTAAAGCTTAGTACGCTGGTCATAGCCAATGACAGCGGATTGCTTCATTTGGCACAGTCACAGAAAAGGCCTGTTGTAGGTATTTATGGCCCTACTACACGGGAGTTAGGATTTTTTCCTATCGGGAATAACAGTACCGTGGTGGAAACATCCCTGCCTTGCCGTCCCTGCACTCCCAAAGGTTTAAATTATTGTCCCAAAGTACACTTCAGGTGTATGAACGATATCACCCCGGAGATGGTTATTGAGGCCTCTCTGAAATATTTAGTGAAGAGTAATGAGTGATGAGTAATGAGTAATGAGTATTTACTCCTGTCTGTCTCTTATGTAACCAGATTTTAAATGACTGAAGCAAAGGCGCAAAAACAGGATGCCTTCGGCACGCAGATGAATGCTCGCTTTGCTCGCATTTTCCATTTCAGTTATTTATTTTGGGGCAAAATTGTTTAATGCTGGGGGACTCATCACTCATTACTCATCACTCATTACTCGTCACTCATTCCTTCACCCCTTCCAGTTCCTTCAATTCCCAAATATTTCCCTATAAAATAGCAGTTTTATAAAGGAAAATGACAATTTTGTAAACATCTCTTTAACCTAAAACTCTTTGCTGATGAAAAAACTGATTTATATTCCAT
>Ga0105104_10004143_pt1 | contig 10135 bp, 3 predicted proteins | sample PPLLaktember2015_3_FD_87034 | JGI IMG/M metagenome (GOLD analysis project Ga0105104, IMG submission 87034) | Freshwater sediment microbial communities from Prairie Pothole Lake near Jamestown, North Dakota, USA - PPLs Lake P7 Core (6) Depth... | ecosystem: Environmental > Aquatic > Freshwater >... | reverse complement strand
TGCGCAGCATCGCGGACCCCTACCAGGCGCTGGCCGGTCGTCTTATTCCATCCAATGAACGCGGCTACCTGCTCCACCTGGCCATCGCCGAACGTCCATGGGACGTGCTGCGCCTGCTCGCCTGGTTATTCTTCCCCGGCCCCGCCTGGTTGCGACAGCGTTACCGCCTCCCTGCCTCTCCCACAGGCGCCCTCCTCGCCTGCCTTTGGCACCCGCTGCTTGTCCTGAGGAAAGGTTTACTAGGATTAAAGGCAGTAGCCCTTGGCGGTAGACAGAAGAACGTGACCGGTAACCAGGAAACCCTTGTCCCCTAATACTTTTTTTATCCTTTATCCTTTATCCTTCATCCTTCATCCTTTTTTATGTCCTCTCGCTGGCTCCCCGTCATTCTATGGATGGTCCTCATCTTCGCCCTCTCCTCCACCACCGACCCCACCTTGGTGTTACCCAACGGAGTTAAACAGGAGATACTGCGCGATCTGCCCACCATCCACCCGCCTTCCGGCGCCACGCGCCAGCTCTACCTCGAAGAGGTCGCCCACCCCTTCGAATTCGCCATCCTTGCCCTCCTCATCCACCGCGCCCTCCGCTCCAGTACCACCACCCCATCCCTGGCTGCTTCTCCGTCCACTGCCTGCGTACCTTCCCCTGCGAAGACCCTGCGTTTTCCCTGCATAGTCCCTGGTGTTCTTTCCAGAGGGTATTCTATCCGGGGGCTGCCTTGGTCAGGCAGTATCCTGGTAAGGAGCCTGCTTGTTACCGCCGCCTATGCCATCCTCGACGAGCTGCACCAGATGTTTGTCCCCGGTCGCGCTTTTCAATGGGTAGACCTGATCCTAGATCTGGCCGGCATCCTCATGGGTCTCTCCCTGGCGCACCTTTGGAGACGCTGGAAGACCCCGCCTGTGAAATAAACCGGTATACCTTCGATAACCATGCCCCCTCTATCCGATAATTCCGAGAAACCGATCCGTATCGTATTGCTGGATCCCTTCGTTCTGATCCGGTCGGGGTTGCGTCTTTTAATTGAGCGCCAACCCGGTTTCTGCGTGGTAGGAGAAGCGGGCGATCTGATCGAAGGGCTGGAAATCGTCGCCTGCCAGCAGCCCGATATCGTCTTGATCGACTCAACTTTGGCCGGTAACCCGAGTCTGAAAGGTATCCCCCGACTGATCCAATTATCCAGCCAGGCGCGGATCATCCTGGTCACTGTCGCAGCAGATTCCAAAGCCAATTTGTTAGCGGTTCAGGATGGGGTTCTGGGTGTAGTCTTCAAAACCCAATCTCCTGAAATCTTGTTGAAAGCCATCGAAAAAGTACACGGTGGGGAAGTATGGATCGAGCGATCCATGATGGCACACTTGATCACCAATCTATCCCAGGTACACCAGGCGGCCAGGCCAGATCCCGAGAAAGAATGCATCGCCCTGCTCAGCGTTCGCGAGCGCGAGGTGATCCGCCTGATCGGCCAGGGTCTAAAGAACCAGCAAATCGCTGCCCAATTGTGTATCAGCGAAACTACTGTCCGCCATCATCTGACCTCCATCTACAGCAAATTAGGAGTATCCGACCGTTTAGAGCTTTTGGTGTTTGCCCACCGCTGCGACCTGATATAGCCCACATCGTAGCAACTGATCCAGGTATCCGTATTCGGGTTGATCCATCCTGCCCGGGAAACGCCGCAGCGCTGCCCCCGGTTTGGATGGATTTTTTGTTTCTGGCACATCCTGTCCGTGTGAATAGCCGGAATGTGCCAAAAATGCAGGGGTTTAATTGGCCTGACTCGCGCATCATAAATGGGCTCAAACACCAATACGTTTTCCCGGGTTTCCCAGTATAGTTTTATTATCGATATCTCTAGTGTCGCTCCACTAAGGGGGTCAACAAACATGATGGACACTGTCTCAGATCGCCGCCTGAAACCTCGCATCAACTGCGATTACCCGGCTGTTGTCAGGGGACAAGATGCGTTGGGGGTGAAATTTGAAGATCATACCACTCTGTCCAATCTCAGCCGGAGCGGGCTCTATCTCAGGTTAAACCGAGCCCTTTCTCAAGGCGATCGGGTGTCCGTGACCATCACCCTCACCCACCCCTTTCAAGCACCCGAACCCCATCGACTGGCAGCCAGCGGGATCGTCGTAAGAACCGAACCCCATCCGGATGGGGGATTTGGCCTTGCCATCCAGATCCAACACTATCGATTTCTCTAAGTTTGAGCAAAGTTACACTCGGGGGTAAAATGTCAACAAAAACCTTCTTTTCCAAGCTCCTGGCCATCCTGATGGTAGCGACATTGCTTCTCCCGGCGTCTGCCCGGGTAAGCGCCATGCCTCCATCATCCGCTTCAGATCCCGCGCAAGCCTTGGCGCCCTTGGCGGATCCCGCCGTTGGATCTACGGCCCTTGTCCTGGTCAATTCCGCCAGCCCAGGCTATCCCGACTTCCAGCATTTTATCCAGCCTTACCTGGACCACTTCGGCGTGCCGTATACCGTACTGAATATCAATGCAGCACCGGTCCCCACGGATATCAACACGTACTCGCTCATCATCGTCGGTCATCGCCAGCTCGACACCGGCGATCCCTACCTCGACACCGATGAACAGAACCTGATCGCCGCGGCAGTGAACGCCGGTACCGGTCTGGTCAACTTCGATAACGATCTTTCCGGGGATGGCTCCACTCCCCGCTATGCCTTCGTAAATTCGATCTATGGCTTTGGTTACACAACCCCGCCAACACAGTCAGGGGTATCCTTTCCTGCGGAAGCGCCGCATTACATCACCCAGCTTCATCTCCCGGACGAGACGATCTCAACCGCCAATATGACCCTGGCTGGGATCACCCTACCCCCCACAGGGGTAACTGCCCTGGCAACCAGCAAATCCAGTCCCTTCCTGGCGGTGACTTCCTATGGACAAGGCCGCGCTGTGCAGTGGGGTACTTACGATTGGATGTCCCACGCGGTCAAGGGCCCCGTTTTCGGCCTCGACGACCTGGTCTGGCGCAGCCTGGTGTGGGCCGCCCGTAAGCCGTTTGTGATGCAGGGTATGCCGCCTTTCGTCACCATGCGCATGGATGACACGATCGGCCCGCTGGAATGGATCCACATCGCCAATGAGTATGGATTTAAACCATGGGCAGGCATCTTTATCAATGACATCGATGAAGCTGAAGCCGCGGATTTAGCGGATTTGGTCGACCATGGACAAGCGACTGTTGCCCTCCATGCTTTTTCCTCCAGCGAATTCTTCTATTTTGACCATGGCAATGGTATCGATTTCCCCGACGAACAGATCGCTGCGAACTTTACCAGTGCTGACCAATGGTTTAGCAATCATCATATCCAAACATCAAAATATCTGGTAGGCCACTACTACGAGTTGGGCACCAATGTCTTTACCCGGTTAAAAACCAGGGGCTTTGAATTTATCGGCACGATGATGGAACCTGGCAGCCCCGAAGCCGGATCAGGCTGGATCATGGACGGGCCATTCCGGACAGATGAAGAAGGGACCACCTCCGACCAGCACCCCCTCTATTATGCCGATACTCTGGAAATCCCTGGCCATCCGGAGCTCGATGGAGATTTTTTCAACTGCATCAGCGAAATCCGCGATGTTACAGGGTATGAATGGAACCCCAACCAGGATGTCCAGAATAGTATCGACCAGGGCACCCAGTGGCTGAAACGAGCCTTGGACGGCATGGATCTGGCGACGTTATTCTCCCACGAGTATATGCTCCCCAATAACGGGGTCAACATGGCCCAGTGGCGCCAGATGATGCAAGGCATCACCCAAAATATTGCCGGTTATAACCCGCTGTATGTCACCATGGATGAAGCCTGCCAGTACGTGCGGGCGATCCATGATTCGAATATCACAACGTCCACATATGATCTGGCTACCAACCAGGTAACAACAAATTTTTCCGGCACAACCGATGTAGCCACCAGGTTCTATGTATTCTCCGAGGTTGCCGGTGCTATCCAGCAAAGCATGGTAGAGGTACCTGTAATTAATGGGACCACGATGGTAGCCTTTACCCTCCCCGGCCCACTGGATCACATCACCGTTACACCCAATCCGGCAAGCGTTGTTGCCGGAGGAACCAGGCAGTTCACCGCTCAGGGATACGATCCTAACGATCATCTCATCCAAAATTTGAAATTCACCTGGAGGATTGCCGGTATTGAGGGAAGCATTACCCAGAATGGGCTTTTTACTGCCGGCCTGACACCGGGAAATTATCCGGACAAGGTGGTTGCATCTGTCGGAAGCATACAAGGCAAAGCCACGGTTACAGTGGTCAATACGGTTCTGGATCACTTTGTTTTCGACCCGGTCAACTCACCTCAGTATGTCGGAACGCCATTCCGGGTGACCATCCGGGCGAAAGACGCGAATGAAAACCCGGTGGTTTCATATACAGGACAAGTCGATCTCAGCGTTTCTAGTGGAGCAATATCTCCTATACAAAGTGGTCCTTTTGTGAACGGAGTTTGGTCAGGCTATGTGACGTATAACCAGGAAACACCCGCGATTACCCTCACAGCCACCGGCGGCGGACATACCGGGATCAGTAACAGCTTTGGTGTCGTACCACTGCGTAAGTGCCCGTGCAGCATTTGGAGTAACAGCGTAACCGCGCCGTATCCGAATGTCAATGATGACAACCTGCCGATCGAAGTCGGGGTTAAGTTCCGCTCTGACATCGACGGTTACATCACCGGTCTCCGTTTCTATAAGGGGAACCTGAATGTCGGGACGCATACCGGACATTTATGGAACCGGGATGGGTCAATATTGGCCACGCTTACCTTCACCGACGAAACGGCCTACGGCTGGCAGCAAGCCTATTTTGACCATCCAGTGGCGATATCTGCTTATACAACCTATGTTGCCTCCTATTTCTCCCCGACCGGCTATTTCGCAGAATCAGACGATTATTTTGAGGATGCAACCATCAACCGCCCGTTGAAAGCCCTGGCCGCGGGCGAAGACAGCTATAACGGCGTATACAACAAAGATTTCCCTAATGGTGGTTTTCCCAACCAGACCTGGAGTGGCCACGCGCCGAACTACTGGGTAGATGTGGTCTTCACCTCAAACCTGGGGCCTGATACGTCACCGCCAACGGTTGATTTGATATTTCCTCAACATGGAGTTTCCGGGATCAATGTTAATGCGAATATCATCGCCTATTTTGACGAGAGCATGGATCCAGCAACCATCAACACCGCAACTTTTGAGCTGCGAGATTCCTCCGGCAATCTGGTACCTTCGGCTGTTACATACTCAGCTGCAGGGTTGAATGCGCTTCTCAATCCTGCGACCTCACTCGCCCATCTTACTAATTACACCGCTACGATAAAAAGCGGCGATAGTGGGGTGAAGGATCTGGCCGGAAACCCGCTGGCCGCGGATTATTCCTGGTCGTTCACAACATCGTCTCCACCCCCTATTCCACCAGATGAAGGCCCGGGTGGACCGATCCTGGTGCTCTCCACCGTGAACAATCCTTTTAACCGTTACTACATTGAGATCCTATTGGCAGAAGGCCTGAACGAATTTCGGGCGATAGATATTTCGAAGATCACCGACGAAACGAGCCTGAATGGCTATCGCGTCATTCTCCTGGGAGAAATGCCTCTGAACGCAGCCCAGGCGGTGATGCTGACCGATTGGGTCAACGCCGGGGGTAACCTGATCGCCATGCGTCCGGATCCTCAATTGGCTAACCTGTTGGGGATCACTCCAACTACCGAAAATCTATCCGACGCTTACCTGAAAGTGGATACTTCAACCAGCCCGGGGCAAGGTATTGTCGGCCAATCCATACAATTCCACGGCACAGCCGATGTTTACACCCTGAACGGGGCTACCAGTGTTGCCAACTTGTATCGAGATCCTGAATCCGCGACCACGAATCCTGCGGTAACGATCCGCAGCGTAGGATCCAACGGTGGTCTGGCGGCGGCCTTTGCCTACGATCTGGCCCGTTCGGTCGTCTATACCCGGCAAGGGAATCCTGCCTGGGCAGGCCAGGAACGCGACGGCGCTTCACCTATTCGTTCGGACGATCTTTTCTATGGGAATGCTGCACATGATCCTCAGGCAGACTGGATCAATCTTGATAAAGTCCCGATCCCCCAGGCCGACGAGCAGCAGCGCCTGCTGGCTAATATAATTCTCCTTGACCAGATGCCCTTGCCGCGCTTTTGGTATTTTCCGCGCGGAGAAAAAGCAGTCGTGATCATGACCGGTGACGATCACGGTTCAGGCAATACGACTGGTCGTTTCACTCAATACATTGAAGACAGCCCAGCCGGCTGCTCCGTCGAAGACTGGGAGTGTATCCGCGCCAGTTCATACGTAGAAAGTGAAGTGAGTATGACGGATGAACAGGCAGACTATTTTACGAATCAGGGTTTTGAGGTGTCTTTACATGTTGATACCGGCTGCACAGACTTTACCCCGGCGTCATTAGAAGGATTCTATTCAAATCAGCTTCTAGCATGGCAAGACAATTTCCCTAGCCTGTCATCTCCATCCACCGAACGCACGCACTGTGTCGTGTGGAGCGATTGGGATACTCAACCCAAGATACAGCTCCCCCTTGGTATCCGCCTGGACTTGAATTACTACTTCTGGCCGCCACATTGGGTACATAATGTGCCCGGGTTTTTCACCGGTTCTGGCATCCCCATGCGCTTTGCCGATCGGGATGGGAATATCATCGGTGTTTACCAGGCTGCAACCCAGATGACGGATGAGACCGGACAGAGCTTTCCATACACGATCACTACGTTGCTGAACCGGGCACTGGGAGCAGAGGGCTATTATGGCTTCTTTACCGCAAACATGCACCACGACTCTGTTCAGAGCGGCGACGCGGAAGCAGTTATCGATACTGCATTGGCAAGAGGAGTTCCCATTGTCTCCGCCCAACAGGTACTAAAATGGGTGGATGGGCGTAACAGCTCGTCTTTCAAGAACCACACCTGGGATGAGGGCGTACTGAGCTTTAGTGTAGACACCAGCGAAGGGGCCAACGGGCTGCAGGTGCTGCTCCCGGTCCAAACGGCAGCCGGAAATTTGAATGCGCTTACCCTGGGTGGTGTCCCTGCCAGTTATTCCACAGAAGTGATTAAAGGCATCCAGTATGCAATCTTCATGGCTGGGGCGGGTATTTACCAGGCAGCCTATGCACCCGATTCAACGCCTCCAACCATTACCAATGTACCCGCCACCCGCCACACAGATGGAACGGCAACGATCGACTGGACAACAGACGAACCTGCTACCTCACGCGTTGACTACGGAACTTATCCAGACCAACTGACTATGAACAGCGCAAATGGAATGCTGGTGAGTTCGCATTCTATCACCATCCAGGGACTCCAGGCATTGGCTACTTATTATTACAGGGTTACCTCCGTGGATGGCCAGGGAACCAGTGAAACCTGGCCAGTAGAGAACGATCCACCAGCCAGTTTCACCGCATCTTCGCTTAATTTTATAGATACAACGGCTGCCAATTTCGAGGCAGGTGAGCCGGATGACAATACCTTTATCACCCAAACGGATAACGGCGAGGTTGTGCTAAAACCGGCTGTCGGCGAGAATTTCTCGGGCACCAGCCTGCCAGCTGGTTGGTCTAGCTCACCCTGGACAGGCGGAACAGCCCAAGTTTCAGGGGGCAAGCTGAGCGTGGATGGCGCGCGCGCCAATACAGATGCCTTCTATGCTCCCGGGCGGGTACTCGAATTTACGGCGACCTTTGGACCCGCTATAAACCAGCACGGCGGCTTCGGGAACACCTTGGGATCCATGGAAGAACCCTGGATAATTTTCAGCACTATGGGTACGACAACCAACCTCTATGCGCGCATAAACACCGGAACCAGCGCCACCAATACCCAAATTCCTGGAGATTGGATCGGATCGTCGCATCGCTATCGTATCGAATGGAATGCAACCAGCATAGCCTTCTATGTAGATGGTGATTTAGTTCACATGGAAAACACGGCGATAATTGCCAATTTGCGTCCCATATTCAGTGATTACTATACAGACGGACCTATCCTGGAGATCGATTGGCTGCAGGTAATCCCCTACTACGCATCTGCGGGCGTCTTTACTTCCAGAATCTTTGATGCAGGCAGCACGGTTACCTGGGATACGCTGGCGTGGAACAGCACGCTTCCGGCTGGTGCCAGCCTGAGCCTGAGCTACCGCAGCGGAGATAGTCCCAATCTGAGCGAAATGATATGGGCACCCATCAGTGGGGTCTCGCCCGCCGCATTGGGTCGCACAGCGCGTTACATTCAGTACCGGGCGGCATTGGCAACAAACGATCCCAACCAAACGCCTATCCTGGAAGATGTAACTCTCAACTACCTTACCGGCGGCGATATTATTCCCCCAACTATCCTTGCCCGGTCGCCAGAACCGGACGCGGTCGGTGTCTCAGCTTCCACAAGTGTAACCGTAACATTTAGCGAGCCAATGGATATCGGCACGATCGACACAACCAGTTTCAGTCTGCGCGCCGATGGCGCTGGGACCGACATACCGGCGGCTGTATTGTATAACCCGGATACCTTCACTGCCACACTCACTCCGACAAACAGCCTGGCGCAAGGCGTTCTTTTCCATGTCAATCTGACAGCCGGTATCTCAGATCTGGCATCTAATCCACTGGCGGCTGCCGCCTGGAGCTTTACAACGGCCGAGTTACCCGGCGCGTTTTCCCGGCTTACGCCTGCCAATGGAGCAGTCACCGTAGCGCTTCAACCCAGCTTATCCTGGCAGCCCAGCGCCGGAGCCACCGGTTACCAATACTGTTTCAGTGCTAACCAAATCTGTAACTGGATCAATACCAGCGACACCAACGTCACCTTGAGCGGATTGTCGCTGGGGATCACTTATTTCTGGAAAGTCCAGGCAGTCAACGCTACGGGTGTTACACCGGCAAACGGTGACTGGTGGCAGTTCACCACGGTAATCGAGAGCACCCTGTCAGATACGAGCGCGGTCAATTTCGGCAATGGGCAAAGTTGGGCGTGTGTCGTTGACCCTGCAATCGGCGACGGAGCGCTGCGGTTACCGGCTGTCGTTGCGGGCGATTTCTCGGGTACACCTACCTCTCTACCGGCCGATTGGGTGGTTACCGGCTGGGGAGGTCCTCCGAACTACTCCTTTACCGGCAGCAGTATCAGTTTGTCGAAAACTTTGCTGGCCTACGGCGCATTTCCCCCCACATTTGGCCCAGACCGGATACTAGAATTCAAGGCTACCTTCCCTGTGGCAGACAGAGCGCATATCGGATTGGGTGCAGATCTGAATAACTATCCGTGGGCAATATTCAGCACCGCTTCAGAATCCACTCAATTGTACGCCAGGTCGAGCTGGGAAAGCACGGCGCTCCCGGGGGTAACTCTTGGACAACCTCACCTGTTCCGGATCGAATGGACGTCAAGCCAGGTCAAGTATTACGTCGATGGCAGCCTGGTGGCATCCCATGCAGTGGCCATTACAGACCTAATGCGTCCGGTCGCGAGTATTTCGACTGATACACAGGAACGGCTGTTGGTCGACTGGATGCGTATGACTCCCCCAGACGCTCCCCCGTATGCATCGTCTTGCTCGTTTACTTCACGCATTTTCAATGCCGGATTCGAAGCACGTTGGACCAGCCTGGCCTGGACCGGTTCGAACCCTGCCGGTACATCGGTGAGCTTCCAGACACGTACCGGCAGCACCCAGAACCCGGATGATGGAACCTGGGACAGTTGGAAGCCGGTTGTCGATGGAGATATCCCCAGCCCGGATGCGCCTTACATACAGTACCGCGCGGTAGTTTCAACATCGGATCCCAGCCAGACTCCGGTAATAGAAAACGTCAACCTGACCTATACCCTGTCGGAGCCCACGGCTGTCATCCTGACTTCGTTCACCGCTGAAGCCAACCTCCACACCGTGCTGCTGGATTGGGAGACAGCCAACGAAATGAGCCTGGTAGGCTTCAACCTGTATCGCTCGGATACCGAAAACGGATCAAAAATGATACTGAACGCCGATCTGATTCCAGCCAGTTATCCCGGTCAACTGATGGGGGCTAATTAT
>Ga0105104_10004142_pt1 | contig 10140 bp, 8 predicted proteins | sample PPLLaktember2015_3_FD_87034 | JGI IMG/M metagenome (GOLD analysis project Ga0105104, IMG submission 87034) | Freshwater sediment microbial communities from Prairie Pothole Lake near Jamestown, North Dakota, USA - PPLs Lake P7 Core (6) Depth... | ecosystem: Environmental > Aquatic > Freshwater >... | reverse complement strand
GAAAGCCGGCACCTGCGCCCGGAGGGTCGCGAGCAGGGCCGTGTACAGGTCGCCTTCGACGGCAAGCAGCCGCTCGTCCGCGGTCGCGATCTGTGCCTCCTTCTCCCGGAGCTCCCGGGTGGTATACCGTTCGCCCGTCGAGGTCGTCTGCTTCCGCTCGTAGTGAGCGGGCACCGCACCGACATTCGGCTTCGTCACCTCGATGTAGTAACCAAAGACCGAGGTATAGCCGACCTTGAGCGAACGGATCCCGGTCTTTCCCCGCTCCTCGGCCTGGAAGGCCGCGATCCAGTCTCTGCCCGATGTCGCGAGCTGACGCAGCCCATCGAGCGGCTGGTCGTAGCCTGACCTGATCACCCCGCCGCTCCGGATATTCGGCGACGGATCGTCGACGATCGCCCGTCCAATCAGTGCCGCCGTCTCGGGCAGCGGCATGCAGTCTTCGAGCGCCTTCGCAATCGCCGCAGGCTCTCCTCCCGAGTATACCGTATCGAGGATGCGGCGGATCCCCGGAATCGCATCGAGGGTGTGTCTGAGCGTAACGAGGTCTCTCGGAGTGGCGTTGCCGTAGGCGATCCTCCCGGCGATCCGTTCGATATCGCTGCAGCAGTGCAGGAGCGACCGGAGTTCACCCCGTATGCGGGGATTCCGCACGAGATACTCGACCGCATCGAGCCTGGCGGCGATTGCGGCCACGTCGAGCAGCGGGCGCGTCAGCCATGCCCGGAGCAGACGGCCACCCATCGGCGTCTCGGTACGGTCGAGGGTCGCGAGCAGCGTCGCATCAGCGCTGCCGCCGCGGATGTTCTCGAAGATCTCGAGATTGCGGAGCGTGATCGCATCGAGCATCATCGCTCCCGCGGCAGGCCGGAGTGCGATGGACCCGATGTGTGCGAGCGGGGATTTCTGGGTCTCCCGTGCATAACAGAGCGCCGCGCCGGCTGCCCGCACCGCTGCCGGCTGATCGCGGAGCCCGTAGCCTTCGAGCGTCGTCACGTGGAACTGGTCGAGCAGAGCCCGTTCCGCCGCTGCGAGGCTGAATGCTTCGTCGCGGAACGGCGTGACCACGATAGAGCGATTGCGGAGCCGTTCCCGCACCGCTTCGGGCAGGCGATCGGGAACAACGCATTCGGCTGGCCGGTACTGCGCGAGTACGGTCGAAAATTCGTCGAGCGGCTCTTCTCCCGGACAGACCGACACGAAGAAATCTCCGGTCGAGATATCGAGGAACGCGAGGCCGAGCGCGCTGCCCTCGGGCATGCAGGCCATCAGGTAACAGGCCTTTGCCGAAGGCAGCAGCCCCGAATCGATCACCGTGCCCGGCGTGATCACCCGCACCACCTCCCGGCGCACGATCCCCTTTGCGTGTCGTGCATCCTCCACCTGGTCGCAGACGGCGACCCGGTAGCCTTTGCCGATCAGGCGGTTGATGTAGCCCTCGACCGCATGGTAGGGCACGCCGGCAAGCGGGATCCGGGCGCCGGACCTGTCCTTCGAACGCGAGGTGAGTACGATCTCGAGCTCCCTTGCCACGAGCTCGGCGTCAGATCCAAACGTCTCGTAGAAGTCCCCGATATGGAAGAAGAGGATCGTATCGGGGTGCTTCTCTTTGATCGCCTGGTACTGCTCCATCACGGGCGTTGTTTTTCCGGAGGGGGACGGGTCGTGTGGCATGGGTCGTGAAAGTATCGTGCGGGGAGAGAACGGTCCGATGGTATCGTCCCGTCAGGACGCGCTCGTCCCGTCACCTTTTATATGATCTCTCGGACGATAACGATTCCTTCCACGGGCCGCAAGTGAGAAAAAAGTGCAGCCGGACCGTGCCCGCACTGCGTCAAGCGTACTTTTTATGCGACCGTTCGAGGGCGTCGACCGCGGGGAGCTTCTTCCCCGTGAGGAACTCGATGCATGCGCCTCCCCCGGTCGAGATATGGGTGAAATCCGCCTCGAGCCCCATCCTCTCGATCACCGCGGCAGTGTGTCCGCCGCCCACCACCGAGAATTCCACGCCGGCCGCCGACTTCAGGAGTTCATGCGTCCCGATCGCGAACGCGGCCTCCTCGAAGACCCCTGCCGGCCCGTTGAAGACCACGGTTCCTGCATCCTTGAGCACGCCGGTCATCGAACGGATCGCATCGGTCCCGATATCGAGTACCGGAGCCTCTACCGGAATCTGGTCGACCGGAGACTCGACACGTCCGGCCTCCGCACGCACGGCGACCGTCTCGGGCAGGATCACTCGGCCTGGGAACCTGACCAGAATGTCCCGTGCCTTCTCGACCTCGGGCAGGTACTTCAGCTGCGCAATCAGCTGCGTCGAGGGAGTGCCGATATTCTTCCCCTCCGCAAGCAGGAAGACGTTCCCGACCACACCGATCGCGATCACCATGTCGGCTATTCCGTTCGCGAGCACGTGGGAAGCGACGTCGATCGAGTCGTCCACCTTCGTCCCGCCGAGCACGAACGCGACAGGTCTCGGGGCGCCGCCGAAGATCCTGCCGAGCGTCGAGACCTCCTTCTCCATCACGAGCCCGGCGACCGACCGCATCGCCATCGGGAGCCCGACCATCGTTGGCTGGGAGCGGTGGGCGGTCCCGAAGGCATCGTTCACGAAGAGATCCGCCATCGACGCAAGCTTCCGCACGAGGTGCGTCTTTGCCGCGTCTTCGGGTTTGAGAGTGAGGTTCTCCTCGGCGTTGAACCGCACGTTCTCGAGCATCAGCACGTCCCCGGCCTTCAGCTGGCGCACCGCCTCGCGGGCCGACTTCCCGAAGATATCGTCGACATATTGCACCGGTCGATGCAGCATCTTCTCGAGTTTCTCTGCATGCGCCTGGAGGGTGGTGAAGTCCTTCTTCCCCGGCCGGCTCTGGTGGGTGACGATCACGAGCCGGCTCTCTTCGAGCGCCTGCACGGTCGGCAGGTGCTCCCGGAAGCGCTTGTCGTCGAGGATCTGGTTGGTCGTCGGATCGATCGGGGAGTTGAGATCGAGGCGGAGAAGAACCGTTTTCCCTCGTTCCTGAACCTCCGCCAGTGTGCCGATAGAGTTCATCGGGGATACGCCTCCGTCACTTCGCGCTGCGAGCCTTGATCTTCTTCAGCCGGAAGAGCTCTTCGCGTTCCATCTCGTCGAGCCGCATCTTGATGAAGTCCCGGGCTTCCGTCAGCTCCGGGATCACCTTGAACTCGAGCGCATTCACCCTGCGCTTCGTGCTTTCGATATCGTCGAGGAGCTTCTTCATGGTAGTCTCGATCTCGGCGCTCTTGATAATACTATCCACAAGCTCCTCGTAGGCAGTCGCCGTATCGTCGAGCACCGACGATGTGCCGAGCATCCCGTAGCCCCGGTCGAGGATCCCCTTCCTCACCTTGGAGGAGGTGATCTCGGGCACCACGACGCCCATGATATTCTTCGACTTCAAGGAGATCGTCGGGGTCTCCTTCACCGAGAAGGCGGCGGCCTTGAGGCCGATCGTGCCTTCGACGGTGTTCGAGAGGGCGATCATCTCGCTGGCCTTTGCGTACTTCTCGAGGAGTTCGCCCCTGCTGTTCTTTGCCGTCTCGAGCACCTTGAAGAACTCGAGGATCAACCCATCGCGCTTCATCTTGAGGATACTATAGCCGCGTTCGGAGAGCTTGATCTTCTTCTTCAGATTGATCAGCTCTGACCTCGTCGGCTTGATGTCTCGGAGCGCCATGGATGGTTACCTCGAAGCTGTTGCGGCTTTTGCCTCGGTCTTGACCCGGAACTTCGGGTGGTACTTCTCGATCAGAGCGCGGTCGATACGCACCAGCTGTTCGACCGGTAATGTCGCGAGGAGCTCCCAGGCGAGATCGAGGGTACCTTCGATCGAGCGGTCCTCGTCCCTCCCCTGCCGCACGACACGGTTCTCGAAGAGGTCTGCGAACTCGAGGAACATCCGGTCGCGCTCGGAGAGTGCGTCTTTGCCGACGATCGCGACGAGACCCCGCAGGTCGTTGCCTTCTGCATACGCCGCGTACATCTGGTCAGAGACCTTCTTGTGGTCTTCCCGCGTGTGGCCGACGCCGATACCCAGGTTCATCAGCCGGGAGAGTGACGGCAGCACGTTGATCGGCGGGTAGATGCCCTTCCGGTTCAGTTCACGCGAGACAACGATCTGGCCTTCGGTGATATACCCGGTAAGGTCGGGGATCGGGTGCGTGATATCGTCGCCGGGCATCGTGAGGATCGGGAACTGGGTGATCGACCCCTTCTGCCCGTGGATGATGCCGGCACGCTCGTAGATGGACGCGAGGTCGGTGTACATGTACCCCGGATACCCGCGCCGCCCCGGCACCTCTTCGCGGGCCGCGCCGATCTGCCGGAGCGCCTCGCAGTAGTTGGTCATATCCGTGAGGATCACGAGCACGTGCATACCGAGATCGAACGCAAGGTACTCAGCGGTCGTGAGCGCGAGGCGGGGCGTGATGATCCGCTCGACGGCGGGGTCGTCCGCGAGGTTGAGGAAGACGACCGCCCGCTCGAGTGCGCCCGTGCGCTCGAAGTCGGCCATGAAGTGGTTCGCTTCTTCCTTCGTGATGCCCATCGCGGCGAATACCACGGCAAACGGTTCCTTCGAGCCGAGCACCTTCGATTGTCGGGCGATCTGGAGCGCGATATCGTTGTGCGGCAGCCCTGCACCCGAGAAGATCGGGAGCTTCTGGCCTCGCACGAGCGTGTTCATGCCGTCGATCGTCGATATACCGGTCTGGATGAACTCCGCTGGCGACGCACGGGCATAGGGATTGATCGCGGCGCCGGTGATGTCCCGTCGCTTCTCGGGCACGATCTCCGGCCCGCCGTCGATCGGCTTGCCGCCTCCGGAGAGGATACGGCCAAGCATCTCCCGTCCGACCGGCATCTTGATCGTCTCGCCCGTGAACCGGACCCCCGAGTCCCTGCCGATACCGGCAGTCGTCTCGAAGACCTGCACCACGACGATCTCGTCGCTGGTATCGAGCACCTGGCCCCGCTTCACCGTGCCGTCGTAGAGCACGATGTTCACGAGCTCTCCGTAGCCAATCGGCTCGGTCTTCTCGACGAAGATCAGGGGCCCTGCGATCTGAGTGATTGTCCTGTATTCCTTCATTATCCCGCCCTCAACGCGTTGAATTCCGCTTCCATCTGCTGGAGGATCGCCGCGAGCGCCGGTTTGTAGTCCTTGATGAACTTGATCTGCGGCAGATCTCCCTTCGACTTCACGGCCATGATCTGCGCCGGCAGCACCCCGGCCGCCTGTGCGTTGTACGCGAGGTCTGAGAACTTGCGGATCGCTTTCATCATGTCGAACTGCTTGGACATGTCGCAGAACGTGTCCACGGCATCGTAGGCATTCTGCTGCAGGAAGATCTCGCGGATCATCCGCGCCACTTCGATGGTGATCTGCTGCTCCTCGGGGAGTGCATCCGAACCGACGAGCTGCACGATCTCCTGGAGCTCGGCTTCCTTCTGCAGCACCTCCATCGCCCAGGACCGGATTGGATTCCACTCCGGCGAGACATTCTGGTCGTACCAGTCGTGGAGAATGTCGAGGTACAGCGAGTAGGAGTTGAGCCAGTTGATCGCCGGGAAGTGCCGGCGCTGCGAGAGTTTCGCATCGAGCGCCCAGAAGACCTTCACGATACGCAGCGTGTTCTGCGTAACGGGCTCCGAGAAGTCGCCGCCCGGCGGAGAAACTGCCCCGATGACCGATACGGAACCGAGCGAACCGTTGAGCGCCTTGACCCGCCCTGCCCGCTCGTAGAACTCCGAGAGCCGTGCCGCGAGGTAGGCCGGATAGCCTTCTTCGCCCGGCATCTCCTCGAGCCGGCTCGAGATCTCGCGCATCGCTTCTGCCCAGCGGGAGGTCGAGTCTGCCATCAGGGAGACGTCGTAGCCCATGTCCCGGAAGTACTCGGCGATCGTGATACCCGTGTACACGGATGCCTCTCGTGCCGCCACCGGCATATTCGAGGTGTTCGCGATCAGCGTCGTCCGCTCCATCAGGGGTTTACCGGTCTTCGGGTCCTGCAGGTGCGGGAACTCGGTGAGCACCTCGGTCATCTCGTTGCCGCGTTCGCCGCAGCCGATGTAGACCACGATCTCTGCGTCCGACCACTTCGCGAGCTGCTGCTGCGTAACCGTCTTGCCGCTCCCGAAGGGGCCCGGAATCGCTGCCGTGCCGCCCTTCGCGATCGGGAAGAGTCCGTCGAGGATCCGCTGACCGGTGATCAGCGGGATATCGGGATTCATCTTCTCGGTCACGGGACGGGAGACCCGTACCGGCCACTTGTGCATCATCGTGAGCTTCGTGCCGTCCTCGAGTTCGCAGACCGTCTCCTCGACGGTGAACGAACCCGACCTGATGGACTTCACGACGCCTCCCTTCACGTTCGGGGGAACCATGACGCGGTGGACGATGTTCGTCTCCTGGACTTCGCCGATGATCGTTCCCGGCGCTACCGTGTCCCCCGCCTTCACCTTCGGCTTGAACTCCCATTTCGCCTCGCGTGAAAGGCCTGGAGCCGTGACGCCGCGCTCGATGAAGTTGCCCATTTTATCCACGAGAACCGACAGCGGCCTCTGGATACCGTCGTAGATCGATTTCAGCAGTCCGGGACCTAGTTCGATTGCTAGGGGCAGACCGGTATTGATGACCGGTTCCCCGGGCCTGATGCCAGAGGTATCCTCGTAGACCTGGATAATGACGTTGTCGCCCGTGATCTTGATGACCTCGCCCATCAGCTCTTCCTTGCCGACCTTCACCAGGTCGTACATATGGGCATCAAGGCCGACCGCGGTGACGACTGGTCCCGAGATCCGCTTGAGGACGCCGTTTCCTTGTTTCGTTGTTGCTTCTTTCACTTCCACAGATCAACACCCACTGATCGTTTGATTCGCTCTCTCATCGACATCCCTCCCTCTTCGGCTCCGATCGCGATGACCGTCGGTCTGATCGAATTCTCGAGGGTGGTCCGAAGACGCGGGGGTATCCGCTCCATGTCTTTGCTGTTCATCACCAGGATGCCGACCTCGTTATCGTCAAGAACGCTGGTGATGTGTTTCTTCAGCTTCTCGTCGTCTTCCGCAGCGTAGATCTTCCGAATCCCGGCGAGTCGGAAACCCACGATAAATTCGCTGCTTCCAATCACTGCAATCTCCATTCACATCACCAGATAGTTCTTGATCCGCTCCGTCGGGAGGTTCGATTCCTTCCCCCGGGTAATCGCGCGGAGGTTGAAGATCTCGTACTTCTTCAGTTCGAGGAAATCGAGGATCGGCCAGATCGTAAACGGGTGCAGTTTTGCCATGAACTCCATCTGTCTGAGCTGTACGCGCGTGAGCGCGATCTCCACTTCGTGGAGATTGTGCTGCTGGAAGAGTCCCCTCGCTATCGCATCTTCAATGACCGCGAGAAGAGGTTTGTTCCTGACATGCCTTCGCAATATATCGAGAAACTCCTGGAGCGTCTCGATCGCCGCAAGCTGCTGCAGTTCTTCGATCGTGAACGAGCCCCCTGGAATCATAAACCCCGTTATGTCGCCGCGCTCTCTCTGTTCCCGGAGACGGAAAAGGTTCTGGAGGTTTCGGATATCGATCTCGAGCTTCACGTACCCTAGAAATTCCCTGCCTCCACGGACTCCCGCCTGCGTATCGGCGATGATCTCTGCATAGAGTTGCTTATAGAGTTCGTTCTCGAGATGAGCAAAGGAGTCTGTTTCGACGGATCTCTTGTACTCCCGCAGGAGTACCGGGTAGAGCCTCCAGCCTTTCAGGGCTTCGACAATCTTTTCGGGAGAGGGCACTGCGAGGAGCCGGTCCAGAGTAACCCGGTCGAGTTCCCCTGCCGGAATCAATACCTCCTTGATTCGACCTGGAGCGAGGCCCTGAGCTTTTCCCCGCAGGATCGTGAGCACGTTCTGGATGTCCCAGCGGCGTAGATAGCTCTCGGTCATCTCCTTCAATCCCGCCGGAAGAATTGCGAGCACATTCTGGTAGGTCTTGGCGAGGTTCCAGGACAGCGCGACCTCGATGAGATTGATTCCCCCGAACGATGTGGCCAGTTCGTCTATCTCCCGCTTGTATTCCGTCTCCTGGATGAGCCGGGTGATCTCGGGGAGGCTCATGTTGAGCATCCGGAGGTACTCCTCGCGGGGGATCAGCTTCGTCTTCCTTACGCGAAGACGTGTTCCCACGTAGATATACGGTGCTGGACCTGTTAATGCGGCCATACCGTTACCTCCTTACGCGAAGAGGATGTCCGACGCATCCTTGAGCCCTGATTCCCAGACCCTGTCCAGGAACGTGCGATAGGAGAGGTCGAGCTTCATCCCTCCGTCAGTGCTTTCGACGATGATGCCGCCCTCGATCTCCATGGGCCTGCCCAGCCGGTAACCACTGTACGCAGGATTGCCCGCGATCAGCTGCTGCACGACCGGGGTGTCCCGACTGTTGCAGAACACGGTTCCCTGCTTCACTTCGGTGGACGCCTGCTGAAGGAGCCGCCCAAGAACCTCACGGTGGAAGGACTCGGGCAGATTCGCGAGGCTGGCGAGGGTCGCCTTGTAGACCTGGTCGAGCACCTCCTTCTCCGCGTTGAGCACCCGCCGCTTAACGACGAGGTTCGCGGCCGAGACCTCCTGATTGCTCATTTTTGCAATCTGCTCCGATACGTTTCGCTCTGCAGCCAGCTTGATCGTCTCCACCTTCGACTGGGCAGCCTTCAATATCTGGTCGATCTCTTTCTGGGTCTCTGCCCGGATTGCTACGGCCTCTCTTCGTCCTTTCTCCTGGATGTCACCTACGACAGATTCTAATCCCATCGTCGGCTCCGTTCAGAACAGCAGCAGCAGCGCGACCACAAGCCCGAAAATGACGATCGTTTCGGGAATGACAGTGAGGATCAGGACAAGACCGAATACGTCCTTGTTTTCTGCCGTGGCGCCGACAGCTGCCGAGCCGATACCGTACTCGGCAAGGGCCGCTGCGATGCCGGTGAGACCGACGGCGAGCGCTGCGCTTAATGCCTTCATTCCTGCCTGCGATGCTTCAATCATTTCTGGTGTCATACCTGCAAGACTTTCAACTGCCATGGTTTATTCCTCCGTAAATCTCTTGATCATTCCAAATGGGTTGTACTTCTCTCCTCCACCTTTGTAGAACTTGGTGAAGAATTCAACATACTGCAACCTGAGAGACTGCAGTCCGCCACCCAAGAGCCCTAGTGCTGTGTTGCCGAGGTGCCCGAAGATGAGGACGACGATTCCGAGTACTACAAGAACTACCCCGATTGCCGAGAGATGTTCGAGTTGAGGCTCGATCAGCATATCGATTGCAATCAGGTTTACCACCATCGCGATCGCCACGGACGAGAGTCCGACTGCAGCGAGACGTGCATAGGACATCGTGTGGCTGATGATGGAAGGGAATTCGACGAGTTCGAGTGCCGATTCGGACGCAATGGCGAGCATCCCGGCGATCAGCATAACAATGCCGACAATGCCTGCCAGCGAGAGCCCCATCACGACCGGGGGCATGCCCGTAAGGTCCGGCATGAGCGGGAGCGGGAATAGGGACAAAAGTACGATAAGAATGCCCCACAACGAGCTGATCCAACCGAGCTGGGGGATCGCTCCTTTCATGCCATGGTGCCGGTAATGGTTGACCGCGCTCAGGAGCCTGCCCAGGGTAATCTGGGCGATACCTATCCAGATAGCGAACATCAGAAGACCAGGAATATCCGGACCGCCGCCTTCTGCCTCCGCTCCGACACTGAGGTGCCGTGGAAACAATACGGGGTGCCACGGCAGCTCGAAACCGAAGCACTCGGAGTAGAGCACGCCGAATATGATGCTCGAGATGCTCGCGTTCCGAAGGTTCGCTATCAGCCACCTGCCTTCCGTCGACGTCAGGTACTTCCTGAGCACGAGAGCGGTCAGGAGCAGAATCGCGCCATAGCCCACGTCGCCGAGGATGATCCCGAAGAAGATCGGAAAGATAATCGACAGGAAGAGCGTGGGGTCGAGCTCGTCGTACCGCGGACGCGAATACAGGTCCGTCAGGAACTGTGCCGGTTTCGCGAACGACGGGTTGTCGTAATCGACCGGAGCAGCATGGTGCTCATCGTCACGAAGTTCCGT
>Ga0105104_10004141_pt1 | contig 10141 bp, 11 predicted proteins | sample PPLLaktember2015_3_FD_87034 | JGI IMG/M metagenome (GOLD analysis project Ga0105104, IMG submission 87034) | Freshwater sediment microbial communities from Prairie Pothole Lake near Jamestown, North Dakota, USA - PPLs Lake P7 Core (6) Depth... | ecosystem: Environmental > Aquatic > Freshwater >... | reverse complement strand
CAAAAGCTCCACGCGGACGCCGATGTCGACAGGGTTGTTTATGGTTTTTAACCCTCGAATTTGGGCTTCGGTCTGAAGCCACTCGGCGCCGCTTCTGCCGGGAGCCAAAATCACGTATTTGCTCATGATTTTTTCGCCGGCAACGGTTTCCACACCTTTGATTAGGTGGTCTTCTACTATTAACCCTTTGACTTCAGTTTTTGGTTGGAAAGTGATTTTGCCGTTGAGGTATTTGCGCATGCGTTGAAGAGTTTCGAGGCATTTGTCAGTGCCCATGTGGCGGACTTCTTGTTTGATGAGTTTGAGGCCTGCTAGGGAGGCTTTTTTTTCAATTTCATCTATTTTTTCGCTTTGACCGCCGAAAACTTGTTCGCTGGCGCCGAACTTTATATAGATACCGTCGCAGTACTTGACTAGTTCAGCGAGTTCTTCCGTGGAAATGTACTGGTTTAGCCAGCCGCCGACTTCTGTGGACAACGTAAGTTTGCCATCACTGTAGGCGCCTGCGCCGCCCCATCCTGAAAGTACGGAGCATGGTTCGCAGTGGACGCATTCAAAGCCTCGGCTGCTAGGGCATTTGCGTTTGGCGATGTCTGCGCCTCGGTCAAGTATGAGGACGTTGAGGTTTGTGTTTTCTGTTAGTTCTAATGCTGAGAATATGCCAGCTGGACCTGCGCCCACGATGATTACGTCGTATTTCAAAGGAGCTTCCCCTCTTGGAACCCAGAACTTAATGCAATAGGTGGCATATATTTGTGCCGTTTAGTCCCCTTGGGGGTTTAAGTTCTGTTTCCGTCAACTGAATGTGTATTTTTTAGATATATCTAAAAAACATTTAAATCATGAGAGTACCACTAACCACAAGACCACAGATGCCCCAGCAAAAACAGAATCAAAACATAGACGAACTCATAAGCGACTTCAGCCGCTTCTACATACTCACCTTACTCTACGAAGGACCCGTCCACGGCTACAGCATAATCAGTCAATTCAAACGGCGTGTTAAAAAAGAAGTCAGCCCAAGCCTCGTCTACCCCTTCCTAGAACAACTTGAAGACAAAGACTTAGTCAAACACACCCTCAAACCAGTCGGCGACAAAGTCAAAAAAGTCTTCGAACTTACCGAAGAAGGCAAAGAACTCTGCAGGGGACTTTTCAAACGCTTCGCCGAACTCGTCTCCATAGCCATCGCGCCAAGCCTAGACGTATGCGCACACTGCGGCTGCAAAGTCTACGAAGGTGCCTACCGCGAAGAAATCGACGGAGTGGAAATGGCATTCTGTTGCATGCACTGCGCAGCCTCATACAAAGCGTGCAAAAATGCAGTTAAGGAGGTTTAGTTATTTTTTTAGTCTGTGAGGGCTTGTGTGAAGCCGCCTTTGAGTAGATGTTTTAGCCCAGTAAAATGGAAAATCGGGTAGCCCACTATAACTTGAATCCAAAATGTCAGCAGCCTAATTAGGGTAGTGGCAGCTCCGGCGATAACTAGGGGCACACCCAAAACGGAGTAGAGGCTAATCATGGTGATTTCCACGGCGCCGACAGGGAAACCAGCGGTGATGGTCTCCACTGTTGAAGCCACACAGTAAACCAGCGCCAAATCCACCAGAGTGATTGCTGTGAAATCAAGCGAGTAAAACACCATCAAATAAACCAGCAGGATACTGAGCCAAGCCAGAACGGCAAAGATCGTTGGTTTTACGAGCAGAATGGGGTTTCTTTTGTAGGTTTGGAAAGCCTCCGTGAAAGAGTAAAGTGAAGTTCGCAGTTGCTCTTTTTTCTCCTCTTGCTTGCTTGAACTCTTTGTGATGATTTTTATAAAAAACATGGCTACGGAAACCAATTTGTCGGCAGCGCCTTCTTTGAGAGCTAATAGAAGAACTACACTTATCATCCCAATTGAGCCAACAGCCACGCTAAGCAGAGTCCCAACCAGGAAAGAAGGCAAACTCTGCCTTGTTATAATGAGTACCAATGAACCCACGAGTAAGCCTGAAGTGTAAACTATTGTGCTTAAGATGCGTGAAGTGATTATTGGGGCGGCTGTGGCTCCGACGTTTTGTTTGGTTTCTTTTTTAGCCAAATAAAGCCTGGTTACTTCTCCACATACAGTTTGGCAGGGGATAACCATCTCCACGAAGTTTCCGATCCAGTTGTAGAGCACCACTTTTTTGAGGCTCAACTTTACTTTTAGCCCCTCAAGCAAGCTATGCCAGATCATCGAGTCAAAAACTACGCTTGCCAGAAGCGCCCCGATGGCTATGGAGTAGAACAAGGAGTACCTTTGGAGGTCAAGTTGGCTTAAGAGTTGGAAAAGTGACCCGATGCCCACAAAATACACTAAGTAAATTATGAACGCCACCAACCCAAGCAGCATCAGTAATGTGGGTTTATGGTTGCTGATGAATTGTGGTAAACGCAACAATGAGTCACCAAGTGTACAGGTAGGATGCCGTTTGCCCTGTATTTCTACATTTACCCACAGAGTCAAGTTTGTACTCATAAACGTCTGTGACTGCAAGCAACCAGTAACAGCCTCAACAAAGAGGAGCTGTTTAGTTAACTTGTAAACAGCACTGGCCACGAAACATTCTTGACTATGCGCGGGCTAACGATTGCCCAATATAAGCCCAGATGGATTGCCTAAACCCCGAGCGCCTCTGACAAAGCAAATCATAGCAGCCTTCATCCGCTAATAGCACAATTTGATCAACTTGGATCGCCTTCTAACAGAAGAGTTTCAACCTCCAGTCCTTGACTTCGGGATAGTTTTTTGCCTTCGACTAACTATTTTACTTTTGTCCAGCATCTACTCGCAGAAGTGCTGCTTGGAGGAAATAAACAGTGAAGACCTCCGGATACACATGCACCAAAGTGATTTGCCGTTTGTCATTTTAGCTAACTATTATTGCTTCCAGTAAAGAGCAGGTTGAATGTTTCTAGCGTTAAAGAACGTGGATTTTCTTATACGAGAATAAGGGTATCCAACTTCATAAAGGAATTCAGCAAGTTACTGATTGTTCCAATATGATTCTTAACTTTAAACGACGAATAAAATGAGGAAAAGCCGATAATCTAGTCTTTTATGGCTTCTATGAAGCTCATAACGTTCCAAAGTTTTACCCGCGTGTAGGGCGGCATGTTGGGGTCCTGTAGAATCTCGTCTAAAAGCGAGACTGCGTTTGAAGCTTTCACAGCGGCAGTATATTCTGTGCCTTGCAGGGCGTTCATGGCGTCTTTGGCAGACCGACGGATGTTTCGCGGTGTTGTGCTGTCTTCAGAGACCTCTCCAAGCACTACCAATGCTTGCTTAATTTTTGCTTCATATTCCTCGCTTTTCTTTTTACGTACCATAAGTCGTTCCCCTTTCACTGCAGATTGGCAGTAATCAAGTTATATATGTATTGATGCGTATTTACTTTCGGGTTCTATAATGCAGCAAAAAACCGAAGATAATTCTATTAAACGGATGGCAGAGTTGCTACGGCGCGGCGCCACCCTAACGGACCTCTCTTGCCCCGCCTGCGCGTCTCCGCTGTTCCGTTTACAGGAAGGCATATTATGGTGCGCCAAAGACGAAAAAAAGGTAATCGTGATCAAAGAAGGCGAAGAACCACCTAAACCAACTGCAGAGCCCTCCCCCAACGAAACCTACGACAAGCTGGAAGCCACCTTGCTCGCGAAGGTACAGGACATCCAAAGTAAGATTGAGCAAACCCAAGACCTAGATGAACTCCAAAAACTCACTTCAGCATTATCTGAGTTGCTTAACAGTTTGGAGAAAATAAAGAAGATGAAGACCTGAGCGGGTCACATTGACGCTGGGTTTACATGACAATTTCCCTATAAACGTTCACTTGGTTGAAGGTTTCAACACAACCGTATCAGCCAAGCGACTCCAAGAGAAACTCCTCAGAACCCTCCATGAACTCAACCGCGGAGAATTCACTTTTGAAGAGGTAGCCAACCCAACTGTTCCACAGGGAACAGTGCTTTTCGAGTTTGGCTTAGCCAAGGATGGCGGCTTCAGCTACCTCAACGAAGAAGAGCTCAAAGCATCTTTGGCTTTCCTAAATAGGGAACGATTGGAGGTTCTGGATTTTTTCTGTTCAATTCGGTACTACAAAATTAACGGAGGTAAAAAAAAAACACCGCTGAAATTTGACTATTTCTTTTTTCGAACAGTATTTGGCAAGGAGCTACTTGAAATACGAGTGTATCACGAGCGGGGTCCAAGGTATGTTTCACCAGCGGACTTGGTGGGTTTTATCGTTAACAAGCTGAATACGATGCAATCTAAAAAAGTCCTTAAAACACTGGCGGATTAGCATGTCTCCTTCTGACACAATTGTTGATCCGAAAGTTATATTTCCCTTATGCACGTAAAAAAGAACATTTCAGAATTAACGCATGAGGGGCACCCATGTTACCGATTGAAGTATCCAAATTACAGAAGAACTACGGCACACTCAAAGCTGTAGACGGTATATCGTTCAACGTAAAAGGGGGCGAAGTCTTCGGTCTTTTAGGTCCCAACGGAGCAGGCAAAACAACCACCATTGAAATAATGGAGGGTTTGCGAGCCCGTGACGATGGAGACGTCAAAGTCATTGGTTTAGATCCCTGGAAAAAGGGGTATGAACTGCACAAAAAAATCGGGGTAATCCCGCAGGAATTTACGTTTATTGAGAAGACAACTCCAAGGGAAGCCATAATTTACTATGCTGACCTCTTCAATGTAAAAGTCAACCCGGATGAAATCTTAAAAGAAGTTTTGCTGGAAGAATCTGCAAAAACCTATTTTGAGGACCTCTCAGGTGGGCAAAAACGTAAAACGGGACTTGCCCTCTCGCTTGTCAATACGCCAGAGCTGCTCTTCCTTGACGAACCAACCACCGGTTTAGACCCTAACGCGAGACGTGCAATCTGGGATGTTATCCGAGGTCTAAAAGCGAAAGGCAAAACAATCATTCTTACAACTCACTACCTTGACGAAGCACAACAACTCTGCGATAGGGTAGCGATCATGGATCACGGTCACATAGTTGCCATGGGGACCACTGAAGAAATCATTCAAGAACACGGTTCAGGTGAACGCTTAGAGATTCATGGCAACGAAAAACTCGCCGAATACATTCGGGCAAACACTGAGTTACAGGTTGACTACAATAAGGCACGAGGAGAAGTCTTAATACCGCTAAAAAAGAAAATCGACGCATTAGCAGCGTTGGCAGCGGCTGAACAGTCTGGCATGGATTGGGGGCAAATCCAAACCCGCCAAGATAGCCTTGACGACGTATTCGTAAAACTCGTCAGCGAACCCATCGGCGAACAGGGAGAAATTGCTATAGAGTATTCTGGCAAGAAAAAACGGGGGCGCTAAATATGGTAAATGCAAAACGCATATTCGCTGACTTTAAAGTCTTCAGTCGAGGCTATCTAAGAAATAAATTCGGCCTCTTCTTTGGGCTAATTTTTCCAGTTATTTTAATCTTGATTTTTGGAGCAATTTTCTCGGGGGGCAGTTCAGGTGAAATTAGTGTTTACGCTCAAAACCAAGACGCAGGGTTGCCTGATGGCAGAAACATTGGTTCAAGTTTTTTGACTGCGCTAAACGAATCAGGCACTTTAAAAGTGATAACTGTTGATCCAATGGTAAACTTCACAAAGTACCTAGCGGACCATTCATCCTCAGACGGCATAATAATCCCTCAGAATTTCTCAGCCAGCTACGTAACTGAGCAATCAGTTAACATAACTGTCTATGGTAATCCAACGTCAAGCTCCAGTGGCATAGTTAGCGGCACAGTAGGGGGCTTTGCTAACTACTTCAATTTGCAGCGCTTCAATGCTACAAGCGTCATCGGCATGACCTCTGCAACTGTGAATACTCAACAAACTAAATACATTGATTTCCTAATTCCCGGGTTAATTGGCTTCTCCATCCTCACCAGCCCAATGTTCTCATTGGTCAACATATCTTCTGAATACAAGAAAAACAAACTGTTCAAGCAACTATCTCTGACACCTCTTACAAAAATCGAGTGGCTTACTTCTAAAATGCTGTTTTACGTCGTCTTAACAATCGCGGGGTTCCTGTTAATGGTTGGTGTAGGCGTCTTCGCGTTTGATGCGACTGTTGCCTTAAACATATGGCTGATACCTTTCCTGGTTTTGGGTCCGATGCTGTTTGCAGCGCTCGGTATGCTGGTCGGAACAGTGACTAAAAACCCTGAAACCGCGGGTGTAATCGGCAACATAGTTACTTTTCCAATGATGTTTTTGGCTGGCACGTTCTTCCCTATCAGCGCGATGCCTGAGTACCTTCAAAGCTTTGCTCACGTACTACCCTTGTTCTACATAACTGAAGGCTTAAACAACGTCATGGTGTATGGAAACATTTCAGGAGCAATCGTTGATATCGCCGTCATTGCCGTCATAACAGCCATAATTTTCGTCTTAGCCGTGAAGCTGTTTAAATGGCGGGAAGACTAGACCGCCCTTCTTCCTTTTTGTTTTCCCAAATATTTTTGGCGCTTATTTGGGACTATTAGAGATTCCAAGCAAAAACCAAAAGGGAGGGGGTCATATTGGCTGCAAAAACACCGACTCGCATGTTGAAAGCATCGCCTTATGGGTAGGAGGGAGTTTAATCGCTTGTTACCGGCGACGAGACTACGGGGTTAATCTAATCCGGTCGCGTGGGTAAAGTGTGACTTCGCGGATGTTCTTTTTGCCTGTCAAAATCATCGTTAACCTTTCCAGCCCAATCGCCCAACCCGCATGAGGAGGCATACCGTAATCGAAAGCTTGCAGGTGGCTTTTGAAGGATTCAGGTTTAAGCGCTTTTTCTTGGAGTTTCTGGATAAGCTGGTTTTTGTCGGAGATGCGTGTGCCGCCGCTAACCAGTTCAATGTAGCGCCACATCAAGTCGAAGCCTTCGCAGATTTCAGGGTTGTCTTTGCGTGGTTGGATGTAGAAGGCTTTGGCACGTGTAGGCCAATCTGTGACGAAATAGAAGTACGGGTAGAGTTTGCCGAGTTCACGGAAAGCTTCTGTAGGGATGTCTTCGCCCCATGGAATTTCTATACCATGTACTTTGAGACTTTCCAACACTTCAGTGTATGTTAAACGTTTGAAAGGCAACTCTGGAATTTTAAAGTTGTAGCCAAGTGTTTTGAGTTCGGTGACGCATTTTTCCTTCACAACTACACAAGCGTAGTGAATGACCTCTTCAAGCAACACCATAACGTCTTTGGCATTGGCAAACGCCTGTTCAATATCAATCGAGGTGAACTCGCTTAGGTGTCGTCGCGTGTGGGATTCTTCAGCGCGAAAAAACGGTCCAACCTCGAGCACCTTCTCAAAACTAAGCGTCAACTCTTCCTTGTACAGTTGGGGGCTCTGCGCTAGATATGCTTTCTGATCGAAATAATCTACACAGAAAAGTTCTGCGCCGCCCTCCGTTGCTGACCCAATAATTCTGGGCGTGTGCACTTCAAGGAAACCGTTATCAAAAAGGTAGTTACGTATGGCGGCTAGTGCGGTGTGCTGGATTTTGAAGGCAGCGAGGTTTTTCTCCATGGTTAAATCTAAAGGTCTTGCATCCAAACGCGCTTCAATGTTTGCTGGGGTTTTGCCAGTGATATCTATGGGGAGTTGCTCGCTAGCGATGCTAAGAATTTTGACTGCGCTAGGAATGACTTCAACGCCTCTGCTGGTCATATTAGTTTTTTTCACGGTGCCTTTAACTGCAACGCTAAACCGTTTCTGCAGCAAATCCGTTTTGGCTAAAACTTCCGGCGCAATCCGCTTTTTTGGTATAGTGAGTTGGATGGTGCCTTCTCGATCCTGCATGATGATGAAACGGATACCGCCTAAATCGCGGACTTCTTGAACCCAACCGAAAAGCGTCACTTCCTTGCCGTCTAACTCTTGGCTCACACTGTTTGTATAGTGTGTTCTAATCCAGTCATCGATTGAATCCAAGTTCATGCTGATTCGCCTGTCCTAGTCTGCAATTTCAACACGTAAAGACATTTTACGTATTTTACTCGCAATCTCCTTAAGTGCCTTCAGGTCAAAGGGCAACTGCTGCCCACGCTTACGTTTCAAGATAACCCGCGTCTCAGTGGTTCCGTCTGGAATCCAAATCGTGTTGATGGTTAATATGCTGAACGGTATGAAGAGGTCTTCAAGAAACTTACGGTCGTCAACACCGTATTCGAGCACACGAACGTTTTTGCCTGTTTCGTCCCCGATGGTTTTGACGATTTTGCCTCCGTAACCCAAGAGTTTTGGGACATCTCCGTGTCCAACGAGGAGAGCTAAGGTTTTCTCAACATCGATTGCTTTATAGAAGCAGACGTTTTGCAGGGAAGGATACTTTTCTTCAAGAGAAAGCAGTAGACGTGCGACTTTTAAGTCTAAGTCACTGATTTCGCCGGCTTTCACTTTGGCGGAGCATTTTTGGCATAGGATGCCGCTTTTTAAGCAGAAACTGCATAGTTCTGTTTTCATTTGAGTGGTCGTTTTCCTGCAAAGAAGGAGTTCAGCTACTTGGTGACCTAACGCATCAACTTGATCTCTATGGTGCTGACGTTGGTGGCTCCCTGGGTTGCGTCGTCTTGATCTTGCGGTAGGAACTGGTCAGTGCCGATTCCTATGCTTTTGATTTTGACGTCCGGGAGGAACCTATGGCGAACAACTTCAGCGACATCGATGGCTCTGCTGATGGACCTGCCGCGTGCTTTGATGCTGACTTCTTTAGCGCCGCCATGGAAGAAAGTGATGCATGCGAGGACATAGTTCATTATGGGTTTTTTGCCGATTAAGACTGCGGTGGCATTTTCTGTCACGGTCCGCTTCACTCCTAGTTTACTTTTTAGTGGCTTCACTTACCTTTTTTTGGACATAAATATGTTGTGGTGTATAGTTTGCGTTCCCGCAGTAGCTAAATTCGTGTCTATTAGATAAGTTCAAAGTCGTTTTTTTGCTTTAGCCATCTTAAACCAGAGAAAATAATACTAAACGCTGTAATGTGTCTGGAGATAACTTATTCCAACATAGTTTTTTAGCAGTCAGATTCTTAAGCAAGTACACTACTATGTAAAGGTTTAACTTAACAAAACGCCACAAAAGTGATCGAATTGGAACCACTTACTAAACGGTCAATCCAACTTCTTAAAACCCTCTATGAAAAAGGGAAATCCACAAACACCTACACGCTCCGCGTCAAACAAGACGAACTTTCAGGACAATTAGGTGTAAGCAGGCAAGCGTTGAATGTTCATTTGCGTAAACTCAAGAACCGCGGCTACATCCGCACGGGTCGAGGATTCATAGACGTAACCGAAAAAGGCTTAAGTGCACTAGGCGTCTCAACCACTCCAGCCTTCATTTTGCTCAAAGTTTCACCGATTAAACGCATCCACGTTTACGAACAAATTCAGCAATTAGCAGTTTCAAGGGCTTTCCGCATTGCCGGTGAAGTTGACGCCTTAATCATTGTGGAACGCGAAAATCTCGATGAAATCCTCAAGAAGATCTACACCATAGACGGCATTGAAGACACCCGGTCCTACGTCACCATCGAAGAAATCAAGTAGGCAAATATGCGTGTTGGACGCTTATTGTTTAGACAAAAGGTATATTTGAGACTCTACCATCAAAGACTTAGCCAAAACGGAAGGTAAGAACTTAAGATGCCAATATTAGATCCAGTTAAGAAAACCATAGCGCAGAAGCACCGCTTATACATGAAAATCTGCAGAGACTGCGGCGCACGCAACGCTGAAACAGCGCTCAAATGCAGAAAGTGCAAGGGTAAAAACCTGCGTTGGAAGAAACGAGAAATCGTAAAGTAATAAGCTGCTTTATTTTACTTCCCTTTCATCGATAAGCAGTATTTAGTGCCTTTTTGTTCTCTCAATATTAGCTCGCCGCTTTGTCCCTAAATTGTTGGTAGCGTTGGTTTTGAGTTTTGGTTAGGCGAAATTGACAAGTAGTTAAATAAGGATTGGAGAAAGTGATTTGTGGTTAGTTTTGTGCTCTGGTAGAACAACAATTTCGCCCGCATTTGTTGTTGTTCTTCTCTTGTTTTTGGAGGGTGCTATGTTGAATCCAACATAGCGTCATCGAT
>Ga0105104_10004140_pt1 | contig 10144 bp, 9 predicted proteins | sample PPLLaktember2015_3_FD_87034 | JGI IMG/M metagenome (GOLD analysis project Ga0105104, IMG submission 87034) | Freshwater sediment microbial communities from Prairie Pothole Lake near Jamestown, North Dakota, USA - PPLs Lake P7 Core (6) Depth... | ecosystem: Environmental > Aquatic > Freshwater >... | reverse complement strand
GTTACGGCATGTCAATACAAAAAGCCTCTTGCACGTATGCAAGAGGCACGGGGTGCAGGAAAATGACTAAATCGGTGGGTTATCCAGCCGTATCCCGTGCCCGCGGACGGTATCAATATATTGATGAGTTGGGTCCAGGGCGGCGAGGCGGTCACGCAGTCGACGGATCAGAGCGTCCAAAGCCTGGTCAGAAACACCGGCAGCCTGTTCATCTCCCCAGACCGTGGAAACCAGGTCCGGGCGGCTGACGACTTGTCCCTGACTCTCATAGAGCAGCCAAAGCAACTTGAATTGCTGAGCGGAAAGCGGCGGAACGAGCTGTTGTTGATTCACCCAAACCCGCCGCGATTTTTGATCCATCATCAGGCGGCCTGGCATCCCGGCACCTTCGAGCAATGGCATGGTCGCGTCGGAGGTCAGGAAAAGGAATTGCTGCGCCATCGCAACAGACACCATATCGCCATCCTGCAGCACAACCGGAGCAGTGAGCGGCATCCCATTATGATGAGTGCCATTCTTGCTCCCCAAATCTTCGAGGATCACACCCTCAGGGGTTGGCGTGAGGCGTGCATGAAAACGTGAAATCTGGCGGTCGGCAACTACCACGTCACAAGAGGATTCGCGGCCCATGACAATTGTCTGGCTTAACTGCCACCGTTGACCTTTGAGAGGTCCCTCCTGTGCAACCAACAAAGGATATTCTTCCTGCATTTTTTTCATGAAAGTCTCATGGATTGAATATGACTAGATCATCAAAAGGAGTAGATTATAATATAGCATAAAGACGCGTTTCTGTGCAGAACTTACGCCGAAATAAATTCGCCGGAAACATCGCCATGGATTGATCAACAAAAGGAGAATAGTTGCTCCCACCTCTCAAGAACGGGGAGGTATTGCGCGGTCGTTATAAGATCCGTGAACGGATCGGTCAAGGTGGAATAGGATCCATTTACCTTGCCGATGATACCCGTCTCAAAGGCCGCCAATGTGCGCTGAAGGAAGTCGAGTACGACCGCGCCCTCCCGGAAGACGTCCGAGAAGAAGCCCGCGACCAGTTCCTGCGTGAGGCAACTGTTCTCGCGCGTCTCGATCATCCCAACCTGCCCAAAGTTTCAGACTTCTTTTCCAACGGGCCACGCGATTATCTGGTAATGGATTATGTCCCGGGCGACGACCTGCGTACTTTACTGCTGGAGGCACGCCGCAAAAAATCCTTCCTCAAGGAAATGGATGTGCTCTCCTGGGCAGATCAAGTCGCCAGTGCTCTCACATTTCTACATAGTCAGGAACCGCCCATTGTCCATCGCGATATCAAGCCGAGCAACCTGAAACTCATGCCGCATGGGCTGATCAAACTGGTGGATTTTGGACTCGTAAAGATCCTCGCTCCGGAGGAAGTCACCATTACCATCATTCAGGGTCAGGGAACTGCCCTCTACACCCCGCTCGAACAGTATGGCGGAAGCGACATCCATACAGGGGTCCGCTCCGATATTTATTCATTTGGTGCGACGCTGTATCACCTGCTCACCAATGAACCCCCTGCGGATGCGCGCAAGCGCTTCCTTCACCCTGAGAGCCTGATCCCCTTACGACAGATCAACTCCGCCATTTCACCACGCACTGAGAAAGCTATTCTGTGGGCAATGGCATTGCACCCGGACGAACGGCCTCATACCCTCGGCGACTTCCGTCAGGCGTTGTTGGGATACAGCGAGACTCCCACCCTGCCTCTTGCCGTACGGCGCGCCCACCAGCAATCCATTTGGGATTTGCTCTCCCATACTCCTGAAGCAACGCTTGCCTGGAGTGCTGCTGTTCTGTTATTGGTTAGTCTTCTCGCGACCTTGGTCCGCTAAGGATTTGCATCCAAATCCAGGCTCCCAAAGCCCCGAGCACCTGTCCTGCAAATATCAACACTAATACTCCAAATGCACCGGCCGAGGAGGCAATCCACTCGGTCGCGCCGGGGAGTCCAAGCGCGAGGTAGTTGTAGGCCAGCAGTCCACCCAGAAAAACACTCAACGCCCAGCGCAAACCCCAGTGTAGTGAAACGATCCGGCTGACTGCCCAAAACATCAAGGCTGCACCACCGACAAGTCCCAGCAGAACGAGGAGCCACATGCCCAAAAGCGGATAGCCTTCCGGCGAAATGAGTTGACCCCGGTCAGGTGTGGGAATCGCCGTCGGTGTCACAAGCCCCGGCGTTGCCGTGGTGGGAGGAGTCGGGGAGACAACGGTCACCTCAGCTCCCTCGTTTGAAGCTTTGAACTGAAGAACAAAAGAATTGACTGCTGGTTCACTCACCGCGCGGATTTCAACTTCGCCGGGTCGATCAATGGGAAACGAAGCACGCGCCATACCCATCTCTGTGAATGACTCCATCTGCAGAGGGATCTCGCCGCTTTCATCCCGTGTGATCATTGTAAAACGGACAGGTGTCTCATCAGGAACAAGATGTCCATTGTGGTCAAGGATCGGTCCCGCACGGACCGTAATCGTATCGCCAATGCGATAAAGCGGGATTGGCGTCTGCGTCGGTTCCACTTCTGTGGTGGGCGTCATGCTTTGATTTGTGGGAATGGCTTCAACCACTTGATCGAGTGAAAAAAGTGGGATGACCTGGTCCTTATCAGGAGAAGTGACATCCAGAAGAACATATTGCACCGCGGGAATGGAAACAGGCGAGGCACCCTGTACAGATACCTGTTGGAAGAGCAGTCGCGCTGCCACTTCCACAAACGCTGGCTGTTTGCTGTAAAGGGCGTAATAAGCTGTCAGTTTGGAGATATCCGTGGGGTCAAGATAGTAGGGTGCTGTGAATGAGAACAAGATCACGTTTCGATCCCGGATCAGGCTTGAACGTTCAGAAAAGAAGCGTTGCAGCAGCGCAATCTGTCCATCCGCGACACCGGTCAGCGAGATCACAAGCCAATCTGCGCGTTCCAGAATACCTTCGATATCGGTTGTGCTTTCTTCATTAAGCATTGCCTCAAGCTCTGTCAGCGGAAAAGAATTGAGGCGACTGGCAAACACCTGTCCACTTCCTCCCGATCCATACAATCGTAAAACTTCTTTCTGAAGCGCATCCACGCCAAGACCTTCCTGCCAGAGGCAGGTAGTGCATTCTTTGTACAAAGGAACATCTGTCAGAAAAGCGATGCGCTCAGCCTGTTTAGGCGCCTCCGGTAGGAGTCTCTTCAGTTCCTCTGGATCGGGACTGACCAGCGTTGCCGCACTACGTGCAACTTCAAAGCTGACATCTTGAGAAGCACCGACTCTCGCTAAGCCACTTTCCGGCGCTAACACATTAGAAGGTGTAAACTCGTCGTACATGCGAAACTTTTGAGCAAGGACCCTGATCACTGCGTCATCCACACGTTGCGCAAAGGCGCGGTCCGTACGATATTGCTGCGCAAAATAATCGAGTATTCCCAACGTAGCCGTATAGGTATCTTCATTCGGGTTTTCGGCGGTGATATTGCCGAGATAGAGCAGATCGTTTCCTGCCAGGAAGGCATCCCGCGCCACTGTACGCGGCAGGAAGTTCTCTCCACTCTGCGAGTAAAAATTCCGTACCGCCTGGCTGCCTAATGCATCACTAACAATCAAGCCGCCATTTCCGCGCCACGTTTCGAATTCAGGCAAAGAGATGACTGCTGAAAGTGCAGGTTCATCCAGGCTCACCGGGCGTGTTGTTGCCCTGATATTTCCCTGAATCTGATAACAGATGTGTGACACAAGCAGACCATCCGTAATTTCGTTTGTTTCTGTTGGACTTGTGACTGCAAAGAAGGGGGGTAGTTCCACCTGCGTCAATTGCTCGAGCGATTTGCCGACGGTTGCCACTTCCTCTTCCGGGGAACGGTCTGAATCGCCACGACCCGGGAAATGCTTGGCGATCACCGCCATGCGGCCATCGCTTCCGCTATGCAGACCCGAGATATAGGCACGCCCCATCTCGCCTACCCAAAATGGATCGCCACCAAACACACGCGGTCCCAGGTCATTTTGCGCCAAAGGATTCGGCGTTTCGACCACATCGAGGGAGGGCCCCAAATACAAGTTGAATCCCAGGGCGCTCAATTCGCTTCCCGCGACCGCGCCAACCTGTTGGGCAAGTGCTGTCTGCCATGTTGCGCCGATCGCCATCGGATTCGGCAAGGGGGTCAATCCGCTGAGGATCTGATCATGGGGGGCCCCATCGCCCTCCTGTGAAATCCCAATAAATAATGGCACATAGGCCCTGTCATCAGATTGTATATCAGCCTCGGCCCGCGCCGCCGCCTCTGCTTCAATAGTCTGCAAGGAGCTGATCAGTTGGTGTGCGCTCGAAATCGTATCATCAAGTTCGGGAAGGAAATTGTCATTCCCGGCCAATAGCACAACCCCGCCCACATGATGGTTCGCGATCAAATCATAAATGTGCGTTTGATCATGTGCATCCGTTCCCTGAAACGTAACCAGGAATAATTGACCCACTCGTTCCTCTGGCGTCATTGCAGCAAGCACGGCCTGCGCCTCCGAAGTTTGGAGTTGCGTCCCGGCTTGCACAGCAGACGGGGGTTGGAGGAGGGATACTGTGAGCGTCAAAGCGGACAAAGCCGTCAACCAGCGGAAGAGACGTCTCAACTGCACCCCTTTCCCGTGTGATCACTCACGCTTCTTTTCCAGGCCGCATAGGGTTCACCATTAAACGATCCGATCCTCGCCTTCATTTTGATTCGCCCCTCACCCGCCCAGCCAGTTGGGGATCGTCGGTGATGATCGCATCCACACCCCAATCAAACAGGCGGTGCATGTCCTCCGCCGCGTTGACGGTCCAGACGTGAATGTGCCGCTTCAAACGATGTACCCGCTGGACTTGCTCCGGAGTTACATCGTTTAGATGAGGATGCAATGCCTGATATCTGCCAAATGCAAAGCCAAAGGAACGTGCCCACGCACCCAAAAGCCCGTTGAATGCCAGCAATCCGCGCGGAACACCGGGTAGATAGGCGCGCGCCTTCGAAAGATTCGATGCGAAAAAGGAGGAAAACAACACACGCTTTTGCAAACCGAATTTCTTGACCAGCATGCAGACCGTCTCAACCAACTGGTCACGCGGCGTATTGTAATTGGTCAGTTCCACGTTGATAAAAGCGCGTTTCCCCACCGTTTCAAAAACTTCTTCAAGAGTGGGAATTTTTTCCCCGCCGTATTTCTCTGAAAAAAAACTGCCTGCATCCAACAACCGCAGCTGCGCCAGGGACAGGTCTTTTACGCTGCCATGGCTGCCTGTTGTGCGGTCCACGGTCGAGTCATGGATCACCACGACGTGCCCATCGGCTGCCAGCTTAACATCGAGCTCAATTCCATCTGCGTTTTGTGCCAATGCCAGCTCAAATGCAGCCAGGGTATTTTCTGGCGCATGAGCAGAGGCGCCGCGGTGAGCGAAGATGACGGGTTGGGATAGGGAATCAAACATGATAAAAAATACACGGATTACGCATTACGAAGGAGTGATGCGCAATCCGTAATGCATAGTATAAAACAGATTAAATATCTACGAAATAGGCCTTGGCGGCACGATCGAGCATGTCGCGTGACATGGTCGGAGGCACGGAAAGGTAGCTTGAGATGTCAAGGATCTGGTCGCAAAGGTCACGGGGATGTGAGGCCCGCAATTTGCGATTACGTTTGATATACCATTCCTGCAGTAAATATGCCAGTCCCTGATCACTATATTCAACTTTCTTGTCCTGGGCAACGCGTTTGAAAATTTCGCGATACTCTTCATAAGAAGGATCGCCGATCTCGATCTTATGGCGTAAGCGGCGCAGGAAGGCTTCATCCACCAGGTCTTTTGGCGGAAGGTTGGTGGAGAACACGATCAAAACGTCGAACGGAACTTCCACTTTCCGCCCGTTATGAAGCGTGAGGAAATCCACGCGGTTTTCGAGCGGAACGATCCAACGGTTGAGAAGGTCGCGTGGCCGCACCTGTTGACGTCCAAAGTCATCGATCAGGAGGATCCCGCCGTTGGCTTTCACCTGGAAGGGCGCCTCGTAAAACTTATGGACTTCGTCGTATACGAGGTCAAGACCTTCCAGTGTCAACTCGCCACCAACGACAATGAAGGGACGACGTATTTTTACCCAGCGTGGATCTCGCCGCTGACTCGTCCGCAGGCTGCCCGTACTACCCGTGCTATTCGAAACTTCCGCATCGGGTGCGAGCTTGTGGCTGACTTGATCGTAAACCTTGATCACCTGCCCATCGAGATATAGAGCAAATGGAATATACATTGCCTGGGTCAGGACCAGGTTGCCAAACGCACGTGCGACGCTGGTCTTCCCGTTGCCTGGGGGACCATACATGAAGATCGAGGTGCCTGAATTAAGAGCGGGCCCCAACCGCTGAAAGGTGGATTCAGACATCACCATTTGCGAAAGGATCTGGCGCATCATCCGTGACGTCACGGTCATGCGTCCGGTTTTCTGGCGGCGGATCGCCTCGTTATAGACCTCAAAGGGCACCGGCGCGGGACCTGCATACTGACTGCGTTCCAGTGCCTCACGAGCGCGGACGATCCCTGCTCCTGTGATCCCGTAGGTGTAGGCCCCTTCCCCCAAACCGCCCTGAGATGACTTCACCTCCAGCATCTTCTCACGCTTCAACGCTTCCAGAATACCATCTGTCACGCCGGCGAAAGGCAGGCTAAGCAACTCGGCGACCTTGAACCCGCTCATATAGCCCAGCGAGTAAAAAATTTTAAGAGTTAGGTCCTGTAACCAAAGCGGAGATAACCCGGTGTCTTCCACTGAGTTGATAGGCGGCGGTGTAAATAAGGCTGTGCTGGCGGCTGATGGTTTTCCGAGGGGGTTACTCATAACACCTCCCACTTGGGATGCTCCGTTAAATTGATTTTCTTGATGCGTCCAAATTATACTGCTTCTTACGTATTAAGCTCTGCTTTAACTTGATTGCATTTATGTTAGAACATTCCGGACCATCCTGTGGGCAGATAATTCCGTGGGTTTCCAGAGCAACTTTGTCCATTCTTTGGCCACACCCACTGCCCTGCCGCCATTCGAGTTGACCTAACATCGTATATAATCTGAGGCACTATGAACCTATCCGTCATCATACCTGTCTACAACGAAGTTGAAAATATTGGGGAAATTCTCAAACGAGTGCAAACTACAAAGCTCGCGAAGGAAATTATTGTAATAGATGATGATTCCAAAGATGGAACCCGCGCGATCCTTCAAAAACTGGATGGCAAAAAAAAGGTGCGCGTCATTCTGCATGAACGCAATCAGGGAAAAGGCGCGGCGGTGGTCACGGGGCTGAAAGCCGCCCAGGGTGATATTTTGCTGATTCAGGATGCCGACCTGGAATATGACCCGCGCGATTATCCCGTGCTTTTGCAGCCGATCGAGGAGGGCCTGGCAGAGGTGGTCTATGGTTCACGCTTTCTCGGCGCGCCTCACCGTGTAACCATGTTCTGGCATCTGATCGCCAACAGACTGTTGACGTTTATGACCAATATCCTCTACAACACGATCCTGACCGACATGGAAACCGGCTACAAGGTCTTCCGCCGTGAAGTGATCGAGGGGATGAACATCCGTGCCAAACGATTCGATTTCGAACCGGAATTTACGGCAAAAGTTCTCAAGCGCAACCACCGCATATTTGAGGTCCCCATCTCTTTCAATCCACGCGATTATTCGCAGGGAAAAAAGATCAAACTCAAGGACGCGTTCGAAGCTGTCTGGACACTGCTGAAGTACAGGTTTGTGGATTAAAGCCCAGGTAAAATAAAAGAGTCTCGCTTGCAGCGAGACTCTTTTTTATACGTTATGGTGTGGGGGTTGGGGTCACTTCCCCTTCAGAAACCATTTGACCCGCATACAAAATCGCTTCGTTGGGAGGCACATCCGGCGAGTGACCCTGGGTGGTCATACCTTGATTGACCAATACCTCATACAGCAACGAGTTCTCCCACTCTCCGCCGCCAAAGATGTCGGTACCCGGAGAGGTGGCTTCTGCCACACGCCGCGTACCCAGCGAGATTGCCTCGTAAGAAGACAAGTCCAAGCCTGCGCTGCGATCGGTCAGGTCGGCGTTGTGGCAGGAAGTGCACCCAAGCGAGCCGGGGAACCAGAGGCTATTCTCCACAAAGAGAGGCTGGATATCTGCAAATGTCCCTTCGCAGTCCTGACCGGTCAGGTCGGTGAACTGAAATGGCTCTGTTTCGGTATGCCCGGCGGAAACCCAGGCAGCGATCAAATCGGTCGCGGCAACCTTGCACTTGTTAAATTCAACCGCCGTTGCTCCCGGCTGAGCCTGCGCTTGCGCGTGCCTGACGGGGATTAGCGTGGGAACAGGCGTTCGTACGACCAGGGGAGCGCCTTGAATACAAGTCAATGTGAAACCACAAGCTGAAATATAGACAAAGCCAAGCCAGAACACGAGAAACAAGAGGAATACCACAATAGTTCCATAAATCATTTTACGAGTGTCGTCATTCATCCTTTTCTCCTCCCCTACTCTACCAGCACAAGTGTGCGAATAAAATTGACCAGGTCCCAGCGTTCGGAGACGATGAGATTCTCATTGAGTGGAGGCATTTTCCCATCGACCCCATTCGTAATGGTGAGAAAGATCGAGCCGTCACTTTTCGATTGCGCGACCGGCGAGGTCAGGTTCGCCGGTCGATTGGCAAGGAATGGTGCGATCGGGCCGTTGCCTTCTGCTGTTGCTCCATGACACATCTGGCAATGGATCTCATACAAGTGCGCGCCGCGCGTAACGGAGGCTTCGTCAGCCTCGACCGGGTTTTCGGGCGGCGACATGCCCGGAATGGCAATCGCGCCTTCGATCGGGATCGAGCGCGCGGGAACAGGCAGCGGGTCCTCCATCTGGCGGTAGGAGGGCTGGATCTCCATGAAGCTGATCCACTCGACCTTGATGATATCGTACGTAAAAATGAGTATTACTGCAAAGAGAATTCCCAACACAGTAAGGACCCAAAACAATTGCCTTAGTAGTCTCATAGCTGCCGCGCCTCCGTGGGCATGACAGATTCAGCACCCAGCTGGCTGAGAGCATCTGTGAATTTTTGCTGTTCCTCTTGCAGGACTTTGAAAAAGACTCCAATCTTGCCATCACTGATCTCGGGAACATACTCCATGGGGCGATAATTGGGGAAGAAGCTATCCAGGAACACGCCTAGGAATGTAGCGAGCAAGGCGAAGAGCATGGTCATTTCAAAGACGATTATCAGACCGGGTGGGATCGGAGTTATATACTGGCCGCCAACACTGACGTTATACAGAAGAGGCGTGCCGAAGTTCAGGAAGAGCCCGACAAAGAAACCGGCCACCGCACCGCCCAGCGCGATCCGTGAAACGTTCGTCCAGGGGTGCGGACGTCCAAGCATCTTGTGTGTGACAGGTATCCCGGAAATGACATTGATCCTGTCATCGGTAATGCCCATCTCGTGTAGTTTATCGATCGCCTCGGCCGCCGGATCGATATCTTCGAAAAGAGCCAGGAGAGTTGTATCAGACATGTTCTGCTCCTTTACTCGAACTCACTGACGGTTGGAACTTGAGCCTTGCCCACTTTGCGCAGGGTATGGACCATTTGCCCCTCCTGCACCTCCCAGACCGGGATCAACGGGATGAGGCGTGAGGCAATCATATAGAACAGCAGGAACATGGAGAAGGTACCGATGGTCAGGAAAATTTCGATCCTGGGCTCGTACAATCTCCAGGTGAACGGCATGCGATTGATCGAGAGCATAACCGGGACAATGATGTAGCGCTCCCAATACATACCCACATTGATCAGCAGGCCAATGCTGGCAAGCAACCAGGGCGTCGTACGTATTCTCTTGTTCCAGAGCGTCAGGAAGGGGATCACGATGTTGAAGGTCACCATCTGGTAGAACATCCAGGCCATGGGACCTTCTTCCAGCCAGTGCAGGAGCGTGTCCGTCCATTTGTCGCCGCCGTACCACTGGACAATGTAGTCGTTGAAGAAGAAGTAGGCATAGGCAAATGAAACGATCATCATCAGTTTGCCGAGGGCGTCGAAATGCTCCTTGCGAATGAAGTAATCCATGTGTTTCATCGTGGCGCGCATAATGACC
>Ga0105104_10004138_pt1 | contig 10146 bp, 12 predicted proteins | sample PPLLaktember2015_3_FD_87034 | JGI IMG/M metagenome (GOLD analysis project Ga0105104, IMG submission 87034) | Freshwater sediment microbial communities from Prairie Pothole Lake near Jamestown, North Dakota, USA - PPLs Lake P7 Core (6) Depth... | ecosystem: Environmental > Aquatic > Freshwater >... | reverse complement strand
TTCAATCGGGATCTTTTTTGTACGTCCATATTTTGTTGTAAATTCGACATAGGGCTCAGGGACCTTTTGAACGATAATTTCACCCTTGGCTTCCAGTTCAAATAAAGTCTCGTGCATGTCGTGTGTCGGCGCGGCTTCCGCGTCACGCGTGACAGGATGAGATTTTCTCTCAAGGATTTGTTCAACGGGTGTAAAGGTTGAGTCGGTCATTTATTATCTCCAAAAGGTTTGACCTGACAGGCTTGATACACATGATTGTTTCTAAAGTCACCGCCGGGACAAAGACTGCAACCGATAAATTTCCTGCGGAAACCTGTCAGGTCTGGGGAAATTAGCCTTCTTCCAATTCCTCATGCATGATATCTGCAAGCAGGTCATACAGGCCTTCATCGAGTTCCTTGATAATGTCCATGTTGCCTGACTCGAACCAGATGGTGTAAAGTTCGAGCAGGGTCTTGCGATCAATTCGCCAGGCAACATCGGTGAGGCCGCGAATGGAATCCATGGGAATGGCTTTGCGCCAGACATGCATGTTCTGGCTGAAGTTCCCCACCCATGGTCCCCAATCGGGGAAAAAATCTGGCTGAAGCATATCGGGCGAGACCTGATTACCCTTCAGCATGACTTTATAAATGACACGGCTATAGCCCTGCAGGGCATCTTTTGATTCCTGCAATCCGTTCTTGAGGGAGACTTCACGCAATATGGTAACCAGTCCCCCAGGGTTATTTTGGCGCGGACAGCGCACGCACGAAAAGCATTGCGCGCAATTCCAGATATCTTCGGTGAGGATGTCGTAAACGCGTTCCACGTCTTCGCGTGCGACAGCCTGCGCGATGACGCGTGGACTAAAATCATAGAACCGCGCTGAGGGACAGGCCGAAACGCAAATGCCACATTCGTAACAACCATAGAGAAAGTCGTTATAGCGAATGTCGTCTTTGACTTCGAGGAAGAGGCGTTCCTTTTCCTCGTAGCTCACGTCGGGGTGACGGTTTTCGCCTTTGCCAGGATTCCAGTTTTCAAGTGTCGTTGGCACGCGTGCCTCCTAATTCAGCCACGGAGACACAGAGAACACAGAGATTTCTTACTTCTCCGAGTCTCCGCGACTCTGTGGCAAGCTTTTAAAACGCGATCACAGCGTCAGCGCGAACAGCCATGTCATTGAACGCCGCGCCGCCGATCATTTCAACGCCTTCGATCATGTCATCCATGGTATAGCCATGCAAATCCAATGATGGTTGGCAAACGAACAACCGCACGCCCATTTCCACGGCCTGATCAATAAAATATTTCAATTCCTTGCCATTCCCACCTTTGCGAGGGATGATGATCTTGTCACCATTGCCCTTGGCAAGGCATTGCGGACCATTCATTGTGAAATAAATGCAAACTTCATTGTCCATAGCCGCGCCGGCCGTGGCAAGGAAGAACGGAGTCGCTGTACGCTCAGGATCTTTCTCTCCATGCGTTTGAACATAGAGGATCTTTTTTACGTCAGCATCGCTGGTTTTCCACATAATTTGGTACCTCTTTGTATACAGGTCCACAAGTACACAGGTCTTCCGTGTTTACCTGTGTACCTGTTTCCTTATCTACTTGCTAAATAAACAACTGTACATCTGCGTCTGCAGCATATTCAAGGAAGGTCGCTGCGCCACCGATCTCACATTCCTTGATGAAGTCTGCGCGCTTAAAGCCAAAGACATCCATCGTCATCTGGCAGCCGATCAGGTGGACATCCATCTCAACGCACACATCGCGGAGCTCTTCAATAGTGGCAACCCCCTTGTTCTTGAAGGTCTGCTTCATCAGGGTCGTTGCCAGGCCCTGAAAACCGGGCACATTTGACATTAGCAAATTTGGAATAGGCCAGTTGATATTTTGGAATCCGTCAGGTCCAAATGGCATCTTCATAGGCATCGCGGGATTGCCCAGCGGCGAAACCTGGGTTGTCAGTTTTGGCTTGAGTAAGGTCAACCCAAAAAAGGTAAAGAAAATGCCTACCTCCCAACCCATCGCGCCAGCCGCGCTGGCGAGAATGAACGGGGGATAGGCCCAATCAAGTGTCCCTTTGCTTGCAATAAGAGCAAGTCTCCTGGGAGCATTCGGATCAGACTTGGACATTTTGTCCTCCATCTAAAGTCACATAGGCTGAACGATTACTTTGTTCTGCGAATAAAAAAGATGAATTTGCCGTCTTCCTGCATTGAGTGGAGCAGTTCATGCCCCGTTTGCCTGCTCCAGGCTTCCATGTCTGGCGGCGCGCCCGGGTCGGTGGCGATCATTTTCAAAACCTGCCCGATCTCCATCGTTTTGATCGCCTTCGACACCTTGACGACAGGCATGGGACATAACATCCCCGAACAATCGAGAACCTGATCTTCCTTAAGTACATCCATCGAAACCTCCTCCCGCAAAAACCCTAAACCCCTCGTTCTGCCAATCCAATTGAAAACTGGAGCAGATTCTGCACCTCTTCTCTAACTCTATTATCTGATCGCGATGCAGTAATTTGATGATAATCAGTTCTTCTCCAAGACACTATCCCCCTCACACGTGAAATTTTCTCCCCCGCGCGGGGGACTATTGTGTAATAAACACAACTTGAATGCATTCTGCCGCGCCTACTTCAATCGATCGATAGGCGGCTTTATTAGACTTACTTTACAGGGAAATGAAATGCCTGTAATCTGTAAATTTCCACAAATTTCCAGACCGGCGCGTAGAAACTACGAGCCAGCTTGGCTAAAAAACCACAAAACTGCGTCCCTTGAGCGGCTACTGGCCGTCTCGCGGGCCCAATTGGTCTCCCTGCAATTTCGGATATAATCATCTTGGACTTGTAAGCGCTTTTTATCAACAACAGGTCGGCTCAAATGTTTGGAAGCCTAGAGACTCTTTTTCGTGCAAACCGTGTCTTCATATTCCTCCTCCTCTATCGTTGGCTGTCTCTCCTACCCGCTATCTTTACATTGAGTGTCGAAGCCTCACCGGCAACGCGTCTTTCCGCAGCCTGGTCGCTTGCCATCGCAGTCCTGGTGAACCTCCTCATCACAACCTTCAATCGTCCGCTCAACGAACTGGTCATCAACCATCCCATCCTCCTCGGCATTGACCTGCTTTTCTCAGCCTTCATCCTTTCCATCAGCGGCGGTTACCACAGTCCCTACTTTTTATATGCTCTCAGTCCATTACTGGCGGGAGCATTTTTCTTTCAGGTGCGAGGCGCCATCGCAGTGTCAATCACCTTCACGCCGCTTTATTTCCTTGCCAACTCTCTCGGCGCGCAGGTCAATTCCACAACCGATACCATCGCCTTGATGACCCAGCTCGCGGGCATCTGGCTGATCCCCATTTTGTTTGCCTATCCATCGATCTTGCTCAAAGACATAAACCGAGCACGCGAGGAGCTCTCGGGCGCACGCGATGAACTTGCACAAAAGCATGAAAACCTCGAAACAGCCCATCGCCAGCTTGAAATCATCCATGACTTGACTCTGCTTCTCCAGGCCGCGCCCGACCTTCTCTCTGTTCAAGAGCGCGTGCTCGGCGCAGTGACTTCTGATCTCGGTTTTTCAAAAGCAGTGGTCGCGCTGGTTGATCCTTCTCTCGGGGAGCTTGGTGGATGGCTTTTGTATCCCGCGGAAGAATCATTCCCCTCTGCGAAGCCACTCTCATTAAAGCCCGAGAATGGCGAACTTTTCAAGGCGCTGCTCGACCGCAAAGTTTTTAGGACAAACAATGAAACCCTTGTGCAACAGATTGAACTCAACAATTGGTTAAGCCAAAACAAATGGTTCGTCATCCCCCTCTACTTGAGGGAACACTCCGTTGGGTTGTTACTCGTGGATGAATCGGATGGACTCAGCAAGGAGCGGGAATCCACGCTCATCACAGTTGCAAATCAGGCGGCCCTCGCGCTTGGCACCACATTGTTGTGCATTGACCGTGCCCGGCGGCTGGCCGTTGAGACCGAGCGTAACCGCATCGCACGCGACATCCATGATACAGTGGCACAGTCCCTGTTTGGCATTGTCTACAGCCTCGACGCATGCATCAGTATGCTGCCTTTACAGGCAGACGAGGTCAAGAACGAACTCAGCGAGTTGCGGTCGCTTGCCAGTGGCGCGCATGACGAGGTCCGCCGTTCCATCTTTGATCTGTGGCCCTCTCCATTAACAATCGATCTTTTCATGGCTGACCTTACAAATTATGTCAGCAGCTGTTGCCGTCCGCGTTCGTTCAGCGTTATCTTTAATAATAGCGGCGACTTTGATTCACTGCCCGCAGGGCTACGTCGCACCATTTATCGGATGGCACAGGAAGCTCTGGCAAATTCCGCACGGCATTCAGGTACGAACTCTGCACGTTTGTGTTTGAACGTCTCGGAAGATCAAGTCCACCTGGACGTCTCGGATGAAGGTCGCGGCTTCGATCCATCCTCCGCGTTGGCACGCAGCCTCAACCGCGAGCATTTCGGACTGCATGGTATCCAGGAACGCACGCGAGCCATGGGCGGTGAATGTGAGATCATTAGTCAACCGGGGGCAGGCGCACGTATTATGGTCAGCCTCCCGATTAACGGGCTAAAACATCGTGGCTGATCCAATCCGTATCCTCATTGTGGATGATCATGCAGTTGTCCGCAAGGGCTTGGCGATGGTCCTTCGCCTCGAACCGGATTTGGAGGTGATCGGCGAAGCGGAAAACGGGCAAGCTGGCTTGGAAGCCGCACGGCGTCTCCATCCAGATATTGCGCTAGTTGATCTCGTCATGCCTGAAATAGACGGGCAGGAGATGGCTCTGGCATTACGGAAGTCCAATCCCCGGATAAAAGTAATGATGCTGACCGGCACGGAAGTGGACGACCGTGTCTTTGATCTGGTTGCCGCAGGGATTGAAGGCTATGTGTTGAAGCAAATTGAACCCGGTGAATTAGTGCGCGCGATTCGTGCTGTCGTGCATGGAGAGGCATATTTACATCCGGATGTAATGAAAAAAATTGTAGGCCGAATAAAACCGCAAAGAATACTTTCTGTTTCTTTGACGCCACGTGAACTCGAAGTCCTTGAATGGATGGCCACACCTAACACGTATAGGCAAATTGCTCTTCAATTAAGCATAAGTGAAGAGACCATTCGTACTCACGCAAAAAACATTCTGGAAAAAATGAAACAACCAAATCGATCACAGGCTGTGCTATCAGCAATGCGACTGGGGTTAATCAACTTGAAAGGTAAGGAATAGACTTGCACAAAAGTCATTCGGCAGGGGTGTATTTATGACACATGAGCGCTCTTAGCCATAACGCCACGCACGGACTTCTGTTCCATAGCTTTTGCTTCCATTAATAAGGCAAAGCTCAATACATCGCTTGAGCATCTATATGCAGCCCGCCACGACAATGACTGGAGCCTGCGGCTGGCCCATGTTAGTCTTTCTCACACCTGAGCTCCAGCCTTTCTATGCACGTATTTTCCACCTATGCATTGGCATAACATGCCAAATTTCAAGCATAAAATTCTAGTTCATGTAAAGTGCTCCCGTCTGTTCCATCCAGTCAGCAATATTCTCTACTGCCTTGGAAATATCATTGTCAGAAATATCCAGTTCGAGTTTAGGTAAAGATGATTCAGAAACAAGACGTTTGAATAGTTCTTGTTCTTCGATGAATCGATTCAAGTCATTATATTGACTAGGATTACCCGAAACCTTAAGACGTTCCTCGCGAGCAGCAGCAAAGGACTCGGGGGTTCTATTCAGGAAGATTAATCGAAAACCAAGAGGTAGTAGACGCTGTTCCAACCAGCGAAAATCGTAATCTCGAGCATTATTCATTAATTGATACATACGTGTAGAGATGTGGAATCGGTCCACAATCCACGAGTAATACTTTTGCAGCTCAAATAATCTCACCCAAGTGTCATACGTTTCCGTTGCCAAAGCCTCTTCCTGTGGCTCGAAGTTTATGAGTCCCCTTCCCCAGGGATAATTGGTAAACGCACACCACTCGGCAGAAATCAGAGGGGAATGATAACGATACCTTCGAGGTCCCACAATTCGTGGGTGCTCGTTAAGTTCAAAAGCGATCTCGGTCTTGAATGTAAGCCGAGTTCCTTCCAGAATGATCTTTGGACAAAGCTTTGATGACATGTTTATTTCCTTGTTCAAATTAGAAATTTTCAGAAAAGCCGTACAATAAAAAACGTGTCTTCCTTAGATCCAGGAGCAATTGTAATCTCGCCGGTGCGAGAAACGGATGGTTATTTCACCGATCGTGGACCGCTTCCACATTTCCACGCAGACATATCAAAAACAAATCTACAGCAAGGAGTATGACTTCCACTGGCTGGAAGAGAGATTACTGCCACTGAATTTCAGAATTGTCTTTTGCATGCGTTCCCCGGAAAGTTTCGAAGCTGCCCGCGCGGAGAGGCTGAAATTCTCCGGCAACCCCTCGCAATACAATGACCTGACGCCCTTCCTGCGCGAGCAGGAGCTGATGCGGGAGTTGATCGCACGCTCCATGCTGCCAACTTTGACACTGGATATTTCCGACAACAATGCCCCCGCGGCCGTGGAGCGGGTTGCCGACTGGCTGGAGGCATCTGGCGGACTCTACATGCCCGACTAAAAGGATTATAATTACAGCGCGAAAGTGAGGTACGAATGGAAGAAAACACAGCTCGTCGCAGACCGTTTGAGGACAAGGTTCCGGAGGAAGTCCGCCAACATGCCCGCGCCGCGCGTGAGGAGATGCGCGAAAGCATGAAAGCATTTTTGCCGCCCGAGTTCTGGGAGCACGGCAGGAAAGCGCGCAAGGAAGTACTATTAGCCTGGCGCAGCATGATCGATGCCGCGCTGGAGCGAATGGAAAAGAAAGAGGAGAATTAAGTACAGACTGCCCTGCAAGTTGCAGGGCAGTCTGTTTTGTTAAGTTCAAACCGTGCTCCCAGCGGCGTGCGCAAAGACGGCGACTTGAGCGAGAAGATTAACGCCAGGGGGAATGCCCGCGCGAGAAAAAGATCATCCAGAGCAAAGCCAGCCCGGAAAGCCCCCAGAATATGTATGCCAGCAGAATATCCGCCCCACGATAAAGAAAGACGCCTCCGAACAGAAACGCGGCGAAGACCACGCTTCCCGTCAGACGGTTGAGCGCGCTTTCCAAATGATAGATCTGTCGATTCACCTGCGGCGTATTGACACTTAACTCGCCGCGTTCCAGCCGCGTCAGCACCCGGCCGGTTTGCCCAGGCAGAGCAACCAACTGCTTGACCACTTCCCCGATCTGATCCAGCCAGAAATCCCAATTGGATACGCCCGCGTCCCTGAGCAGTTTCTGCGCATAGGGCGCCAGCCCTTCCCACAGGTTAAAGTTCGGATCAAGACCCGTGCACATGCCGGAAAGGATGGCGACCGTCCGCCCCAGCAGCAAAAGATTGTGCGGCAGTTGGAACGGCATCTCATACATCAAATCGCGGAATTGCATCGCGAACTGACCCATCTCGCGATGGTCCACATTGCGCAGCTCGCCCATGGACATGCCCCAGAAGCGGTCGAAGAGTAGTGTCGTTGCCTGCTCGAGTAATTTGAGATCCGCACCGGGAAGAAGAATGCCAAGCGTTTGATAGGACTGGATGACTTTCGCAGCATTGCGTGTCCCCACGCCGATCAGCATATCGCGTAATCCCTCCCGCAAGCCCGCCGGGACAGAACCGACCATTCCAAAATCCACAAATGTCAACTGCCAGCCTGCCTCCGTCTCTCCAGCGGCAGGTCGCGGCGTTACGAACAGATTGCCCGGATGCGGATCGGCATGGAAGAAGCCATCTTCAAAGATCTGTTTGAGATAAGTATCGAACAAAACTTTGGCAACCTCGGCACGGTTAATGCCGGCCGCGGTGATCGCATCATAGTCTGTAATCTTGATGGCAAGGACATTCTCAAGCGTAAGCACACGTTCCGTGGTTCGACTCTGGACCACGCGCGGTACGTGAATACTTTTGCGGCTTGCAAAGTTTTTCCTGAACGTTTCCGCATTCCGTCCCTCGGACAAATAATCGATTTCCTGGTGAACGGTGGTTTCCAACTCCGTGATCAATGCGCGCACATCGACGCGTTTGCTGATCGGCTTGTAGTGCATCAGCCACCCGGCGACACGCTGAAGCGCGGAAAAATCCACCTCAATCAATTGTTCGATAAACGGCCGCTGGATTTTGACCACAACATCCTGGAAGTCCTGCCCTTCGGCCGCCTCAGCCCGCAGACGAGCGACGTGAACCTGTCCCAGTGAGGCAGCCGCCAACGGTCGAGGTTCGAAACGCTCGAATTTTTCTTCCAGGGGCGCGCCCAGCTCCGCCTCCGCAAGCGCGCGGATCGCAGCGAAGTCCTCCGCCGGCACTTCATCCTGCAAGCCTGAAAGCTCCTCGGTAATTTCCACGGGCAGAACGTCGAGGCGTGCGGAGAGAAACTGCCCAACCTTGATCATTACGCCGCCCATGCGGATCGCCATGGCGCGAAAATCAACCGCGATCTGCTTAAAACGTTGGGAACGTGTCCGGCGCACTAACCCGCGCAGACCAAGACGCGCCAAAAGGATCTCCCAGAAAATAAAGCTCGCAGTGGCACGCGCAAAGAATGCCATAATGAAACGATAACGGGCGCGTAAGCGTGATGACTGCATAGCAAAATGCCTCCTGCCAAAGGACATAAGAGTGGAGAATTTTGTGGGCGGTCCACTCGTTTTACTACGGAGAACACGGAGCTCACAGAGGTTTTAAAAGCTTCTCCGTGTTCTCCGTGGTAAAGAAATCTGTAAGCGTATTTTTAGCCGTTCCCTAAGGGATTGTATCACCAAGAAAGCAGCGATCTTAATGTACGATTTCGCGATCACGAGCCGTCAAATTCCACGTTGAGAGAATGATCTATGAACGAACATGTAAAACGAATCCGAAAGCCGCGTTGTTTCCTGCTATACGCCCTCGCGCCGGACGGTCTGCCCGCCGCGGAAGCGAATCGCATCCTGAATACCTTTATCGGCGACCCGGTCCTTCCGCTGGCACTTTTTCACGATCACTTTATTGGCAAGCCAGGCGGGGTGGTCCTCTTTTATGTGGAAACCACACAGGAACGGGATGCGCTGCTGGCGCAAAAATATCTGGAGGGCTGGCACGTGGAAATCCAACCCTTGATCTTCTCGCATAGCCCATCCGCTTTTGATGAGCAGATCGCGTTCACCCTGCGGGCGTACCGCGGCGTCGACTGGGAGACTCTCCAGAAGCAGAAACGACCTTCGTACGGAGATCCCAGCCGCGAAGCAGAAACCGCAGAGGAAGAGCAGTAATGTCGTTCGACCGCCTCGTCGAAGCCCTCATTCAGGAGGCAATGGAACGCGGCGAGTTCGACAACCTGCCCGGCAAAGGCAAACCGATCGACCTGACCGAGTATTTCGAGACGCCTGAGGAGATCCGGGTTGCCAATTCGATCCTCAAAAATGCAGGCATGACCCCCCGCGAAGTCGATCTGCTCAAGGAGATCGCCGAGTTGAAACAGAAGCTGGCTGCAGAGCCCGAGGAAGGAAAAAAGCGTGAGTTCGAGAAGCAGATCAGGTACAAGCAGGTCGAGTTCAGCGTAAGGATGGAGCAGCAGAAAAAAGGCAGGAAAAAATGAGAAGTGCAGGGTTGACAGTCCCGGTGCACTTCGGGAGCGCGAAGTCGGCTTTACAAATCGCCCCTGCCCTGCTATACTACTGGGAGTTGAAGTTGACTTTGTCTGCCTGATTGGGCAGTTTGTTTGTAGCAATCGCTTTGGTACGTGATAACCCTCGCGAGCAAGTCAGCGAGGGCTTATTGATTAAGACCAAGAACTTAACCGCCATTGGCGGATAATAAATTTTTAAATTAGTGAGGATAAGAATAGTAGCATGAGTAAGCACGGAAAATTGAAGATCATTCCCCTGGGTGGACTTGGGGAAGTGGGCAAGAACATGACTGCCTATGAGTTCCAAAACCAGATTTTGGTTGTGGATGCAGGCATTATGTTCCCCCGTAACGATATGCTCGGGATCGATTACATCATTCCCGATTATGAGTATTTGCGTCAGAAAGCTGACAAGGTAGTGGGGATCGTTATTACGCATGGACA
>Ga0105104_10004137_pt1 | contig 10148 bp, 6 predicted proteins | sample PPLLaktember2015_3_FD_87034 | JGI IMG/M metagenome (GOLD analysis project Ga0105104, IMG submission 87034) | Freshwater sediment microbial communities from Prairie Pothole Lake near Jamestown, North Dakota, USA - PPLs Lake P7 Core (6) Depth... | ecosystem: Environmental > Aquatic > Freshwater >... | reverse complement strand
TAGAAAGGTCGAAACTCCTGGAAATGATGATGCCTTGGCAGGGAACCGCAGACGCTGCCGTGATTATCAAGACAAGCCCTAATATCTTCATCGAGTATCGAGTAAACATAAGTCCACCGCAAAAATTTTCAGTGAACTACTCGATTCTCTGCCCCGACTGGCTAATCTTTTACACCAACACCGCTAAAGTGTCAAGAAGAAAAATGAAAATTTTCATATTTTTATTGACTCAGGCAGGGACTTACATAAAGTAGTATCAGGTTGATTTAATAACGCATTTGGTGGAAGGATTTTAAATAACGTTATGTCGAGGAAAATATTCATGTCGTTGAGGAAAAACCAAGATGCGCAGAGATTCTGCGATCTTCATACACATCTTATTAACTCTCGAATTAAGGAGGCAAAGTAATGAATCTTAGGAAAATTGTTGAATTAATGCTTATAGTTTGTTTCGTGTCTGTTGTCCCCGTTTCGGCAACTACATATTACGTTGCTATTGATGGAAACGATGATGCAAATGGACTTTCATGGCAGACAGCTTTTGCAACAATTCAAAAAGGAATAGATACAGCGGCAAATGAAGACCTTATTGAGGTTGATGAAGGGACATACGTCGAAAATATCACTTTTAACGGCAAAGATGTTACTATTAAAGGCCTTGGGGCAACTATTAATGGAAATGGGGCACTTAAAACAATTGATTTTGGTACAGATGCGAATGCTAATATAAGTGGTTTTACAATTACCGGCGGGACTTACGGAGTTTATTGTGCCAATAGTTCTTTTTCCGTCATAAACAATTGTATTATCAAAAATAATGATGAAGCGGTGGTATTCGAAGATGGAAATGGCGTTATACGAAACTGCACAATTTTAAATAACGCTGATTATGGAATAAGAGTAGTTAATGGTAACGCACCATCGATTTCAAACTGTATTCTCTGGAATAATAACGACGATTTGTCAGGTTGTAATGCAACTTATAGCTGTATCCAGGATGACGACTCGGGTACGGGTAACATCAGGAATTACCCGTATTTTACTGATTACGCCGAAAATAATTTTCATCTAACGTGGAATTCGTCGTGTATTAACAAGGGCGACCCAAACGGCAATTATGACGGCCAAACGGATATCGACGGCGATAACCGCGTTGTTGATTTAAGAATTGATATTGGAGCCGATGAAATATTCGAGACAGCCGAAAATCTGGTGAAGAATCCCGGATTTGAAATGGGCGGCGGCGGCCTGACCGGAACAGACCCGTGCACTCCTCTTCATTGGCAGAACAAGTGGTCAAGCATCGAGAAATTAATTGACCCCTGCTGCACGCATTCAGGCAGCTATTCGTGGAAGTTCACAAATGACGGCACGAAGTATTCCGGGGCCTATTCTACCGATATTAACGTTGACAGCAATGATGCGTACGAGTTCTCCGTATGGGTCAAAACAGAAGGCAATGAACCACAACTTTACATCTGGTGGGAGGAATTCGATTTAAATAAAGTTACACTAAAAAAGTACTACGGCATTTTTAGTGGGATACAAAAGACGACGGATTGGAAACAATTTATCGGCAGGCGTGCAACCTGCAGCAAGAACGCGAAATATGTAAAAATGAGGTTCTTCGGACCGTACGAAACAACAAGTGCTGTGTGGTGGGATGATTTTGTTGTACGGAAAGAGATCGGCACAGGATATCTTCCTGCGTATGGTTGCGTAAATGAGCCGAATGTTTCCGAAAGTATAAAGTTTGGGGATAATGGTTTCAATGAAAACTGGATTCAAGGAACTATTACAAACTATATGAGTGCTCCTTGTACCGACGGAAGCGATGAAAATATAACTTATAGAGAGCTGAAAACAGGTAAGACCATCACAATCGGATTTCCAGCTTTTGATGCAGGTCCCAATGGGCTGCCGAATGGTCCAATGCTGCTGGAAATAATATTCAAAGATACCGTGGCTAACAGCAGCTCAATTAAAGTAACCTCCAAGATTGACTGGATAAATTGTCCTGACCCATGTTATCTGCTTGATAGTAACGACAGATACGTCCCATTAACGAGCTTTGGAGGTTTTGCCGATAGTCGGTGGAAGTACATGCAGTATGGTTTCCAAGAGAGCGATTTCCAACTACTGCGCGCCATTAATGGAAAATACACGATTAGGATTCAAAACCTGACAACCACGAATAATGTTCCGATAGATTACGTTTGCCTCAGAAAAATCAGCGATTCTGAGTGGCAGTCGTTATATGAGCGCCAGCGGAACCTGCGGTTTGAAAAGGTAGAGTTGGCGGATAAATGCGAAGAATGCGATTATGACGAACCCAATCTTGTAATTTTCTGCCGCGATTATATGCATCCTGTGTATAAAGATACCAGGCCGGCAGAAAACGAACCGGTCAGCATCGAGACGTTCAGTGCCTGGGGTGAAGTTGAACCGGTGAGTTTTTCAATTTACTCCGAACAAGGCATTGACGATTTGGAAATCAGCGTTTCAAACCTTACTTGTGACACTAATGAAAATTCTGTTATAGAAGCCAACAAAATATCTATCTGGCGGGTTGTATATGATGAAGCCAGGCTCGGATATCTTATCGCTAATATCACTAAAACAGATGTGGAAGGTTCAACGAGTATGAAGTGCGCACTGGTTCCTGACCGTCTCGAAAAGTTCGAAGGGGCACTATCGGTCGGGGCGGGAACAACCGAGAGTATATGGCTGAAGATTAATATTCCTGATGAAAACAGAGGTCTGTCGGCCGGTCAATACAGTGGGCAGATTCACATTCAAAAGGAGGGACTTGATAAGACGATAGATATCAATCTAATTGTGCATGACGTTACTCTCGAAACTCCGAACTACCTGAATATCATTTATCACGATCCTTTCCGTATCACCTCTTTATATATGCCCTATTCTGGGGATATTAATGAGACCTTTAACGCATATACTGAAACGAAATTCGACGCGTATTACGCAGCCGATAAGTATGCCATGAAAGTGTACAAAGATGACAATAACAACATCTTTTTCGATTCAAACGCCTTTGAAATGGGCTTAGATCGAATGATGGTGCTAACGAAAGAAAAACTCAATAAAATCAGTTTGCATATACAATACAGCGTTTTGAGTGATATATATAAATATTCAACGGGAAAGACATTTAATACTAATTCTACAACCCTGTGGGCCGATTTAAGCGACCCCTGCTTTTGTGAAGCATTCGGCAAAGCAATCAACAGGTACTGCGAAATTGGCCAGGCCAGGGGCGTAAAGTTTCTCTTTCTTGTACAGGATGAGCCAGGGGCGGATCCTTACAAGAGGATTCTTTGCGACAGGTTATACACGATTGTGAAGGACATAAACTATGTAGAAGATGTCTATAGTATCTCGACTAATGTGACATACTATACAGCTTGTGACGAGGAATTGCCATCTGATGGCGGCACAGTTAAATATGTCGTTCCCGACGGCAATATAATACCTCCGCTGACTAACCTGGTGGATTATAAGATATGGAACATCTCTTATGCGCAGGATGGGTATAGCCGGCACCAAGATGTCGATTATCATGGATATTTCGGGTACTATACAACATCTGTTTCCCGTTACAGAAATCCGGTATACAATCGATTCTTGCACGGTTTATTTGCATACGCAACGGACGTTTGTGCAGTTTCATGTTATGCAATGGGCGATTACGTAGGCGACCCATACAATGATTTTGACTCTTCATGGTCAGATAAATATCCTTTCTCTTATCCTGATTTCTTGCTGGCATATCCGACATGGAGCGGAGAGTTGCACTATACTATAGGTGGTCTTGAGGCCATACGGGAAGGTATAAAAGACGGTCGATACATTGCAACACTTGAAAAGTTAATAGCTGAAGATCCAAACAATGCAATTGCCCAGGCGGCACAGGGATATCTCGATGACCTTAAAGACCGGGTGGATCCGAATTACAGTCAAGCATACCAAGACCAGTCAACCGAGCTGGGTCATTATCAGGCCATACTTCAGAAGATTTCCCAGTCAAGTGACCCTAACGACTATGCAGTATTTACTGAGATACGAAAACAAATTGCTGAATATATTGGGCTGTTAGATTAAAAAAACAGAATGTTACACAAAACAAATTATATACAACTATTCAAGACGGCATCGACAATGGTGAAAGTCCGAGGATTGCTACCACCCGGCAACAGGAAAGTTTACACTGTATATAAATAGGTTTATAGCACAATATATTCTAAATTGATTGGCCGGTTGGCGGAAGTCAGCCGGCCTTTTTTGTTGAAATACGAATAATGATACTTCTCCCAAACAGTTAAATTTACTGCTTTGGTATCATTTGACGTGTTTTATTTTACCTCTATAACAGAGTTGTAACCGCCGAAGGGGTTTAGCTCGGTAATTTCGTTATAGGGGTCCTGCTGCCATTGCCCATCGACAACCAGCCGATAGCGGTATTTGCCCGGCTGCAGCTTCATTGACGCCTGCCAGACGCCGCCTTCGCCGATTTTGCTCAGCGGCAGCTTCGACGGCTGCCAGCCGTTGAAATCGCCCGCCACGTGAACCGATTTGGCCCGCGGATAAAGCGTCACAAACGCCACCGCGTCGTTAAGCTGATTGACTCCGTAATAATCGCTCAACCGCGCCTCAGTAGCCGCGAAATCCGGTTTTTCGGTCTTGCTCTGCACCGATACGGGCTGCACTTTCGCCTCGGCCTTGGCTGGTTGCTTTTCCGGTTCCGCCCCCACCCGCAGCGCCACCGGCTCCGGTTTTGAGGTCTTCTTGGGTGCGTCTATCGCCTTAATCCTCGGTTTTGCCTGCTCTAACAATTGCTCAGCCGTCTGGCTTATCGCGCCGAGCTTTTCCGATAACGATTCTATTATCTGGCGTCGCTGCTTATCGGGCTGCGACTGCAAAATCTCCTTAACAAGCCCCTGGAAATCGTTATGCCCCTTGCTCGCCGGGTCATATTCGCCGATGGGCTGCCCCAATGACGCCGCCTCCTTCAGCTTGGTATTGAAATTGACCACTGTCTTGAACATCTTGTCGCCGAAATGCGAGCGAAGCTCCGACAAAATCTCCCGCGCCATCTTGGTCCGTATGTCATACATACTTGCCAGCACCTTGACGTTGACGCTCTGATTGCATCGCTGACAAAGCACCGCCAGCGTCTCTAATTGCTTGCTCAGTCCGTGAAGCGAAAAATAACCCGTCTCGACCGGAACAACAACGTCGGTCGCCGCCCTAAGCGCGTTAAAAGTCAATAAACTCACAGCCGGCGGGCAATCGATAATGACAAAATCGTACTGGTCCTTGACGGTATTGAGCACTTTTTTAAGGCAATCCTCACGCTCCGCTATCCCCGCCATCTGCTGCTCGAAAGCCGTCAGGTCGATACTGGCAGGCGCTAACTCCAGCTTTTCGTTGATTTCCCACAACGCCTCGCCAAGGCGCATCGGCTCATCCTTAGTGAAACTTATCAGCACGTCATAGATACTCTGCTCGATTTGCTCCTCCGGCACGGCAAGACCTACCGCGCAATGCGACTGCGGGTCCATATCCACCAGGAGCGTCCTCTGCTCCTGTTCAGCTAATGCGCTTGCCAGATTGATTGATACGGTTGTTTTTCCGACTCCGCCTTTTTGATTGACAATAGCTATCGTTCTCATAGGTCCGCAGCCCCAAAGCAAAAGTTATATTCAGCCGGCTTCTTTTCCGGCAAAAACACGTTTTTCAGTATCACAAAGGGCATCTTTCGCCCTCTGTTTTTTCGGCAAAAACACCGGTAAAACTTTACATTTTTATGGGACCAGCCGATAAAACCCCCCTTAACAGTATGATAACGCTGAACTTATCACTGCTTTTCGGCAAGGATATGAACGTATCGCAGGAAACCCAGGTCGAAGCCGGCTTTAATGTACAGGGCGGCGGGGAACTGCTCTTTTATAAGCGTGATACCCTCGGGGCCGAGGGTCAAACCCTTGAATACCATTTTCGCGGCATCGGTTATGCTAAGCTCACTGACGGCCTTTAAGGCGTTGGCGTAACCCCTGTTCCAATTAGGGATTATTTTGTCGTTGAGGTCGGTCGAATCGATGATTTTAAGGCCTGCGGCCTTGATGATTTTTTCATAATTCTTATGCGTTTCAAGATTCGGCACAGCCCAATACCTCATAAACGGCTGCAAAACAAGCTCCTCCTGCACCCCGGTCAATCCCGGCTTTTTACACCACTCGATAAGAAGCAATCGCGCCCCTTTGGTCATAATCTTGCTAATTTTATTAATCGCCGAGGCCTTATCGGGTAAATAAAAGGCAGCATCCAAATACGAAACCGCGTCGAAACCGCCGTCTAATTTGTCAATTTCCATTACATCGCAAACTTCGAACCGCAGATTTACGCGCTTATATCTCCTGGCGTGCGAAAGCTGTGATTCCGATATATCGACGCCCAAAACGCTTCCTTCGGTATTCCGCGCCATCAAGTTAGCAAAACCGCCTCGGCCGCAGGCAATGTCGAGGATTCGCCGCGATTGGCTTACGTTTAATTCGTCGAGATATTTATCGTGGGTCTTTTTGAGCGCCTGTTCGTAGGTCTGTGATTGGTTATCGAATATCGCGAAGTGAAAAAAATCGCCCCAGTACGAAGCATAAAGGTCGCTGACCGCGGCGAACATCTTTTTCATACTTTCCTGATACTGGTCGTGAAAGTATTTGAACTTCTCATCCATTTTTAATTTTTAATTAGGGACAGCGTAGCGTAGCGGAGTCCCCGAAGGGGGTCACCTATTGTTTGAAGCCGGCCGGGTCTTCGAGGAGCTTTTTGACGAAATCAAGAAATTGGGCGGCGATTGCGCCGTTTGCAACCTTGTGGTCAACCGACAAAGTCATATTCATAACCTTACGGATGTTGATATTCTCATCATCGGGAATACAAGCGTCCTTGATTTGGCCGATACCCAAAATCGAGCACTGGCCGGGGACGACAATCGGTATAAAAAAGTCAATGCCCAACGCGCCTAAGTTGCTGACCGTTATGCAGCCCCCCTCAAGGTCTTCCAGCGTAAGCTGATTATTCTGCGTTCTCTCGATAAGCTGCTTTGTATATTTTGCTATCTCGACAACCGTTTTTTTATTCGCGTCCCTGACAATCGGCGCCGCCAATCCATCCTTAACCGAAATCGCAAGCCCCACGCCAATCGCATCAGCCAGTTTTATGGTATCGCCTTCGAGCTGTCCCGTCATTATAGGAAACTTCTCCAAGCCCGTCGCGACCGCCTTAATTATAAAATCATTATAGGCAACCTTTATTTCGCTGGTTTCGTTCACCCTGGTCCTGTACGCGACTAATTCGGTAACATCAGCCCTTACTGTCAGGTAAAAGCACGGTATCTCCTGCTTCGAGCGAAGCATCTTCTGCGCCGTGATTTTCTGCAGCCGGCTAATCGCAATTTTTGCGCCAAGCTTTATTTGGCCTGCCGAAGCCGATTTTATTTCATAAAACTCTTCCGTCAGCGTCTCGGTTTTTATTACAGGTTTAGCCGCCGCCGGCACGGCGGCGATATTGCCCAATGACCGCAAATATTCTTTACTCAACTGCTCGTCTTTCTGACCCAATATAAGCAAAGGCGTCCCGACGCGGTACGTTTGGCCCGGCCCGGCTATTATCTGCTTTACAAGGCCGTCCTCCGGCGACTCAAGCTCTAAAGTCGCCTTATCGGTCTCGATATCGAAAAGAACGTCACCGCTTTTGACAAGGTCGCCCAAATTGACCCTGCAATCGACAATCGTCCCTTCTTCCATCGTATCGCCTAATTTAGGCAGTCGAACTTCTCTTGCCATTTCGCTTATCCCGAGTAATTGATTATTTATGTTTCGCCGCGAATTTTAGACGCATAGCGGCAAATTGTCAATCTATCGCAATTTCCCCGCTAACCTGTTATTATGTCGCATATGAAATTTGTTTCATACAAAAGGCAGGAACGCGAATCAGCCGGCGTTTTGACCGAAAAAGGAATCGTCGATATTCCCTCCGTCTGGCCCGGGCCAAATGCGCCTCGAAATATTATCGACATTCTGCAACGAGGCGACGATTGCCTCGCGAAAATAAAAGAGATGGCAAACTCAAGCGATATTGTCATTCCTCTGGAACAGGCCAAATTGCTCGCACCCATCACCAAACCCGACAAATTGCTTGCCCTTGCGGGAAATTACAGCGAGCATATAAAAGAGGCCTCGTTAAAACGCGGCTTCAAATTAGGCCTGTCGGACGCCAAAAAACAAACAACCGTCCCCCGCCCTTTCCTCAAACCCGCCACAACGATAATCGGCCCCGACGATGCAATCCCCTGGCCCGAATACAGCGAGCAGCTCGATTATGAAATCGAGCTTGCCGTCGTCATCGGCAAATCCGCCAAATGCGTCGCGCCCGAAAACGCCCTCGCTTACGTCGCCGGCTTCACAATCGCAAACGACGTCTCCGCAAGAACTGTTACATTCAAAAAAGGACGCGACCAGCGCCCCTGGGACGAATTTTACGACTGGCTCGCCGGCAAATGGGCCGACGGCTTTTGCCCGATGGGACCGTATCTTGTTACCACAGACGAAATCAAAGACGTCCAGAATCTCAAAATGGAATTGAAAGTCAACAGCCAGATTCGTCAAAATGCCAACACCAATCAAATGATTTATCCCGTCGCCGACGTCGTCTCGTTTTTGAGTTTTATTATGACACTCAATCCCGGCGACATAATCCTCACCGGAACCCCCGCAGGCGTAGCAGTCGCAACAGGAAATTTCTTAAAACCCGCCGATTTGATAGAATGCCGAATCGAATCCCTCGGCCTCCTCAAAAACCCCCTCGGCCCAAAACCCCCCAATCTTTACGAACCCCTGATTTAACCGCTAAATCGCAAGAGGATTAAATATCACGCCGGATAGGGTATTTGGATTTGCTGTTTGCAGGCCGGACATCGCCCGGTTTTGCCCGCGAATTTCGCCGGTATCCTGACCTTCTTGCCGCAGGAACAGACAAATCTGATAAATTCATCCGCCGGCTTATCTATTCGAATTTTTCTTTCCGTATCGGGCGCAGCCGCTGTTTCAACCCGCGCCGCCGCCGGCTCTTCAAAAGGCGTTATCTGCACGGGCCCGCGCTGCAACTCCTGGCTCTTAACGTATTCGAGGTCTCTCTGGAAACCCCCGTAAAGACGGTCCGGCTCAGGTTCGGGTTTGTTCCTCATCCCGCCTATAAACTCCAGCAGCGATTTTTCATACCGCGGCTCCATCACCACAAGTTTTATCTTCAGCAGCATAATCGCCACGGCAAAGCCCGCGACAAATCCCCCAAGATGAGCAAAATGAGCCACGCCGCCGCCCGAGCCGGTATTGAAAATAAACGCCCCCGCCAAATCCCACGCGAACCAGAAAAGTATCATCCAGTAGCTGCTGACGGTAAATTCAACGACCCTCGGTATCAGGAAAAGCCACCACACCCAATAGCAGGTTATATCGTTTTCAGGAAAAAAAACGAGATACATCCCGACCACGCCGAAAATCGCCCCGCTTGCCCCAAGCATCGGCGTCCCCGAAAATATCAAATGACAACCCGCCGCCATCAGCCCGAAAAAAATATACAAAGGCAAAAACATCAGGTTGCCGATTTTGCTGCATACCGCGTTGCCGAATATCCACAAAAAAAGCAGGTTGCCGAGGATATGAATAAACCCTCCGTGAAGCCACATATGGCCCAAAAGCCCTTTTATCGACCAGCCCTGCAAAACATACCCCCCCGCAGGCCCCGGCATTATCCTGTCCTGAACCGTCTCGGCGCGGGGATGGTTCTGCTGGTGCTCCATAACCGTGGCTATCTGAAGAATAAACACGGCAACGATGCCGGCCGCTATCAGCCAGTTCATCACTGGATGCCTGTCGCTCGGAACATCAACCTGCCACGGTATTATCAAGGCCTCTCTCCTTGAATATTTTCGGCTCTTTATACTAACGTAAAAGTATAAACAAAAACCCCCTTTTAGTCAATATCGCGCTCAAAAATCAGCCGACGGAATTTCTTAGAAACATTGACTTCCTCGACGCTGGGAGTTATATTTCCTCAATAACGGCTGT
>Ga0105104_10004136_pt1 | contig 10148 bp, 4 predicted proteins | sample PPLLaktember2015_3_FD_87034 | JGI IMG/M metagenome (GOLD analysis project Ga0105104, IMG submission 87034) | Freshwater sediment microbial communities from Prairie Pothole Lake near Jamestown, North Dakota, USA - PPLs Lake P7 Core (6) Depth... | ecosystem: Environmental > Aquatic > Freshwater >... | reverse complement strand
TGAGATCATGACTGCAAACAACATGGAGACAGAAGCGATCAGGGGCACAATGGAATTGATAATTCCTCTCTGCAATATCACTCCAACTGTTACTCAAAAGACGACAACACTTACAACCACTTACACACCGGTTACCATCCCGCTTTCTTCCACACCAGATGGATAAACTTCCATACCCATAACTTGTCAGAACATTCGGATTGAAGTATAAGTCTCCAAATTCCTTCCAAGACACAAAGGATTATGAATAACAATAATAAAATCTCCTGGCTTGAACGACCTATCCATCCTGCTCTTCCGGCAATCACAAATGAGATAGCACTTTTTGTGGGGATCATTATTTTCGCAATCGCGACAAGGTTTTACGATCTCGAGACGCGCGTCATGAGTCATGATGAAAGCCTGCATACCTATTTTTCATGGCTTCTGTATCGTGGACAAGGTTATCAACACACACCCATGATGCACGGTCCCGGGCAATTCCACTGGATCGCTCTTACCTACTTCCTTTTTGGTGTTAGTGACTTTACTGCCCGAATTCCGGCGGTTATTTTCAGCATTGCAACGGTCTGGATGGTCTGGTATTGGCGCCGCTATTTGGGAAAGACCGGTGCTTTGATTACTGGCTTGTTGCTAATTGTTTCGCCGTATATGCTGTTCTATGGGCGATACGTCCGCAATGAATCGTATACAGGCCTGGCTGGGCTTTTATTGTTGTATTCCATTCTGCGATATCTTGATACCGGCGGAAAACGCTATTTGATGCTTGTCACGCTGGCAACAATCCTGCACTTTACCACCAAAGAAACTGCCTTCATCTACGTGGCACAAGCCTTGATCTTTCTTGGCATCTACTTTGTGATCCAAATTACGAAGAAACCCTGGGAGGAAAATAAGGGGCTTTTTAGAGCATTTGTGATAGCACTCGTCGCTGCAACCATTTTTTTGGCAGCAGGCTTGGCAATCAGCGTTATTAACCGGGCGCCCGAAACCTTGAGCGCGACGGAAACCGCCGCGCCTGCCATCCCAACGGAACCTTCGTCGCCACTGGCAGGTACGAAAGAAGGATCACTGCTCTCAACGATTTCATTCGCGACCGGCGTTCTGATCATTCTTGCTGCCGGATTGCTCTACTTCATCCTGGCATATGTTCGAAATTACATACCCAAAGAACGTTCCTTTGATCTGATGCTCCTGCTTGGCACGTATGTCTTTCCAATGGCAACCGCCTTCCCCATCAATTGGCTAAAGGAGAGACTAAATATCGTCCTGCCCACCGACGCAGCGTCCGTGAACGGACTGGATACGAGATCGTTGATATATATCCTTGCATTCGTAGCAGTCTTCTTCCTCATTTCGATTCTGATCGGAATGATCTGGAATCGGGATTGGTGGAAATACGCAGCAGTGTTCTGGAGCATATTTACGATTTTTTATACGACCGTGTTCACGAATGCAGCCGGCTTTTTTACAGGCATCATTGGTTCCCTGGGATACTGGCTTGTTCAACAGGGCGTGGAACGCGGGAGTCAACCTGAATATTACTATGTGCTTGTACAAATTCCCCTGTATGAATTCCTACCTGCCATCGGAACTCTCGTGGCACTTGGCTCTGGGGTTACAAAGCTGCTTGGCGATCGACCCATTGAAGATTCGTCAGAGGAGGAGGAAATCCCCTTCGAGCCTGCTTCTGAAACAAATGACCCAAACTTTGGCGCCTTCTTCTGGTTAATAATTTGGTGGGTATTTAGCAGCATTCTGGCGTTTAGCATCGCAGGCGAACGCATGCCATGGCTTACCTATCATATGGCTTGGCCCATGATCCTGGCGTCTGGTTGGGCGATTGGGCGGATCATCGATTCCATTGCGCCGCAATTAACTATCGAAACGCCACAGCGCATCGGTCTTGCGATTTTGGTATTGATTGTGTTCGTAGTGGCAGCTTTTAATATTATCCGTTCCTTATATGGAGCGTCGCCTCCATTTCAAGGATCTGAACTATTACAGCTTCAAGCGACAGCTGAGTTTTTGTTCCCACTTGTAACGTTGATACTGGCTGGAGTATTGCTTGCTTACCTGATGAAAAACGATCTATTGAGCCTTGGGATTGTGTCCCTGATCTTCCTGGCAATCATTACACTTGGCTCGAGCATTATTAATGGCGCATCCCTGATTGCGCAAACCTCCATGTATAGCATTAACCCGGTAGGCACGGACCCATCCACGCTTTCTGCGCTCAACTTAAATCCATCAAGTCTTGCTGCAAGCTGGTGGAAATTTGGATCAGCACTGGTTGCATTGATTGGAAGTATTGCAGGGCTCATTTATCTGACGAGCATACGGCGAACAAGCGCATTCGTTGGGATGGTTGTTCTGACCATCTTCGGCTTGCTCTTCATTCAAACTGTGCGAACCTCTTTTAGAGCCTCCTATCTTAATTATGATAACGCGACAGAATACCTGGTCTATGCACACGGCGCAACGGGGGTTAAGGAGGTTATGACGCAGGTGGAGGAAATCTCGGAGCGCACAGCAGGTGGACTGAATGCCATCGTTGCGTACGATGCGAGCGCGCCCGATACAGGGGTTTCCTGGCCCTTTGTCTGGTACCTGCGCGATTTCACCGCACTGCGCTCATTCGATCAGCCCACGCGTTCGCTGCGCGATGCCGTGGCTGTGATCGTGGATCAAAAGAATTTCGGTAAGATCAACGCTGCCCTCGGGGAGGAATATTACGAATTCGATTACATCCGCATGTGGTGGCCCAATCAGGATTACTTCAATCTCGATAAGACACGCGTGCTGAATGCGATCACAAACCCACAGATCCGCGAAGGCATCTTCGATATCTGGTTCAACCGCGATTACACAACGTACGCCCAGGCGGTTGGAAGCTCATCCATGACACTTACCACCTGGCAGCCTGCCGATCAAATGAAACTTTTCATTCGGAAGGATGTTGCCGCGAAAATTTGGAATTACGGTGTGGGTCCGTCGGATGCACCTGTCGCATCAGACCCCTACGAAGCTGGCGCCGTTATGATCGCCGCGGATCAAATCTTCGGCGCTGACCGTTATATGCCGCTCGGATTGAATGCGCCGCGCGCCATCGCTGTGGGGATCAACGATGATCTCTATGTTGCCGATTCTCGCAATCATCGCATTCTGCACATCGCAACAGATGGGAATTTGTTAAATGAGTGGGGCTCATTTGCCGCGATTGACTACAACAAACCATTCACGGAAGAACAGGCTCAAAAGGAAGCTCCAACAGGCACATTCTATGAACCATGGGGAATTGCAGTAGGTCCGGATGGGTCTGTGTATGTCACTGATACATGGAATCATCGTGTTCAAAAATTTACGAAGGATGGCAAGCCAGTGAAGGTGTGGGGACATTACGGTCAGCCTGTGCCGGATGATCCCGAATCAAAGAGCACCTTCTGGGGACCGCGCGGCATTGCAGTTGACTCTCAGGGACGCGTCTTTGTTGCCGATACCGGAAACAAGCGCATCGTTATTTTCGATTCGGATGGCAACTATCTCACAGAATTCGGCTCAGCAGGCTTGGATCCGGGTCAGTTCGATGAACCCGTCGGGGTGGCTGTTGCAGAGGATGGAACGGTTTTCGTCACAGATACCTGGAATCAGCGGATTCAATCTTTTATCCCCGACCAGGAAGGCATTATGTATTTCCCCTTCCAGCAATGGGATGTGAATGCCTGGTTCGGTCAATCACTGGATAACAAGCCTTTCATCGCCGTAGGTGGTGACAGGCATGTGTTTATCACCGATCCCGAAGGATACCGCGTGATCGAATTCACCGATGCAGGAGAATTTGTTCGCACGTGGGGAGACTTCGGAGTTGGTCCTGACGAAATTGGGCTCGCCGCAGGCATTGCCATCGATCCGAATGGGGTGGCTTGGGTAACGGACGCGGGCAATAATCGCATACTGCGATATTCATTGCCGTAGCATCAGAACACTTTACAGGAGCTAGTTCTTCTTCACACTTCCCAGCCATGTAAATATTCCTGCACCCAGGAGCGCGAGAGCAATAATCGCAATCGCGGCTTTCATAATCGTGTTATTGTCTTCCGGGTTAGAGGAACGGATAAGCATGGATGTGGATGTTGCATTTGGAGGAATTGCAGTCACACTCGCAACTGGTGTAGGCGTTGAAGCAGCTACCTGGATGGGTATTTCAGTTGGTGAAAAAACCGTTGGCAAAGTTGCTCCCCTCTTTACCAGCAATTTGTTGCCTGGGTATATATTATTGTCAGGCAAATTATTGAGACTCTTAATCTCATCAATTTTGACTTCGTAAGCGATGGCAATCTGCCAAAGGGATTGACCGGATTGCACTTCATGGAAAATATCCCCTTCCGCATTTGGAGTGCTGAGCATAATCGGAACAATAACTGCAACAGGTGACGCTTTAGCTACTGCGGTTCCACCGCTGACAGCCGTTGCTGCTTGCAGCGTGCTGTTGGTGTTCGGTTGCGCGCAATCGATCACATAGTAAACTCTGCCGCCGCTCACGGCTACCCCCGCGCCGATCTCTGTCAGGTTGGGAGAAATCATGGTGTCCAAATGCAGCGCATCGCCGGTCCAGGCATTGACCGCAGCTTGCGCGGACATGCTTTCACTGCCCCCGGTAATATTTTCCGAGCGGAATCCGCCGAGAGTGAGATCGCCAGCCAACGGGTATCCTGCCGCAAGCAGCCTTTGCGTGACACTTGAGCCACCTGGTCCGGTGTGCGTCATGCTGCCTGTCGCTGCGAGAAAATCCGCCTGTGACTGCGCGGTGTACATGAGAATGGAGTTGATACTGTAAGGCGCAAGTCCACGCGAGAGGCGTAACGCGATAACAGCATTCACCAGATCAAAGGGAGAATCCGCAAACACTGGTTCCTTCAAAGACTCAGCATTAGAGATCGAAGCTGAACCTAAAGCAGCATAGGTCATAAAGGAAAACAAACCGATGAATAGCAGTGCAGGCCGCGACATGAAATAATTATAATGTGCCTATTGCAAAGACATCCTGCATGGTCTTCTCAAATTCCATAAGACCTCCTGATAGGCATATAGCGCTTATCTGTCGATAAGACTATAATATGGAAAAACTGGGATGACTTTATTAACTCAAGGAGGATAGGATGGCAAACGCAAAATACAAGATAAAAGGGAATAACAAGATACCCAAATATGACTCGGAGCTCGAAATTGAGGTGGATGACAAGTACGAAGCGTACAGCAAGCCGATCCCGGAACCCACGCCGTATGACGGTGGACACATCACTTGGTTCAATTGCTTTGGCGTGAAGGAAAAGGCATCGGGTAAAAACACAGATATAACATACACGGTGACACTACGACCTTTGCCGGATGGCAAGAAGCTGTTCGTGTTCTATGGTGGACTACCGCATGAAATTCCGACACGCGATGCAGGAAACGGCAAAGTCAAATTCACGCTGGATGTAGGCGATCCACCCACTGGTGGTTATCCCTAAGAGAGTGTTTAAGAATTCACCACAAAGGTCACGACACTTGCACCTGGCGCAAGTGCAGGTGTCTGTGGCTGAATCGTGTCCAAGTGAGCACGTCAACCAGCTTTCAATGGAATTTCAAAACACTCTCTAAATCAAACGGAATTCTCACGACAAGCTTGTTGGATCGCCAGTCTCCAGGGTACGTTTTTTACATACATTTGCCGCGCGTTTTCATCGCGCAGTTTTGATAGGTGTGCTTCAAGTAACCCGGCTGCTGAATGCAGGATGACCTTTGAACGTTCATCCTGCGTTTTTTCCAGCGCCAGGTAGCAGGCGTAATAGACACGTAACGGCTCCTCGACGCCATCCAGCCTGTTGCCAGCCTCCAGGTGGGTAATAATTTTTTCTGCTTCCTTCATCGCAGAAATGTGATCTTCTTTTCGCAGGTAGGTCTGTATCAACCCCGCCAGCGACTCTGTTCTCATCCCAAGCTGTGCCAGTTCCTCCCGGATGGCAATCGAATTCTTAAATGTCCCTTCCGCCTGCTGAAGATCATTGAGCAATAAATACGCATATCCCAGATACAACAGAGACCATGCCTCTCCTGAGCGATCGCCGGTCTTGCGGGATAAGTTCAATGCATTTTGAGCATACATTAGTGAAGTTTCCGCATCAGATTCCATATTTGTCACTGCGCTAAGATTAATGAGGGTATTGATTTCCAAATACAGATTACCGACTTCACGCGCAACAAGCAAAGCACGTTCGTGGCAGGAACGAGCAGCTTGGAAATCACCCTGCACTCCGGCAACCCAACCCAGGTTTCCCAGCCAGACAGCTTCTGATGAGCGCTCCCCACGTTCATGCATGCGTGTGTATCCTTGTTCAAAGTATTCGCGTGCAGACGCATAATCCTGTTGAACATATCCTGCGGAATTCCCCAGATTCCCTAATGTCAACGTTTCAAGCCTGTGATCCCCCCTCTCTCTTGCTATGGTCAGAGCCTGCTCAAGATATCCGTGTGCAATTGCAGGATCGCTTTGCTCGATCGCTATCAAAGCCAGCGCGTTAAGAATGTACCCTTCTTTTATGGGGTCGCCATTCAAAAGGGCAAGCTGCCTGCCTTCCTGAGCGACCTTCATTGCATCATCCAATTTTCCCTGCCGCAAAAGAGCCAGGGGCCAGACGCGATATGTATCCAAAACAATACCCGCATCCTCAACCACGGACATTAGTTCCATCACATGCTCTGAACGTTTTACAACGCCGGGATAATCACTGATCGCTATATAGAAGTGCGCAAACAACATATCCACCCGGGCGAGACTTTGCTGGTCATTGAGTTGCAGCGCCAGTCCTTCAAGGGAGTTCAAATCTTCCAACTGAGCGGCACGATTTGCCAGCCGGTTAAACATCTCTTCACGTTTAACCAGGAGAGAGAAGTGTGTATAAAGATCACTATTCGGGGTATGAGCCAGAGCGCGCGTGTAGTAATACATTGCCTGATGGTTTTGGTACGACTCGGCTGCAATTCTGCCTGCCAGTGTGTAATATATTTGCGCCTTCGACGAAAGATCAGCATGTTCCGAGTGATAGGCAAGCTCAGCATAATGCGGCTGCAAATCGTCAGCGTAGAGATTTTCGAGAGCTTCCACAGCCAGGGCATGAAGTTCCTCTCTTTTTGCCTGCATCTGCATTTCATATGCCGCATCCCGCAAAAGCCCATGCGAAAACATATAACGAATCTCGTTAAGAGGTGCCCAGATCCCGGCTTTCTCCGCTTCCTCTATCTGGTTGGGTACATTCTCATCTTCATCCAGCATTTGTACCAACACCCGCACCTCGAACTCTCGTCCAAGCACAGAGGCAGTCTGGATGATCTCCCTCACCTCGCGCTTGAGTTGATCGAGTCTGGCTACCAGGATCGAACGTATATCGCCAGGCAGAAAATCGTGATGCAGACCCCTCACCAATGCCCAGCCGGCCTGGCTGGTTTCAAGGAAGTTATCCTCCTGCAGGTAACGGATAATCTGCTCAACGAAATAGGGATTACCTTCCGAACGATTTGTCAGCAGCGTGATCAGGTCAGGAGCAGCCTCACCACCGAGGAGCGTCTCGGTAAGTCGCTGGATGGCTTCACGCGGAAGCGCGCGCAAATTTATCCGGGCTGAGATCAAACCGTCTTCAAAAGTAACGCCAACGGGACGGGTTGTCACAATAACCCCAAGGGGATACCCGGCACCTGCAGCGAGAATTGCACGCTGCAACTGTGGCAGAAAAGATCTTGAGTCATTATCTGTAAAATGGTAATCTTCGAGGAAGATTACCACCGGCTGGCGCAGACTTTCAGCCTTGAACAAGGCAATCAGCGCCAGGAATGTATTGTTATACCGTCCCTCGGCATCCAGTTGCTCATAAAGGGAATCGCTCCAGTGCAGTCCCAGCAGAGCGCCAAGGATGGAGCGAGTCCTGTCGAGTTCACGACTCAGCTCAGGGTCCGGTATGGAAGCGAGGAGATCATCCAGTTTTGTGTCAAAGGCTGTCCTCTGGTCATCCACAGATTGCTGGTCAGAAATTCGAAAATAGGCGTACAACCAACTGCGAAAAGGATTGAACGACTGCCGAAGGATTTGATCCGATTGGCAGACAGCCCAAAATATCTTTCGCCCATCGAACTTCTTGGAGGAACGGAACTCATGTACCAGGCGTCCTTTGCCGATACCCGCGTCTCCTGAAACAAGCAGTACACCCGCGAACTTAGTCTGCCATAAGGGCTCAGTGAAACGCACCAGTTCGGCAAGCTCCTCTGCACGTCCCACCAGTTCGCCCTGGTAAATCGGTCCCATAACTTCCTTGTGTCCAAGCAGACGATAAACCTTTTGCACCGCGGCAAACCCTTTGAACAATTGGCTGCCAATGAATGTAGTCTCGAACCTTGAGGACACTCGCCGCGCGATCCGTTCATCCACCCAGGTTTCACCATTCGGCGCACTCATCATGAAACGGGAAGCCAGATTCACTCCCCAACCATAGCAGGTGTAATCTTCGCACAATTCGCTGCCGAGATAACCTGCATGAGCGATGTAATACGTCAGACCGGTTGTGATGGGAATATCAACCTGCGATTTCAGGTCGAGCAGAAAATTCATTGCACGGCCAATGTCGTTTTCGTAAGCCACAGGCGCACCCCACAACATGAGCAGGTTACAGCCTTTATCACCGAAGTCAAGCCGGTTCAACAGCCCGCCATATTTATTCCGCAATTCAAAGACTTGTTTCATCAGGCTGCTGAGTTGTGATTCAGAAAGATCGGGGAAACGGATGAATAGATTTACAACCTGACGGAACTCACCGGGCACATCGTACGCGATCACTTCTTCAGGCATAAAGAGCCGCGCCAGTTCCAGGTCAACTGGCGGGAAGGTAACTCGTGTAGGGTCAGGTATGTCGAGACGGAAGCCAACCAGTCGTTGATAGGAATCCTTGAGTGTCACATCAATATCCTGCTTCAAAAGTTCGTAAATCCCTTGTGTAAGCAGGATATCGCCCGCGGTGGCATGATGTTCTGCATCTGCAGATTCATCCACGGCGCCGCCGCGGAAATAATAGGTGGCTTGGTCCCCAGCCTCTGAATGCAAAATCCCCCATGAGACTGAGCCGCTTGCCAAACCAATCTTTACAGAGATGGAGAATTTTCCATAAATCGTTTGCCGGCTTGGATTTTCCGCGAGCCGTTTTTGAATCACATACGCAGAGGTCAAAGCGCGCAGGGCTGTAGTCTGAGCATCCAACTCGATCGGATATAACGCCATGATGCCATCGCCTGCAAAGCCCACGATCTTGCCCCCATAATCGAATACACTTTCCACAAGGGGGTCGAAGATGCCATGCATAAGTGACGCAAGCACCTCCGCACCGTGCTGGCCATGCTGCATGAGAACATCGGTAAGCGTGGAAAAACCGGAAAGGTCCAGAAACATGCCGACTGCGGGAAATTCCCCACTGTAACGTCCCGCCCGATAATTTTCAACAATGAGTTCAGGAACGACCCGGTGCATAAGCAAATTGTAGCATGTATAATGACCTCATGCCAGCAAACACATTTGACATTCGAATTTGCAACTCATGCGGATTGCGCTATCCTTTCGTCGAGGGACATCCCTTTGGCACACGTTGTCCAGCCTGTATGGGAGATACACGCCTCGCTCTCAGCCGACAGTTGATTCGTGAACCTGTTGCCGATTCTCCCCGCACAGGAACCCTGTCTGCCGGCAAAGAAGAAAAAGGCAGGAACATCGCGGTATTACTCGATAACATCCGTTCAGCGTGGAATGTCGGTTCCATCCTGCGCAGCGCGGATGGTTTTGGATTCAGGCACGCGTACCTTTGCGGCATTACGCCCACAGCGGATAACGAAGCCGTGACCAAGACAGCCTTGGGCGCGGAAGACTCGGTTCCCTGGTCTTATCACAAGGATGCAGTGAAACTGGTAAAAGGCTTAAAGGCTGAAGGCTGGCAGACCTTCGCCCTGGAAGAAGATAAGCGTTCCCTGCCTATTTCCCAACTCGCCAATTACAAAGTAACCAATTACCAACCTCCCGATTCCCAACTCCCGCATCCCGCAGTTTTGATCGTTGGCAATGAAGTGACCGGCGT
>Ga0105104_10004135_pt1 | contig 10148 bp, 11 predicted proteins | sample PPLLaktember2015_3_FD_87034 | JGI IMG/M metagenome (GOLD analysis project Ga0105104, IMG submission 87034) | Freshwater sediment microbial communities from Prairie Pothole Lake near Jamestown, North Dakota, USA - PPLs Lake P7 Core (6) Depth... | ecosystem: Environmental > Aquatic > Freshwater >... | reverse complement strand
GAAAATCTTTTATGATATAAACCGCCGCTAACAACTTAATACTCGCTCTTATCCAGAGAGGCTGAGGGAACGGCCCTGTGACGCCTCGGCAACCGCTCATACAGTAATCAGTAGACAGTAAACGGTGATCAGTCACTGCATACTGAAAACTGATGACTGAAAACTGAGAACGGTGCCAACTCCGACAGAAGGATAGCAATATCCATTGATCTGGAAGATGAGAGGATGGTATACGCCTGCCTCTTCTTATACTTTCAGAAGAGGTAATTTTCCCTAAAGGGACAATGTAATCTCTTCTGGAAAGCGGGTAAACCTTATTTCAAGAGGAGTCCCTATGTTCACTACAGATCGCCAATTCGGTTTCACCACCCGTCAGTTGCACTCGGGATATGAGCCGGAAGCAACAACGGGAAGCCGTGCCGTACCGATCTACCAGACCACAGCCTATGATCTGCAAAGCACAGAGCGCGCCGCGCGTCTGTTTGCACTGCAGGAAACAGGCAACATTTACACGCGCATTGGTAACCCAACCTCGAATGTGCTGGAAAAACGAATCGCAGACCTCGAAGGAGGGGTGGCTGCACTGGAAGTGAATTCAGGCCAGGCGGCCCAGATGACTGCGATCCTCACAATTTGTGAAGCAGGCGATCATATTGTTTCGGCTGCGACGCTATTTGGTGGAACATTCAGCCAGTTCAAATATGCCTTCCCACGTTTGGGCATCGAAGTGACGTTCGTTGACTCATCCGATCCGGAAAATTTTCGGCAAGCGATCCAGCCCAACACAAAAATTATTTATGGCGAGGTCATTAGCAATCCACGGGTGGATATATTTCCACTGGAAGAAGTGGCGCAAATCGCCCATGAATACAACATTCCATTGATGATCGATAATACATTTGCCACACCCTATCTTTGCCGCCCTTTTGAATGGAGTACCGATATCGTCACGCACTCCACGACAAAATTCATCGGCGGGCATGGCACCTCCATGGGCGGCGTAGTTGTGGACAGCGGAAAGTTCAACTGGGCAAAAAGCGAACGACACAAGAATTTCAATACGCCTGATCCTTCCTATCACAATGTCATTTTCTCGGAAGATTTTGGTCCGCTGGCTTTTATCTCCAAAGCCCGCGCTTCAATTCTGCGAGATTTTGGAACCTGCCAATCACCATTTAATTCATGGCTGTTCATTCAAGGGTTGGAGACCTTATCCTTGCGAATGGAGCGTCACGTCAGGAACGCCCAAGCCGTTGCGGAGTTTCTTGAAGCTCATTCCAGGGTCAGTTGGGTCACGTATGCGGGCCTGGAAAGCCATCCCAACCATGAAAGCGCAAAGAGATATTTGCCGAAGGGTCCGGGCGCAGTGCTGGGCTTTGGGGCAAAGGGCGGGCGCGCCGCCGGTGCGCGCTTCATTGACAACTTGAAACTGTTCAGCCATGTCGCGAATCTCGGTGACGCAAAATCGCTTGCCATCCATCCCGCCAGCACAACCCATTCCCAGCTTACAGAGCAACAACAAAAAGCTGCCGGCGTCAGTCCAGACTTTATTCGCCTGTCCATTGGGCTGGAGGACATTGAGGATATCCTCTGGGATCTGGATCAGGCATTGAGTTCGTAACGTGTCAGCAGATAAACAAGTACACATGAACAGGCTTGTTGGATACTCATACAATACCTATCGAATTTCCAACAAGCCGCGGGATTGAACTGTGCCAGGAAAGGAGTCTCTTGTTGAACGGGATTTTTCTTGTGAGGTTATTTGAGCACAACAACTGGGCGAACCTCCAGATCCTCCAGGCTTGCTCAGCCCTGAGTGACGAGCAACTCGACGCGGAACCCCAGTCACCAAAGGGAGTATTCGCCGAGTTGCAGGAATCCGTGGAAATGAGCGCCCTGGGAGTGACTCCTCCAGACCTGGATGGCTGGAGCTATGGGGAGGCTACAAATGCCCTCATCCCGATATCAACGTGATTGAAGAAATCCTGGAGAGATCCTTATGAAAGCGATTGTTTATTACAAATATGGTTCACCCGATGTTCTTAAACTTCAAGAGGTCGCTATGCCGACCCCTACGGACAATGAAGTACTGATCAAGGTTCATGCGGTATCGATCAATGGATCTGATAGGGAAGGACTGATAGGCAAACCGTTGTATGCCCGCATCGGAGGTCTTCGAAAACCTGGTTACCCGATCCTCGGGTCGGATATCGCCGGGCGGGTTGAAAAGGCCGGCAAAAACATTACGCAATTTAAGCCAGGGGATGAAGTCTTTGGGGAAATCCCGGGCTATCACGGTGGCTTTGCCGAGTATGCCTGCGCTCCAGAAAGCACCCTGGCACGGAAACCAGCCAATATGACGTTCGAGGCAGCCGCAGCCATCCCCCAGGGGGGAGTGATCGCCCTGCAGGGGATCCGCGAGAAAGGACAGGTCCAGCCGGGGCAAAAGGTTTTGATCAATGGTGCTGGTGGCAGCGCCGGTACGTTTGCAGTGCAACTTGCCAAACTATACGGGGCTGAGGTGACCGGGGTGGATAACACGGGCAAGCTGGACTTTTTGCGCTCCCTTGAGGCAGACCACGTCATTGATTACACCCGGGAAGACTTCACCAAAAATGGAAAACAATATGACCTGATCCTCGATGTGATCGCACATCGTTCGGCTTTCGCTTATCGGCGGGCACTCAAGCCCAATGGAACGTATTTCGCCGTCGGAGGCTCTGTCGCGACACTGTTCCAGATTTTGCTCCTGGGACCCTGGATTCGAAGAGCCACGAGCAAAAACATACGCATCCTGGTGGTTCCACAAAATCGAAAAGATCTGATCGCTATCACGGAGCTTTGTGAAGCTGGCAAAATCGTCCCGGTGATCGATAGACGGTATCCGTTAAGCGAGGTTCCTGAAGCGCTACGCTATGTTGGAGAAGGACGCGCTCGAGGAAAAGTAGTAATAACTTTGGAGGGTAACAACAAAATCTAACAACGCGCTGCCCCCAACTTTGTTTCGTAAGGCGGGTGAGCGCGTTGATCGAATTGACAGCGCGGGTAGTTTGGAGCAGGGGATATTACTAGTCGACGCTCTTGTTGCGGGAAAACCAGAGCGGACAGGCTTTACGTCTTGACCCTTGCATAAAGAATCCTATAATTGTAGATAGAAATGGTAATATTTGATCATTCAGGGTCTCAGGCATTTTTTGCTGCAAGTGTGACAGCGTCAGTCTCCACAGCTGAACATAGGATAGCGCTTGCAGTATAGGACATCGTCCGATGTCATTCACCTTCCGTCAGGAGTCGGGAAAGAGCCAAAGTGTCAACACGTCAACCCACGCAATTTTCAGTGACCTGGAATCAGGTTGTCGCCTTTCGGCTCTTGCGGCATCACCTCTCAGAGCGCGCTCCGGCGAAGACTCTCACATCGGTTGCAGGTGACATGACCGGGGCCCAGGCGCAACTACTCTCGGCAGCACAGCTCTCGCTTTGGTCGAGAGTCCGAGATCTCCAGATCGCACAGGTCGAAGAGGCCCTCAGCAAACGGACCCTGGTCAAGGCTTCGTGCATGCGCCGCACGCTGTTTCTCGTGCCTGGCAAGCATCTGGCGATCTTCGTTCGAGGTTCCGCACGGCGCGCGGAAAAAGAGATCCGCTGGGCTCGTGGGAAGGGCGTGCCCGACCGCCTCGTGGATGCGGCGATCGACGCGGCGCTCGAGGCGTTGCACCAGCCACTGACGCGGCCGGAGATTGCCGAACGCGTGAGCCGGACTTTGGGCGTGCGGATGCGAGCCATCCCTGGCGGGGGGTGGGGAAGCCGCAGGAAAATTGCGGCCGTCCCGGTCGGTAAATTAACCTATCCGGTCGTCGATCTGCTTCATCTGGCAGCTGCCCGCGGAGTTGTTTGCTATGGCCCCAATCGCGGTAACGAGCCGACTTTCGTGCGAGCCGACGCATGGATTCCCCAATGGCAGGATATACCGAGGGAACAAGCAGAAGGAATACTCTTGCGCAGGTACCTGCGGGCTTTTGGTCCAGCGACACCCACAGACTTTGCATTGTGGACCGGCCTATCGCTCACGGAGGCACGCCAGATCTGGGCGCGCGAGCAAGCCGATTTCGCATCCGTTAATGTTGAAGGCTGGGAGGCGGCCGTCCTGCGGGAGGATCTCGATGAACTGGCACAAGCCAAGTTCGAACGCCCCCTGATCCGCCTTTTGCCGTACTTCGATGTTTTTCTCCTCGGCCATAAGGAGAGGGAACATCTCGTGACCATGAAGGACCGCCCGCGAGTCTATCGTGCGCAAGGGTGGATAGCCCCTGTAGTTCTCGTAGACGGCCGCGCCACCGCTGTCTGGGAACACGCTCGCGAGGGGAATCGCCTCCGCGTTAAGGTGGCGAAGTTTGGGTCAGTATCGCGGCGCATCACCGCTGGCATACGTGAAGAAGCGCGAGACCTCGGACGCTTCCTGGGGATCCCAAACGTGGACGTCCAGATTGGCTGAGGCGAGGCAAACCCAGCCAGAAGGGTCGGTTGCTCTGCCACGAGTCCATATCTGAAGGAAAGTTCAACTTCTTTACATATATGCTTTCGGTTTGGACTGCGATTCTCCATTTCTAACCTTAGGCTAGCTATGAAGTACTTCATTGGGCAACACTACTCAAATCATTCATAAAAGTGAACCTGAGCATTGTCGTTTTTCTACAAGACAACGCCTGGCTGCCGGTCTATTATTTATACGTTAGCAATTATTGGCTGGCAAAGGAGAAAAACAATGTCATTTCAGGCATATTTGGACAAGGTGGAGGAAATCACAGGAACCCCCCCCAATGATTTCATAGCCATGGCAAAGGAAAAGAACCTGTCACAACACAAAGACATCATCGCGTGGCTTAAGAAGGACTACGGGTTGGGTCTGGGACATGCCAGGGCTATCGCTTATGTAATTCAACACGGTCCTGCTTTCACCGTGCGGCAAACCACGGGTCCACACCGCGACGAGTCAGACACCCTCAACCTGGAAGGAAAGAAAGCAGCGAAAAAGAAAAAGACTAAATAGGCCAAGTCAGGGCTGACTGCTCCATACGCAGATAGACGCATTCCTCTCCAGGTGTGATGAGCCTGGGGAGGATTATTCTAAAATTGCTTGACTTGTAATGTCGATCCTTTGTTTCCGAAAAAGAAGGGGTAACTTTGCATTGACCCGATAACTTAGCCTGTGTCAATTTGATACGTACTCCTTAACTTCATAGCGCTGGTATCACCCTCCTATGATCACAGGCAGCTTTGAGGCCAGAAATATCCCTGGCTGAAACAGATCAGATGGGAACCAAAACGGGCAGACTTTACAGCTTGACTCAAATAAAAAGAATCTTATAATTTCGGACAGAAACAGTAATATTTAAATTTTTAGGATAAGGAGGATATCATGAGACGAGTTCGCTACTCAGTGGCAATGAGTCTTGACGGATTTATCGCCGGTCCGAAGGGCGAAAGCGATTGGATCGTCATGGACCCTGAGATCGACTTTCACGCCCTGTTCGATGCATTCGATACAATCCTCTTGGGCCGGAAAACATATGAAGCGACAAGGCAACCCGGAAACGAGGGCGGGATGCCCGGCATGGAGACTTATGTTTTCTCGCGTACACTCCGCCCCTCCGATTGTCCAGGTGTGATCGTCTCTGACGACCCCAAAGCAACACTAACTGACCTGCAGGCAAAAGTCGGCAAAGACATTTGGCTGTTTGGTGGAGGCTCGCTCTTCCGGAGCTTGTTACAGCTTGGGCTGGTAGATTCAGTCGAGGTCGCCATTATCCCCGTATTGCTTGGAGATGGGGTGCCATTCCTGCCTGAGTCAGCGACACTGGCAAAAAAGCTCAAGCTGGTCAATCATCGGGTCTATGAGAAGACCGGTACAGTGTCTCTCGGGTACGTAGTGTTGTGAGTGGAGCCAGTCGCCGCGGTCTGGGAACATACTCGGGAGAGGAATCGTCTTCATGTTAAGAGAGCGAAGTTTTGCCCCCCTCGTTGTTTCTATCAGGTTATTACAAGGCTCAAACGATTCCAGGATGAAACACATAATATTAGTAGTAGCATTACTGATTACTGTCCCATTTGCTGCCTGCTCCCCGTTGACACAACCCGTCGCAACGCAGGTTATTGAGCCAACCCAAACAACCGTCGAAGATGCAGGCGAAGAAGTAGAGGTCAGAGATTTGGTGGAAAACTTCGGAAAGAGACTTCAAATGGTCTCGCTTCTTGCCCCTAACGCGGCGCAAGACTTGCAGAAGCAGTACTCTGAATTTGTATCTCCTACTCTGCTCGAAACATGGATGAACGATGTCTCAAAGGCTCCCGGGCGGATGGTTTCAAGTCCCTGGCCCGATCGGATCGAAATAACCACTCTGGAAAGGGAAGCTCCCGACCGGTACACCATTTATGGTTTCGTAGTTGAGGTTACAAGTACGGAAATAACTAATGGTGAGGCCGCAAACAAGATACCGGTTCATATTGTTGCGAAAAGAGATCAGGGACATTGGCTCATTACTGAATATGCAGAAGAACATTAATCAGCAAGAGTGGGCAGGCACGATCAATCCTCTCTAACCAGGATTGTATTGAAGATTATCGTAGCAAGGGAACTGGCGATGGCTTACAGCAATCGCTCGCAATTGCACATGCTGGCCCGGGAAAATATAGAAGCAATCGCCTGGGGGGAAAAGCGCTAGGACTGGCCAAAATCCTGCAAGACTCAGAGATCACCATCCACGCCCTGACAAATATCGGAACGGCAGAACTGCAAATGAAGAAGGAAGGAGGTCGGGCCAGATTGAAGCAGGCTTTGCGCCTGGCACAGGAGCAGGAGCTGCACGATCATGTAGCCCGTTGTTATGGCAACCTCGCTCTGTCTGCGATTCAGGGTCGCGATTACGCTGGCGGGGAACCCTATCTCCAGGAGGGACTGACCTACACGACCGATCACGAGATGGATTCCTAGTGAATAACTCGACTGAGGAACTTCTTTCGTGGGGAAACCTTTCTTTTGTTTGCTGCTTTGCTATTTACCTAAGATCACGGAAAAATTCGCGCACATCCTTGAGCCAATCCTTGGGAACAGTCATCACTGCGTAGTGGCCGCCGTGTGGGTATTCTGTCCACCGAACAATATTATTGGCGCCTTCGCCATATTTGCGGATAGCAATGTCACCATCCTGAAAGACAGCGACCGCGGTAGGTACGCCGGAATTTGCTTTCGGCGCCCAGGCACTTGGGTCGTGAGAGTTCTCGTAGTAAATCCGAATGCTTGAGGCGGCGGTACCGGTAAGCCAGTAGATCATGAAGTTTGCTAAAAAGCGCTCCTCCCCAACTTCTTCCGGCTCCATCAATTGTGTAATCCAAGCCATCAGGCCAACCGGCGAATCCGCCAGGGCATAGGCCGCTAACTGCGGCTGATTGGACTGAAGCAAATTAAATCCGAATTTCACCTGCATAAATTCCTGGAGCATCTCCAACCGTTTCTTTTCGGCTGGCGTAAACTTCACGAGATCGGCTTCGTCAACCGGACCCATCGGTATAAAACCCATGGTTGCAGCGTTGAGGTGCAGGCCAATGAACTTCTCCGGCGCCAGGCGCCCCATTTCAGGGCCCAGAATCGCGCCAATGTCACCACCTTGCACGGCAAATTTGTCATATCCAAGGCGGCCCATCAGTTCGATGAATGCCTTGCCCACTCGAATATTGTTCCATCCGGATTCCTGGGTCGGGCCAGAAAAACCAAAGCCAGGCACGGAGGGAATGACTACATCAAAGGCGTCCTCGGCCTTGCCACCATGTTTTACCGGATCGGTCAGCGGTTCGATCTGGTCAAGGAATTCGATGATCGAACCCGGCCAACCGTGGACCAGCATCAGCGGTATAGCGTTCGCTTCCCTGGATTTAACATGGATGAAATGAATGGTTTGGCCGTCGATTTCGGTCGTAAATTGCGGCAGCTTGTTCAGCTCGGCTTCTTTTTTGCGCCAATCGAAACGAAGTGCTTTTTGCGCCAGGCGTTTCATGTTAGCAAGTTCTGGTCCGCCATAATTCTGCCCGCTGATCACAGCCGGCCAAATCGTCTTTTCGATGCGCTCGTGCAGGTCGTTAAGTTGGGTCTCGGGAACACTGACCTTATATGGTTTGATTTTAGTAGACACTGTTTTCTCTCCTCTTATCAATTAAGAATAAACCTTCAGTCTTTGCTCTTCCGGCTGCACATTTCTTCATCAAATATCTTTATAGCAATAGCTATGTTGTCTAAATATTTTTGTTCGTCGGCGCGCTGATCCCGGGTCGCTCACCGGCGGATGTCTTGAGCGAAGCCGCGGATGTCATCGGCCAGTAACTGTGGCACTTCCATCGCCGGGAAATGGCCGCCCTTTCTCGCCTCGTTCCAGCGCACGAGGTTCTGGAGGTGTCGCTCGCCCCAGGCTCGGGGCGCCGGCAGGTCGCTGTCGGCCGGCACGAGAACTCCCTGCGGCACGTTGTGCCTGGGCATCGGTGCCATGAACTCGCGGTCACCGAATGCCTCCTTATAGAGCCTCACGGACGAGGCGATCGTCTCCGTGAACCAGTAGACCGAGAGGATCGCGCAGAGCATGTCGAGCGGGAAGACGCTCTCGACGTCGCCATGGGTGTCGCCCCAGCTGTGGAACTTCTCAACGATCCAGGACGCAAGGCCGGCGGGCGAGTCGTTGAGCCCGACCGCAAGCGTCGTCGGCTTAGTGCTCTGCTGCATGGCATAGGCGGCCTCGGCGAACATGGAGGCATCCACCCGCCGCAAATAATCCTGCTCCTCGGCCGTGGGGTCGTCGGGGCGCGGATACCGCGAATAGACGTTGACGAAATGGGCGCCCAGCAGGCGGTCAGGGTAGTTGCGCACCAGGCTGAGCCCTACGCCGGCCCCCATGTCCGAGCCGGAGAACAGGAAGAGATCGTAACCGAGCTCGGTCATGAGCCCGGCCCAGAGATGCGCGATCCTGGTGAAGTGCATCCCCCGCCGCCTCGGCTTGCCGGAGAAGCCGAAGCCCGGAATCGACGGGATAACCACGTCGAACGAGCGCCCGTCGACCTCGCGCGTTAGCAGCGGAACGAGCGGCAGCAGTTCCACGAAATTGCTCGGCCAGCCGTTCGCCAGCAGGATCGGCGTGGCGTTCCCGCCTGCGCCGCGGGCATGAATGAAGTGGACGCGCTCGCCGTTCAGTTCGATGATGAAGTGGCGGAAGCTGTTGAGCCGTGCTTCTTCCTTCCGCCAGTCGAAGCGGGTTCTCCAATGCTCAACGAGCCTGCGGAGAAACGGGACGCTGGTGCCATCGTCCCAGCCGGCGTCCTCCACTTCGTCGGGATAGCGCGTGGCAGCGAGGCGTCGCTTGAGGTCGTCGATGTCGGCCTGTGGAATGTTGATCGTGAACGGGTTCATAATGACTATACTCCTTTAGAATAGACCCTCGGCCTTAGCTCTTCCGGCTGCGCATTTCTTCATCAAACGTTTGTATCGCTATCATCATGTTGTTCACATATTTCTGCTCGCCAGCGCGACGCCCTTTTTCTTCATCGCTTAGATCTTCTACTCTGGCAATAATCCACCAAATATTACCGAATGGATCCTTAACTCTTCCACCGCGCTCACCTAAAAAGCTATCCATTACTTCGGTAAGCGACTGCGCACCCGCCTCAATAGCCCGCTTAAAACTGACGTCAGCATCTTCAACGTAAATCCGTAAAAATGCTGGCGTAGTAGGCCAGTTATCGTTTGAATCGAACATCAAAAGCACGCTATCACCAACCCGAACTTCAGCATGGCCGATGGTCCCATCCGCATTTGGGACACGAATATCTTCCTTGGCATCAAACGCCTTCTTTAGAAACTCAATAAAGTCTGCTACGCCCTTTACCGGGATGTAGGGGTCGATGGTATTGTAATTGGCCGGCTGCCAGCTCTGTGTTGTATTCTTTTGCATATCATATTCTCCTTAATCTCTTAAAAGCAAACAGATACAATAACCGGCATTATGACAAAAACGGCATCCTCAATGTTCGAATCCCTCCTCTTCCGCGGGTACCTTTGACCCGGTCCTGCAGGTCATCAGGTTCTTTTTTGTCATTTTTCATCAAGCGATTTG
>Ga0105104_10004134_pt1 | contig 10150 bp, 4 predicted proteins | sample PPLLaktember2015_3_FD_87034 | JGI IMG/M metagenome (GOLD analysis project Ga0105104, IMG submission 87034) | Freshwater sediment microbial communities from Prairie Pothole Lake near Jamestown, North Dakota, USA - PPLs Lake P7 Core (6) Depth... | ecosystem: Environmental > Aquatic > Freshwater >... | reverse complement strand
CAGATCTCGGAATCGGATGTTCTTCTTGCTGCTGCTTCCAATGCTATCATTGTAGGATTTCAGGTAAGGCCTTCAATGAGTGCACGGAAGCTTGCTGAGAAGGAGGAAATAGATATCCGCCTCTACTCGATTATATATGACGCCATCGAGGAAATCAGATCGGCAATGGAGGGAATGCTCTCGCCTGAGGTAAAGGAAGATATTGTTGCCACACTTGAGATCAGGGAGATCTTCAAGGTCACAAAAGTCGGAACCGTTGCAGGCTGTTATGTCAAGGAAGGAAAAATTACACGGAGTACCCGGGTTCGCGTGATCCGCGATGGAATCGTTATCTATACAGGAGAACTAGGATCGCTCAAGCGGTTCAAGGATGATGTTAAAGAAGTTGTGGGCGGATTCGAATGCGGCCTGAACATAGCAAATTTCAACGACATTAAAGTCGGTGATATAGTCGAAGGTTACTCGCAGGTGGAGATCAAAAAGACTCTATAGGATTGCCTTGTAATCTTCTGCTTTCATCAGGTTATCTATTTCGGAAAGATCGGTTAACCGGATTTTTATCATCCAGCCTTTCCCGTACGGATCCTTGTTCACAACGTCAGGGGATTCTTCGAGAGCCGGATTGACTTCGATTATCTCACCCCCTACCGGCATGAACATATCGGAAACTGTTTTAACTGCTTCGATTGTCCCGAATACTTCTTCTTTCTCAAGGGTTTCGCCAAGGGTTTCGATTTCTATAAATACAACATCCCCGAGTTCGCCCTGTGCAAAATCGGTAATTCCCACATAACCTGTATCCCCTTCAATGCGGATCCATTCGTGGTCTTTTGTATAAAGCAGATTTTCCGGTAGGTTCATATCATGAAATTTAATTAGTTATTGCTTCAAAAATAAGGTATTTTTTAAAAATCCCTGCCTTATCTCTGAACTTTCTGGAAACCCGGATTTCCACAATGCGAAATTTTACTGAACCAGTGTAAACTTCAGACTGAAACCGAAATTTGTATTCGATGTAGGGAAGGTATTTGCCACAAAAGGATTATTCATGGTGTGGTCGGCGAAAACCTGGAGATTGAACCTGTCGCTGAGTACATAGTCGGCTGTTATACCCGCTGTAAACACTTTCTGACCAACGACTGGCTGATTAACATCCTCAACCAGTTTCCTTGCAAGCGTTTTATTATCCCTTATTGAAAGGTCGAAACGCAGGTTCAGATCGCTCTTTAACACTTTCTGGCCACCACCGGTCTTGAGAATTATTTGTACTTCATCGAATCTGTAACCTGCACCTATTATAAGTTCATTTATCCTTGCATCTGCAATCTGATTGCTGGCCAGATTAAGCGAAATAGTCCTCGATTTTCTCCATTCAAATCTCGTTGTAAGACTGTTTTTCCAGTTCATGTCGATATTTATCAGCGGACTGAACTGCTCATTCAGCGTCACAACACCTATTTCGTATTGCTGAATAAAGTTATTCTGAAGGTCCCTCAGACTATTTACTCCTTCTGCGTTAGTAATGAAATTCAGGTTTGTTGCATAACTCCCTATCTGATAGGTACTCCTGTACTGATGGGAAATATTTATCGACCTGAATGTTTTTTGAATGAAGGGGAATCTTGACAAACCGTCAAATGTAAATCTCCAGTTTGGCATCATTCTCAGCGCCGACGGGAAGGTCTCAAGTGTTACCTTATCCGGATCGGTCTTTGTATATGCTGCAATGAATGCGGGTATCATTACTTCGCGTGAGGTTTTACCATAACCGCTCTTGTACGGACCCGTTATCTGTTCACCGGTGAGCGGATCTGTGTCAGGATCATAATTCGGATCTGTCTTTGCTCTTTCTTCAGCCCTTCTTGATGATATTATTATCAGGTTCTCCTTGAATTTTTCAAAGGTGGGAGATACATAATCATTTTCCTTGGTAATTTTCTCGAAGGCCGTTCCCCACGAAATTACTGAAATAGAAAAGTTACCTGTTACGATTCTGTTGCGGGTGCTGTCGGGGAAATTACCATTAAAATCGGCGATATAATATGCGCTTACGCCTTCCAGGAATCTCCTGTCGGCATTTACGTCTAATCTCATTCCGGGGAAGGGCTCGACCTGGGCTCTTGCCGAGAGATCAAACCTGTTGTTGTATGTAGCCGGAGTATTCAGGAGGGAATCTGTTGAGAGCCATCCGTTCAAAGCTGCTTTATCAAAGAAATTCCTGTCACTGTACCCAAGAATGAACGGCCATCCGGGAGCAAGAATATCATTGTAATCCGACATCCCGAGGTATTTTGTACCTGGCATATATCCCGGCAGGAACTGGCCCTGGGATGAAGTAAGCGTCAGGCTTACATTTCTCACACCCATCAAAGCCCTGATAAAATATTCTCCCGTCACAATAAACGGGCTCCTCTTAACGGGCACTCTGCCTTCGATATCAACCTTTGCACCATCAACTTTTTCGGTTGTTGTAAAGTTTATACGGTTCTCATTTACAATATCAAGTTTCCCCTGTACCTCCTTACCTTCCTTGTCTGTTACCCTGACTTTAACATCGCTTGTTTTAAGATTATGTGTTATTCCCCTTAAAATGTCAGGTCTGAAGTTGATGTTAGTTCTTGACCATGTAACTGTTTTGTATTCGGGTTTCATCCTCTGTGCTGCATCCGGCCGGGTATTGTTCTCTATCTGCTTAAGGAATTTTGATTTGCCGTAAAGAGTTGTCAGAGAAGCCATTGCTGTAAGTGATAGCTCGTTATGATTCTTTACCGAATTACCTATGTCAATATTCATGCTGTCGGGATAGACCGGCCCTGCAAGCCAGGTATAATCCGATCCGTACCTTGCATTTGCATTGACCCACGATAGCAAAGGAAGCTTATTGACAGGGATGGTGTAAGTCAGGTTAAGGTAATGGTTATAGTTCGTCGTCCTTCCGAAATTCTTAAGGTTGGTCATAACCGAATCGCGCCAGAGATTATATTCTGTGCTGTATCTTCTTCTGTCAACACCTCCTGACGGTTCATCTATCCGGGCGATATTGTTTGCTGTAAAATCAAATTTCAGCTGACGGGTCAGATCATATTTAAAATCGAACATTCTTGTCCATTCAAAATCTTTCCTGAAGGTTGGAGTGATTTTAAGATAGGGGTTGTTTATATTTCTCGATTTTATCTCATTGTAATAGCGGTTCATGTCGGTTCTGAAGGCAATGCTACGCGGGAATACATAAAAGTTAAAATCTTTTATAAGCCTGAAAACCGGGGCATTGAGGAACTTTGCATTTTTAAACGGAGCAACGTTAGCGGGTTGTGCCTCGTAATTATAATTAAGCCCACCCCTGTAATTCTTTTCCAGGTCAATTTCTGTTTTGGTATTGCTCTTATAAATTTCATTATAAGTATAATTAACGCTGAGGTTTGCAAGATCCCATGCATGTGCTTTTTCTCCCCTTCTTGCCACACCTGCATTGCTTATGGCTATTGTTTTTCTCTGGGCAAGATCTTCGGCGATTGATCTGATTGAATCCCTTGCAAAACTGTCGCTTGCATTTATAAGTGCATCATCGAGGAAAATATCCGGATCCAGCGGATTATAAAGAGGTTTCACTCTTGTCTCTGAAAATCCGATATATACGGGAAGCCTCACCCCTGCTTTCTCGGAGAAGAATTTACCGAGTTCAATTGTTGAAGAAAGGTCATATTTTATGACGGTTTCCTTGCTTCGTTCATTTACTTTCTTTTCTATGCTTCCCCAGCCCGGAGTACTTGTCTGGCCAACCATGTCGACTGTTCCGAAATCAGCCAGCCGTGCCTGCAGATGTGCATTGGCAGCCCAGCCTCCGTCTTCAACAAAATCACTAAGCCTCAGTTCATTAACCCATACTTCGCCCGATTTCGGGTTCCCGTCATCCCTCCCCGGATTGCGGGTCCTGATGGGATTCCTTACTCCCACCATTATTACCTTTACATTGCTGAGATTGGGATTTCCCGAAACCGATATCCTGTGTCCTTCATTGACATAAACAAATACATCCGAGACGCTCAGTGATGAACCCGGTTCCTGAATCCTTTTATTACGTTCCTGCTTGGCATCCTGGAAAACAGAAAGATCGATATTGAAACTGTTTTCCTCGGGCCATACAAGAACCCTCGATTCATCCGATTTATTATCATACTTTCCCGGGGAAGTAAGTTTCAGGGGAATCTCATATTCATAGAAATTGCTTTTATAATCCGATCCTATCCTGATGAAAGCAGTCAGTTCATCATTTGAAAGATACTGCCCGATCATTGCTTCAGCATGGACTTCCATCCGTAAACGCCGGTACTGCCGTATATCAAGATTTACATTCCTGAAGGCGGCCCTTGCATCACCATCCTCAAGTTCCTGTACACGGAGAACCATCGACTGTTCATTCAGCTGGCGCAGCTGAGGATTTGTAGGATCGGTGATCCTTGTGAAACCCGGAGGAAGAACATAATTAACAGGCTCTTTCCCTGAATTTTCTTCAATATTTACAGAGCTTATTTCAAAAGTACCATCGGCAGCTTCAGGGATCGTAATTCTCTCTCCCCCTTCCATGAATGAGATATTATATTTCCTCCACTCAGCTCTTACAAGGTCGAGATCCGCAAAACGAAATACAACAGGTTCTTTGAAACCGCGCATGAACATCCTCATGAAGCGTATCGATTTGAAATCACTGATGGAACCTACAATTTTCTGGTAATCCGTTATAGGGATCTTAAACTGGTACCACTTTACTTTTGATTTGGTCCCGTTTGCCATCGTGGCTTCATATTCTATTTCATCAACTATAAAATTTGATCCGACATTTATATCTCCCGGCCTCATGCTCACCCGGTACTGATAATAACTCTCTGTTTCACTCAGGGTATTATCGCGGTTAATATCCTCCATATCCGGCAGGGTTGAACCTGTAGTTGGGTAAGACTCAGATGACATCTCAGATGTCGGGGAGTTTCCCTCCTGACCGTTATATTTTTTATATCTGTCAAGTATCCCGGCCTCTTCTAGATCATATTTTGATCCCCGGAAATATTGAAAATCATCATTCGAAGGGTCTATAAGTATTTCCTGGTAAACCTCTGGTTTGGCTATCAGCAGTGATTTCTGAAGATAATCGGAGAAGAAGGTCGCTTCATCCTCGTTTCTGAGTCCGTCTAAGCCCACATCCTGATAAAGCCTTGATTCAGGAGCATTATCGAATGCGTGTACTACAGCCTGAACCGTCGGGACACGCCCCCAGTTGGTGGTGTCAATGTTTGAAGGCAGCGCGGACCCCGGCAACCCATTTTCAAAGCTTTTCCTGGAGTCACGCAGAATGTCCTCCGAGATATTACCGAGGTTTATGTAAAGATCCCCACCCTCGTGATCAGGATTCTCGTTAAAAGGATCCATGAGCCAGAACTTAATATACTGGATGTTTGCAGTCTCAAAATCGCTTGTCAGCACTTCTCTCATGATGCCGCCCCATCTCGATTCAGGATCGTTGAGCTTTCCGTCGGAATTCATACCTCCCGAATAGAGCCCGGGATCGGTATCATAGTTGTACGGGCCTTTTTCATCGGGATAGTATCCGACATTCAGTATTGTGATGTTTGTTGGAATGCCGCTCGGACTTTCACGGTAGGGGAATATTTCATTCTCATAGATTTCCCTCACATAATGACTTGACTGAAGGTCTGGATTCTGCTTGATATGGTCAGGTGTGGATGATCCGTTCCTTAAAAGAAGAGGATCAATTACATACCAGGCAATTTTCGCCCTGTTGTAGCCGCTGGCAAGATTATCATTTAGTCTTGCTTCAGGAAAAAGCTGGTCCTGTCCCTGAGGCACACCTGAAATGGTCCATGCATTAAATGATTTAAGATCGAGCGGTATCTCACTCGATTCAAAATCGTCGATATATGAATTTCCTGCACTGGAAATAGCCCTTGAATGACCCGGAACCAGCTGGGCAAATTCACCAAAGAAAGAAAGAGATGAAGGTGTTTTAGTTTCAAGCAGAGGTATTTTGTCGATAATATTTGTTAAAATCTGCGACTGGGTTTTGTAAGAGGTATTCAGCCCCCAGATGGTGTTTGATATTGGCTCTTCACCAAAATTAACCTTCTGCGTATATGGCCTCTCTGTAAGATGCAGTATTGTCCCCCCGATATTGAAATTATCTGAAAAACGGTAATCCAGATGTGTCCCGACAAGTGTCTTTGTCTGGAATCCGAAAAACTGATTGCTCTCAAGGGAAACCTGGATAGGTGTCTGTGATTCAATAAGTGCCTGGTTGATTATCCTGACAGTTCCCATATTGTAATCGACAGTATAATCGGTATTTTCGGTAAGTGTCACGCCCCCTGCGGTTACTTTAACCGAACCCTGAGGAATATTTGACGCGTTTAACCTTATTTCAGATCCCGATTCCGATTTGTACCGCCCCGACAGAATAAATTTGTTTTTCTCTGCCATCTGGCGGGCTACAGTCTGCGTCGAATCATACAATTCCTGAAAGACAAACCGGTCAGCCAGGCTGTTGTCATTGATCTTCCTTTTCAGATGGCTGCCGAATGGTTCAAGGATGGGAAAAATGATTTTTCCTCTTTCAACCATTACGGTCACACCATCGATAAAATCAAAATATCCGTCAGGTTCCCTGTCTCGTTGTGAATTCAGGTTATCGAGACCCATCACCTGAAGAAGGATCATATCCTGAAGCTTCCCTTCCGGCAGGTAATTGATCGAGTTCCCCGTATTATCATCCTGATAAAGGATATTAAGTTCGAAATCACTTGTCTCAAGTCTTCCTGATCCCAGCGAGTAAACATTTTTCATCATCAGGTCCCAGGTGGGAAGTTTCGGACTCAGGGTAGTTCCCTTGATAAGCTTCAAAACAAGTGTTTGTGGTGCAACGATACCGTCGGTTGAAAACTCGCCCACCTTATAAACCTTTCCGTTAAGGGTATATTCATAAGCCACTGCCAGCACTTCATCGGTATTAAGTGCAGAATTCAGTGAAATATATCCGAGCTGGGTATTTACTGTAAATTCTCTTTCATTAAGCTTACGTGCATTCTCGATCTTCTCATAATCGCGTCCGATCTGAAAGGCGGGATAGAGGGGGTCAAAAACGTTTGTCACCTGGTCTACATCCCTTACTCCTGCATATGCCGAGTTAAGCTGTTCATACAACCTGTTTGCATCGTTATCGGGGAAAAGTGGCGTTCCGGGTGATTCCTGAAATCCGGGAATATTATTGAAGATATGATTGCCGTTTTCAGCAAGATCCATAAACCCCACTATGTTCCTGTTGCTTCCTTCTTCAAAGCGGCTGGTCTTGTTTGTGATCCAAACTTCGATTCTCTCTATGTTTAATCCCGAACTTACAACCGGCAGGTTTATAAGTGCATCATCATAAATATCCCTGAAGAATTGCGACAGGAAAAAATGACGGTTTGCCTCGTAATCGTCCACGAAAATATCAAATTCAGTCTGCTGTGCTCCACCCTCCACCTGTATCACGGATGATTCTCCCTTTTGCTGGGAAAGTACCGTTGTCACCGTAAGCTTTCCGAACTGCATTTCCGTCTTAAGGCCGAAAAGACTATAACTTCCTGTTATAAGAGTCCCCGTGAGAGGAAGGGTAACATCGCCGGCTTCAATCTTTTTAAGTATCTCGTCCTCCTTTCCCGAATACTGAAGCTTGGTCCTGTTCTCAAACTCAAACATTGCATCAGTATTGTAGTTGACCCCAAGTTCCATTTTATCACCTATTGTCCCGGTGACATTCATCTGAATCTTTTCCTTGAAGTCGAAAGTAGGAATGGTCCTGAGCTTTTCCGAAAGGGTTGGATTCTCTGTCCGTGAGATGTTGATCCCGAAAATTAGCTCAGCCGATCCCTGGGGAATAATGTTAATGACATTGCTTCCGAAAATCTTATCAAATGTCTCTCCTCCAACCTGGATCTGCGGGATCAGGTTAGACCGGAAACCTGCAACATCTCCTGAAATCCTCGATTGCCAGTAATCGCGCATCGCCCTTCCGAATTCATATTTCCTGAACTCTTCAGGGCTCATATAAACAGGGGTCCGGTAATCGAACGTTCCTACTTTCTGGTAAATGATATACTCATTCTTCTCAGGGTCATATATCACATCAGACCTGATGTTTGAAGGATTATTAAGATAAAGCGGGGTTTTATTTCTGACCTCCCAGGGGATTCCTGATACATCCTGAAGCCTAAGCACCGGTCTGGGTGTTGTATCCTGAACAGCGGCAGGCCTGGCAGGTGTCTGTCCGCCTGATTCCCTGAGATTAATGATAAAGGAAATTAACAGTATAAGACAAAAACATACCAGGATATTTCTATATACTTTCCCTGATCCCAATCCGGATTTTATTCTGTTTTTTACAAGTTCTTCAGCGCTTTCTTTATAATGTCCTCAACAGTAAGGGTCCTGTCTTCCCGTAATATTTTATCAAGGACTTTTAAAACAGCGCTTCTGGCAAACCCAAGCATCACTAAAGCAGATAACGCCTCCTCCCTCTTTGTATTGTCTGTAAGTGCAAATATTTCACCGGTTCCGGCTTGTTTTCCAATTTTATCCCTGAGGTCGACAATTATTCTCTCGGCTGTTTTCAATCCAATGCCTTTGACTCCTTTTAGTGTATTTACATCTGATCCGATCACAGCTTTTTCTATCTCTGCAGATGACAGGGAGGACAGCATCATTCTTGCTGTTGATGCTCCGACACCGGTCACTGAAATAAGCAGGCGGAATATATCTCTTTCTTCCTTGTCGGCGAATCCGAAAAGCTGGTGAGCATCCTCCCGTATCACCTCATGTACCAGTATCCTGAACTCGGTCTGGCCTTCAAGTTTTGTAAATGTGCTGAGGGAGATGTTTATTAAATAACCGACACCACATGTTTCGATTGTCACAAATGTTGGTGTGATCTGGGAAATTTTCCCTCTGATATAATCGATCATATAGGTAATTCAGAATTAAAAATATCAGGAGGGAGTTCATCAACCTTATCGGAACGAAAGTCAATTTCCTGATGTTTTAGCTGATTCTTCGAAATCTCAAAATATAACTGCCTGTTCCTGTAAATACTGCAGGCCAGGTAGATAGCCTGGCGGAATGAGTTTTCCGATGCCTCTCCCCTGCCCGCAATTGAAAATGCAGTTCCGTGGACCGGAGATGTTCTGATAAACGGAAGTCCGGCAGTGTAGTTTACACCTGAATCAAAGCATAATGCCTTGAAAGGAGAAAGACCCTGATCATGATACATCGATAAGATTCCGTCAAATTTTGTAAAAGATCCCGCTCCGAAAAATCCATCGGCAGGAAACGGTCCGAAGGCAATAATACCTTCCTTCTCAACCTGTTTTATTGCCGGTATGATTACCTCTGCTTCCTCCAATCCGAGAAGGGAATTATCTCCTGCATGAGGATTTAGTCCGAGAACAGCGATCTGAGGTCTCCGAATCCCGAAATCCATTAACAGGGATTGATTCATCATTTTAAGTTTGCGTATGATCAGATCTGTTGTCAGGACCTCCGGTACCTTTCTCAAAGGAATATGTCCGGTGGCAAATCCTATCCTCATGTTTTCGCTGATCATGAACATAAGAACATCATCGGCTCCTGCTTTGGATCTGAGATACTCAGTATGCCCCTTGAAATTGAATTTATCTGATTGTATATTTTTTTTATCAATGGGCGCTGTTATAAGAACATTTATCTTACCGTTTTTAAGATCTTCAACAGCTTTTTCGAGTGCTTCAAGGGCGGCTTCACCTCCCTGGGGCGTCGATTTGCCAAGTTCAACCCTTACGTCATCACCAAGACAGTTTACCATATTGGCCTTTTTTGGATTGGCTTCATCGGCAAATCTGATATTATTAAAGCTGAAATTATTGATGTTTAATGCTTTGCGATGATAAGCTGCCACCTTTGGCGAACCATAAACAATAGGTACACAAAAATCATTAATGAGATTGTTCATCAGGGTTTTGATGATAACCTCATAGCCAATGCCATTAATATCTCCGTGCGATATTCCTGCCAGTATAGGTTTTGTATCCATAGATCATTTCAGTTTTTTATATCCTTCAGCTACTCTTTT
>Ga0105104_10004133_pt1 | contig 10151 bp, 7 predicted proteins | sample PPLLaktember2015_3_FD_87034 | JGI IMG/M metagenome (GOLD analysis project Ga0105104, IMG submission 87034) | Freshwater sediment microbial communities from Prairie Pothole Lake near Jamestown, North Dakota, USA - PPLs Lake P7 Core (6) Depth... | ecosystem: Environmental > Aquatic > Freshwater >... | reverse complement strand
GTCGTCGCTGCGCACGGAACCGGTGCGCAGGTCGTCGAAATCGCTGTAGGTAAGCGACGTGTACGAGGCCACTCTTCCGCGATTCAGCGAGACATTCGCATGGGACGTTTTCTCGAAGTTCGCCGAAGCCGTGCGTGCAAAGGCGGAACCGGAAACGGAAAGCTTATCACCGCGCGCGGGCACGGGATCGAACGTTTTAAAATTCATCACGCCGCCCAAGGCATCGCTTCCGAACTGCACGGAACCGGGACCGAAAAAAATGGAGGTTCGCTCGAGCGAACTCGGATCAATCTGAATGATGTTCTGCAAATTTCCGCTGCGGAAAATCGCGTTGTTCATGCGCACGCCGTCCACCACCATGAGCACGCTGTTGGCGGCGAAACCGCGCAGCATGGGAGAACCGCCGCCAAGCTGACTCTTCTGCACGAACACTTGTCCGGTGGAGCCGAGCGCATCGGCGGAAGTCTGCGGATTGTGGAAGGCGAGCGTTTTGGGAGAAATATCGGTGATGGCTTGCGGCAGATCTTCGCGTAAGGTATGGAAGCGAGTCGTCGTGACCGTGTATTCGTCGGTCGTATAGATGCGCGGTGAAATAAAAATCTTAGCTCTCACCGGCTCCGAACTGCGAATCGTAGCGAGAACCTCTCGAAATCCGGCCGTAGAGAAAGCGTATTTATGATAGCCGGGATGCTCCAGAACAAACTCGCCGCTGCTCTCGGGCAAAACCGCGCAGCCTTCGGCATCGGTGGTGATCCGGAAATCGCCGGAAGTGATCGTCGCGCCGACAACGGGTTCGCCGGTTACCTTGTCAATAATCTGAACACGCGAGTCGGCAGAGGCAAACTGGATACAGAAGGCTAATAAGAGGATGACTGCGAATCTCATGATGTTTTCCTGCCTATTAATTGCATAGATGGGCTGCCGGGTTGATTCCGGAGCAGAAGATACTTTATATGGTGCAAACAGTATTCCTATCTTTTCGGCGGGGCAGGCCAAGCCACCAGACGCCTGCCGCCGCGACGTAAATCCCTCATGGCTTTTCTATGGTTTCATAAATGCGGGGTATATGTAACCGTAGAAGATCCAGAAAACATCAATTGTAACTCCGTAAATAATGGCGGCTATATTCCAGTTCGAGAAACGCGTGTTGCGGGGCAAATCGGGGGCAAATTTATCGTGAAGTTCGTTGACAGTATTTTGAATGGGCACGAATAGAAAGAGAAAGAATCCGAGGAAGAACCGCCCGGGGAGCCCGAAGAGTCCGATCGGCCACGCGGGAAGGTTAATACTGATTTCCCCCGTTTCGAAAACATCCCTATTGGCATAGATCCAATGCACGATAATGGCGATCCACCAGAGGAGGGTGACGCGTGCCGCTGACCATCCCACTTCGATCTGACGCCCCCGTCCTTTCGCCTCGAGAATGGAAAACAGTTCACGGCAAAAAAACGGCGCGAACACCGCTCGCCAGAAGGGCTTAATATCCGCTCCGTGTGTCTGAACCTCTTTCCAATGCCGATAGAACCAATAGAAGAGATAGTATCCGCCCGTGACGAACGTCATGACAATCAGTTTATTGGCGGAAACGTCGAAATAGCGAATCGGCTCCAAAGCATCCAGCATCTCCCACACGGGCTGGCCTTCCTTCTCGACCACGCCGATCACGCGGTCACAATTCTGACACAGAAACCGCTGCCGCGTGCGTTCTTCGAGAGTCAATTCAAGCACCGCCGAACACACCGGACACGTGACCAGCTTCGATTCCTGTTCGCGATGGGCAATCGCCATACAGGCGGGATCCAGACAATAACAAAACTCCGCGCCTTCCGTGAGACAATCACGGCAGTACAATTTGCCGCAGTGATGGCAGGGCGCCGCCGCCGGACGATCCGGATGATTCGCGCAGAAATCGGTCACGAATCCTCTATCATTTGGTTTCGTCTGCCGAGGCAGATCAGGGGATCTGCCTCGGCGGAGTTTTATTCTCGCCGTTGTCGCTCTCCCGAGCGGCAATGGCACAGCTATTTCAACAGCATCATCTTTTGTGTCTGAACAAACTCGCCTGCTTTAATGTGACAGAGATAGATCCCCGACGGCAGACGCGCGGCATCCCACGCCACCGAGTACGAACCTGCGGGGATAGTACCCTGCACAAGCGTCTCAACTTCGTGCCCCAATAGGTCGAAGACCTTCAGCGAAACGGGTCCCATTACGTTGACATCGTAGCGAATCGTGGTTACCGGATTAAACGGATTGGGGAAGTTTTGAACGAGAGCATATTCTCTCGGAAGCGAAACGGCCGGCAACTCCATCGCCGATACCGAGCCGGTTTTCACGAGATAGAAATCCATAAGACCAGCGGAGGCTGTCTCGCCGGCCAGAATGAAGCCTCCATCGGATGTCTGCTGTATAGCATAGGCTTCATCACTGGCACTTCCGCCATACGTGCGCGTCCATAGCGTGTCGCCGTTGCTGTTCGTCTTTACCAGATAGTAATCACGCGAGCCTGCACCGAACGAAGTGGTGCTTCCCGCAACAACATAGCCTCCGTCAGATGTCAATTGAACGGAATACGCCCACTCCATACTGCTCCCGCCGTACGTGCGCGTCCACATCATGTCACCCAGGCTATTCGTCTTTACCAGATAGAAGTCCCACTGGCCTGCGCCAAAGGAGTACGTGGATCCCGCAATAATATACCCCCCGTCGGATGTCTGTTGAACGGAATAGGCTGTCTCACCACTGCTTCCTCCATACGTGCGTGTCCAAAGCGTGTCGCCGTTGCTGTCTGTCCTTACCAGCCAGATATTATCATAGGTTGGAGTACCGACACCGAATGATCGAGTGGTTCCTACCACGACATAGCCTCCGTCGGCAGTCTGCCGAACACAATAGGCATGCTCATCGGCACTCCCTCCGTAAGTCTTGACCCAGAGCGAATCGCCGTTACTGTTCGTTTTCACCACAAAAAAATCCGAACCGCCCGCTCCGAAAGAAAGGGTCCATCCTGCCATAATGTAGCTACCATCGACCGTTTGCTGGACCGACCATCCCTCCTCATTGTTGATTCCCCCGTAAGCGCGCGTCCACAGCGTGTCGCCGCCGCCGTCCGTTTTCACCAGCCAGGAATTATAGCTGTTCGGAGTTCCCATACCGAAAGAATTTGTCCGCCCCGCTACGATATACCCTCCATCCGAAGTCTGCTGAACGGACAAGGCATCATCATATTCACTCCCGCCGTAAGTGCGTGTCCAGCCGATTCCCCCTTGGCTGTTTGTCTTCACCACGTAAAAATCATTAAAGCCCGCACCAAAAGAAAAGGTCCATCCGGCAACGATATAGCCGCCGTCGGCAGTCTGATAAACAGACCGGGCACGATCTTCATTGGTTCCCCCGTACGTGCGCGTCCAGAGAGTGTCGGGACCGGGTTGGGCCAGACTTACTTGAAGGCAAACAAGCAGGAGCAGAGCGATTGAAATTTGCTTCATGGTGATTTCTCTAATAGGTTTGGAGAGCGCGTTTATCGTGCGATTCGCGTCAGGGGGTCTTGCGGCAATGGCGCAAGAGCAAAGTAGGGGCGGGTAATAGAACCCGCCCCTACATCACATTACCGTCTTACGCTACTTTCGGCAGCGTGGGGATGATCTCATCCAGCCAGCCGAGCAGTTCCTTGATCTCGGCGACCGTGCAATCGCCCATGTGCGCGATGCGGAACGTTTTCTCTTTCAAGTCTCCGTAGCCGTTGGAGATGATCGCATGATGCGCCTTCGACAACGCTTTGTTCAGATCGGCAATGGAAATGCCCTTGGTGTTGTTCGCGCAGGTCAGCGTGTTGGACTCAAAACCCTTCTCGGGGAACAGCGTAAAACCGCGATCCACGCACCACTTGCGCACGATCTTGGCCATTTCGATGTGCCGCGCCCAACGATTCTCCAAACCTTCCTCATTCAGAATGTGTTCGCACTGAGCCTTCAGAGCGAAGAACAAGGGAATAGCCGGAGTGTGCGGCGTCTGCGCCTTGTCGTTGTATTCCTTCGCATCCACGAAGTTCACGTAATAGCCCGGAGCCTTCGCCTGTTTCGCGCGCTCCATGGCTTTGTTGGAAATCATGGTCACGCAAATTCCCGTGGGCATGCCCCAGCACTTCTGCGTTCCGGCCAGGCACACGTCAAGGCCGAGCTTGTCGCACTCGATTTTGTCGCCCGCCATGGCGGAAACGGCATCCACGCAGAACATCACGTTCGGATATTTCTTCATCATCGCCGAGATTTCTTCAATCGGTGCGCGAACGCCGGTCGAGGTCTCGTTAAACACCATGGTGAACACGTCGTATTCGCCGGTTTTGAGTTTGGCGTCAATCTGATCGGCAGTTGCAGCCTTGCCCCATTCCACTTCGATCTTGTCGGCGGGAATCCCGTTGAAGCCATTGATTTTGAACCAGCGCTTGGAAAACGCACCGTTTACCGTGCACAGAACTTTCTTCTGGCACAGATTGCGAACGGAACCTTCCATTACGCCGGTGGCCGAACACGTGAAAACCAATGCTTCCTGTTCGGTGTAGAGGATCTTCTTCAGCATCGGAATGAGCGCCGCGTGCAGGTCTTTGTACTTCTGCGTGCGGTGTCCGATTTGAGGGGTAGCCACAACCTGGAGGAGTTCGGGCCGGACTTCGGACGGCCCGGGAATAAACAGCTTGTCGTGCATGATCGGCTCGCCTATTTTTATAATGCGTTGATTTTTCGCGCTTTGCGAGATAACTGCAACGCGCTTTTGATTCTCATTTAACCTAATAAAATTACTCGTGAAAGGCAACACAAAGCACCCCGCTATCCATAGTTATCCCGCCGTGAATTGCCTTTGTAGTGGAATGTTTTATCTTTGAATAGGAACCTGCTTTCCAAGCAGACCCCCCCTGCATCCCCCCGCTAAAGCAGGGGGAAAGCAAAATATGGGTGTCCTTACCTTTCGTGCGATTCCCGATAAAAGGTTTGTGGGCACAGTACGCTGTGCCCCTACGGCACCATCAATAATTAATTTTTCCCAATTTCTCGTTTCTGATTTTCTTCCCATGTTTCCCGCATTACGCGCATTCTCCAATCGCAACTACCGCATCTACTGGACGGGCTTTACCGTTTCACTGGTCGGATCGTGGATGCAGACCCTTGCTCAGAGCTGGCTGGTCTGGGATCTCACGCGCTCGGCTTTCTGGCTGGGTATCGTGGGAGCCATGCCGCAGCTTCCATCGCTGATATTAGGCTCCATCGGCGGCGTGTTGGTGGATCGCACCGTTAAAAGCCGTTTGCTGATTATCACGCAAGCCGGTCTCGGCCTGTGCGCGCTGGCGCTCGCGATTATCACGTTTGCTAAAGTTGTGCGCGTGGAGCACGTGGTGATCATTGCGGCTATCACCGGTCTCTTTACCGCTGTAGATACTCCGGCGCGGCTGTCGTTCGTAACGGAAGTCGTAGGCAAAGAAAATTTAGGCAATGCGATTGCATTGAATTCCACGACGTTCAATGCCACGCGGCTCATCGGGCCTACGTTTGCCGGATTGCTGATTCCGTTCATCGGAGTCGGCGGTTGCTTTCTGGTCAATGCACTCTCGTTTCTCGCTCTGATCATCGCGCTAATGATGATGCGCGATCTGCCGCCGCCCGTGTTCAACGTGGGAACTTCGATGGTGGCGCAATGGCGCGAAGCGTTTCATTACGTTCTGCACACTCGCGTACCGCGCACGCTCATTTTAAACATCGTTGTGTTTTCCGCTTTCGGATATTCCTACGTGGTACTCATGCCGGTTTTTGCCGACGAAATTCTGGAAAAGGGCGTGCGTGGATTGGGAGCTTTGATGGGATCGGTGGGAATTGGCGCGCTGGCCGGAGGAATCTGGCAGGCTTCGCTCACGCATAAGGCTCGCCGCGGAAGGATCGTTATTTTTGGTTCATTCGGCTTCAGTATCGGATTGATCCTCTTTGCCTTTTCACGTTCATTCATACTTTCAATGTGCATTATGCCGTTGGTCGGACTTTCCAGTATCGCTATGCTGGCCTCCACCAATACACTCTTGCAGACTCTCGCTCCCGACCATTTGCGCGGCAGAGTGTTGGGATTTTACACCACGAGTTTTCTCGGCATCATGCCTATCGGCAGCATGGTGATCGGAGCGGTTGCCGCCAGATACGGCGCGCCGATTACGGTCATCGGCGGCGGAATAGCATGTATGATTTTCTCGATTTTAGTATTGGCCCGCAATAAACGGCTGATGGTGGTGTGATGCTTTTCCGCGCACATACGGTCAAGGGGGAAGCTCGAAGACGCGGCGTACAACTGCTTTTACACAGCACCCATCTTTACAAAAATCTTCCCGCCATTCTTTCCGACGGCATGCTGCACACTCCGCGCAGTTTGTCCACTCTTTACGGTTCTTCCGCTTCGCGTTTTCTGCACGATCCCCGCCGCTATGAAAAATTCACGGTCGGCCTTGATTATCTGAACTGCGCCTTATCTTTTCCCAACGTGGAACTGCTCTACCGACGCTCGAAAACCGGCTGGAAACACGAGTGGATTCACTTCGCCTTGGATCTTCTCTTGCTCGATCACCCGGACACACAATTCTGCCCGATTTCGGCGGCAGCGGATTTCGGCAAGCATTTGCAGCAAGGGAAGGCCGGTTTCCAAGCGATGTATGCCGAGCGAGTGTTGGATGCCGTGCGGCGCGATCAACCGGAAAATGTGCCCACGCATCCGCAGGCGGAAATCCTTGTACGCGGCCCGCTGAACCTTGATGCAGCGCAGACGATTATTGTTCCGGATTCCGCCGTAAGCGATGAAGTCGTACGGCTCTGCGAGATGCACGAACGCAAGATTCGAGTGGAGGTATTGCCGCAATATTTCGTCTGGCCGGTATGGATGATAAAGGACGAAGAGAAATAGAAAGCCCGCGCCAACGCGCGGGCTTTTCCGGTCGGAATCCGGCATGTCTTAAAATGTGTTGTACTGTTTCCGCTTGCGGCCCTGCCACGATTCCAACGAAACCATGTTGCCGCGTTTGTCGCGCGTATCTTCGTCCCCGCGATAGAAAAACGTCAGTGTCATGCGATAATCCGTGCCGTAGCCGCCGACGCTGGCTTTTTGAATGAGCGGCAGGAAGGTTCCCGTGTTGATGTACATTTTCACTCTGCCGTCAGGTTCTCCCGAAAAATAATCGGTTTTGGCGAAATGCGTATGACCATACACGGCATACTGGCAACCGGCGGTCTCGCTGATCTCCGTCAAGGCATGTTCGGCATACTTGTCTTTATCGCCCGTAAAGAATTCGTAGGCACCGGCCAGCAGCGGAAAAATCTTTTTCAGGTCGTCAAAATTTCCCTTCAGGGCGGCTTTAACCAACGTCAACCGGTCGGTTAAATCCCCGGTAATCCACGTGTCGGTCTTGATTTTATCCCACCATTTTGCCAGACTCGAAGAGAGCACACCGTCCAATGCCATTTTCAGCGAGTCCATCACCAGTTTTTTATCCTGTGTGTTGAACACGTTGCGTCCCATCCATTCCACCCACAACAGAGCATCCGCTTCGGGACGGACGTTGTTGCCTTCCTTCACCAGATCCACCAGCCCCGCCGAGTTATTTGCTCCCACTCCCTGACCGATGTAGCAAACCAATCCGCTCATCAGTTCGGCGGTTACGACTTCGCCGATGTTCTGAATGCTGTCCAGCATCGGATCACGGCGGTCGGGCTTCGGTTCCTTCTTCTTGAGAACTTTCGTGTACAAATCGTACGAATGGCAGCTGTCGTCCCAAACGTGTCCATGCCGAGCGATCAGGTTGTAGTCCGGGGCATGCAGGGCGTGTTCGAATGCCACAGGCATGTTCAGCCAAGTGGAGAAGGTTTGCTGCAGGGTCGGGTAGTTATGAAAGGCGCGATCATGGTTGCCCACCACGTACGTTACTGTCAGCGGGATCGGCCGGTTATCCACAGACAGATTGGTCAAGCCTTGAATCATGGTTCGCAGGGCGTCGGCGGTTTCCGTTTCCAGGCTATGCATGAGTACCGTCTCGTATCCGGTTTGCACTGCCGGACTCGGATTCATAGCGGTGTTTTTGTCCAAGCTGCCGTTCCACGGGCGATCATCTTTCGGCTGCCGCACCCAATAATCGGTGCGCACCAGATCCACAATGTCCCCCAACAACACGATGTGAAGATCCACGGCCTTTTTGGAAAGCGCGCTGCTGCGGATTTCCTGCAGCAGCAAGCCCGCAAAAGCTTCCGGATGTACGTTGTGTGCGGACGTTCCGTCGCACAGATGAAGATCACTTAACAGTACCAGCATAAGGAACTCCCCGTGTCGTTTGCCGCCTAATTATTGCTCCAACCCTGTTCCAGAACGCGCAGTACGTTCTGGTAGAAAACTTTTTCGATGTCTTCCGCTTTCATACCGGACTTTTCCAATGCTGCAACGATTTTTTGCAGCGACGATGCATCCGGCAGATCGTTCGGCGGATCGGTCATGCCGTCGTAATCCGTGCCGATGGCCACACAGTCGAAAGTCTGCGCGGCGGTTCCGATGTGCTTAATCGTATTGACAATGTTTTTCACTCCCTGATCCTTGAATACTTCGATCAGGTCGGTGGTCTTTGCCAGCCAGTCGTTCACGAAAATCACTCCGATCACCCCGCCGCAATCGCGGATTTGAATGATTTCCTCCGGTTTGGGATTCATCTCCTTTTGGCAGAGAGAGTATGCACCGACATGCGTAAAGACAAGTGGTCTCTTTTTAGCGCGGCGGTTGTTAAGTTCGTAAACCTGCGCGCGTTCCGGTTCTGTGCAGTGGCTAAGGTCCACAATCATTCCGATATCCAACATCGCTTCTACCACCGCAACTCCGATGTTTGTCAGCCGTTTATTCGGATCGAGATCCTGTTTCCAATTTAGAAGTTCCCGCAGTAAATGCGGAATTGAATCCACGGGCGATGCGAGGTCATTCTCAAAAAAATGCGCGAGCGTCATTAAACAGACGCCGCGCCTAAAAAAGTGTTCGAGATGATCCAGATACGTTTGCGTTTTTTCGTGCCGCCGTCCCAGACTGTGCGCACCTTCGATGGAATGGACGAAGCAGGTGGTTCCTTCCGCCAAATGTTTTTGAAGTTCGCTGAAGCTGTATGCGACCGCCGTTTTTTTGCCTGCTCTCTGCGCTTGTGCGATTTTCGCCTCGAAGCGGTCGAGCATTTCCAACGTTTGATAGAACGGCTTATTGGGAATGCTGTCGTCTTCGATGCGCGTAACGAGCTCGGGCGCGACCATTTGCGCGGTCGGTTTCAGCCATTTGAGCAACTTGGCATACCGCGTGATGCCGCATTCCGGCAGATAATGCGCGACGACTGCACCGCCGACTCCTCCTTTTTCGAGTTTCGGCAGATCGGTTTGCATTTGAAACGGATCAAACAGCGGCGAGCTGCGATGATCGTCTTCCAGCTTGTACTCATACAGCCACGTCTTCAGTGCGGGATGCGCGTGCAGGTCGAAAATAGTCCGTTTGGCGTTCGACATAATCCCCTCCGATATTTGAGCGTTCCGCCATCCCCAATAGCGCAGCCAATTCATAAGTACGCGAGCGGGATTTGGTCCCACTCGGATATTTCAGTTAATTATGTTCGAGTTCTTTGACTCTCGCCCGCTTTATAAAATCGCGAATCCTACTTTCATGCGCTGACATCGTTTTCACCGGGCCAACCGCTTTGATAAACCAATTTCCGGATGGTGTTTCGATGACCGATGCAATCATCCTCATATTAGACAAATCGGTTGCCGGTCCGCTGCCGGTCATTCCGCCGGATGCGATCTGTGTTCCCGTGACATCCGTGGTGATAACCGTAAAAAGTCCCACCATCATGGTATCGGTTTGGGCCGACTGCGAACCGGGTTGGCCTTTCGGGCCGGTAAACTGGTTTTGCCACCTTTCGATGTTGGCCGCCGCGGATCCGCCCGTTCCCGGAAAATGGAACATGGCCAGTTCCGCCGGATTCTTGTCTCCTGCGGCGGCCGCCAGTGACACTTGAGCGAGCCGCATGGCGGAAGTCGGTTCGGTACGTGTCCACCCGTCGGGCAGATTGGCCAGCATGCTTTCCAGATCCAGTCCGCCTTTGCTCATTT
>Ga0105104_10004132_pt1 | contig 10152 bp, 5 predicted proteins | sample PPLLaktember2015_3_FD_87034 | JGI IMG/M metagenome (GOLD analysis project Ga0105104, IMG submission 87034) | Freshwater sediment microbial communities from Prairie Pothole Lake near Jamestown, North Dakota, USA - PPLs Lake P7 Core (6) Depth... | ecosystem: Environmental > Aquatic > Freshwater >... | reverse complement strand
TTATCCGTCTCGACGGAGTCGGGACGAAACCTCTTCGACTTATCCGCGATAATTTTGGCGGAAGGCGGACGGGTTGACTATCCCGACATTACGAAGGTCCCTACCTGTATACAATCAAATAAATTTCAGCAAATTCTTCTGAAATAACTTATCTTTAACCAACCTATCGTTTAAACCGCAAACTTGTTTGTATCTATAAATGAATATTTAATTGTTCAGAACCGGGATTATGCGAAATCAAAGGAGCAGCTTTTTACAGCGTTCATTTAAGATCATCAAACTATCTCTTTGTAGAGAGAATGGATACGCACTACCCTCAGTTCTTTTTCTTATTACAATACTCTCAGTTGTCATTCTTTCCATCCTCGCATTGCAATACTTCCAAAGACAGAATATTCAAACAGCCGCTGCTAAAGTAAAGGCCGATTATGCCGCCCAAAGCGGGATCTCAAAAATACTTTCAGAAATGAGGTCAAAATCTGATTTGCCGCTGATGGGACATACGTCAGGTCGAAGTTACGACTTAAACGATGGCGAGAAAGTGATCGTCACTCTTGAATGGTGGGGGTTCTATTTGTATGTGCATTCCGTTGGATCATTCAGAAGGATCAATGAAACACGATTTGCGCTCGTAGGACAGATTCCGGCAGGACGGTTCACGAACTCACTCGTATTTTCTAATATGAGTCATCAATTAGTGCTTACTGGATCAACACACATTAAAGGCGATGTCATGGTTGGTCCAGCAGGCGTATCGATCGGTACACTTTCGAAGCATCCAACTCCAAGAATAATGCCCGTTGAAGGGAAGATAAAACGCGATCCGAAAATTGATGTGCAAGATATCGATATTGAAAAACGATACGAATATTTTATTTCGTTACTCGGAGGCGGGGCTCCGCAAAGTATCGAACAAGCTCACATTCAGCAAATACAATCAGAGTTTCAAGTTCATCTTTCCAATAGGACGATCAAACCTGAAACCAAATATGTATTTGTGAGAGGAAACGCTCTCATTGATAGTGTGCTGTCGCGACGTGATGCTCCTCTTATTATGGTTATCGACGGTGAAGTATCTTTTGGCCCAAATGCACAAATTGATGGTATCGTGTGCATAGTGTCATCTCAAAGTATAAAAATCCCCTCGACTGCACATATCGACGGGTCCATTTTATATAGCCGCACGGAGATCATCGTAGAACCCGGAGCGAATATTTCAGCGCAGATCATTTCACCCGCAATCACGATAGAATCAGGTGCGAAGATGCTGTATCCTTCAGTCTTAATTTCATATATAAAGAAAGACAACAATTATCTGCGAAAGGGAGTTCAGGTCAAGGGCGGTGCACAATTCGAAGGGACGATCGTTGTAAGCACAGAGGATAAAAAAAATAATGAAGTGTTAATGAATATTGAATCAGGCGCAGCAATAACCGGTTTTGTTATTTCGAATGCTCCGATGACATTTGATGGCTCGGTCGAAGGATGTGTGCAGGCAAAAGATTTTTATTTCTATGAATCGCCTACGGCCTATTATGGCTGGTTGAGAAGTGCGCGTATTGATAGAGAAGCATTACCGAAGAGTGCGTTGATGACCGTTGGCATAGATAGTTTAGCGCAGCTGCAAGTCTTAGATTGGCTATAAATACTAAAACTGCTGAGCAATATTTTATTGAGATAAAATTCCCTCTCCTCATAGGAGAGGGTTAGGCCTGCCCCGCAATGTTTTTATGCGGGGGTGATATAAAAAAACATACTAAATAGCAGTGATTTTGTTTAACAGAAAACTCAAAGACTGCATATATATGAAATCTGACTTTGAAATGGGAACCGAACAAGGGTATACACTCATTGAAACCGTCATTGCGATGGCCCTATTCCTGAGCGTCCTGATACCGCTTATCGGTACCATGGGAACAATGATGTTTGATAGGAAGGCAATTGTCGCAACAAAGGCGCTTATGCTGGCTCAATCGGAAATGAGTGCAACTCTTGCCCGTCGGGAGTATATCAATGTGGTCAAAACAAATGAACCCGGATTTATCCTTACCAAAAATATTGAACGGTATAATTCGTTGTTAGAAATCAGAATTGTTGTAAAGTCATCCTCCGATCAATCAAAAGAACTTATAGCGCTGAAGAAAATAGTTTACGACTGATCAGGGAAGAGAAGTATTCATTTCTTCTGTAAAATTATGTCAATAAATATCTATGAATTTCATTAAGAACATAAAACAAGAAGACGGTTTTACGATACAAGAAGTCCTTGTGGTGCTTATTGTGGGCTCGATCCTCATCGGATTAAGCCTCTCCTTGTTTTTGTTCACCAATAAACTATTCCTAACGTGGTCAGGTACGAATGACTTGAAGAATGAATCGAATCGAATTCTCTATCAATTGGCATTTGATATTCAGCAATCAAGAGAACTCATTGAACAGTCCGATACGAGCTTTGTGCTCTCAAAAAGCGTCGGCAGGGTGGTTCGATACATCTACAACGGTAAAACCTTGTTGCGAAACGATGTCGATCTAACTCCTCGAAAAGCCGCAGCAGTAAGAATGAAAGTAGTAGAAGATAATACGCTTGGGGGCAAACCGGAGAGCGCACATCTTTTTCATATTTCAGTACTTGTTCAATCGGCAATAATGGATTACACTACAAATATGGATGCGGCTCCCGCGCCTAGTTCACGTACGCTGTTCATACAATCTCGTATTCATCGATGAAAAATAGCATTCAAATGAAACAATCAATTGCTTATCAGAAGGACGAAAGTCTGTCCAGCGCGATTAAACGAGTTCGAGGACGAAAGCGTGTGACGGAGAAAGAGAAAGCGGAATTCTCCACTCAGCTTTCTGTGATGCTCCAGGCAGGTGTTTCGCTGCATCGCTCGCTCGAAGTGCTTGCGAAGCAAACAAAGAGCGAGAGACTAAAAGAGGTTATCGCAAATCTTTCCAATGAAATCAGAAAAGGGAATTCATTCGCCAGCGCCCTTGAAAAACAGAAGGATGTCTTCGATAGTCTTTTTGTGGTAACCGTTGAAGTAGGACAGGAGAGCGGCAGATTGCCGGAAGTATTGGCGCAATTGGCAAGTCATCTTGAGAAAATGAATGCGCTAAAGCGTAAATTCCGACAGGCGCTGACCTACCCGGCGTTAGTGCTTTCCGTTTCCATTCTCGCGGTTTCCTTCCTGTTGGTATTCATCGTTCCGGCATTTGCCGAGATGTTTAAGAGTTTCCAGATTGAACTGCCCTACTCGACAAAAATTGTCCTTTCGATGAGCGAAATATTTATTGAATATGGACCCTACATCATACTCGCGATGATTCTGGGTATAATACTTCTGCGAAGAGCAGTTCTCAGCCCTGCGACAAGACAAAAAGCTGAACAGTGGATTCTCAATATCCCGCTCGCAGGCGACGTGGTATTAAAAAATTATGTCGCCCGATTTTGCCGTACTCTTGGTACCTTGCTCCATGCGCAGGTATCACTTGTCGATGCGCTGGGTGTGACACAGAGAATATTTACAAATGATAATGTGCGTGAGGAAATTGATTCCCTGCTGAAACATGTAAAGCAGGGAAGAACGGTTGCAGAACCGCTGGTGGAATCAAAGCTATTCCCGCCTATGGTCGCGCAAATGATCGCCGTGGGCGAGGAGACGAGCGAACTTGATACCATGCTGCTGAAGGTTGCAGATTATTATGAAAAAGAACTCGATGCAAAAGTCGAAACGCTTTCCTCGGTCATTGAGCCGGTGATTATTTTATTGCTGGGGATACTTGTATCGTTAATTCTTATATCGATGTATCTCCCGATGTTCGATTTAGTGAGCGTGGTGGGCGGGGGATAGAAGTTTATAAAATACTACTTGACAATAAAATAATACTTAAGTAAAGTTAGTCCGAAGGGGGTTTGCTTATTCTACTAAAGCAAGCCGGAGGTTATTCTCGTCGCGTTGTTGCAAGTCTCATTTCGTCTATAATTATTCAGATAAGGGTTACTTATGTCCTTAATTTTCTTTAAAGATGAGGAATGGGATGCAATTAATATGCCTTCCATTTTTTCGAAGATAATAAGACGAAACGAGCCGAATACAAAAGCATGACCAATTGTTAAATCTACCGCTATCATATTCCAATTATTTACCGGCTCCCATGCGGACAATAATATTCTTCTTTTAAAGAATTAGCAAAATGAAAAGAAATTGCCAAGATTTTATTTTGATCGGGAGATTACCGTTCCTCAAATATTTACAATAAAATACGGGGTAAAAATATGCGAATAATAAATGTTATATGCTCAATATTATTACAGTTAATTTTATTATTGGTGCTGACAAACAATCTCTTCGGTCAGATGTATCAAGAAATAGACCCGACTGTAGCCAATTTTGAAATTGTACGGGGGAGTGGTGATCCTGGGTATAATGGCACACTCGATATGAAAATCCCATTGATGAAAATACCCGGTACTGGCGGATTAGATTTTAATCTTGATCTTATCTATGTAAATGGAAATGGCGTCCCTGCCTCTGAATCGGAATCCTGGGTTGGACTGGGTTGGAATCTCAATATGTACCAAATTGTATGTTCTCCGGCGTTTGCAGAAGAACCATATCTGTCGCACCTTGGTTCGACGGGACAAGATCTCTATTATCTAGCTTGTCCGGGCATTTCCACGCCTATTTACCGATTCGAAGATGATCAGTGGCGGCCTCTCAACTGGTCTGCGATCAAGATTGAATCTGTCGATGATCCCAATCCTAGTGATGCGGGGTGGGCAATTGATAAAGATTATAAAAAATTTATTGTCACGGATGTGAATGGCACACGATATATTTTCGAACATAGATTACGTATGGATTCAGAAGTACCTCTTCGTAATCACTGCAATTGGCAAAACTCACACCAATCAAATACGCCAAGTGCACATAGTGTGGGGTCTAACCATCCCTATTATTATGTATTTAAACTCACGGCAATTTTAGGAGCAAACTATATAGATGGCAGTACAACACCAGACGAAATGCCCGGCAATAGTGAAGGAATTGATCGGGGCGACTGGATTAAACTTGATTACTCTACTATTCAGACAGTTAGTGGTATTGGCGAACCGACACACAATTTAAAAACTGAAACGAGTTATCTTTGGCATATTGCAACACCAACACATATAGCTACATTTGAAGCAACAACTGATCCAACGGAATGCAGTCGTTTTATCTATCAAGGATGGCAATACGGATATCTCAACCTCCTGAAAACCATTCAACTTAATCCGACAGGAACAACTGTTGAATTCTCTTATACACGACAATTTGCATGGGCAAAGAGGTTTGTTGATTATAGTAGTGTCCTTGTAAAACAAGAAGGTGGTGTAAATGGCGATAAACTTAGAGCAGGATTAAACAGTGTTCAAATATCTAGTGGAGGTGAACATCAGCCGGCGTATAAATTTGAATATTACGACAATCCTGACGAAGTACATGGTGCTGCCTGTTATCGAGATCCATGGGGATATTATTCCAACCAAAGTCCTGCAAATGGACAAACTAATTATACATGGGGTTGTTGGTTATTAAAAAAAGTAACCTATCCCACCGGTGGAACAGTTGAGTTTGAATTTGAATCCAACCGCTATCAGACGTATGGGGCTTCTTCTGGAGATGAAGAGAGAATTGGTGGTGGTGTCCGTTTGATAAAGCAGACGTTAAAAGATAATGCAAAAAATCCAGATTTAGGCAATACATATACAACTACGTACGAATATTCTTTAACAAATACCCGCCATCCTAAATGTGGCTTCGTAAGTCTTGTACCTGTGATATACCAATTCGGTGGCCTTATCCAGAACGGTGGAGTTGCAAAAAATCTAAGAACGGATGTCCATTATCCCGATATCCAGATAACGCAGCCAGACGGCAGCCGCATTTGCCGTTATTATACATGTGCATTTTCTGATTCCGATGGGCCATATGATACTTATTATAGATCTTATTCCAACGTTACGGTTGACGCCGATATTGTTTTAAATTCTATAGATATTAGTTCAAATACCACAAATCCTGTTATTAGTATGATATACACTATTTTCAACTTATATAATGAGCTTAATATTACACCAAACACAAGTTACAGTCATTTTACAACTCCGAACACACGATACACAACGAACATTGATGCAAATGGGAAGATTCATGAGAACAATGCATTTCGGGGTGAAGCCTCAGAATTTGGTGACAAATGGTGGGGTGTGACTTCGACCAATTACAATCCAATATTTGACAACAGCTGGAAGCGCGGGTATTTGACTCACGAGGAATTTTATAATGACGGGAGCGATTATCCCATCCAAGAAAAGGTGTTTCATCTTACCATGACACCGATGCGGTCAGAAATGTTCCAGTACCGAAGCGTTACTGGTGGTATCGGTGGTCCGTTGGCTATTGGCGTTTCGCCCGGTTTTGTGACATCTGGCTGGGTAAAACAATCTGAGATTGATTATTATTCTCATCCCTATGTCACTTACTATACAAATCCGCAACTAATGAAGAAAGAAATCTTTGAGTATAACGTATTCAATGGACTTGTTTCTAAGAAGACAGTGGAATCATGGATTACAAGTGCGAAAAAACAAATCGAATTTCATACATATATCTGCGATCTCCCTGAGATATATCCGGAGATGAGAGCCTTACACATGTGGAACCAGGAAGCATTTTCAGTCGTGGGCGACCAAACGAGCACCTTTAGCACGATGTTGACAGGCAATCAATTGATTTCCTCTTTAACTCAAACTCAATGGCAGAATTATAACGGTATGTGGCTGCCTAATAAAATTCTAAAGTGGAAAGATTTGAACGGAAATAATAATTATGACGCATCGGATGATAATATTACGAGTCAGGAATTTATCTCCTATAATGATAAAGGTAATCCGATAGAATTTCGGGATGCAAATGGTTCGTCAACTTCCGTAAAATGGGGGTACAACTCTTCCCGCCCCATTGCAACTTTTGTAAACGGTAAAAGCAATGAAGCATTTTATGATAATTTTGAAACACAGAGCGGCTGGGAAGGTCCAATGCAATACTCGAATGATAGTCACACCGGCGAATATTGCGGTGTGATTAACAACAGCGGCTCAAGTGAAATGGTGAGTCATAGTTCAACGAATCTTACGATATCGCTTTCTGCAGTTAAAAAATTCCGTTATTCAGCCTGGGTTTATAGCGATGGCCCATCGGTCGATATCTATTTATTTATGAAGAGGGCAGGCGAAACAGCACCTTATACTTACATTGACTTTGTACAAACAACAACAATAAATCAGTGGGTGCATCTCGAAGGAAAATGCAATGTACCGGCCGATGTTGTTACGTTAAATCTCCGTTTGGACAATAATGGAGGAGGCATGGTTTTGTTTGATGACGCGGCAATATATTCTTTTGATGCATTAATGTACACGGGAACGTACTATCCGGGTTCATTATTACTCAAGAGTGTTACTGATGCAAACGGTAATCCGAAAAGATTTGAATATGATGGATTCCAACGGCTGCGTAACATTATGAATTGCAATTATGAAAAACTTCAGGAATACGACTATGAACTTGTTGGGGAACTTCTTAGCGTTGACAGGTTAAATTATATTGTAACAAATTTCTACCGCAGCGGATCAGAGAAAACGACATCGGTTGAATATTTCAACGGACTGGGTAGGAAAGTTCAAACACAGACGGCTTTAGGTACAAATGATTTAGTCTCAGCCATCACGTATGATGATATGGGAAGAATTGCAAGGAGTTATAAACCGTATCAAATAGATTTAGGTGCAAATGCTCATATATATGACCCTGTATTTCACGTACATTCTAAAAATTATTATAATCTGACATTAGGGATCACTTCTGTTGGGGACTTTCCGTATTCGGAAACAGTATATTTGCAGGATCCTCTCAATCGCCCTAGGTACCAGGGAAGTGCCGGCGATGCATTCAAAATTGGATCCGGCAGAGAAACAGAATTTGAATATAACTCAAATTTTAACGAGCTCACTGTCCTCAAAAAGAATGAAAACGATAAGACTATATCCACCACAACGGATCATTTAGGAAATATAATTCGAATAGTAACTGATCCTAATGACCTTAGTGAACCGCCATACTATGATACCGGATTAAATCTCAAAACAACATTTGAATATGATATCCATGGTAATTTATTAAAAAGCATTCCCCCAAAAGGTAATGTCAATGGCGGTGATCCGGTTGCAACTGCCACGACATATACGTACAACACCCTCAGCCAGTTGACGCAAAAAACTTCCCCCGATGCCGGCACGGTGAAGTATTTGTATGATAAGAACGGTAACCTGCGGTTTTCACAGGATGCCAAGCAAGCGCCGAATAAATTCACATATCAAAAATACGATGTCTTGAACCGGCTTATCGAAGTTGGGGAATACAACGGGAGCGCAGCGTTCATGGAAGAAAATGCCGTACTTCACGATTTCCCTCAAACTGCGGATGCCAATAAGAGTATAAACAAACTATTGCATTATGATAGTAGTAATCCGAGCACAGATCCCAATGCAGTTGGACAGAGAAATCTCAACGGAAGACTCTCCTGTTCGGAAGCTTATCGGTCAGGGTTGCTTGCGATCAGAACGTCATACTCCTATGATGAAATGGGAAGGGTTGAGTGGATCGTACAGTACAACTCCGGTGGACATGCCGTGAAGTTAACCTATGCTTATGATTTACAGGGTAATGTAGTGAAGAAGGGTTATATAAGTTTTTGACAAATGGAAACGAGCGCTAATGTTGGTGGCACTCGGTTTAAAAACAACGATCATTTGCAGCATAAAATTATATATAACACAGAGATTATAGAAAGTTAAGGGATCGCCATGAAAAGATTAAATAGATTATTGATCATAACTTTTGCAGAGGTTCTCGTTTTTTCAAATTTAGTTTTTTCACAGTTCCCAATCACAATCACTGGTTTTAGTCCAACAAACGGGACACAAACAGCTCCAGTCGCTGTAACAATAAGTTGCTATTTAAACTTCATCGGAGGTATTAAGCTCTATATTGATAATCAAATTGTAAATACAAATCTACCATCCGGACCTGGTAATGTGCAAATAACAACTCCCGTACTAACAATAGGGTCCCATGATATAATGATCACAAAGAGTGATGGTTCGGGTACGGCAATGGCTAGATATGTGATAAATGATCCGCCAACGCCGCCATCAGTGCATATTACTTATATAAGCCCGGGAAGCGGAAGTGCCGGAGCGCCTGTATCGGCAAATGTTTTTTTTGATTCAAATTTATATCAGGCTTCTTCAGGTACCTATAAATATTATGTGGATGATCTATTGACATCGACCGCGCCGGCATCTACCGGGAGTAATGCCTGGACTACACCTCCATTAATAGCCGGCACGCATACTTTAAAAATAGAAATAATAAGCAGCAACGGATCAAATTCCGATACTCGAAGCTATGTAGTAAACGTAGGGCCGCCAACGGCAACGATAACAAGTGTTACTCCTGCAAGCGGCACACTAACGGCTCCGGCTAATGTAACAGTTAATTATACTATAGATCAACCATGCACCGTATATTACTATGGTAATTTATTTCCGGATGGGCCTCATTCAGTATCGGCAGGTAATAATTCATTTTCATTATTATCTCTCACACCGGGAATACATGCAATCAGTATATTTTCCTATAATGCTAATGGAAATAAAACGACGAGCATAGATTATAATGTGATAGAAGGGCCGCCGATCGCGATAACGAGTATCAGTCCGGAGAGTGGCACAGGATTAGCGCCTGTAAATGCAACAATTAATTGCTATCTCAGCAAACCAGGAAATCTCTCTCTTTATGTTGATGGTGCCTGTTGGTTAAATCCCGGACAGAAACCCATGGGATATGCTCAGATGATAGTACCAAATCTTCCAATCGGAACACATACGATAACTGCAAAACTATTTGTATCAGAAGATGATGCTGTTTATTCCTCAAATACCATAAACTATGTGGTCAATGGACCTATACCAACAATATCTTTAAGCACAACACATAAGAATGTAGACTGGTCAAGCGGATCGACAAGCTTTACTATAAG
>Ga0105104_10004130_pt1 | contig 10153 bp, 9 predicted proteins | sample PPLLaktember2015_3_FD_87034 | JGI IMG/M metagenome (GOLD analysis project Ga0105104, IMG submission 87034) | Freshwater sediment microbial communities from Prairie Pothole Lake near Jamestown, North Dakota, USA - PPLs Lake P7 Core (6) Depth... | ecosystem: Environmental > Aquatic > Freshwater >... | reverse complement strand
GTTCTACTTGTTCTACTTGTTCTACTTGTTCTACTTGTTCTACTTGTTCTACTTGTTCTACTTGTTCTACTTGTTCTACTTGTTCTACTTGTTCTACTTGTTCTACTTGTTCTACTTGTGCAGCTTGTTCTACTTGTGCAGCTTGTGCAGCTTGTGCAGCTTGTGCAGCTTGTGCAGCTTGTGCAGCTTCATTTTGGAATATACCAAATACTATATTTCTAAATGCAGCCTGTTCTTTAAGGTCATACTTGATTTTAATTAGAACTAAATCTGGGGTAGCACTGCTGATTGGAACGAATTGAAGAAGATTATTTAAAAAATCGCTATCACTATCTGTGAAATTTACTTTAACTCGAATTTCAAACTCCAAACTAGGCGTTGAAATTTGGTCAAAGTTCGAATTATTATCAAATGCAGTTTTAAAGCTTTTTAATATATCCCTCAAATAGTCAATATTAAAATCTGATGATTTTGGCTTTGCTTTAGAACAAATAAATTGAAGAGCCCTAGCTATAGTAGTTTTTCCAGAGTTGTTCTTACCAATTATAAGAGTACTTGATGGAGCTATCGACAAATCACTACCAGCTTCATGGTTATGAGGATCAATCTCTCTAGAATTAACGAAGTGAACAGTGTTATTTTCTTCTCTAAATTTCCGATAATTCTTAATGGTAAATGACTCTAAATGCATTATTCTTGACCTTTTTATTCTAATTTACAGGACGTTCTGTAACCCCTAAATCAATTTACTGTTCTATCATTCTCAAGTGTATGCATGTCGAGAATTACTCAACTCATATTACTTTTGCATATCCATCATGTTTCGCCTCCGCGAAAATAATTATATAAAATTCTCAGTTTCGCGGAGGCGAAACTGAGAATCACACATTTCTCATTCGCCTCAACCATATTCCTCTTAGCAAATCCTTATGCTGCTTAGCTGCTTTATTAGCTTCTTTACGTGATAGCCCTGATTTCTTAAACACCCTAATAAGTTTCTCTGTATACAACTCATCCCATGTTTCAAAAAATCCAGTATCGGGAACTTCGACAAGAATCTTTGCACTATCTAACCCGTCAATGACTCTCTCTCCAGATTCTAATGGCTGAAGATAAAGTGCATTTGCATGAAAAATACTATCAACAACGCCTCCTTTCAATTCAATATTGAATTGCAACAAAATCTGCAATGCGGATGGCTTTAAAAACTCCAGGATTAACGAGACATTGTTTTTATCATCTTTTTGGATACCCCAAGTAACGATGACATCTCCAGGAGGGGTTTCTTCATGAGCATAAATTAAATCAAGCAATTCCACGTTGTCTGAACAATCAACAATTAGTACAGGAACCATGCGACCTTCGCCAATTTCATGTGTGGCTATAGCTCCATCCCGTACGATTGGTACTACTGACGATTTTGAAATATCACGAATTATTTTCATACTCGATCTCTCTTAGTATGTACGACTCAACTGCGACTTCCTGCCCCTTACCATTCTTAGCCACAACTCGATACTTCTCAATTCTTTGAGCCTTTTCAGTTATTGATAATGCGCTAAATACAAACCAATTAGTGACTGACGAGCGAGATTGAATATTGAGAGGTAGCTTTGCTGGCTTAGCCTCACCAGACAACCATTCACCTGAGTCAGGTTCATGCGAGCTAATTAGATGGCTAACTCTATTTTTTGAGTTGACATAAAAAGTTTCCAAATAAACTTCGGTTATTGAATCGTCAGCATCTGATTTATTAGAGTACGCAATCGAAAATATATATTTACCTTGTTTCGTTTTTTTGTCGTAAATCCTGAATGAATCCGCTAGATATACTGCAATATTTGTTTTTTTATCGTTACTTTCAGATTCAGCTAGCTCCAGCGCTCTCATGGATACTTTATAACTTCTATAAGCAAATAAAGCCGCCACCCATGCAGCTATGGCAGACAAACCGACGATGATTGATTCATAATCTAGGGCTATATCAATTACCATTATTTATATACTTTTTAGAGCAGTTCTTTAACTATATAGGCGCTAGAATAAGTTGATAGAGCAGTGTTCATTAGTTAACAGCCTCTTTAATCAAGTTAAACTGGCCTTTTTCCACCCAAACAAAGCGGCATGCACCATTGCTTCGCCTTGCCCACAACTCACCTATCTTTTTCTTTTCATCGCTATCGCGCCCATCTGCAAGATGAGAGCCTTTGTACTCTACGGCCACAAACAAACCGCTTTGCATTTTAATAATGAAATCTGGGTAAAATTTATCGCTAGCCGTTTGCAACCATAAAGAGTTAGGTTTCTTCTCAACATTACGCACCCACCAATCAACCCCTTCAAGTTGATTCGCAATATATTCAGCACAGTTAAACTCTTCACCACTTGGCTTTAGATTCCCAACCACTGGAAAGAAGTGTCTTTTTAGTGGCAACAAACCTGTATACGGCACATCGTAGCCATAACGTCCTTGCTCAAAAGTCACGGCATGTTCATTACGGACTGAAAATTTATCTTCATCTGAAAACAAGTCATCGAAAACTTGTTGTTTAGCTAAAGTTAAACCAGCGACTAATTTACGCTCTACCGCACCACGTAACCTAAATTTTCGGTAAGCTAACTCATCCAATTCAAAACCACGCTTTTCAAGTAGATATGTAACGGCGGCATTTAGCCATGCTACTTTTTGCCCACGATCAGCATAGGTTGTTGATAAATTGCGGTCTAGCCAACCTACTAAATCAACCGCAGTCCATCCCTGCTCTTGGCCGAATAGAGCTAACTGGCTATCTAGCCTGTCGTAAATATCACATTCAATTTTTTCTAATTGCGATATTGAAAGTCTTGCGCGGCGCATTGCCTCTACGTCACGCTCAAACTCACTCTCGCTTAATACTGCATCAAAACTATCAATTTCCCAATCGGCATCTAACAGTGGGGTTTCGTCAAAAACATCAAAAAACCCTGACTGCTCATAACTTAGCAATGGCACACTTGCCTTAACACCAAGTTCCGCAGGGGTTTCCACTCTCTCTGCTGGCGCTGCTTGCAAGGCTTGTGCAGTATCGAGCTGCTCTTTAACTTGCCGCGCTGCATCAGCACTTTTGAAGGTTTCAGCTACCTTGCGCACCTGTTCAGCCGTTGCACCGCCTTTGATTGTTAGCGTGCCACCTTCAGGCGAAATTTCTACTTTTTCGCGTAAAGCTTTTGGTAGCAAATTAAAAGCATCTTCATTTGGTAATGCCACCTCATTAGCCACTTCAGGTAAAGGCACAACCAAATCACCTACTGGTGCAAATAAGTCTTGCGGGGGCAACGTTGCATCGTTAGCGGTACGAATTAAATCGCGGGTATCCATGCGCTCAAAGCCGTTTTGCACTAAACCATCACGTAGGTTTTTTACCGTTTCAGCCAATTGATCGCTCACCACATAAGCATATGCACGATTCAACGGCTCACGCTGTTTGCGTGTCGCTTTAGGCATGCGCAATACGCGCCCAAGCACTTGCTCTACTGCTGTAGCTGAAGTAGTGTTTCTAAATGAGAAAAGCACGTATGCACTTGGGCAATCCCAGCCTTCACGCAATTTATCCACGGTAATAATAAATTGTGGATAATCAGGATCGCTTTCACGTCTATCGCCAAGTTCATCAACTGCACCAGTAGCAATCGCAATAAGTGATGCATCTATATTGAAGTCGTCAATTAGCGCCTGTTTAACGCGCTCTGGGGTGAAGGTTTCTGTTTGCGCTTTGCGCTCGGCCTGTATCAACATTACAGGCTTAATTACTTCGCCCGTTAGCTTAGCCTCTTCAATGGCTTCAGCCTCTAGCATGCGCAACCTTGCTATAGCGTCTCGCAATGAAACCCGCCATTCTGCATGGGTAGCAAGCTCTAATGGCAGCTTCAGCATATCTTCTGCTTGCAGTGTTGCAGCGGAAACACTCCGCAGCACATTACTAGGCTGGCTAGCTCGGTCTGGGGTGGCAGTAAGTTCTAAAATACAAGCTGGGTTTAAGCTCAGCAAGGTATCTACCGCCAAAGGGTTTCCTTGGTTATGCGCCTCATCCACAATCACAAAAGGGTGTCGTAAGCGTATAACGTCTACCAATGAATGCTCACCACGTAAACTCTCAGGCACATTATTAAAATGCGGCATTAACGCACCATTTTGACGACACACGCGCAAGCCTTCAGGCTCATCACGTTTGAAAGACTGCATAGTGGCAACAATAATCGTATTCGCAGTATTGAGTGTTGACGGCTGTAATGACAAGGCCTCGTCAATATCCAGCACATTCACCGCACCAAACAACTCACGCATATCATCATGCAACAACTCGCCCGCTGTTTTAAGCGCATAAAGCGTTTGCAGGCGGATTGGTTTTGAAGGTACAAGCCAAATCACTAAGCTATAATCGCTCGCCATAAACGCTTGATTTATGCGCGCAATCGCTTGGCCTGCAATACGTGTTTTACCGCCGCCTGTAGGCACACGCAAACACACGTAAGGTATATCGTTCGTTGTTGGTAAAGGGTTATATGGTAACGCATGGCCGAAAGCTACTAATGTACTTTCTGCAAAGGCAGTTTTAGCACTTTTTAGCTCTTTGGCTCTATTTAAAAAACCAGTGAAAGCATCTAGTAGAGTCGTTTGATATTCTTTTAGTGGCAACATAAGATGTACTTTTCTATACCCAAGATTTTACGGTTAGCTCATACGGCAATTGCTTAAACTCAATATTCATACGTGAGAGTTTTGCTTTATCAAAACGCGTTCTTGCTCCGTATACCACACACTGACCATCATGCTCTGGTAAAACAGCAAGGGTGCGGTTATTCAGCACATTACCCCCTAAATCACCTCGGTCTTTTAAAATACCGTTAAAGAGCAAATAAACAGCTTTACCTTGATGCACACCCAACAATGGTGAGGGTTTTAAGCCTTGAGGGTAGCCTGTGCCAGTCTCGGTAAACCACACAAATTCAGCAAGCTCAGCAAATGTCACGTCAGAACGGATTTGACCTTCAGCGGTGAACAATGGCTCTTTCGATAGTTTGCAGAACTTAAAGCTACCGCCCAACCCTGCAACTACCTCTCCTTTGGCATTGCTATAGCCTTTCACTACACGTTTCACACGCTCTGCGGTAACGTTTTGAGCAATACCTTCATCCATCTCAACTAGGATAAATCGACGATTTCCATGATCCAAAGCGTTTTGCTCAATTACAGCATTAGCTGTAGTGCCTGAACCTGCAAATGAATCAAGAATTAGCGAGTTTTTGTCAGTCGCAATTTGTAAAATTCGCTGAATTAACCGAGTAGGTTTAGGTGTATCAAAAGAGTTTTCCGAATCAAATAATATATCTTTAATTTCTTTTTTCGCTTCCTGACTATGACCAACGTCCTCATTTGACCACCAACTCCAAGCTGCAACTCCCTCAGATTCAGATAGAAATGTTTTACGTCTTGGAACTCCATCTCCATTCTTACCAAACCATATACGGTTATCTGCAACCAATCCCAGAAATACTGCCTCAGTATTTTTCCAACAATTCTCTGGTGGCGGTGTTACAACTCTGCCCGATGGTGTGCGAATTTCGTACATTTGATTTGGCCTGAACCCTTGCGCAGAGAAATCTGTCGATGCCCAAGGGCCACGAGGATCATTGTCAGGATTTTTAAAATTAGCAAGCTGCTTAGGTGATTGAGGAATTTTATTGAAGAATAAAGACTCATTTTTTTTTGCATAACAAATAATGTGCTCATGAGCATCACTAATCTTTAGTCGTGCATCTGGAGATGTTCGCTTTTGCCACAAAACATTTGCAATAAAATTACCAGCTCCAAAAATTTCATCCATTAACAATCGAAGGCTAGCTACTTCGTTATCGTCAATCGAAACAAATATTGCCCCGTCATCACGCAAAAACTGTTTAAGCAATAACAATCTCGGGTACATCATACAAAGCCAGCGATCGTGCCTATCTAGGGTTTCACCCTCTTTACCAACAACTTCACCTAACCAGCGTTTAATTTCTGGGCTATTCACATTGTCGTTATACACCCAGCCTTCATTGCCTGTATTGTATGGCGGGTCGATATAGATACACTTAACTTGACCTGCATAACGGGGTAATAACGCTTTAAGAGCGTGCAAGTTATCGCCTTGCACAATTAGATTTTCACTTTCTGGATTACTCGCTTCGCCATAGCTTAGCTCAGCCACAGGTTGCAGCATGCGAAATGGCACTTCTTTATGATGCTTAACTACTGCATCTTTACCTATCCAATTGAGTGTTGGCATTGTTTTATGTTCTTTTTCTATGATTCGGTAGTTGCACTTTTATACCTTCAACATCAAATAAAACATCACAAAATGTTGGTCTTAATTTAACGTCAATCGAAGGTTGAAAATTTGTGAAACATCCTACCATTTAACAACTTAATCTCATACATTTAGCCAGCTCTAAAATGACTGGTTTAGTGAATTTGTAGCACAAAGTATCCATAACTCCCTATCCTGCCCTAGTTTTCTTCTACGCCTTTTGCCCTTGAGTTTAATACAACTTTGAAACAGATTTAATACGAAACTCAAACAGAGTTAATACATATTTAAAACAAGTGGAAACGGATTTAATACAAGAATAATCACTTTTAATACGCATTTAATACATAACACCAAGCCTAGGCACATTTAGCTCTTACTTTTCACCTTTGACCCGTCACCTATTCCTACCGATATTTATAACTTTTTTCTTGATAAAAATCAGGTCATCCGTCACCTATTTAACCCGTAAATTCATGCGTCTTTACCTGTCACCCCAGAATTAAAATTTCAGATATTCCACTTAAATTTTCTTCCTAGCGTCTCTCTGAATCAAAGTTTACCGACGCTTTTAAACTTCAAAAAATAAATTACTAACAACTTGATTATATTGTATAAATTTGACAAGTTAAAAAACTTGACAGGTTAAATATTTTATGAATTTTAATTTAAATGAAGTAAGATTTAGGCATTGTTTTGATTAAAAAAGAGACGCTTATGTTGGACGGATTAACTAATAAAATTTCACAACTGGCTATATTGGCAACGCGTAATTTTGATGAGAAACAAAAGCATCCTCCCAAAGGTTTTATTTCCAATTTGCTATTACTACCTATGCTGCTTAAAACCTTCAAATTAAGCGCTGTTTGCATCCTTATATTTCTTGCCATTTCACTAACGGCCATATCGTCTGTTTATACAAATTTAAAGGAACTAAAAAAATGAAAAAAATTACTCTGCTAGTTTTAACCTGTTCGTTATTAGCTCTTGTAGCCTGTGACAAAAGTAAGCTTGAGGAGAGCATTGAGAAAGACACAACCATCTCTAAACAAATGGGAGGCGACGTAAGTAAAGTGCCTCGCACAATAATGCCCGCGGAAGACAAAAAACAAAATAATGAAAGGGCTAAATAATGGTTGCCGAAGTTCACATATTTGAGGACGCCTTCAGCTACATGGAATCTGTTACGGCAAAATACATGACAGACGGTGCAGCTTCTTTAGCCAGTTCATTACAAGATGTTGCATATACCTTACTAGCCGTATATATGATTCTCTGGGGCTGGTCTATGATGCGCGGAGTTATTCAAGAACCTATCATGGATGCTGTTTCTCGTATTCTTAGATTAACTTTCATCATTACTTTCGCTACTAATTCAGCTATATATGCGAATGATCTAGCAACATTTCTTTATGATTGGCCGCCCGCAATGGCTGGCATCATCAGTGGCGTTCCATCTATGAGCATTACGCAATTGCTAGACCAAATTGCAGCAAATGGCCTTGATTTGGCAAGTCAAGCATGGCAAACCGCATCGATAGCTAACCTAGGCGCTTATATTGTCTCTTTCATACTTTTTGTTATAACAATCACAATCACATCTATTACTGCGTGCATTATTATTAGTGCGAAATTAGGCCTAGCGCTACTTCTAACATTAGGGCCATTATTTATTTTAATGTTGTTATTTAAGCCTTCTGAGGACTATTTTAGCAAATGGCTAGCTTCAGTTTTTACAGCGGGCATGATAATTGTTTTAGCAAGCATGACTGCAATGTTGCTCTTTAAATACTTCGCCGCTACTTTTGACTCAGCGAGTGCGGAAGCGGCTAGGAACGGCGGAATAGTAACGCTTACAGGCATAGCACCAGCTATCATTTTTGGCTTAATTTCAGGATTCTTCATCCTTAGTATACCTAATTTTGCATCTAGTCTTGGCGGCGGCGCCAGCGGTGCAAGCGCATCTGCCCTAGGCTGGGCTATGGGTAAAGCAAAATCAGGTGGAAAAATAGCTTGGGGTGAGGCTTCAGGCAGAAACCGTAGTGACAGAATTGCAGCTCAAAGAGCTAGACTAACTAATGCTAGATGGGCTAAAAACAACCCTAGCAACGCTACTAAAGCTGGTCGCGCAGTTGCTAACGCACCTGCTGCCGTCTATCGCAAAATAACTACTAGAAGAAACAGAGTCGCTTCTAGTAGTAAATAACCTCTCAAATAAGGAAATACACATGAAAAAATCAAATAAAATCCTAGTTACAGCGGCTCTTTACTTCATCCTTTATACTCCTGCATTTGCAGGTGGAATACCTGTAATTGATGCTGCTAGTTTGGCGCAACAAATTCAACAGGTTGCAGCATGGGCGCAGCAATACCAACAAATGACGCAGCAAATCCAACAGCTGCAACAACAAATCGCCAGCACAACAGGTTCACGCGGCTTTTCTTCAGTGTTGAACAGTCCAGCTTTTCAACAGGCAAGGCGAATGCTGCCAAAAGATGCACAAACACTACTAGATTTAGCTAGCAATGGCTCTTATGGTAATTTGGCTAACTCGATTAACACCATCAAACAAGCCACTACAACACTTAATAACGACTCTTTTACTAGCGCCCATGCTTCTGACCAATGGTCGGCAGATTTAAACCGCGCAGCAAGCAATAAAGCTTTAAGCATTGAAGCTTACAATTCCGCTCAGCAAAGACTTAGTAACCTTGAAAGCTTAATGTCAGAAATTAGCACTACACAAGACCCAAAAGCCATTGGTGAGCTACAGGCACGTATCGCTACCGAACAAGGTCTTATTCAAAATGAGCAAGCAAAAATTCAAGCTATGACTATGCTGGTTGCTGCTGAGAAACAAATAGCAGAAATGCAAGCACGTGAAACGTCAATTAAAATGGGAGGGTCTGTCGCAAGTATCCCACGCACTCAAATACAACCGTAAAATCCCTAATTATCCAAATCAATTTCAATATAAGGCTGGCCGTCTTTTATGTCTGAGGGCATAGGAAATGGCTGGCCTTTTTCTATATAAATCTCTACCGAAGATTCTAGTACGTCTTTTGCCATTTCCATGGCTTCATCATAATTATCCCCCTGTGTCATTGCCTCTGGAACATCAGGGAATGTCACAACATAACCGCCCGTATCGGGCGTTAAAACAACTGGATAACGCATTTCATAAACTCCTCAATTTCTAATTTCGCGGAGGCGAAAGTGTGTCTATTTCATAACAGAACGTAACAGGATAACGTAACGTAACAAAAGAGCTTGTTTAGTAGTGCAATAACTGTGCTTCACCCATGACCTTTGGCGGGATACGGAGTAATGCCCAGCATTTAGCTGGTCATTATGGCTAGCCGCCACGGCTCCTACCGTCAAACAAAAAGCTATGCTTTTTGCTTTGGGTCAATATGGGTGAGAACAAAGCTCCTGACTTATCAACCTAAAGCTTGGTCTATAGATAATTAGTTTTGTTGTTAAATTAAACTATGAAATATGGCGCATAACGCCTCAAAATTTAACCAGCCTTACCAACCTTTTTTATTGTAGACCAAGCAATCGTTACAATCTAAACATCTTATTTTGCAGGGGGCTGGCAATTTGGTTGAGGCGTAGCCGCATGGTTTGTATGCGGCTAGGGTGATTTACCAAATCTACGGCCTTCAGGCCGCTAGCCCTGCACTTATAAATCGTGAAACTCAATCGCCTATGTTTTGCAGTAATATTTTTTGTTATCCACAGAATTTGGTCTCTTTTATAGGTCTTTATTATAGGTAAAAACTTAAAGGCTAACCTTACAGGTTTAGGGGGGGTGCAATTT
>Ga0105104_10004129_pt1 | contig 10154 bp, 7 predicted proteins | sample PPLLaktember2015_3_FD_87034 | JGI IMG/M metagenome (GOLD analysis project Ga0105104, IMG submission 87034) | Freshwater sediment microbial communities from Prairie Pothole Lake near Jamestown, North Dakota, USA - PPLs Lake P7 Core (6) Depth... | ecosystem: Environmental > Aquatic > Freshwater >... | reverse complement strand
TCTACTTAGCTATTTCTATTAGCATTGGCCTTATTGCGGCAATGCGCGTTAAAAGTGCTAAAGATTATGCGGTGGCTGGTCGCCATCTGCCCTTACCCGTTGTCATGGCAACGGTGTTTGCCACCTGGTTCGGGGCTGAAGCCGTCTTTGGCGTTTCCGCAACTTTTGTCACTGAAGGGCTGAATGGTGTAGCGGCTGATCCATTCGGCTCCAGCATGTGTCTGGTTATTGCCGGCTTTTTCTTCTCCACCCAGTTATACAAACTGAATATACTGACTCTAGGCGACTTTTATCGCATGCGTTACAACCGTACCGTGGAGGTGCTGACAACTGTTGCTATCGTCATTTCATATTTAGGCTGGGTGGCGGCACAAATCAAAGCCTTGGGTTTAATCTTCAACATGATTACCGATGGTGCGGTGAGTGAACAAACAGGCATGATTCTCGGCACCGCTATTGTACTTACTTACACAACGATAGGCGGTATGCTCTCCATTGCCATACTGGATTTTGTGCAAATGATAGTCGTCATCGGCGGCTTACTCTATATCGGCAGCATTGTATCCGGGATGACTGGCGGCGTAGCCCCCGTTATTGACCACGCGCGCGCCGCGGGCAAGCTGGACTTCTTTCCTAAAGGCGCTGACATCTGGGTCTGGATTACCTTCCTGGGCGGCTGGGTCACGATGATGCTAGGCTCTGTTCCGCAGCAGGATGTATTTCAGCGTATCACCTCCGCCAAGAGCGCAAATATCGCACTATGGGGCTCAATTCTAGGCGCATCTGTCTATTTCTGCTTTACGTTTGTGCCTATGTTTATTGCCTACGCGGCCACCCTGATCGACCCTGTTTTTTTCGGTAAATTGGTAGTAGAGGATTCACAAAAAGTATTACCCACACTCGTGCTGCAGCATACCCCTATTTTTGCCCAAGCCATATTTTTTGGTGCAGTACTATCCGCAATTATGAGCTGCTCATCAGCAACCTTGCTTGCACCCTCAGTCTCGTTTGCAGAAAACATCGTCCGCGGCTACATCCCGCACCTAAGTGACAGAGGATTTTTACGGGTCATGCGTATTTGCCTGGTCAGCTTTGGCGCATGCGTTCTACTCTATGCACTCAATTCCGAACGCTCAATCTTTGGCATGGTGGAATCTGCTTACAAGATCACGCTGGCCGGCGCCTTTGTACCGCTGGTTTTTGGTGCATTCTGGAAACGCGCAACTTCGCAGGGCGCACTTGCCGCCATTATTGGTGGCATAGGCACCTGGGTACTTATTGAAGTATTAATTGGTGAGGAAAGTCTAATCCCGCCGCAGCTCATCGGCTTGGGGGTTAGCATTATGGCCATGATACTGGGTTCATTATTGCCGCAAAAAATCGGTGGAAGTCCAGCCGGGCCACATGGCTACTTGCATGAACACGCAGCCAGGCAGCACTCATCCTAGAACTCATACTTGTTTAAAGTCCGGCTGAATTTAAACGCTGGCACACTGCACAATAAAACGTTGAGCGCTGACCTTGCCTGATCATAGTGATGGGAGTATTGCAGACTCTACAAAGCTCACCCGTCCGCCCATATACAAAATATTGCTGCTGAAAGTAACCCGGATTGCCATCTGTACCAAAAAAATCACGCAAACTGCTGCCACCGGCTGCCAGTGCAGCTAACAGTGTGCTTTTAATCTCGCTCACTAATCTCATGCATTCTTCAAGTGTCAGATTTTTTGCAGGTGTTTCAGGGTGGATACGTGCACGAAACAGCGACTCACTCGCATAGATATTGCCGACGCCAACCACCAAGTGACTATCCATGATAGTGGTTTTGATTGCGGCGGTACGTGTACGCATGTGCTGATATAAATATTGCCCTGTGAACACATCATCCAAAGGCTCTGGGCCCAGCACCTTCAGCAGCATATGCTCCTCGGGATTTTTCCCCGCCCACAACACCGCACCGAAACGTCGTGGGTCACGCAAACGCAACACCTGCCCACTAGCAAAACAAATATCAAAATGATCATGCTTTTGCGGCGGCTCGTCTTGCGCTAATAGACAGATGCGGCCCGACATACCGAGATGCAATAGCAATACGCCGTTGTCAAAATGCGCCAGAATATACTTGGCGCGACGGGTTAGTGCCCGGAGTGTCTGACCATTGAGCAAACCCGGCAAAGCTTCAGGAATTGGCCAGCGTAGCGAGCCGTTCCGTATCACCACCCGCGCTACTGATTGATTGATCAGAGGCATCAGGCCAAGTCTGGTTGTTTCAACCTCTGGAAGTTCTGGCATTTACTTAATTCACTCACGTAAACGGTTCATCAAAAACAAAAAAGCTATATTGCCGGAATTTGGTCTGGCAATATAGCGTCGTGTGGTCAATGTTAATCAGTTCTAAACTAATTAGGCAAATTGATAGGCGGATTCAACATCACAAAACCTGTGTCTTGAGGGAAGGAATACATTAACCCCTCGTCTGGGCGGCCCAATATCAAATCTGGTGATTCCTGAATCTTATCAAAATGTACTTTACTGCCATCCGCCAACTTCACTTCAAATGAAGGATAGGTCATCTTGCGGTCAGGTGTATAAAACTCTGCAGACTTAGCTAATGTATGTATCCATGAATAATCCAGCCATTCATTCAATTCATTTTGCGTGGGTTTAGCTTTAGCAATAGAAACTTTCCATTTTCCATCAACCAGATCCAAATTCAACCTTGACTCTTCCCATTGTTCCAGACGGCTGAAATCAAAACCGACCACTTTTTCCGTTGATTTCAATGGCGCTTTATCAATCAATTCCATTGCCTGTGTTGACGCGGCTTCGCCATAAGTGTTTGAAATTAAGTAAACGGTATTTCTATGTGAAATATACTGCTCATCGCTTAGTGGGTTGAATGTGCCAAATAAAAACTCTTCGGCATTGTTTTTATCTCGATACAAGGTGAGCTTGATAGATGGCTGATGGAGTCCGAACTTTTCTAAATCCTTAGTCGTAATTTTTTGACTGCTATTTGCAGCAATCACCGCCAAAATACGCTGCACAGAAGTTTGATCAGCACGCGTTTTATATGGCGCAGTCAAACGCCATAAACCATCAACCTTTTCAAAAGTGACTGCTGCCTTAGCGGGAAACTCAATGTTGATTGCATTAAATTCTGCCAATTTATAAGCAGACACGTCATACGCATTATCTTTAACTACTTCCTGCTTAGGTCGCAAATATAAAAATGTAACTAAACTTGCCACTACACCAAGCAGAATTAAATTGAGTATCCAACGTTTTTTCATGCAACACCTTCAATTAAACAAACATTACCTACTACCAGCAGAAATTATGCTCTTCTGCGCTTCCACCACAAATAAAAGCCGGCAATCATGAATCCTAATGGAATAAAGTATTGGAATCCGTGGAATACGGTCCAAGCCGTAACAACGCCCATTTTTGTATCAGGGATTGAAACATTAATATCTTTAAGCGGCATAGGCTGAATAGTGATGAGGTTATCGTCCCCTGACAGCCAGTTGATAATGTTAATGCCAAAATCCAAGTTACCGCCGTTAGTAATAAAGGTGTTGGATAAGAAGTTAGCGTTACCCATCACCACCACGCGTTGGCCTTTTTTGCCATAAGTGCGCTCTAGGGCTACCCCGATATTTATTGGGCCGCGTTTATCTTTTTCCTCATTAAATTCAGGTTTAGTGTCCTTGGCTAATTTAGCTGATGCCAGCCAGCCATTTGGCGCAACTTCAACCAGATTACTGACCTTCCAGCCATTTTCATCGGTACCCTTTGCCGAGACCTCATGCGCTTCAGGGAACAAAGTACGCAGCATGAAATTAGTGGTAATCGGGTGTTCACCGTAAAGACTTGCAAATGCCACACGTGCATCGGCACCATATTGTGCAGAAGCCATGTCCATTGCAATACCCGGTGAAACCTGCAACCCCAGGTAATCGGCAACTTCTTGCAAGCCACGCAAATTATCGTCATCCAGTAACCACAATAAATTCCCGCCCGCCTCAAGATAAGCCTTGATCTTCTTGGCTTCAACGTCACTCACATCAACTTGCGGACTGGCAATCACCAGCATAGCGCCATTGCTAGGCACAGCCTGCGCAATCGTTAGATCAGGATTAGCGAATTTGAAACCCTTGGCTTCCAATTGCTTACCGAACTCGCCAATATCGTGATTCTTGACACCAATCAAGTTACGCTCACCGTGACCGTCCAGGTACATTACAGCCTGTTGGTTGGTGCGGGAAAGCCTTACCAATAAGTTAGTGACTTCTTGCTCAGCAAAAGGCGGCACAATATGTTCAATGCGCTTTTGATATTCAATCACCACTTCGCCATCGGTTTTTACACCTGCGTCCTGCGCAAGCTTTGGCTCTTCAGACGGATTAATGAAAGTTAGATGTATATTCTTTTTCTCACGCTGATAACGTGCAAAGAAATCAACAATACCCTTACGGAAAGTGTCACCGCTGGACGCATCATCCTTAGTTGCATACACGGTAACATTGATCGGGGCTTTCATCTGTTTCAGCACGTTGACACTGCCTTGCGTAAGAATGTTACGGTTAGCCTGCGTAATATCTTTTGCCACATGGTACTGGCTGGCTAAATAACCCAGCAACACCACCAACATTAAAAATAGCACTACAAAAAACCAGTTTTGTACTAATAACTGAAAACGTAATTTACGATTGATGTTCATATTCTTAAAAATTCCAAAGCTCGTATGTTTTGTAAATACGAGTGATTATCGCGCAGGATTTTGTTTCGCAGGGAAGGTTTGTGAAAGAGTGGCGTAGTTATTCATACGCCCAACTGAACAAAGTTTTCCTGCGAAACAAAAGACCAGTGAGAACACGCGTGGTTTATAAAACATACGGGCTATCCACGTAGGCGGTCAGCATCTAAGCGACGCACTGTTAAGGTTAAAAATGTCACGGCAAATAAAATAAAATAAGCAATATCGGCAGTATCAATCAGACCGTTCGAGAATGATTGAAAGTGACGTGTCAGTGAAAGACTGCCAAGAATATTGGCAGGGTCACCTGCAAAAAAACGATCAAGCATCATCAAGGCGAATAAAGCAATAAACGTTAGAATCGCTGCGATCACCGGCTGTTGGGTCAGGCTTGAGAAATAAATTCCAAGTGCCGAGAAACTCGCAACCATCAACAGCAAACCTAGCGAATTGGCTAGCAGAAAACCAAAGTCAATATCAGACCAGATATTGAGTGTGGTCAACATTGCGCCAATAAACACGATCAGGATGCTTAAAAAAGCAACCAAACCTAAAAACTTGCCAACCACAATTTCAGTGAGTGAGATTGGTGCACTGAATAAAAATGGCAAAGTCTGGCTGCGGCGTTCCTCCGAGATTAATCGCATGGATAGCAAGGGCACTGCGAACAACATGATGAATGAAGCCAAGCCATAAATAGATTGACCAACAAACTGTGTTACACCTGTCCGCTCTGCAGGGCGCATCGCGCCGGACATTACAGCGAAGTAATCATTCACACCGTTGAGATACTGCGTGCCGAAAGCAAACATGAGTAAAGATAAAATCACCCAGCCCATAGGCGAGGCAAATACACTTTTCAATTCTTTTCTTGCTACATTGATAATCATAAATAAACCCTAAATATCTGATTGCGTCATTAGCTTAATGACTAAGCGGCAGCCTGCTCTTGAACGATGGCTTGCTCTTGATATGTAAGCTGCATAAATACATCTTCCAGACTGGTTTGGTCCGGTGCAATCTGATGTAAACCCCAGCCGTGTTGCACTGCCGTTTGCACAATTGCCTCTGCCGGCGTAGCGCCATCTTCAAACCGTACACGTATCAATCCGCTTGATAGGGCTTCCGCCTCAGAGACGCCAGTGATTTTCAACAGCTCTGCAACATTTGGCGGGTTGTGCAAACCTACTAATAACTTATTGCCGATTCTTTGACGTTTCAGTACATCGATAGAGCCATTAAAAACCAGCTTGCCCTTATCAATAATCTGCACTTGGTCACATACCATTTCCACTTCAGGCAGAATATGTGTCGAGATAATCACACTATGCTCACCGCCTACTTCGCGGATCAACGCACGGATGTCACGGATTTGAATTGGATCCAGACCGACTGTAGGCTCATCCAGAATCACCACCATCGGACGATGAATAATCGCTTGGGCGATACCAACACGCTGCTGGTACCCATTTGATAAGTTTTCAATCAGGCGCTTGCTCATGTGGCCTAAACCACAGCGCTCCTTTGCGGTTTCCACCGCATTTTTAATGTGCTTGGAACTTACACGATGCAAACGAGCTGCCATGGTCAAATACTCATCAACCGTGAGCTCTTTATATAATGGACGCATTTCCGGCAGATACCCTATCAGCGCTTTGGCTTCCTTGGGGTTTTCCATCATATCGATACCACAGATTTTCACACTACCGTTACTAGGTGCCAGATTACCGGTAAGCATCTTCATAGTGGTTGATTTGCCCGCGCCATTCGGGCCTAAAAAACCAAGAACCTCACCTTTGCTCAAGGTAAAACTCACATTACTTACGGCTTCCCTACCGCCGTATAGCCGCGTAAGTTCAATTGCCTCTACTGTAAAATTATTCATAGCTACTCAATTTTAAAACATTCGTTTAGATACTAAATATAAATTCTGTATAAATCGGCTAACAGACTATTTAACTTAGTGGAAACAAGCCTATTGGAAAGTTCGCCCGACTTGCGTTATAGTCAATACATAATTATGTAGGAACTTGCGACGACTGTCACGGACTAAGAAATACCAGCGCATCATACACTGTTAAATAGTACGTTTAGCCAGTAATGCGCTGTATTTTAACAATCTTGTTTTGCGATGTCCTAATGCTGACGCTTATGGAATAGACTATATAAACATGTTTAAATGAACATGGATCATTGAAAACAAAAAAGCTGTCCATCAACATTAAAATTAAAACAATTAACTTATCAAATAAATACTCTATGCAACCAATGATCAAATCCCAACAAAAAAATATGCCGATTAATAAAATGTCTCCGTTGTTAATTTCCATACTGTGGATGCTTTTATCAGCAGGTGGACTAGCGCTTAATGGTTGCGCAACGAACAATCAATTCAAAAATGAAAACATGATTATTGCGGACGACAGTTCCGGGCAATCAGTGAATGAAGCTGATGGCACATTGAGCCCGGAATTCATTTACAAATATTTAGTCGGTGAAGTCGCCGGCCAGCGTGGCGACATAGGTACATCCGGTGCGATTTTTTATGATCTGGCAAGAACTGAAAGGGACCCGCGTTTAGCTGAGCGCGCAGCGAAAATTGCCGCTTTCGGCAATATCACCAATTTAGCAGTACCCGCTATTAAACTGTGGGCTGAACTTGATCCAGACTCTTCAGAAGCACAACAGGCAATGACTGAAATGCTAATTGCCACCGGCAAGCTAAGTGACACGGAGCCCTACTTAACCAGATTGTTGTCAAAAGAAGAAACCAGGGCCAATGGGTTTTTGTATATTAATAGCTTATTAAATAGAAGTGCAGACAAAGCAGCTGTGCTGAAATTGGTGCAGTCACTTGCCAAGCCATACCCTGATTTAGCTGCAGCACACTTTGCCATAGCCCAGGCAGCCTGGAATGCAAATCAAGATGAGCTTGCATTAAAGGCCGTTGACAAAGCAGAAACGCTTCACCCTGGCTGGGATCTTACCGCACTGCTCAAGGGGCAAGTTTTATTTCGCAAATCGCCACAGGCTGCCATAGATTTTTATTACGATTTTTTAAAAGCCCATCCTGATGCCAATGAAATTCGCATCAATCTAGCTAAACTTTTGGTTAGCCAAAAACAGTACGAAGCAGCAAAAAAAGAATTTCCGGTCATTATCGAACATGCAAAAAACAGTTCCACTAGAAATATTGCAGATGTCACTGCTATTATTGGCTTGCTGTCCTATCAAGCTGCGGATTATGTTGCCGCCCAAAGTTATTTTGAGCAGGCACTGGCGCTAGATTTCAAAGATGCCGACCAAGTGTATCTTTACCTTGGCCAGACCGCAGAAAAGCAACATCAAGACGCTGCTGCCATCGATTGGTATAACAAAATACCATTAGGCCCCCGCTATCTTGAAGCGCAGCTCAGCCTTGCAAATGTCATTGCGCGCACGCAATCTGTAGACAAGGCGATTGCACTGTTAGATGACGTAGAGAACTTGAATACCGAGCAACAAATCATTGTCATTCAATCTCAGGCCTCTCTATTAGCAAAAGCCAAGCGCAATCAGGAAGCATTTGATTTACTTGGTAAAGCTGTTAAAAACTTACCTAACACTCCTGATTTAGTTTACGACTACGCACTGGCTGCCGAACGTATGCAAAAATTCGACCTGATGGAATCTGAGTTACGCAAAGCAATTGCTGCCAAGCCTGATTTTGCCGCCGCTTACAATGCGCTAGGGTACTCATTTGCAGACCGTAACATTAAGCTGAACGAAGCAATTACACTGATTGAAAAAGCATTATCCATCTCGCCCGATGATCACTACATGCTTGATAGCCTTGGCTGGGCGCACTATCGAAAAGGCAACCTGGACAAAGCCATCAATTATTTGCAACAAGCCTACAACATCAACCCTGATCCTGAAATTGCGGCGCACTTGGGCGAGGTTCTATGGCACAAAGGCCGGCATGATCAGGCAAAAAAAATATGGAGTGACGCTTTAAGCATCAATCCTGATAATGAAGTATTGGTAATGACTGCCAATAAATTCAAATCATAAATTTGCTGTGACTATTTTTACCAAGTCATATCAATGGGGGCAGCTGGCACGGGCGATATTGCTGTTAGGATTAATGCCAGCATTGCCAGCCTGCGTTAACGCACCGGGCATCAAGCCGGAGCTTAGTCCAGCCTCGCATAAGCTCAAACAGCAGCATTTACAGAATTTAGCGTCAATTCAACAATTTTCGCTACAGGGGCGTATCGGCGTGCAAACCTATGGCAAAGGCTTTTCTGGCAGCCTGCATTGGCAGCATAACAACAGTAATGATGATATTGCCCTGTATTCACCGCTGGGCAGCCAAGTTGCCAGCATCAAAAAAACCTCAGACCAAGTCACGTTAGAAGACTCAAACGGCAAAAGCTATTCGGCAGTCGATGCAGAAACACTCACGCAAACGGTGCTAGGCTGGCAGCTTCCGCTTAAAGGCCTTGCTGACTGGTCCATTGGCCGGCCTACCAACAGCACAATTCAAGATAGCACCTGGAACGAGCAGGGACTACTAACCAATCTGGATCAGGATGGCTGGAAAATCGAATACCAGAACTATCAGGATCAAGGTGGTTACGTTTTACCCGGTAAAATTTTTCTTAAAAGTGAAAAACTAAACCTGAAACTTTTGGTAGAAAAATGGAATAATATCGAACACTAAAAACACGTCAGATAACTCTTAAAAATTCACCCCTTAAGAATTACCCCATATAAAGAATTACCCAATATAACTTTTAAAGTAACGCAATATTTACCATGCATGATTTTCAACCGTTTTTAGCCCCAGCTAAAATCAATTTATTTTTGCATATTGTCGGCCAGCGCGCCGATGGCTACCACCTGCTTCAAACAGTTTTTCGCCTGCTGGATTATTACGACACCATCTATTTAAAACCTACAGACAGCAAAGAGATTAAACGTACCAATGAAGTAGCTGGCGTGCCGGAAGCCAATGATTTATGCATTCGTGCCGCAAAGTTATTGCAGCAGCACACCGGCTATCAACATGGCGTAGAAATATTTGTTAAAAAAAATATTCCCATGGGTGGCGGTTTAGGGGGCGGCAGCTCTGATGCCGCAACTGTATTATTAGCATTAAACCGGCTTTGGCAGCTTAACTTGAGCCGATCAGAATTACTAAATTTAGGGGTCAAATTAGGTGCTGATGTGCCATTTTTTATTTATGGTACAAATACTTGGGCTGAGGGAATAGGCGAACAATTACAGCCAATTAATTTGCATGAAGCTTACTACGTAGTACTTACTCCAAACGCACATGTATCAACTGCAAAAATTTTTGCTAATAAGCAATTGACCAAGAATACGATTCCTAATACAATGTCGGGCTTTT
>Ga0105104_10004128_pt1 | contig 10157 bp, 7 predicted proteins | sample PPLLaktember2015_3_FD_87034 | JGI IMG/M metagenome (GOLD analysis project Ga0105104, IMG submission 87034) | Freshwater sediment microbial communities from Prairie Pothole Lake near Jamestown, North Dakota, USA - PPLs Lake P7 Core (6) Depth... | ecosystem: Environmental > Aquatic > Freshwater >... | reverse complement strand
GTGGCGCTGCCCTTCGTCGAGAACGAGAGCATGGCGACGCGCGCCTCCACGCCGGCCACCGCCTGGAAGTTGCGGGCAGAACTGATGGCGATGTCCGCCAGTTGCTCGGCGTTGGGATCGGGGTTCACCGCGCAGTCGGCGAAGCACAACTGCCGGTCGGGGAACACCATGATGAAGTAGCTGCTGACGATGGAAATGCCTGGCGCCACGCCCACGGTGTGGATCGCGGCGCGAATGACGGCGCCCGTGGAGGAGACGTTGCCGCCCACGGTGACGCCCACGCGGCCGCTGTCCAGCAGGAGGCCGGCGAAGTACAGCGGGTTGCCCATTGCCGCCGTGGCCTGTTCCGGCGTCAGCCCCTTCGCCTTGCGCTTCTCGTACAACGCGCCGGCAAACTCGCCGCGCCACTCGCTCGTGGCCGGGTCCACCACGCAGATGCCGGCGAGGTCGATGGCGTGGTCGCCGGCCAGCTTCCGGATGTTGGCCTCGCACTCGCCGATGATCGCCTCGAAGGTCTTCGAGCGATGGCTGATCTCGAGGACCGACATGCCGACGCCCGGCAGCGCCACGAGGTCGCGCTGCGCCTCCTCGAGGGCCGCAAGCGGCAGCACGGCCGGCCCGGCGGCAAAGTTGAACACGCGCGTGGTTGTCACCATGAAAGTCTCCAAGTCACAAGTCAGAAGTCAAAAGTCAGAGTTTGAAGCCTTGTTCTACACCTTCACCACTTCCCCCAGCGCTACGATGTTCACCTCCAGGATCGCGGGACACTCCTTGCGCATCGACTCGACGACCGCGGCCGGCGGCTCCTTGTCCACGTTGATCCGCGCGATGGCCGCCTCGGCGCTCTCGAAGACGATGTTCTCGGTCTCGTGGGCGTTGATCTTCGCGCCCGCCAGCTTCGCGAACACGCAGGCCAGCACGCCGGGCTGGTCCTTGTGCCGGATGACCAGCGAGTGCGTGGCCGTCGTCTTCTTCGCCAGGTTCTCGACGTTCGGCACGCGCCCGGTCTCCTTGAAGGTCTTGACGATCCGCACGGTCTCCGCCGCGACCGCCTCCTGCGCCTGGTCGGTGGACGCGCCGATGTGGTGCGTCCCGTAGACCCCCGGCAGGCCGAGGATCTGGTGCGCGAAGTCGGCCGTCGCCGACGCCGGCTCGCCCGGATACACGTCGAGGCCGACCCGCAGGCCCTTCTCCTTCACGGCCTTCGCGAGCGCCGCGTAGTCCAGCACGTCGGGGCGGGCGGTGTTGATGACGTACGCGCCCGGCTTCAGCTTGTCGATCACCGCGGCGCTGACGATGCCCTTGGTCAGCGCGCTCGCTGCCAGGTGGATGCTGAGGATGTCGCACTTCTCGGCGACCTCCGCCGGCGTGTTCACCACGGTGATCCGCTCCTCGATCAGCGCCTTGGCGTCGCTGCCGGGCCGCACCTGCAGGAGCAACGGCAGGTCCACCGGGATGGCGTCGCGGTTCAGCGCCACGCCCATCTCGCTCCAGATCACCAGGTTCATGCCGAACGCCATCGCGCGCTTGGCCATCTCCTGGCCGATCTTCCCGAAGCCGAGCACGCCCAGCGTCGCGCCGTACAGGCCCTTCGCCTTCGAGTACTCCTTCTTGTTCCACTTCCCGCGCGTCAGCTCGGCGACGTTGTCCGGGATCCGCCGATCGAGCGCGATGAGCAGGCCAAACGCCAGCTCGGCGACCGCGATGGAGTTCTTGCCGGGGCAGTTGGACACGTAGATGCCCCGCTTGCTCGCGGCCTTGACGTCAATCGTGTTGTAGCCCGCGCCCGCGCGCACGATCAAGGCGAGGCGGCCCGCGTCGAGCATCGGCTCGGTCACCTGCGTGGACCGGACCACCAGCACGTCCGCGCCCGTCCGCCCGATTGCCTCGGTGAGGGTGGCGTCCTTGAGGTCAGGCTCGAAGACGACCTCGCACCCCGCCGCCTGCAGCCCCTCGATTCCGCTCTTCTCGAACTTGTCCGCAACCAGGACTTTCATGTGAGTGCATCCTTGGCCCGCCCTGCCGCGCGCCCGTTAGATGAGATGAGTGAGGAGACCGTCACGAAGCTTCGGCTCGAACCACGTGGACTTGGGCGGCATGATCTCGCCGGCGTCCGCGATGCGCATCAGGTCGTCCACGCCCACCGGGAACAGCGAGAATCCCACGGCGGCCTTTCCCTCGCGCACGAGGCGCTCGAGCTCGCCGGTGCCCCGAATGCCGCCCACGAAGTCGATCCGCTTGTCGGTGCGGGGATCGCCGACGCCGAGCAGCGGCGTCAGCACCTGCTCCTGCAGCAGGCTGACGTCCAGCGTGCTGCCCACGTCCGTCGCCGAGGCCTGGGCCTTCAGCGCGATCGTGTACCAGCGGCCACAAAGATACACCGAAACCTCGCCCTTCTTCGCCGGGCTCGCCGGGCCTTCCACGGCCCCGAACCGGCTCTTCAGCTTCGCGAGCAGCCCTTCAGGGGTGTGGCCCGCCAGGTCCTTGACGACCCGGTTGTAGGGCATGATCGCCGTCTGGTTGTCGGGGAACGCGACCGCCAGCATCCAGCCCGCCTCGTCGTGCGCGGCGCCCGGCTCCTTCTCGGCCAGGTACTTGCGTGTGCGGGCCGCGCTTGCCGCCCGGTGGTGCCCGTCCGCGATGTAGAGGCAGGGCAGCTGCCCGAACGCCGCCATCAGGCCGTCGAGGTCGGCGCCCGTCACCTGCCAAATGGTGTGACGCACCTTGTCCGCGGCCTCGAAGTCGAAGAGCGCGGGGCAGGCCGTGACGCGCGCAGCGATCGCGTCGACAGCCGCAGAGGCGCGGTAGGTGAGGAACACCGGGCCCGTTTGCGCACGCAGCGTGCTGATGTGCCGCGTCCGGTCGTCCTCCTTGTCCCGCCGCGTCTTCTCGTGCTTCTTGATCAGGTCGCGCTCGTACTCGTCCACCGAGTAGCACGCCGCCAGGCCGGTCTGCTCGTGCTCGCCCATCCGCAGGCGGTAGAAGTACACCGAGGGCCTCTCCTCGACGACCAGCGGCGCGGCCGAGCGCAAACGCGTGAAATTCTCCAGGGCCTTGGCGTAGACGGCGTCGGAGTAAGGGTCGGTGTCTGCCGGCAGGTCGATCTCGGCGCGCGACACGCGCAGGAAACTCAACGGGCTGCCGGCGGCCAGCGCCCGGGCCTCCTCGGTGTTCACCACGTCGTAGGGTACGGCGGCGACACGGTCGACGTTCGCGGGAAGCGGTCTGAGTGCGTTGAACGGACGGATTGTGGACATCGATAAGCTCGCGGCGGGCGGCCCGCAGGCCGCGCAGAGGGTTACGTGAGGGCAAGACGGCGGCGCCGGCACCCGGCCGCCAAGTAGACCTAAATATCTGAAGGGGGAGGGTAAGTCAAGCGGTGAGCAGGGCTAAAGCCCACTCGTCGTCGGTCCGTACAGGCCTCCAGGCATGTCCTCACTGCCCGCCCGCGTCGACCGGGCGGGCAAGCGTCGCAAGCGCACGGTCCCGCTCCGCCTGGAACTGCGCGAGGTGTGCCGCCGGGATCGGTTCGCCGGGAGGCAGGGAGCGATGGACGGCGAGCGGGTTCACGAACGTCCCCGACTTCCGCACCCGGTAGTCGAGGTGCGGCCCGGTCGAGAGCCCGGAGGTGCCGACGCGCCCGATCAACTGTCCCTGGCCGACGTGCTGGCCCCTCGCTACCGCGATCGAGGAGAGGTGCAGGTAGTACGTCTCGTAGCCGCTCGGGTGGCGCAGGTGCACCATCCGGCCCGACTGCCCGCTCCAGCCCGCCGACACCACCGTGCCGTTGGCCACAGCGATGACCGAGGATCCGCCCGGCGCCCGGTAATCCACGCCGAGGTGCGGCCGGACGATGCGCAGGATGGGGTGAAGGCGGCCCCCGGAGAACTTTGACGACACCGGCGCCTCGAACTTGAGCGGCGACTTCAGGAAGAAGCGCTTCAGCGATCGCCCCTGCGCGTCGTAGTAGGCCGGCTTCCCTCCCGGAGCCGTGTAACGGACGGCCGTCAGCAGCCGGCCGTCGTTTTCGAACTCCGCCGCCAGCACCGCGCCGTACCCCGAGAACTGGCCCTCGCGGTAGATTTTCTCGAACGCCAGGCGGAAGGCGTCGCCCGGCTGCAGGTCCGAGTTGAAGTCGATCTCGCCGCCGAAGATGTCCGCGAGCTCGATCGACAGGTCCGGCTTTTCGCCCGCCACGTTCATCGCGGCGAACAGCGACGTCGCCTCGCGGTCGATGCGGCCGGTCAGCGAGACGAGCGCCCGTTCCTTCTCGTATGGAATCAGCTGCGCGCGAAGCGCTTCGGCCCCCTGGGCCCCGCCTCCCGCCCCGCTTGCGGCCCCCGGTGCCTGCCCGTCACGCGCAATCCGGAGGAAGTGGTCGCCGTCGATCTCGTACTCGAAGCTGCGAAGCAGCCCGTCGAAGGTTCGCTCCAGGCGAAACACCTGGTTCGCGCGCAGGCGGCGGGGGTCGAACACGCTCCGCGCCAGCGACACCACCGAGGTGACGATGTCGTCGCGGAGACGATGGTCGCGCAGCAGGGTGTCCAGGGTGGCGTTCAGCGGCACGCGCCCGACGATCAGTTCGGTGTCGGGAACCAGGACGATGTCCGCGAGCCGCGCCGGGGAGGGTACCGGAGGGGCGGCATCGCGGGCGCAGCCGGAAGCGAGTAGACCTGCGGCAAGGACGGCGGTCGCGACAAAATGACGCATCTGCGGGGAGTCTAGCACGCTAGTCAGGGTCGGCACGAACCCGGCGAAGGCGGGAACCGGTAGCCTTGGTCGCCGGCCGCGCCTTCTCGTCGGTGGCCGCAGTCGGCCGCGCCGCAGGCGTGCCGCCGGGCAGCAGTTCCCTCGCCGGCTGAGACACCCCGGCGCTCGACCGGGTGGACGGAGCAGGCTGCGGATCGCTCTCGCGGTCGCCCCAGAGGAACCAGGTTGCTCCGGCGGCTGACAGCAGCAGCAGTGTCGCGGCGGTGAGCACCAGCCTCCGCCCGGCGCGGATGAAGCCCGCCCGCACCTCACCCCCGTGCAGCGTCGGGGTCAGCCCGGCCATGGCCGCCAGGTCCGCTTCGGGCAGGAGGCGCCGGAGGGTCTCAGGAACCCGGCCATCCTGCGCCGCCGGCTCCCGACCACCCCTGCGCCACCGGTCAAACAGCCCCTTCACGGCGCCAGCCGGGTCCTCGGGCGCGAAGCGGCGAACTTCCGAGGCAAACCTCGGCAGCGTCAGGCCGGACACCACGGACACGGCCGCCGCGCGCAGGGCCAACGCCTCGAGCCGAGCGGCTGGCCGCTGCCCCGCCGCACCGCCGGACCGGAGCATCTCGAGCAGCAGGTGGCCGAGCAGCGACACGGTCTGGTCGTCCTCCACCATTTCCCCGCCGGCCACCGACACGGTCCCGTCCGCCTCGACGAAGACGGATGAGGCCGAGATCGGGGCGGCGACAACGTGCCGCGGGCCCGGCGTCACCCGGGAACACACCCCGAGCACGAGCGCTGCCGCCTCCGGGGGCAGCGGCCTGCCGCCGGACACCAGCAATTCGGCAACGGTGACGGGAAAGCCCTGACGCATGCCGGAATGGGCTGTAGCGAAACGTGGGCCAAGCCGGAGGCCGGGTGCGGAGCACGAACGGGGCGCAAACTGGAAGGAATCAGGCCGGTTTCGACCGAAAACGGCCCGCCAGCCGGGTGTGGGCCGTGCCCACCCGCGCATGGCCCCAATGCACCGCCGCAACTCTTACTTCCCGGTGCCGCGGCCGAGTTCCTCGCTAATCCGCTTAGGGGTCCGTCCGCCGCGCTGAAGCTCGATACGCTCCAGCCGCCGCTCCCCGGAGGAAAGCGTGACGGGGACCAGCGTGGTGCTGCGGCCACCCCGCAACGCGAGCGTGTAGGCGCCGGGCCGGAGCTGGATGGTGGTGGGCGTGACACCTCGGCGGCTGCCATCCACGAGCACTTCCAGGCCCGCCGGGCGTGAGTGGACCACCAGGACCCCCGAGGGGATCGGCCCGTTCAGTCCCAGGTAGCTCCGGGCCCCGAGGTACGTGGCACCCCAGAGGGTGATCAGGCCGACCGCGACGGAGGAAACGCTGAGCGCCCGCCGGACCAGGGATCTGCGGCGGGGCCCCCGGCGCGAGGAGACAATCGCCGCCGGCCCGACCTCGGGATCCGAGTCGGCGGGCGGCAGCGGTCTGGCGACCTGCACCCGCGGCACCCGCGGCTCCGTCGGTCCGCTTGCAGGCACGGTCACCTGGCCCGGCGCCGGCTCCTCCTGTTCTCGCGCCCGAAGGTCGGACAGCGCCGCCTCCGCGTCGATGGCGCTTGCAAATGCCGACCGCGGGTCGAACTGGAGGGCGCGCGCAATCCACCCCCGCAGCGCCTGGCCGGCATGCGGGGGCTCGCCGGGCATTTCCCGGGGACACGCTTCGGCCAACAGTTGCGGGAGCCGGTTCGGGAAGTCGTCGCGGCCGAGGAGCCGGCCCGCGCCCAGCGCGAGCGCGAGGATCCCCAGTTGCATCACGTCGCACCGCTGGTCGAAGCGGGCCGTGCCCGCCGTCGGTGGCACCGGCACCGCGTACTGACTCCAGAGCCGGAGGCGGGCCATCCCGAGCGGCTCGATCGCCGCTCCGAGCAACGGCTCGACGAGCACGGGCTGCCCGTCCCCACGAACGACGATTCGTTGCGGGCCTATGGCCCCGTGGGACACGTCGCGGCCCACGGCGTGCAGTGCCGCCACTGCGGACACGACGTCCCGGAACAACGGGAGCCAGCCCTCGGGCGGCGTTCTTGGTCCGCGCGGTGTCCGGAGCATGTCGGCGAGGCGAGTCCCCGGCACGGCCTCCGAGACGACGACGACTGCCCCGGCGCCCCGGCGCCCCCGCCGGTCGATCCGGCGGACGGCGGCAAGCGCCCGGTGCCGGCACGATTCGAGACGAGCCGCCCTTTCAACGAGCAAGGCCTCGGTCCATTCGGCCGCCGACAACTCCTCGCACAGGTACAACGACTCGAGGGTCTCGCCGGTCTCATCCGAGCGAAAACGTCGGCCGAAGCCGTCGGTGAAAGTCCAGCCCTCCATGACGGAGGTCGAACGCTGCAAGAGAAACACCAGTCGGGCGGTTGGCAACCCAGACAGGAAGCCGTCGTACTGCAGTCGTTTACGGCGGTGAAGCGGCGCGGCGCCTGCCCGAATCGCCCCGGCGGTTACGGATTCGAGTGTGCCGCGCCACGGCTGTGATCGTTGACCACCGCCGCGCGCCTCCATCGACGGCTCCAGGCGGCGAGGCGTTCCGCCGGCTCGATCGCCTCGGGCTGGTTCTCCAGGGTGTCCACCGGCCATGGCAGGCGCCAGTTCCAGTTGTGGTCCCCCTGGCTCGCGGGGACATTGATCCGGTGGGGCCAGCCGAACACGTCCTGGACGGGCAGGAGCAGGAAATCCGACCCGGACGCGAAGAGCACCTCGAGCAGGACATCTCTCAGAGCCGGCGTGAAGCCTTCCAACGCGGCCACCGCGTCGTCTTTTCCGAGCCGCGCTCCGACGCCCGGCGCCTGGAGCACGGACTCCCGCTCCTCTTCGTCGAGGCCGTCCCACCACTGCGCAACCGTCTCGGTGTCGTGGGTCCCGGTCGTGGCCACCGAAGCGGGGGCGTATGCGGCCGGGTCGCGGTAGGGTTGTGAGGGCTCCTCCCACTCGCGCTCCCAGCGGAAGACCTTGTACCCGGGAATGCCGAGCCGGGCCAGCGACGTTCGCACGAAATCGGGAATCGTGCCGAGGTCCTCGGCGATGATCCGCGAGCCGGGCTCGGCGAACACGCCCAGGACCGTCTCCCCGAGCTCGAGCTGATCGTCCTCGTCCTCGGGCGTGAAATAGGCCTCGCTGCCGTCGCGGGGGAAGACGTATGTGCGGTAGAAGCCGACCAGGTGATCGACCCGGTACCCGTCGTACAAGTCGGCCGAGCGTTGGGCCCGCTGCCGCAGCCAGTCGAACCCGCGCCCCCGCAGGACCTCCCATCGATAGACGGGCAGGCCCCAGTTCTGGCCATCTTCGGAGAAGGCGTCCGGGGGGGCGCCAACTGCGGCATCCAGATGGAACTCGTCCGCGTGCCCCCAGACATCCGCGCTGTCACCGTCCACCATGAACGGCAAATCCCCGAGCAGCGAGACGGGCTTGGACGCCTGCCGCGCCGTGTGCCACTGGAGATCGGCCACCCACTGGAGCCAGCTGCGGTAGAGGATCTCGGCCTCATGCTTCTTGCGGGCGGCGGCCAGCGCCGCGGCCTCTCGCGCCGCCAGCCCGTCCGGCCAGTCGTTCCAGGGCCGCTCCCGCTCGTACGCGTGCAGCGCCCGGAACAGCGCGTAGTCGTCGAGCCACCAGGCCTGTTCGACGCACCAGGCCTTCAGCGCGTGCGCCCGACGGGTAGCCCGGGTCCATTCCTCGTCGTGAAACCGCGCGAAGGCAAGCCGCAGCGCGGGCTCTTTGACGCGTCGCACGAGGTCGTAGTCCACCACCACCGATCGCCGGGCCCTCTCCAGCGCGGCGCGCCACTCACCGCCCATGGCCTCTTCGCCGCCGGCAGCCTCAAAGTCCTCGACCTCGTGCACGCTGATGAAGATCGGATCGATCGCCATCGCGGTCATCGCCGAGTAGGGCGAGCGCTGACCGATGGCCATCTCGTTGATCGGCAGCAACTGCAGCAGGTTCTGCCCGGCGCGGCGAAGCCACGAGGCGAACGCCGGGATGTCGCCGATCTCCCCGATTCCCCAGCTGCGGCTGGACGGGATCGAGAACAGAGGAATCAGGAGGCCGGCGTGCCGGCCGGTGGCAAGAGCGGGCTGGGGCATGATCGTCACACTGGCGCGGGGCTGGCGCCGGCTCGCGCGAGGAGGCGGCCGATGCCGTCCGCGAAGACGGACGGCCGTGGCAGGAGGCTCACGATGACGTAGGCCTCCCGTGGGAAGTCGAAGAAGTAGCCGGGATGCGCGAGTACCCCGTCGTGCTCGAGGAGTTCCAGCACCAGCTGTTCCTCGCTCCGCGTGGCCGGCACGCGGACGACGGCGGACCAACCGCCCTCGACCCGGAGCACGCTGCACGGTGTGTGTGCGGCGGCCGCCCGCAGGGTCTCGAGGTTCGCGACAAGCCGATCCTGAATCAGCCTCCGGACGCGGGCGCCGGCTGCAAGGAGCGGGCCCGCGGCCTGTTGCACGGGTGTGCCGACAGACAGGTACGCGTCGCCAATCAGCTCGAGCCTGGCGAGCGCCGCCTCCAGGAGAGCCCGGGGGCCGGCCGCCGCAATCCACGCGAGTTTGAGCTGCGGCAGCCCGACGGATTTCGAGAGGCCGCCGAGGGCGAACGCCAGCACCTCTGCCTGGGCGAGCACGGTGGTTCGGTCGGGCCGTGGCTCCAGCGGGTAGTCGGCGAAAACCTCGTCCCCGACGAGCGCGAGGCCATGGCGCCCACAGATCTTGCAGAGCGCCTCCAATTCGGCCCGCCCGAGCACCGAGCCGGTGGGATTGTTGGGTGACACGACCAGCACCGCCCGGGTGCGCGCCGTGATGGAGCGTTCGAGTTCCGCGGTGTCCGCGGACCAGACGCCGTGATACTCGAGCGGATACGACCGGACGCCGACCCCGTCGAGCCGCGTCAGCTGGTCGAACAGCGGGTAGCTGGGCGCGGGGACGAGCACCTCGTCGCCCGGCTCGCAGAGCAGCTTGAAGAGAAACGAGTACGCCTCGCTGGTGCTGGCGGTGAGCACGATGTGCGCGGGGTGGACCTGCACACCCGGCGGGAGGCCGCTCCCGGCAACGGCTTCCCGTGCGGAGCGGAGGCCAAACGGGTCGGGCTCGTAGGCGAGCGAACGGGGATCGGCGAGCGGCGCGAGCAGGTCCGGGGGGTACTCGAGCCCCGCGCGGGTCGGGTTGGTCTCGGTGAGATCGAGGATCGGCTGCCGGCGCGCCCGCAATTCGGCGAGCGCCTGCGTGAGCTGGTTGGGCTCGAGGTTCGTGGGGATGCGGGTCGAGAACATTGGATTTCTTTACGCTAAACTATCCTGAGGTCCCGGCAACAGTCTTTTCGGCCGTTGGCGCCGTCGGGGCGCAGGGCCGGCAGGAGCCGATCGTGCACGGATTGTCCCTTGTCTCGCGAAATCTGTGTGGCCGCCCGGCCACCG
>Ga0105104_10004127_pt1 | contig 10159 bp, 4 predicted proteins | sample PPLLaktember2015_3_FD_87034 | JGI IMG/M metagenome (GOLD analysis project Ga0105104, IMG submission 87034) | Freshwater sediment microbial communities from Prairie Pothole Lake near Jamestown, North Dakota, USA - PPLs Lake P7 Core (6) Depth... | ecosystem: Environmental > Aquatic > Freshwater >... | reverse complement strand
CGGCGAACCAGTCGGCGCCTCTTCGAATCCACTCGATCGCTGGATTCTGGCTCGCCTGCACGAGGTGCACCGCCAGGTGACGGAGGCGCTGGATGACTACCAAGTGGACAAACCAGTGCCTGTTTTTGTCGAGTTCATCAACGACCTGACCAACTGGTACCTGCGCCGGTCAAGGCGCCGCTTCTGGGAAGGAGATCCGGATGACAAGCGGAATGCTTATACGACCCTGCATTTCGTTCTGACGCAGCTGGCCCGAATGCTTGCGCCCGCCAGCCCGGTGATCGCCGAAAGCATGTATCGCAATCTGATGCCCACCGAATCTGTTCATCTCGAACCGTGGCCAGACATCCCCGATGAACTGGCCGATGAGCGGCTGCTTAAAGTGACGAACACTACCCGCCGGATCATCCGCGTCGCGCTGGCGCTGCGCGCGCAGCACGGGATCAAGGTGCGCCAGCCGCTCGCCCGGATGGAGTTTGCGCTTCCGCCCGACGTGCGCGGCTTTTTTGACCAAGATCAGGCGCCGATTATCGCGGAGGAAGTGAACGTCAAATCAGTCGTGATGACGGCCGATGCCGCGGCCATTGCCGACGTCCGCTATGTGCCGGATTTTCGGCGGCTTGGGCCTAAGCTGGGTGCGGACATGAAGCTCGTCTCGGAGGGGTGCCGCGCCGGGAACGTCCGGGTGGAGCCGGACAACGTGGTCGTCGCTCATGCCGGGCGAGAGTGGAACCTGGGCAGGGACGAGGTCAAAGTGATTTTTGCCGGGCGGGACAGTCGAGTGGTCGAGGGCGAAGGCGGCGTTATTGTCTCGCTGGATACTTGCTTGACGAAGGAGTTGGTTGAGGAAGGCGTGGCCCGGGAGGTCGTACGCCAGATCCAGGACATGCGTAAGGAGGCCGGGTACTCGATCACCGACCGCATTCGTTTACAGATCATCGGCGACGTCCCCGAAAGCTGGACGTCGTACATCGCTGCGGAGACGCTGGCAACGACGTGTGATGTCATTGAAGCGGATGCCGAACGAGTGGTTGAAGTATCTTCGGGCGCAGTGAAGATCAGGATTCGGCGGGCACGGACTGACACGGACTGACACGGACTAACACGCAAAACCACGGACGGACCAAGCGGCGGGCAATCGTCCGTGCCTGTCCGTGTTAGTCCGCCGCGTTTTTATTGCACCTTAAAGCTGTTAATTCTCCCCTGCAGCCCTGCGGTCATCTTTTGAAGCTCTTCGGCCGTTTGCGCGACGCTCTGGGTCCTCGAGGCCACATGCTCAGCGGCTGTCGCAATCGCGGATGCGCTGCTGTTGATATGCTCTGAGTTACTGGAAAGCTGAGTCGAGGCAGCGGCCAGCTGTTCAATCCCCGCGATGACTTCCTGGGAGGCGCGGATCACTTCCTTCAGGGCAGAGCCTGCTTCAACTGCCAGCGCACGGCCCTTGTCCGCCTCCAACGTGCTGCTTGAGATCGCCCCGGTGCTTGCCGCAATTCCCTCTTGAATGGAGACGATCGTCTGGTTAATGTCTCTGATCGAAAGTCGCGTCCGCTCAGCGAGGCTCCTTACCTCCGCCGCCACGACGGCGAAACCCTTGCCCGCCTCTCCCGCGCGGGCGGCTTCTACCGCAGCATTTAGGGCGAGGAGATTCGTTTGAAACGCGATGCCCTCGATCACGTTGATGATCTTGCCTATCGATGAGCTGCTCTCCTTGAGCCGATGCACGAGCGAGGAAGCATGAACGATGTGATCGGTGATGCGGTGCACACTATCGAGCGTCTCCGTCAGGACCCGGCCTCCGCCCTGGGCCGTCTCGTCTGCCCTGCGGGCATTCTCGGAGGCCTGCGAGGCGCTGCGGCTCGTCTCCATGATGGCACTCGACATTTCCTGGATCGCCGCAGACACGCTTTCCGCCTGTGCCGACTGCTCCTCGGAACCCGCCGCCATTTCTGTCGCGTTCAGCAGCAGGTTTCCGGCCGCTTCCGCAGTGATGTCAACGAGGCGGTGGACCTCTACAAGCATGTTGCGGATGTTGGCGACGGCTTTGTTCAGGCCGTTGATCAGGTTCCCGATCTCGTCCTGACGCTCTGGTTGAAGGCAGATGGTTAAGTCTCCGTTTGCGAATTTTTCAATTTCCGCCAGAATGCGATGCACGTTAGCGCTCAAATAGGCGTGGTTACGTTCCCTCTCTTCGGTCAGACGGCGCTGAGCTTCCTCCGCCCTTCTGGTCGCGGCAATTTCCTCGTTCAGTTTACGGTTCATCCGTTCGAGCCCCTGTCGCCGTCGCCGTGCGCTAACCGTGATAAAGAGCACCGCGCCCGTGACAGTAAGACCGGCCAGCAGACGAAACCAGAGCGTCGCCCAAAAAGGCGGAGATATGTGGATGGCAACCGTCGCCCCGTCCTGATTCCAGTAACCGTCATTGTTTGAGCCCTTGACCCGGAAGACGTAGTCGCCGGGGTCGAGGTTGGTGTAAACAGCGGTGCGCTGTGCACCGACCTGGGTCCAGCCGGCATCGAAGCCCTCGAGTTGATACGCGTATTGATTCCGTTCGGGTGCGGAGAAGTCGAGGGCGGCGAATTCGAAGGCGAAGGACGACTGCAGGTATGACAGCCCGATTTCCTTTGTTTGGTTGATCTGCTGCTTCAGGACTGAGTCTTTCCCAATGCTCACGCTCTTGTTCCCGATTCTGAAGTCCGTGAACACGACGGCTGGAATAGTCTTGTTCTCTTGAATTCGGTCCGGGTATATGGCGTTAAAGCCATTGTTCACGCCGCCCAGGTAGACGGTCCCATTTCGGGTCATCAGGGCAGCGGCTCGGTTGAATTCATTCCCCAGAACCCCGTCAGCCTTTGAGTACACTCTGACTTGCCCGGAGCCTGGGTCCAGACGAAACAGGCCTTTTCCTGTTCCGACCCACACCAGTCCGTTTCTGTCCTTTACCAGACTGGTGACTTCTTTCAGGGCTACTTCACTGTTTACCGGGCTGAAAGTCCCGAGCGCTCTGTCGAACCTGTCGAGCCCCTGCTCGGAAGCCACCATGAAGGTCGTGCCCTCAAGGTACTCAATGGCCTGTATCTGATCTCCGGCAATTGAGCCGGCTTTGTTGGCCTCGTGACGATACCTCACGAGATTGTCGGTCCGGGGATCGAAAACCAGGAGTCCCGACTGGGAACCGATCAGGAAAAACCCGGCGGGGTCCTTAGTAATGACAGTGGCGTTCTGTGCGGTGTCTCCCGGGGCCGTCGAGAGCGGGCTGCAAACTCCGCTCGACGGATCGAAGACGACCAGCCCTGTCGGGTTGGTGGCCAGGATGAGCCGCCCTTTCGAGTCCTCATCAATGGCAAAGATGTTGTTGTTCGGTAGACAGCTGTTCTCGCGCGTGAAATAGCGAAAGGTATTGCGCCGCCGGTCGTAAAGATTAAGCCCGCCGTCCCAGGTGCCAATCCACAAGTTGCCCTGCGTATCTTCGAAGGCGTCGAGAACCGCATCCCGATTGAGTCCGCTGTTCCTTGTGTTGAAGTGTGTGAAGTTTTCAGTTCTGGGATCGAATCGATCGACGCCGCCGCCGTCCGTGCAGACCCAGACGAAACCGTCCCGATCCTCAAAGAAATCGGTGACGGAGTTGTAGTTGAGACTGTTGGGATTACCGGGGACCTTGTTGAAATGAAGGATGGCATCCCCGTTCTTCCGGGTAATGTTCGCCCCTCCGGCGAAGGTTCCCGCCCAGATATCGCCCGTACGATCCTGGTGGATGCAGTTGATCGATTCGTTGTTCAGGCTGGAAGGGTCGTTAGGGTCGGAACGGTATCGGTCGACACTCCCCGTGTCGTAATTGTAGTGACAAAGACCGCCATTCTCGATACCAATCCATACCTCGCCTGCACGGTCGGCGTAGAGACAGAAGCCGACCAGACCCGCTAACGCCCTGATCGGCTCGAAACCTCTTTGCGGCTGGGCCAGGTTGAGCCGGCAAACCCCTTCCCTGGACCCGATCCACAAATTGTCTCTGCCGTCAACGGCCAGCTGCGTCAGATTGTCGCTAATGAGGCTGTCTGATCTCGATGGGTCGTGCCGGTAGCGAATCGAGCGGCCGGAAGCGGGATCAAAACGGTTCAGGCCGCCGGTCGTGGAGACCCAGAGCTGTCCTGACCGGTCGAACACGGCGAACCTGGTCTGACTGGAGCTCAGACTCGCGGGATTGTCAGGGTCATGCGCGAATGTCTTCGATTCGTTCGTACCGGGGTCAAATCGCACCAACCCATTCTCAGTGCAGACCCAGAGGCGGCCGGACGATTCGCCGGTGATCCATTGAATAACCGGGCCAAGGCCGGGAACTGCAGTTGTACCCGGGCCTCCGATCGAAGGATCGGCAAAGTTGACAAAATCATCCGTGCCGGGCCGGTAAAGGCTGAGACCTCCGTCAGTTCCCACCCAGAGGCGCTTTTGGCTGTCTTCATAGAGGCAGGTGATGGCATCGTTGATGAGACTGTTCGGATTATCCCTTGTCCTTTCGTAGATGCGAAAATTGTACCCGTCGTAGCGGTTGAGCCCCTTACCCGTGCCAAGCCACATGAATCCCCGGCTATCCTGCAAAAGCGCTCGGACGAGCGATTTCGATAGCCCGTCCTCAGCGGTTAGATGCCGAAACCGGAGCGAGCGGGCCTCTACCGAAAACATCGCGCCGAGGCTGACCAGGAGCAGGACAAGCGCAATGCACCAAGCGCGAGCAGGCAGTCGTTTCCGCGTCAGGTGTCCGGGAGTCCGCATACTCCGCAGATTATTTACTTTTGGAGACGAATTGGTCAAAGCCAAAGTGGATATTTGCTGCTGGGGCGTGATTGGTCGGCCCAAAGTGTTTCAGGTAGAATAATGTGTTGACCGAAAAGGAGAAATAGCTATGAGAACGACAGCTCTACTATCACTGGTGGTCATGGCTGCCACTCTGAGCCTGGCTTCCGCTCAACAGCAACGCCTGAGCCCGCCGGCCGAGACTTCCGTGACGATCGACGGCAAGGTGATCTCAATTAAGTATTCCGCGCCTTCAATGCGCGGACGCAAGATTTTCGGCGAACTCGTCCCTTACGGTAAAGTCTGGCGCGCCGGCGCCAATGCGGCGACGGCCCTGCACACCGACGCAGATCTCGACATCGGCGGTGTGGCTGTACCCAAGGGTGACTATACCCTGTATGTGTGGCCGGAACAGGATCAGCTGACCCTTATCATCAACAAACAGACCGGGCAGTGGGGGACGAACTACGATCAGGCTCAGGATCTCGGTCGCGCAAAGATGACGATGACCAAGTCGCCGACTCCGGTTGAGGCCTTCAAGATCACGCTTTCGGAGAAGGGGGCCAAAGCTGCCCAGCTTGAGCTGGCTTGGGAGAACACGGTCGCGACAGTCCCAATAACAGTGAAATAAATGGCTGGACGCTTACGTACATAGCACTATGAAACGCCTCGCTATCGCTCTCGCTTTGTGTCTGGTTTTGATCTTTGTCGGCTACACGCAGCGCCGAGGGCCGGGTCGATCGGCCGGCGATTTGGAAAAGCCGCCTCTGGCCAAAACCGAGCAGGAAAAGAAAATCCTCTCCGTGCTCGATCGGATGCGGGCGGCGGGCGACGTGTACGCGGAAGTCCCACCCAGCGACGGTCGGATGCTGCGCTTAATGGCCGAAGCAATCGGAGCGAAAGAGGTCCTCGAGATAGGCACGTCGACTGGCTACTCCGGTCTCTGGCTGTGTATAGCTCTCCAGAAAACGGGGGGCAGGTTGACCACGTACGAGATCGATGCTGAGAGGGCGGCGGATGCGCGCCGGCATTTCAAGGAAGCGGGTGTTGACCGGATCGTTACACTCGTAGAAGGCGATGCGCACCAGAAGCTCAAGGAGCGGAAAGAGCCGGTCGATCTCGTTTTTATCGATGCCGACAAGGAAGGCTACGTCGACTATCTGCGGCAGGTTCTGCCTCTGCTCCGACCGGGGGGCGTGATCCTGGGGCACAATACCGGTATGGTCCCTGACTACATCAACGCCGTGACCACCAGCCCCGACCTCGAAACGGTTTTCTACACCCAGGGGGGCGGGTTGTCCGTGACGCTGAAGAAACGCTAAGCAAGCCGCCTATGCACGCGGCCGCTCGGTTGCACGAGCCTGGAATCGCCTTCAGAGCCGCGCACGGAGTGGAGGGCGGCGGAGCGTTTTGTGCGGAGCGAGCCCCGGAGCGGAGTAAGCGGGACCACCCAACGCGCTTTTAGGGTTCGTTGGGGTGGTCCCGCTTACTCCGCTCCAGGCTGCTCCGCAGAAAGCGCTCCGCCGCCCTCCACTCCGTGCGCGGCTCTGTAAGGCGGTTCCCCCTTTTCCCCTCTGCCCCTTTGCCCCTTTGCCCCTTCGCCCCTTCGCCCCTTCGCCCCTGCCTTCGCCGGCCGCCGGGTTGTTTTTGCTCCTCAAATAGCTTACTCTGCTTTTCGAACTCACTTAAGCCCGCCAACGAGACAATTTCTCTGCACTTGGAGGTGCAATGGATTCGAATTCTACGGGTTGCAGTCATGCTGTGACCAAAGCGGGGGCTGAACTGCCGGAAACAGGGAAGTCCGAGGGAAAACTGATCGTTCTGACCGCCCCGTTGACAGAGTGTATCGATCATGCCGGGTATTTCATTCAGATGGCGATCGCTTCCTTACCTGCCTGGATGGAATGGGTCATCGACAAGAAGTACCCGACCTGGCGCCAGGTTCAGCGCAATGACGATGGCTCAGCCAAATACATGCCGGCTGGGGTTCGGGTACTGCAGCAGTCCCTGCTGCGCAAATATTCTCAGGACGACATTGTGGCTTGCTTTCCGGAGGACCTCGACCGCTTTATTGGCCCGAAAACCCGAGTTGTAGCCGTCTCGACCCATAACCCGCTAGGGGTGACTTTCGCCGCGGGTGTCTATACATCGATCTTCGGAAACTCGAAGATGCCTATCAACTCGGCCCATGCCCGCGCGGCGTTCGCCAGGATCAAGGCCAGCCCGTACCGAAACGGTTTCAAAGTGATAGCCGGCGGGTCGGGCGGCTGGCAGATCAGCCAGACAGATTCCTTCGAAGATCTAAGCGTCGACTGCGTGGTCCAGGGACGTAGCGAGTCCGCCGACTGCATGGATCTTTTCGAGATGGCGATCCGCGGCGAGGAGCTGCCTCGGGAAGTGAACGTCGCCCATCCGATCAGCCGGGACGAGATCCTGGTTCCCGAGACCCGAACCACCTTTGGTGTCGTGGAGATGACGACCGGGTGCGGCCGTCGATGTAACTTCTGTCTGCCCGACCTGAACCCGCAGATCGATGTCTCCAAAGATAAGATCATGGCGGCGGTTCGCGCGAACGTGGCCGGAGGAAACAAACAGATTTCCCTGGCGACGGAAGATATGTTCATCTGGGGACAAGTCCGAACGGGGACACCGTTCTTCTTCCCCAACCGGGAGGCGTTGGTCGACCTGTACCGGGACATCGTCCAAACACCGGGAGTGGAACAGCACATTCTCAGCCACTGCACCATGGCCCCTGCGGTTGTCGACCCGGGGCTCATCCGAGAGCTGTCGAATACGCTGCTAGACAAGAGCCCCATTCACTTGCCGAAATTCAGCCGGCACCCGAAGAAGAAGATTCTGTCTCCGCTAATCGGCCTCGAGACCGGATCGGTGCGCCTGGCTCGCACTCTGATGCCGAGCAAAGCCGTGCCTTTCTCGATAGACAATTGGCCCAGCGTCGTCCTCGAAGGGTTGCGTATCTTGAACGAGAACAACTGGTTCCCCGTTCTGACGCTCATGGTCGGTAACCCGGGCGAGACCGACGAGGACGTGAAGGCGACTCTCGACCTTGTCTATGAGATCGAGCGCCGGGGACTTTTCGCTTTCATGGTCCCTTCGATCTTCACTCCGTTGCACGACACTCGCATGCAGGGCAAGAAAGGTGTCAGCGAGACCCACCAGCTGACAGCCCTCCAGTGGCAACTTCTCATGAAGTGCTGGCAGATGAACCTCGGGCCGGGTCAGTACAGCTGGTGGGGGCCGCTGGCTTGGCGGATCGGTTCGTTTCTTTTGTGGCTGTTCCGTCTGAGGCGCCTCAACGGGCCGAAGTTCACCTGGCCGCTCTTGCTGTTTTCCGGGGCTCTCCCTGAGAGCTGGATGGGGAAAATGAAGAAGATCTACATCGGCCAGCCTCTAAAAACCAAGACGCGTGCCGAGCTGATCGAAAGCCTCCGCCCGAATCACAGGGCCTTCATTCGCGAAGACGTGGCGTAAGAGGCAAAGACCCTAAGGACCTCAAGGACCCTAAGGACCTCAAGGGCCTCAAGGACCGCAAGGACAACACGCCAAGATCCAGGGGTTTTGCGTCCTTGATGTCCTTGATGTCCTTGGGGTCCTTGAGGTCCTTGGTGTCCTTTGGGTCCTTGGTGTTCCTGGCCTGATTAGGCGGAAGCCCTCCTCTCGTTCTGTGCCTCCCAGCCCTCCCCCGGTCGGAAACTTACCTGCCTTTGATTCGTATAAATAGTCATCCCCCTCCTGTTGGTTTTTCGCCGTGTATGATGGAGGGACAGGATTCAATATGAAGATCAGGACTCAACTCGCTTTGAGTTTCCTTCTGTTTACGATCATCCCGCTGGCCGGGCTGACGCTTTACTCGTACTCGACTTCGATCCGCGCCTTCCGGAACGTCGTGCAGGAGGAGTCAGCCGGGCTCGCGAAGGAGATGAGCGGCCGGATGGAAGCAGTCACTCACGATCTGCGCGAGCGCATCCATCGGCTGGACCGCCGTCCCTTTTATCGGCTCACGGCCGAAGGCAAAGGGAAGGACCAGGTGCGTCCAGCAGATGTCTATGAGCAGATCCTGACGCACATGGGCGACATGGCGCCGTATGTCGACTCTCTCGAAATCCCCGCACGGCGTCCCGGCCCTCCGCCGAGCGACCGCCCGGGATCGGGGGTCCGCAAGCCTCCCGTGCCGCCCCAACCTGAAACCGTCCCGCAGCATTCCTCGCGGGCCCCAGCCGCCCTGGCGATGGTGAAACCCGGTTCTGAAAGCCGTCACCCCGATTTTGACAAGGGCGGACTACCGTCGAAGGCAGATTTTGAATCGGTTGTTGTCTACATGAATAACCTCCCTGCTGTGGTCAACGCCCGAAGAGCGGAAGCGCTGGCGATGAAGATCGAGCAGAAGAAGAATCAGTTGGTTGTCAGCTGCCCGGACACGCAGGCGGAAGGAGTGAAGGCCTCACGCGGTACGATCGAGAAGCAGGTTGAGGTTGGCTTGAGCGCAGAGCAGATCCGAAAGATCGAGGCGGATGCCCAACGTGTTGCCCAGGAGGCCCTTAAGAACGCTGAGGAAATGAAGCGGCTGGGAGACACCATGCGAAGGCAACCGTGGGGCGACCCTGCCCGGTGGCAGAAGAAGTCCGAACGGATGCGCGCAACCATGGAGCTGATGGTGACGCAGCAGAACGGCAACTCTGGGGCCCAGCAGGACGGCGCTGTCGGACCGATCAAGGCTAACATTCGCGCCGACGAAATCCTGTCCCGCATCTTCGAGCGCGGCCGGTTCGCACATGGTGAGCTTCAGTTTGCCGTCGACAAAGCCGGCAACGTGCATTCGCCGGATCCTTCGCACACCGCACGGATACAGAAACTGGGATTGAAAACCGTGGAGGGCAAGCCGGCTTTAGTGCAGTCCTGCCCGGAGGACTGGATCTATGCGACGGCGTTTGAGCCCGTTTCAGGGATGACTTTCGGTATCGTTCGTCCGATTGGTGGATCGCTCGGGGAACTGAGGTCGACTGCGTTCCGGAATCTGGGCGTTGGTCTGGGATTCATCGCTCTCGCTTTCCTGGGGATCATTCCATTGTCCGGCCGCATGACTCGCAGTCTCTCCGTCCTCACGCAAGGGGTCGAGAAGCTGTCCCGCGGCGATCTCACGGCGCGGGTGCCGGTTAAGTCTAAAAACGAGTTTGGCGCATTGGCAGCCGCCTTCAACCAGATGGCTTCCGACCTGGCCGAGCAACAAAAACGGCTGGTGGAGCAGGAACGCCTCCAGAAAGAAGTCGAAATGTGCCGGCGCATCCAGGAAGTGTTGCTGCCTCGCGAGCCGCTCAAGGTCGGCTTTGCCGAAGCCCGGGGGATTTCGATT
>Ga0105104_10004126_pt1 | contig 10159 bp, 11 predicted proteins | sample PPLLaktember2015_3_FD_87034 | JGI IMG/M metagenome (GOLD analysis project Ga0105104, IMG submission 87034) | Freshwater sediment microbial communities from Prairie Pothole Lake near Jamestown, North Dakota, USA - PPLs Lake P7 Core (6) Depth... | ecosystem: Environmental > Aquatic > Freshwater >... | reverse complement strand
TTTGATATGCGGGCGGAAAATCATTGAGGGAATGAAATAGGTCGTCATTCCCGCGTGTATTAAGCGGGAATCCAGAGTTTTTTTCGCATACAAAGGAAAAGACACTGGATGCCCGCTGAGACCACGTGGGCATGACGAAAAGTAAGTCATCCCGGCGTGGCAAAGTGAACGTCATCCCCGCGCCCAGCCTCATCCGGCCTTCGGCCACCTTCTCCCGGCGCATCGTGATTAATTCCTTCTTTCCGTATGAGGGTTGTTTGGCCCGATGAGGTGAGCGCTTGGAGAACTAGTCCCGGAGCGAAGCGACGGGAGGCAGGGATGAGGGGGCGCATGTTGGATACCGGCCAGGAGCGCGCCGGTATGACCAGCATCCTATCATTCCGGCGCGTCCAGCCTCATCCGGCCTTCGGCCACCTTCTCCCAGCGCATCGAGATAGATTCATCCTTCCCATATGGGTGCTGTTTGGCCCAATGAGGTGAGCGCTGGGAGAAGGCAGGGATGAGGGGGTATCGTGTTTTGGAAGCCGGCACGTCACCCCGGTGTGTTCTAAGCCGGGGCGGCATGACGAACAGACCGTCGGGGTCCAGAGGTATTTTTCCAGACAAAGGAAATGACACTGGATGCCCGCTGAGACCATGCGGGCATGACGAACTGTGCGTCATCCCGCGCCTGCCGGATTACCCGGCCGTCACCCCTCCATCCACCGGAAAGGAAATCCCGTTAATAAATGACGCCTCGTCGCTTGCAAGGTATGTAAACGCGGCCGCGACATCGGCGGAAGTGGCCAACCGCCCGAGGGGGACTTCACCGAAACGCTCGGCCCGCCGTGCGGGATCCTTGAGCACAGACTGCACCAGCGGCGTATCCACGGTGCTGGGATGCACCGAATTGCAGCGGATGTTCTCTTTGCCGTAGCGGACGGCGATCGACTTCGTAAGCAGCGTCAGCGCGCCCTTCGTCGCTACGTATGCTTCGTTCGTATATCGGTGGCCGATCAACCCGCAGACCGATGACATGTTTAGGATGACGCCGCCGCCCGCGTGGCGCATGATGGGGAGGGCATGCTTGATGCCGAGGAACGGGCCTTTGATGTTTACCGCGAGCATCCGGTCCAGATCTTCTCCGGGCATTTCCTCGATATCCTTGCGGATGTTGATCCCCGCGTTGTTGACCAACACATCCAACTTGCCCGCCTTTTGAAGGATCGCCGAGAGGACCGCCTTCCAACTGTCCTCCGATGTGACGTCCAGAAGAAAGAAGTCCGCGCCTTCGATGGACCGGGCTGTTTCTTCTCCCGCTTGCCCGTTCACGTCGCCAATAAAGACCTGCGCACCCTCCCGGTGGAAGGCACGCGCGATTTCGGCGCCCAACCCCTGTGCGCCTCCCGTTATGAGCGCCACTTTGCCCGCCAGTCTTCCGCTCATGATTTCCACCCGCCTTTGCGGACTTTGACGCCCGCCAGCCTTTCGTAGAATTGGATTATCCCGCCATGGTCGTCCTTTTGTTTTCCATCCACGCGCAGAGCCTGCATGATCTCCATGATCTGGCTCGTGAGAGGGACGGGTACGCCGAGCTCGTGCGCGGTATCCAATGCGTTCTGCAGGTCTTTGATGTGCAACTCGATCCGGAAACCCGGCTTGTAGTTGCCTTCGAGGACCATCGGGGCCTTGGCGTTCAACACGGTGCTGCCTGCGAGGCCGCCTTTGATCGCCGAAAACACGGCCTGCGGATCCACGCCCGCCTTGGTCGCCAGGGTGAACGCTTCCGACATGGCCGCGATATTCAGCGCGACGATGATCTGATTGGCGAGCTTGACGACGTTTCCCGCCCCGATGCCTCCGCACAGCACGGCGCTCGATCCCATCTTCAGGAGGACATCCTTCACCTTGTCGAAGACCTCCGGTTTGCCGCCGGCCATGATCGCAAGCGTGCCGTCGATGGCCTTGGGCTCACCGCCGGAGACCGGTGCGTCCAGCATCTCGATTCCCTTTTTTGCCAGTTCCGCGGCGATATCCTGCGCGGCGCGCGGCGCGATCGAACTCATATCCACCAAAATGTCGCCGGCCTTGGCGCCGCGGATCACCCCGTTTTCCCCGAGTACGGCCTCCATCACATGCGGCGAATTGGGAAGCATGGTGATGATCCAATCGCATTTCGACGCCACATCCGCGGCTGATAATCCGGCTTTGGCGCCCAAACCCGCAAGCTCCCGGACCGGAATATCGTTGATGTCGTAAACCGTAAGCGCATGGCCGGCGGCGATGAGGTTCTTCGCCATCGGCTTGCCCATAATGCCCAGACCGATGAATCCGATATTCATGATTTTCCCTCCAGTAGCTTCCGGACCGCCGAAGCGATCGCTTCCCCGGTAAGCCCGAAATGTTCCAACAACGCGTCGTAACTTTCGGCCGAGAGGCCGAAACTGTCGTGGAGGCCGATCAATTCCACCGGCGCGTGGCGAACACCCCGCAGGGCTTCGAGCACGGCCGAACCGAGCCCGCCGATGACGGTGTGTTCCTCGGCCGTTACGATGGCGCGCGCGCCTTCCGCAAAGCCAATCACGGCGTCGCGGTCCAGGGGTTTTATCGTTCCCACATTAAGCACCCGGGCGGATATGCCTTTCTCGGCGAGCATCCGGGCGGCATCCAACGCCTTGGACACCATGATCCCCGATGCGAAAATCGCAGCGTCGGCACCGTCCCGGATTCTCACGACCGTGCCGATACGGTAGGAAGGATCCCCGGGGAAAGTAAAGGGGAGGTCGTTGCGGTTGACGCGGATATAGACGGGCCCCTTCCAATCCAGAATTTCCTCCATCATCGCGGTCAGCTCGATCGAATCGGAAGGGGACAGCACGCTCATGTTGGGCAGGGCGCGCATGAGGGCCACATCTTCCACGGATTGATGGGTTTTGCCGTCCCCGAAATCCGAGAGACCGCAGCTCGAGCCGCAGATCCGCACATTGACGTTGGGGATGCAGACCGAATTTCGGAGTTGGTCATACACGCGCCCGGAAGCGAACACGGCAAAGGAATGGATGAAGGGGATCTTACCGGCCAGCGCCAGCCCGGCGGCGGTGGACGCCATGTTCTGCTCCGCGATTCCCATCTCGAAATGCCGGTCCGGAAACGCGGCTTTAAACAAAACGGACTGCGTGGATTTCCCCAGGTCCGCCTCGAGCGCGACGACGCGGGGATCTCTCTTCCCGAGCGCGACAAGCGCTTCGCCGTAAGCCATGCGGGGATTCTTCGATATCGTCATCGGGGATTCTCCTGTGTCCGCGCTGCGCGCGCGGCGCCCAGCTCCGCCAGCGCGGTGTCGTATTGTTCCTGACTCATAATCCCGTTATGGAAGGCTGCGGAGTTTTCTGCGAACGATATGCCCATGCCCTTGACCGTGTCGGCAACAATCACCGTGGGCGCGCCCTTCATCCCGCCTGCGCGCTCCAGCGCCTCCACGACGGCCGCGATATTGTGGCCGTTCACGGTGAGGACGTTCCACCCGAACGCCTCCCATTTCTTTTCGATGCCGGGAATGTCGAATACCTCGCGTGTCGGGCCGGTGGCCTGAATGCGGTTGCGGTCCACGATACCGGTGATGCGGTCGAGCCCGAACCGCGCCGCCGCCATTGCCGCCTCCCAGAGCTGGCCTTCGGCCAATTCGCCGTCGCCCATGATGACGAAAACCCGCGAGGAACGGCCGTCCAGGCGGAGCGCAAGCGCCATGCCGACGCCGATGGACAGTCCCTGGCCGAGCGAACCCGTAACCGCCTCCAATCCCGGAGTTCGATCCATATCCGGGTGCCCCTGGAGCATGCCCGCCAGCGTCTTCACCTTCTCCCGCTCCGAAAGCGGTATGACGCCGAGTTCCATGAGCGCGGCATATTGGATCAGCACCGAATGTCCCTTGCTCAGGATGAGGCGGTCCCGATCCGGGTCGGTGATGTCTTTGGGATCGTAGCGCATGGTATGGAAGTACAAAGCGGTCACGATATCCGCCAGCGAGCAGGATCCTCCCAAATGCCCGGCCTTGCCCACGCCGATCATCCGGACTACGTGCTCGCGGAGGGTCAGCGCTGTTATATCCAGCCTGCGGGCATCTGCGCCCCCGACTCTTTTATTTTTTTCCGCCATAATGATTCCTTTCCGCCGTCTTCAGCCGTTGGATTGTCCTCAACACGTGCGTTTCCATGAGGGATTCCGCCAGGCCGGCGTTCCGGGCCTTGATCGCGTCGAGAATCCGCCGATGGTACGAAAGGCCGTCGCTGACGCCGAGCGATCCGACGATCCTGTCCATGGACGCGCTCAAAATGCTCTTGATGATGTCGTTAACCTTGATGACGATGGGATTTCCCGTAGCTTGGGCGAGGGCGAGGTGAAAGTCGAGATCCGCGCGCGCAAAAGCATGCAGATTGCGCTTCGCGAGCGTCATTTTTCGGTATGCGGCCTCCAACTCGCCGATCTCCTTCTCGCCCGCCTTCTCCGCCGCAAGCGCGGCGGTGCCCTTTTCGACGATTCGGCGGTATTCCAGGACGTTCAGGATATCTGTTTTATCCAGCGCAATCATGGGAAAGAGCGGGTTGAAGAGAATCTCGCCGGAAAACTGCTTGACGAATGTGCCGCCGCCCTGATGGGATTCCAAAAGGCCGAGGGAAGTCAGCATGTGCAGGGCTTCGCGAAGTGCCACCCGGCTTACGCCGAGCCTACCGGTCAGGACGGTCTCCGACGGAATCTTGGAGCCCGGAGGCCACTTGCCGCTGACAATCTGATCCCTGAGCTGCAGGAAAACCTGCTCCTTGACGTTGGAGCGCTTCACGCGGGCGAGCGGGGGCGGGGGCATAGGGATTAACTTGTATGATAACTTACAACTTGGACTCGGTCAACGGCCTTTGCGGAGAAACATCACTATATTACAAAGAATAGTATCGAGTGGGGCGCCGACTCGACGAATAGGATGTCATCCCCGCGCCTGCCCCCGCCTGCCCTCGCGGAGCATCCCTGCTCGGTTCTGACCTTTGAGCAGGGATGATTGCGCAGCGAGGGAGCGATGAGCGCTGGTATTCTTCCGGCGCGAAGAATTCGCGAGCGGGGGTGTACTTAGCCGGGATCCAGAGTTATTTTTCCATAGACAAAGTAAAAGACACTGGATGCCCGCTGAAAGCGCGCGGGCATGACGAACAGACCGTTATCCCCGCGTGGTAAAGTGACCGTCATCCCCGCGCCTGCCCTCATCCGGCCTCCGGCCACATTCTCCCAGCGCATCGAGATAGATTCATCCTTCCCGTACGGGTGCTGTTTGGCTCAATGAGGTGAGCGCTTGGAGAACTAGTCCCGGAGCGAAGCGACGGGAGGCAGGGATGAGGGGGTTTCCCCGTTCGCGAATGCTCATTGCTCGGAGGGCAGGCGGGCATGACGATCACTCCATGTCGTGGATTTCCCCTTTTTCGGTACAATAACATTCCAACGATATGAATAACCCAAAAACCGAGCTCCTCTTTTCCCGCCGTTCCATCCGCCGGTATAAGCCCGATCCGGTGCCCGAACCGGTTATCCACCGGATCCTGGAAGCCGCGCACGCCGCGCCGTCGGCCCACAACACCCGGCCTTGGCGGTTTGTCGTACTGCAGGATCCGGCCGCGCGCCGGACGCTGGCGGAAAAGATGGCGGAAGCCTACACCCGCGACGCCGAGGCGGACGGCCAGCCGCCGGATGCTATCCGCGCCCGCAATGAACGCTCGCTCAACCGGCTCCGCGGAGCCCCGCTTGCCATCCTGGCGCTGATGGACGAATCCTGCCTGCCTGCTGAGCCCGGCCGCCGGACGGAGGGCGAACGCCTTCTCCTGATCCAAAGCGTCGCGGCCGCGGTGCAAAATCTGCTCCTGGCGATTCAGGCCGAAGGATTGGGAGGCTGCTGGATCTGCGCGCCGGCGTTTTGCCCGCAGACCGTCCGTGAGGCGCTTGGGCTTCCGGAAAGCTGGATTGCCCAGGCGCTCGTCCTGGCCGGGCACCCCGCCGAGGATCCGGAAAAACCGGATGGGCGGGGGCTGGATGAGGTTGTCCGGTGGCGCTGAGCGAGTTCGACGATCTGAAAATCGTCGCGCTGGCCGGAGGGGTGGGGGGCGCGAAGCTGGCGCATGGCCTGGCGGGGATCCTCCCGGCGGAAAATCTCACCGTTATCGTCAACGTCGCGGATGACTTCGAACTCTACGGCCTGACCATCTGCCCCGATCTGGATACGGTCATGTATACGCTGGCCGGGATCGCCTCGCCCGAAACCGGCTGGGGGATCGCCGGAGATACTTTCCAATGCATGGAATCGCTTATCCGCTTAAAAGCGCCGGCCTGGTTCCGGCTTGGCGACCGCGACCTGGCCACCCACCTGGCGCGCACGCGCCGGTTGTGGGACGGCGAAACATTGACACGGGTCACCCAACATCTGTGCGCTTCCCTAGGAATTCGCCCGTGGATTCTTCCCTGCACGGACGATCTGCTGCGGACGATCGTCGAGACGGCCGAGGGTGATCTGGAATTCCAGGAATATTTCGTGCGCCGCAAATGCGAACCGGCCGTGCGCGGGTTTATCCTGCGCGGGAAGGACGCCGCCCTGCCGACGCCCGAGTTCCTCGCCGCGCTGGACGAAGCCGATGCGGTCGTGTTTTGCCCGTCCAATCCATTGGTCAGCCTGGGGCCGATTCTCGCGCTCCCGGGCGTGCGTGAAAAAGTCTCGGGGAGGAATTCCGTCGCGGTCTCGCCGATCATCGGCGGGCGGGCGGTAAAGGGACCGCTGGCGAAGATGTTCCTCGAACTGGGCCGCGAATCCTCCGCCGTGGAGGCGGCGCGCGAATACCGCTCGCTGCTGCGCGGTTTTATTCTCGACCGGGAGGATGCTTCCCGGGCGGGGGAGATTGAAGCGTTGGGCATGCGGGTTGAAGTCACCGACACGCTGATGCGCGACGAGCCCGGCCGGCGGGAATTGGCCGCGCGGGTTTTGCGGTTCGCGCGGATCCTTGCCGCAGGATGAACTGCTGGGCGATTGTCCCGGTGAAACGGCTCGCGGCGGCAAAATCCCGCCTCGCGCCGGTCCTCACGCTCCGCCAGCGGAGGGAATTGGTGTGCGCGCTGCTGGCGCATTCCTTAATCCAACTGAAAGGAATAAAGGGGCTCCGGGGAAAAATTGTCGTGGGCAGGGACCGCGCCGTGGAGCGCATCGCCGTCAATCACGGCGCGCTTTTTGTTTCGGAGGGGGCGCACGACGGATTGAACCGGGCGCTTGCCCGCGCGGTGAAGGCGGCGGTCCGGCGCGGGGCGGATGCGGTCCTGATAATTCCGGCCGATCTCCCGTTATTGAAAAAGGGGGATATTGTCAGCGCCTTGAAGCGGACCGGCAAACCGCCGCTCTTGAGGATCGCGCCGGACCGGGCAGGGAGCGGAACGAATTTATTATTGGTGGCGCCGCCCGGATTAATCCGCTTTGCGTTCGGGGACCGGTCCTACCGCCGGCATGTCGCCGCCGCGCGGCGCGCGGGCGCGAGGGTATCGGAGGTCCGCCGCATATCGCTGGCCGAGGATCTCGATTGTCCGGAAGACCTGTTGGAACTCAACAGTGTGCTAATAAAATAATCCACGAAGCGCACGAAAAAAACCTGAAGTACACGAAGTAGAATTTCGATTCTTCTTTGCGTTCTTCAGGTTTCCCTTCGTGTCCTTCGAGGATTCAAATGCCCAGCAATCCCGACAACAGAAAAACGAAGATCGAGCCGGAGATCAGCCCCATCGCGACATAATGCTGGTGGCCGTGTTCGCGGGCGATGGGGATCAGTTCGTCCAGGGTGATGAACATCATCACCCCGCCGGCGAAGGCGAGCGAACCGGGGATGAGGAAGTCGAATTTACCGAGGAAGGAAGCCGCGGCCAGCGCGCCGACCGGCTCGGCCAGCCCCGATAACAAAGCGACCAAAAACGCGTCCCGCCGGCGCAATCCCCCCTGGCAAAGCGGGAGCGCGGTGGCAATCCCTTCCGGAATATTGTGCAGCATGATTGCCAGCGCAATGAAGAACCCGAACTCCGGCAGGTGCATGTATCCGGCTCCCACCGCGATCCCTTCCGGCAGGTTATGAATCGTTATCCCGATCGCCAGCAGCATGCCGCTTTTGAGGAGAACCGGATTCATCTTCCGGGGGGTGTCGGGCCCGCGCCCGTTGCGGCGCCGGTGCCTTCCCCATCCTCCGCCGCGGATTAATCCATGCCCGCGTTCCGGAAGATGATCCTCCCCGGTGGATTCGCAGTCGCGTTCCGCCGCTCTTGTATTATCTTTGGATCCGTTCAAGACGGCGGGTTCCCGCTCGCCGAAGCGGATATGCGGGAGGAGGATATCCAGCGCGAACATGAGAATCGCGCCGGCGCCAAACCCGATTGTGGCGGTGAGGTATCCCTGCAGCCTCCAGGCTTCGCTCACCAGTTCGAGGAAGGAAAGCGAGATCATCACCCCGGCCGTGATTCCCATCAAAAAGCCGAAAGCCCGCCGGCCGGGCCGGCGGATGATCGCGATCAATCCGCCCAAGCCGGTTCCCAAACCGGCTATAAGGCTTAGCAGTGCGGCTATCCAAATGGGATTTATGTCCATGGTGATCCTTTGTCACAAATCGAGGTGGGGAAAACCAGCCGGCGCGTGGATTACGCCGGGCGGCAGGCCGCGCAGTACCCCGTCACTTCCAGCCGCACATCGGCGATCTGCAGACCCTCGCGTTTGCCGAATGCGCGCGCGGCTTCGAGCACCTGGGGCGAGCGGAACTCAACCACCTTGCCGCATTTCAGGCAGGTGAAATGATGGTGCAGGGAGCCGCCGACCGGCTCGAAATGGGAGTGACTTTCCCCCAGCCGATGCTCCTGGATCAGATTGGCATCCCGCAGGAGCGCGAGCGACCGGTACACAGTCGCCAGACTGATCTTGGAATTCCGGGCTTTGGCCTTGCGGTAGAGCGTATCCGCGTCCAGGTGGCTCTTGGCTTCGCGGAGGATATCAAGCACCAGCCGGCGCTGGCGGGTGAGGTGAACGGTATGGCTTTGCCCTGTTTTCATGCGCATTCCCCAGTAATGAGAATGAGAAGCATTCTCATTTTATAAGTGCCGGGTCTCCATGTCAAGGCCGTCCTTGCCGGATGACCCGCCGAATGGAAACCCGCGCGGCTATAACCTCGAGGATACCGGAAAAACCGCTTTTCCCGTATGGCCCTCCCGAAAGGGCCGCGCATTCCCTTGGGATTGCGGATATTGTTAGTTTCCCCGCATCCGCCTTTCGCCAATGTGATGTCGGTATAATGGGGTGATTTTATTCGGGAGAAAAAATTCAGGAGGGATTGCCGTAAATGTCGAATCACCCGCCCCGTGCCGATCGTGAGAAGCAACCCAATTCCAGAATGTGTTTTGTCTGCGGCTTGCAGAATGAGGCCGGCCTGCATGTGAAATTTTATACCGAGACGCCCGGCAACGTGCGGGTGGATTGGACGGCGACGGAAAAATATCAGGGGTACCCGGGTCATCTGCACGGGGGAATCGCCGCCGCGTTGCTGGACGAGGTCGCCGGCCGCACCGTCCTGGGGGCGACTACGTTCCGTTTCTTTGTGACGATGAAGATGGAATTGCGTTACCGAAAGCCTGTCCCGATCGGGGTGCCGCTGGTAATCCGCGGAAAGCTGGTCAAGGACCGGGGGCGGATCGCCGAGACCCGCGCGGCCATTCATCTGCCCGACGGATCCGTCGCGGTCGAGGCCGAGGTGTTGGTGGCTGAGGCGCCTTTGCAGATTGCGGAAGGGACGGATCTGGATAAGATCGGTTGGCGGGTGTATCCGGATTGACGGCATCTAGCAGGGTGTTGAAAAAAGCTGGTTGAATAGACCGCGTTCTTTGCGGGCGGATCGAGACCGCGCCAAATTACCAGTGGTCTCGATATGAAAAACCGCTACTCGACCACCTTTATCCGGAAATCAGATCCAGCGGTCCTTATTGTATAGCCCTCGATCCCCGTTAAAAAAGCGCAGGGATGACGAACAATAATCCATGGCTATGTGCGTGTAAAAAGCATCCAGTTTTTTTTATAAAGGGAGTAAAATCCGGGTACGGTGGCCGCCTTTTTACAGGAGGACGGCCACCCCGGAGACAG